>Ga0265780_10000474_pt1 | contig 62639 bp, 48 predicted proteins | sample P1T30metagenome_FD_192432 | JGI IMG/M metagenome (GOLD analysis project Ga0265780, IMG submission 192432) | Plant litter microbial communities from East Loma Ridge, Irvine, California - P1 T30 | ecosystem: Environmental > Terrestrial > Plant litter > Unclassified | place: USA: California... | reverse complement strand
TAATTCTGGCCAAAGAAATTGGAAGGAGAAACAAACGGGAGGAGCGATCTTTTTTCTTTTTTTCACGTGTTGTTCGCATCATATGCGTGGGCTCGGTTTTGGTTGCGCCTTCTTGACAAGAGCTGGAGGCGATGTGATAACTTGCCCCGTTGTCGTCTTCCGTAACTGGTAGCGCATTTTATCCCCCTCTTCTTTGCATGGGAGAGGCTTTTGTACGGGGTTCATTCCGGCATCCCTAAAGAGTCGATACGGGATGAAGAGGGTTCTGTGGGATAGAGACGTCCAGTAGGATGAGAGGGATTGGTAAGAAAGAGAGAGGGAAGAGGTGGGGGAATGATTTTGATTCCCGTCAATAAATCAAGAACGCCACAGGTCATCAAGACCGAAGGGGGGGGTATTCCGATTCCCGCTGTATCTAATGCTTTCATTTCCGTACCGCCCGATAAACATGAAGAAGAAGGGGGGGTCGTAACAAGAGGCTGTCATTAGAAGAAAAAAGTGAAAGAGTCAAAGCAAAACAAGTACAGAGTCCATCCATGTCCATATGCAGGGCCAATCGATCGAATGACGATGATAATGGTGATGGTGATGGTGATGATGATGATGCTCGATCACAACGCGACTCCGACCGGCCGCTCGCCATCATGGTCGTGATCATCGCTGGCGCGGATGACGAAATCCCCGATTACCGGGGGTTTCCCCAGAGGAGTGATCATCAAGCTTCGACTGTGCCGCTTGGAAGATTTGGTGGGCGAGGAGGAGATGAAGGTGGGCTCGAGGGTGTATGCTACGACGGAATCGAGGGCTGTGAGGGAGGAGCTGGCGGAGTGTGGTGTTCTTGGGTGATCGTTGTTGTCGTGGCCGCTGTTGTTGCGTGGGATAGTTGGGTTCGTGGCGGTGGTGAGTCTGTATGAGGGTTCGTGAGGGGTCGTTTGTTCTGTTGTCCTAGATTGGATGGTGGTGGATTGAGAGTTGGTGTTGGTAGCATTGATAGTGGGAGTGACACTAGACAGCCAGCCTGGAACTTTCGAGCCCGGCTTCGAGGACTGTGGTCCTCCCTTTTCTTTGTCATGACTTGTCGCAGGACGAAAGTCGTTCTGCGAGGTAGCCAGAGGGCGTGAGAGTGCAGATCCGATATCAGTAAGAGTCTGCGAGCGAGCGCGGACCTCCATCGAAGGCGCTACAGCCGGAACGTGGCCGGTTGGGGAGCGGTTCTTGTTGTTCTCGGCGCGGCGTTCTTCGACAATCGTGTTGAGTTCTAGCACTTCCTTTTCTACGTCTGAATCTTCGGTGTTACCGAACGAGCTTTTCGACTGATTCGAACGCTTTCGTTGCAGACGAGGGGTGTTGCGTGATGGGCGCTGATCAACGAGAGTCGAGTGGCTGGACGAGTTGCTGCGGTCTCGGGAGTGGTGTAAGAGGGAAGCCGAGAGCGAGGGTGATGGAGCGTTGGCTTTCAACGGAGCTAGTCTTACTGCTGGCGAGGGTGCCTGACTGTGTGTAGAGGTGTTTGTTGGAGACGTCCGTTTCGCTGACGTCTCCTTGCTTTGTCTGCCGCATCTCTGATAGGGTGTTTCGCGTGTTTCCAGGTAAGGCGGAAGAGACGCATTGCTAAGTAGGTTTTGCGTCGAGTCAGATCCTTGGTGTCGATGCGAAGCACCAAGTACTTCCCGGCTGGCAGTCGTTTGGTTTGCTACATAGTCTGCTTCATTTGTATCTCGCAAGACGACAGGACCTAACGGCAGTGGAACCAGGCCTTTTTTCTGGATGGATTCACTACGATTGAGGCGGACGCGGCGGGTAGGTGATATTGGGTCGTACGAAGGCGATTGAGGACGCTGAGAACCATGGTTATCTGTGTCATTGGTTGACAGCTGGGGGAGCAGATAGTCGGGATCGAACTGGAAAGATTTAGGGGGGGAGGAGACGGGATCCGATTGTCGCGAGTCGCAACGAGAGCCAGCATCGTTGTCTGATTTGTCGTTTCGGACGGCAGGTGTGGTGTTGAGTGGTGGGAAAGAAGGTAACGCTGTCAACTGCGGCTGTTTGCAGTAGGTGGACTCGGTCGAAGAGGCTGTGTCGATGTCAGTGAAGGTCCAAATCATGTGGATATCAGCATTCTTACCCGCGATCTTGTCTCTTTCCCTCTCACTCGGATACTCGTCCTCGTTCATGGCGGCACAGCAGCACAAGAAGGCGGCCAGCCAGCCTCTGTAGTGACCATCGTCGTCGACTAGGAGGCCCATTGACCTCGAAGCTTATAGAGTCATTTAGAATGGTGCGTCAAGTAAATCAAATGAATCGCCAGGTGGTATACCTGGAGAGTGGGATACAGGAAGGAAGAGCTAGAAGAGCATAAGAAAGAGATGGCTCTCACAAGCAAGGGTCTTGAGGTGAGATTAAATGAAAGGTAGGACGAGAGCCCACATATGCATGCGCCAAAGGCAAGGGAACGAGCGTACGGTCCATCACCGTTCTCTCGGTATCGTTAGTAGTGCATGTGAAGGTGTAGCTCGACTTCTGAAAGCCAAAATAAGGCTGGAGGGCAGGGCCCGCCCATCATGCCCAGAAGAGCGCATTGGACAAGGCATAGAGTTGGCTTAGGGCGAAGACAAAGTGATGGGACAGCAAGCAGATGCTGGATGGTGATTGCACGGGAGGGCCCAGTGATGAAACGCGAGTGGACGCCTCTGGGCCAGTAGTGAGAGAGTGTGCAACATGCCACGACCCGAGCCAGCAGCAGCCAGTCAGCCTTGTGCGGCGGGAGTAACAAGGCACTCAAGACCAGCGAGGCGAGCAGGACATGTCGCTTGCTTGCAGTACTGTCAGTCTGTAAGGAACAAAGCATCCTTCGCGTCGGCAGGTCCAGAAGCGAAAGGTGTGCATGCCAGCGAATAACATTGAAAGACTGACAGCCGGCCAACGCACCGCCATGAGTCTGCAAGTCTGCAAGGCGTTCTTTTCGCCTAGCGTGGCAGATGGTCATTCGCCCTGATCAACATGTCGCGCACCGGGGACACCGATCTGTGGCTGAAGAGACGATGAGATTGGGGAAGAGACACGGAGGCAGTCGAGTCAGGACCAAGCTCTTGAAGAAATACTGTACGCGTTCTTCTAACCCTTCGACCAGTCGCATTCGGCACCGGGTCGAAGGAAAGCTACTGTAAGTGTGTAGTGGCGTTCGCCAAAGAGTGAGTTGGCGGTTGCAGCAGCACGATTGGCTCTGCGGCTAAGTGAGTTGGCGTCAGCACTTGCGCAAGAGAAGGGTGAAACACTTGTGGTTGGCTGGAGGCAGGCAGATGGAGTGAATGAACTGGTGGAGACTGCAAGAAGGCGAGTGCATGGCAAATAACTACCTAATGATGGTGTCTGTTCAACGCGATGGCTCACATGCGGCGTGCATTAGCATACAGTAGGACTATACTCCCCCAGCATCGTCACCATCACACAACATGCCGCCGACACCCGGTATTTGCCGCTTCGAGACAGGTTTGCTTTTGCCCTCTGAAACGCGAGTCGATAGCACACCACACCACACGGGCATGTATATATGTACATGTGTACGACACGGATCGCCAGCAATTAGTCAATTGTCAAATGAAGATCCGAGGGGCACAGGTACAGTACTACAACCGTCCAGCTTAGGGCCAAAGGGCGTTGTCGGCCATGGAGCCGATGTCGAGAGTTTTGACAGGCTTCCCGCGTACCTAGATGTCGTATCTATCCGAGTTGTTCTTCACAGATTGACTTTAGCCAAGGTACTATTCCGCGAAGCAACTGCTGGCCTGGAGCTACCCATCACACTTCGTACAATGTCGTATATGCACATCTCTTTCCTGACCTGCGACGAAAAAACAAATCTTCGATTATGAACTCACTCGCGACTCATTCTGCCTTGATTCTTGCAATCCTCGAGATGAGTCGAACAGAAGACGCGACAAGGGATCATGTAGATGGACATGCGTACAAAGCGAACTCGAACATGCGACGATACAATGGATCCACTCACTGCTCAAGTGCGAAGGGTTTACGAAAGACATCCGTCGTACTTCACACATCATCTCCATGTTCAATCACACAACGTTCTTGAGACAAGACATGCTGCATTCCATATTCGCTCGCGTCTTTCCCGGACAATCTAATCACACAGTCAAATCGAGACGCCGAGAAGTTAAATCCCACGCCCAAAGCCTGGCAACTCGCACCAGTAGAATCAGGTGGAGAGAAGAACAGAAGAAACGAGATTCACCTCCACCGTCAAACGCACAAGCTCACAACCATGCGTCTTGAGATTGGACATTTGAACCTACAATTCGATCTGGGGCTCGCCATCTCTTCCGTACGCTGCGACGGCCAACACACACTCCACGCCCGGTAAACCTAGAACGCTGACAAGCAGGTTATTACTGTTTCATGTCTGATGACTTGCACTTCCCAGTCGAGTCGAGCGTCTTCTTCTCTGCTGCCCTCTGCGGCCTCGATTCCGTTTGTCAAAACGTACTGCCCGATGATGTTTTTAAGATTCGACATTTCGAACTCATATCCGACCTCTGTTTCGTCATATTTGTTTTAGGACGATCTGTTGACTGTACAGTATACAGTAGTAGTGATACGTAAAAGCTAAGAAGCGAGTTAGCTGTGCGTTTCATGCCATGGCCTCGGTATCTCACTGCGCAGCATACCTTCATCTCAGACGCTGAAGAAACTATCGTTTGAGATACCAAGTACTGACTTTACACCAGTGGAGTCCAGGCCTTCGTATGTTGAGATGACAGATGGAAGAGTTCCAAGCCCTCACAGAAAAGCCGCGCAAACAGAACAATGCGTGTACAATCTAAGAAGATATCAAAATGCTGATTTTTCGATGGAAAAAGCAAAATCAAGAATACGCTATGCTACACGCAGCTTCTCCTTCCCATCCCCAAAAACGCCCCAAAAACCTGCGGCCATACCGACACCGTCATAGATTTACACGACGATTCGCCCCTCTCGAGCAATAAGCCATACATCGTTTCGCAGCACCACCCCTCTACCTACTCGCCTTACTCTCCCTCCTCCCCCCAAAGACCGAGAACCTCGGGCTCGTCGGTTCCCCTTCCCCACCAGCACCACCACTCCCACCCTTCCCAACAACCATAGCCTTCATAGCATCCCTCTCAATCCCCAACTGCGTCTCGCAAACCCGCGCAAAAACCCCCTGAACAGCCCTCTGCAGCTCCGGGCCCATGTCCCCTTTCATCAACCCCACAGCCAGCGGCGCGAAAATCTTGACATGCTTGCTGAACTCCTCGTCCCTGAAAGCCACGTACCCTTCCAGCACATCGATGACAACGGGCCGCCAAGTGACCATGTTCCGCTGCTGCATCTCCTCGTCGAGCGCGATGTAAGACGCCAGGATGTCTTGGCACAGCGGGATGAGTGCCGTTTCGGTCTCGAGGCGCGAGGCTGCGCGGTCGGCGGACGTGTCGGCGTACATGCGCAGCAGGATGAGCACGTAGACGCTGGCGCTGCCGGACTCCTGCTTGAGGAGGTTCGGGGGCTGGCGCATGAAGCCTTCTCTGAACAAGCGGGAGCGCAGCTCGCGGTCCTCGTTGAAGCGCTTGGCGAAGTGGTAGGATTTCTTCAGAAGGGCCATGAGGCGAAGCAGTAGGTGCGAGGGGATGGAGGAGTAGACGGCGTCGTTGTTGAAGAGCTCGCTGACGGTCTCGATCATGAGGAGTTGCAGGACGCACTTTGTGATGATCTGGTTGAAGTAGCGGCGGCGGGCGGCGGTGACGACGATGGGCGCTTGTTGTTGATGGGACGAGGAGCCAGCGGCGAAGGACTCGAGGTCGGTACTCTTTTGTCGAGAGCGCTTTGAGGGGGAGGCGGTGCTTTCGTGATCCGTGTCGGTGATTGTGGAGGCTTGCTCGTCGTGGCCGTTGGACATGGGGACGTCGGATGGTGTGTCTGATGGCAGGCCGTTAATATTTAGCGCATTGGCACCTGAGGATACAGATGAAGCGTCGTCGGCAAGGCTTGTGCTTGTGAGGCCCGAAGCGGTCTTTGGCACATCGCCGTTAGAGTAGGAGCTTCCCTTGTCATATGAGCTCGAGGTGGCGGCGGAGAATAGCTCTCGCGCCTCGGTCCTTCCGAACAAGTCGACGAAGGCTCCAACAATCTTCTCCCAGTGCTCTGGAGTGAACTTCTTGACATTCTGCAAGATGAGCTGTTGTAGGCAGTTGCTACCAATTCTAGCGAGAGTGTCGTTTTCTTGGCAAATGCAGAGAGCAAGCAAGTCCAGGAAGCGATCGAGCATGTACTCCAGGTTGTCAAAGAAGTACGTGAACAGAGTGATCATGTTCCTCAGCGCTTGGATCAGAGTTGTTGATAACCAGACGGAAAGCTCCTCATGGTTGATGGCTTCCTGGTTGATAGCCTTGCGATCTTTGAGCACCATGAAGATGGGGTAAAGCAGCTGCCTCCAAAGTGTGTCCCAGAACTCCCGAGGGAAGTCTTTGCCGTACTTGGTAAGGGTATCGAACAAGTAGTTCAGTGCTCGGGAGCGAACCTCGAGATCCTCGCCCGTCATGAGGACATCATGGAACGCGAACAAGACGGGGAACCAGTACTGTTCTTCTTGAGTTTGACGACTCGGTTGCTTGGACAGACCCTCAGCACGAGGAGCTTCCTTGCCGCCTGTCGTTTTGACTGACAAAGAACATTCCGGCGTGCGAAGCATTTTAGGCACAGTAGACTTCAACGTCTCAATGGCTTGCAGGCTCTTCTTCTGGAACTTCATGTTCTTGCTGAACTCTGTCAGGCAGACAATAAGATCGGCGAAAGCGCCTTGGCTGATGACCACACCGAAGCGGTCGTTCCAGACTTGTGTGACGTTGTCGAAGGCAAGGTTGACAATACTTTCGTAAGGCTCGCGAGCGGCAACAGTGAACACACCGAGCATCGTTCGCCAGCCGGACCGGATCATGTCTCCACGCGCCTGGATCATTTGAATGAGACAGCGAAGCACCATGTCTTTGACGGCTACCTGAGAGGCGTTGCTCAAGATCAGTTCGAACGGCTTCAAGAAGTCCTTCTGGAACTTGAATCCAGGCAGTTCTTCAATCTCCATGAAGCGCATACTGAGTTGACGTAGACTGTTGAGGGCGAAGTAGACAACGTGCGTGTTGTTGTGGCAGCCGACGTCGATGAAGTGTTGGCCGAGGACCTGCCAGATGCTCGTCCACTCAAAGCGCACACGCAACATGTTGTAGCCGGAGATTTCGACAAGCTTTTGCAAGCTGTACGTTCTCGGGCTGTCGCTTTGACCAGACGACTGGATCTCCTGCCAACTGACCTGCGTCAAAGCTCGGACAAAGTGGAGGATGGCGTCTCCGGAAAGGTTGGCAGTGTTCGTGAAGATACGGTCTACGCCACGAATCATGTCTGCCGAGCGCGCATCCTCTGCGATATCAGCATGGTACGAACCACTCGTATTGGGTCTGGCATTTGGCCTCCTTGGAATCTGCATGCTCTTTCTTGATCCACCAGCAGTCGGCGTTGATGGTGCGAGCTGAGCTTTGAGCACATCGGGTACAGCTCCTTCTTCAACTCCGCTTGAGATGAGCTGGAAGCGGTCGAGCTGAGAGATGGAAGTGAGGATGTCGCGCCAGCTCTCTTTTAGTAAATTGCCTTCGGTGTGAGCGACCTCCAACAGAGCTCGGAGCGCCTCGACGTTCTTAGCCTTCATCTCTGAGAAGTTGTAGAGATTTGTACTGCGACCAAGAGATGACACGAATGCCTGGCGAGGATCTTCAAGATCGAACAGACAGGCGATGCGAATTGCAAGTTTCTGCCCTTCTGTGCAGAGACGTACAACTTCAATGTTTTGCGTTTCCTGTGCAGTACCGCTCAATGCGGTCAGGAAGCTCATCCATACTGCACTGAACATCGGTCCGACATGCTTGAAAGAGCTCGCGGTCAGGAATCTGCCCTTGCTGCCAGAGGCGCCACCAGCGGCCTTTCTCTGGGCTCGTAGCATTGACTTGAAAAGCTGTTCTGTGCGGTTGCTCATTTCCTCGCTGGCAGCCGCATATGCTTCACGACCGAGATCGCGACCGAAGGTTGCCAATGCGCCGCCGATACCGCCACCAGCTTGAGGCAACATGCCGAGATTCTCTGCAGTCGCACGCTCGCTGTCCAAGACAATCTCGTTCTGTTGGATCTCATCGTAGATGCCCTGCAGATAGTCGTCCGGCAAGCTCTGCCCGTCGTTGATACCACGGTTGTTCTTGATGAAGTCTTCGATCGTCATGCGTTTCTTGACTTGCGAAGAATGCTGATCGGTGTTCAGCATGATCACCGAATATCCGAGCACGTACGCAGTGTCAGCGTTCGCGAAAGCATTGGGGTTGCCTGCACAGTATTTCTCCGCAAACTTGAGCATCAAGCGGTCAATCTTCTGTGCTTCACCTGGAAGTCTGAATGCCTGGAGGAATCTTCGGAGAGCGTCGACGAAGCGAGTGCGTCCAAACTCCATGCCATCCACGAAGGCTGCCATGATTTGTTTGTTCTCTTCGTCACCCTCGCCCAAGAACTCGCCTAGCGCCTTCTTGTTGATGCGGTCATTGTGTGTCAACAAAAATCGTGCGATGTCCTCAGGCTCCGAGGTAGGAATGAAGCCATCCTGAAGAAGAGTCTTCATGCCGCGCTTAGGCTTGTAATTGAAAGCACGGATGGCGTTGTTCAGAGCCGTCTTGCGTTTCTTTACTCTTTCGAGCTCCGCCGGGTCATCGTCTATCGTCTCGTTCTGCCCTGCCTCCTCGGAATTAAGCGCTGGCGAGGTAGCTGGTCCAGTGTCGCCACGAGTGTCTATGCTGTCCCGGAGCTCCTCGTAGCTATTCCTTGTATCGGTGTCTTGTGTCAGTGTAGCAGCGTGCTCTGGCATACCTTGCTGGCTCCAATTGACCAAGCTCCGCAAGGTCTCAACCAAGGTCTCCAGCGACTGCATCTTCAAGGCATAGTCAGAGGGGAAGCCACGATCAACATCAGAGGGGACGTTCATGCTTGCGGCTGCAAGACTGGGCGGCAATGTGCCGCGCTGTTGCCAGTCGTTGGCACCGGTCGCGGCTTGTTTTGCGGTAAACTCTGCAAAGGTCTGTTGCTGGACAGCAGTGACAGGTACTGGTTGGCCGGAGATTCTTGAAACGTGCTCAATGATGCGCTGGAACATGTTGTCAAGAGCCTGTCGGTCACAATCATAATTCAAGTATATTTCAACGAGAGCTTTGGGCTCGCCAGCGATGCGTCCAAAGATGTTCTGCACGATGTAGCTTTTCTGCCAGCCAGGAGCCAATCGTTTGTCCAGGATGGTAAGATAAACCTCCTTGATGAAGACCTCTAATTCACGCTTCAATTCAGATCGCAAGTAGCGGACCATTAACCAGAAGATCTCGGCCGCGACCTCAAACACTGGTTTCGCAGAGCTCGCAGCATTCTTGCTTAGGGACAAGCAAAGATACTGCTTGACGGCATGCGTGAATTCTGTGGGTTCCTGGTTTGATGAGCTTCGAATTGTGGCGTGCGGGTCTGTGAAGACGGCGAAGTGGTTGAAGAGCACCGTATGGATGATGTGCAAAGAGAGCAGCTTTGACCGCATGCCTTGCGATTTTACGTCTACCTCCTCTTCGCGGCGGACGGTCTTTGTCGACAGCTTACACATAGCGCGGAAGACCAGGAAAGCATCTTTGATGTAGACCTCGTCTTCCTCTTCATCCTCAGTGTAGGCCTCGTTTCCTTCGCCCTGTACGGTGATAGTGGGTAAATCTGCGCCAGATGCTGTGCGGCTGGCCTGTTTGATGAGAGTCGCGCGTCTTGCCCGTGTCACAGTCGTTGTAGTATCGGAAATACGAGTGTCATCGAACGATTTCTTCTTTTCGAAATCTTGCAGGGTCATTGTAGCTGTATCACCCTCGCCATCAACCGGTGTGTCGAGGTCTTCGGGCCTGGGTGTCTCTGTCCCGTCCAAGCCTCCAGGGGTATCCGACCCATTTGTCGCATTCTCGTGGCCCAGACTGGTTCTCGAGGATCCATACCTTGCAGCCTTGCCAGCCAATCGAACCTTGACTCTTTCAAAGACCGTGCCAACCATTTGCGTAAGAGAGCCCTGAGCGATTTGCTGACTGGCGCTGTGTTTGGAGAGCAGGAAAATGTTGTATGTCTGGCGTACACTCTTCAACAACCCGGCGCCGTGTACCACAATTTTGTCGTTCAAGATAGCAGCCAGTAAACTCTTGATGATCTGCATCTGCACCTCTGGGGCTGTTGCTTCGCCATGGAAGCAATCGCATATTGTATCAATGGCTCTTTCAATAAGCGGCACCTTTGGCGGTTGGTGTTCTTGTCCTTCGACTGGTTTGGGTACGGAGAAGTAGGAGTAGCTGATGAGCTTGCCGATACAGTCCAGCGCAGTGACAATTACACTGACAGTTGGAACATCGGTCGCGAGGTTGAGCGGCTGGAACAGGATTTCCGGGTCGAGCTGAGCAGCATCACCTTGCGCATTTCTGATGGCAGACAATGCCCTCTGCGTGGAGTCGAGCAACGGCTTGCGCTTAGTCTGCCTGGCGTCCTTGGAGGCAGCAATCGATTCAAGCGCGGATACAACAAATACCATGCTGCTCCTCGTCGATGTTGCAGTACCCCGTGTTCCAGTCGTAGCTGTCGTCGCCGTGGTCGATTGCGAGTCGGTGCGCAGGCGCGGGGCGATTGATGGGTGTGGTGGTTCATTGATCGGAGTCTGGGATGAGGATTGAGGATCCTCACTCGCAGGAAGCGAGCCTGTCTGTGGGTTTTCCTGGGGTTGTTCTTCTCTTTGGGGTCCGCTGGAGGATTCCGAAGGAGCATTTGTTATTGTCGCAGATCGTTGTTCGGGCTGTTCAGTAGGCGACTCCTTTGATTCCTGAGCTTCGATGCCATCCGAAGTGTCCGCGACCTCCGGCAATGGCACTTCTTCCTCTTCGCCTTGAGGATCTTGATCGTCCTGCTCTTGTTCCTCCTCATCGCTTACATCCCGCAGTTCAGGCGAATGTGCTTCCTGCTCTTGTTGCATTTTCCCTTGTTGCACCTCCGGGTGGACCGGGGTGGGCTGCTCGATGTCGGCCATTCCAGCACTTGGGAGACCTAGAGCGTGTGATGGTATTTCGTAATGATCCGACCGCGCATGCTATGTCGTGGCCATGGGATGAATATCCGAGTTATTTGAGGCGTAGAATTGTATCGGAGAGTGATTGTGTTGTAGGAGTGTCGCGGCGATCGTATTTGGATACGCGGCTTCTCCAGGCTCTCTCCTAAAGCCTAAGCTGGAACGAGGGAAGCTTTGTTCGAACATGCCACGCTACACGTGGAGGCGTGAGATGAGATGAGATCCGACCGCGACGACGCTCATATTTATTGACGATTCATTTTTTGCTTGTCAATCATTACACTCTCTGGCGGGAATTCCTCCCTCTGTCTATTATTGATCGTTGGTCTGTCGATCATCGTCGTGCTTTTTGGGTGACAAGTGTTACGCAGTAGTATAAATAGGTAGGTAGATAGATGTCCATTGATGTCAAGACAATCACATCAGTCTATCGAGCTAGATGTACGAATTCATATTTCAACATAGTTATTACAATCCTTAACTCAACACGTTTAACCCTCAGGTCATATTACGACACAGACAGGTGTATAGTCTAGAGTGGTATCGGCGACCTTAGTATGTTGGCGATATTCTCATGGCCAGCGAGATACTGATCAATTGTCGAGCGTGAATCTCGTCATCTCACCGGGTCGACTCTTTTAAAGCGGTAGTATCGACAGCTTTGGTAGATTCGAGGAATACTGGGACCGGCGAGATGCATGCATGCAGGTCAAAGGCCACCCTTGGAAGCAAACGCTCACTCTCACTCTCACTTTCACCCTCACCCAAATTTAAGTCAAGGTGTTTCGGGCCGGCGAGCACTAGCGTCGGGAAATCCAGGATCGGAGCTCGACCACCGTTGAGAGATGTTAGTTACGGAAAAGTGCTTCAGCGGCAAGCACTTCACCACCACCACCCACAACACCACCCCTTCTACCTCCACCCCAACCCATCCATCCCGCCGGTGTCGTGTGCAAACTCATATCACGCCCACTTCACTCGTTACCAGCACAAACATAGCCACGCGCGCCGCAAACATGTCGGCCATCAGCAGGGCTACATACAGGGGAGCTAGCGCATTGAGCGGTTTGAGAGCACAGAATGTCACCGCGTACGTCGGCACCTCCGAAATCTGCTGCTGAAGTCGCCCATTGCAATACTAACACCATGTCTGCAGTCGCAGGGTGCCCGCCATGTCCGCCCTGGCCAGATACTACGCCGCCAAATGTTCGTACAACACCCGTTTCCCAACCATCTGCGCCATCCATGCAAGTCTGACCGGAATACCATAGCCTACCCTGCGCACACCATCATCTCCATGCCCGCCCTCTCGCCCACCATGACCTCCGGCAACATCGGCACATGGCAGAAGAACCCCGGCGACACCCTCGCCCCCGGTGATGTCCTCGTCGAGATCGAGACCGACAAGGCGCAGATGGACTTCGAGTTCCAGGAGGAGGGTGTTTTGGCCAAGCTCCTGAAGGGATCTGGCGAGAAGGACGTCGCTGTCGGCAACGTGAGTTTGCGCGTCGGATAACGGTGTTCGGAAACGGAGAGCTGACTTTTGGATTAGCCCATTGCTGTCATGGTTGAGGAGGCCAGCGACGTTGAGGCTTTCGCCGACTTCTCCATTGAGGACGCCGGCGGCAACAAGGACGCCCCCAAGGCCGACAAGAAGGAGGGCCAGGAGGCTTCCATGGCCACCGAGTCTCCCGACTCTGGCTCCGGCACCGCACCCAAGAAGACCGAGTCCTCTAGCGTCGAGCAGCCCGAGTCCACTGGCGAGCGCATGCAGACCACCCTTGAGCGTGGCCCCTCCATTGCTCCCGCCGCCCAGAAGCTCGCTCTCGAGAAGGGCATTGCCATCTCTTCCATCAAGGGCAGCGGCCCCGGTGGCAGGATCACCAAGCAGGACGTCGAGAAGGCCAAGGCCGCACCCGCCCCGGCCACCGCTGGTGCCTCCGCGCCCACCTACGAGGACATCCCCGCCTCGAGCATGCGCAAGACCATCGCCGCCCGCCTGACCGAGTCGATGAACCAGAACCCCCACTACTTCGTCGCCTCTTCCATCTCCGTCTCCAAGCTCCTCAAGCTTCGCCAGGCCCTCAACGCCTCCGCCGATGGCAAGTACAAGCTCTCCGTCAACGACCTCCTTATCAAGGCCGTTGCCGCCGCCGCACGCAAGGTCCCCGCCGCCAACTCCAGCTGGCGCACCGTTGACGGCGAGGTCGTCGTCCGCCAGCACAACGTCGTCGACGTCTCCGTCGCCGTCGCCACTCCCGTTGGCCTCATGACCCCCATCGTCAAGAACGCACACGCCAGCGGACTTGAGAGCATCTCTTCCCAGATCAAGGAGCTCGGCAAGCGTGCCCGTGACGGCAAGCTCAAGCCTGATGAGTACCAGGGCGGCACCATTACCATCTCCAACATGGGCATGAACGACGCCATTGACCGCTTCACCGCCGTCATCAACCCTCCCCAGGCCTGCATCGTCGCCATTGGCGCCGTCAAGAAGGTCGCCGTTCCCAAGGAGAACGAGGATGGCTCTGACGGTGTTGCATGGGACGAGCAGATGGTCATCACCGGCTCCTTCGACCACAAGGTTGTCGACGGTGCTGTTGCCGGCGAGTACATGAAGGCGCTCAAGCAGGTCATCGAGAGCCCTCTCGAGCTTATGCTGTAAGCGACTTCCTCATGAATGGAAGCATCTCTCTCGGAATACCACAGCAACTTGTGTGACTCCCGGAAGCGCACAATAGCGTCTCTTCAACCGGAGTCGCCAAGAGGCATTGTATAAAGGAGATCTGGAAAGGCATCAGACTGCATCCGCGTCCCATACGCTAATCCCGATGGACTCTTGGCTGCGTCGATTGCATCTTCCAGGTCTGGGCGCGTTTTGTTTTTGTTTTCAGCTGGGGGTGGGACATCATCATCATGTACGGTGCTCGTTGCCCGTTGCCAAATTTATCTGTCTTATGTCTGTGTGTCGGTTCTTTGAGCATCGGTGTACGTCGGTGTATGAAAAGGCAAAGCGTTTCTAATGTTCAACTCTTGATTTTTGAAAGATGTCATTTTCCGGTCTGTTGGTGTGTGTTTTCGTTGCGTCCTGATCTGTCCAGTCGAGTGTAGTCCAGCGGCGTATCTTCTGTTTTCTTAGAGGATCAGATAGATTTCAATTGTTAATTGGATGTTACAGAGTCAAGTTCAACTACCAAGGTTTTAATCAAAGTATTACAGAGGTACTACCCGTAGAACTCGAGCCGAGGCAGCCGGATTGAAAGCATCCAGTTCCCCGACGGACTGGACATTCAAAATGATCGTCACCAATCCGCCAAATTACATCTGTTAACCTTTGGCGATCACCACAAACACGGCTCCCACGCCCATGTAGCGCCAAAAACCATACCTCAATCCCCTCCAGCAACCCCAAAAATGTCCACTCCCACAGCACTCGCCTCCCGCCGTCTCCTCAAAACAATCCCCTGGGTCCTGGCCACCGCCATCGGCCTCAACGACTTCCTCCTCGAAATCACTTCCGTCTCAGGCTCCTCAATGTCCCCGACCCTCTCTCCCACCTACTCCTCTATCGGCACCCGCGACTACCTCGCCTGGCGAAAATGGATGCCAACCTCCAACCTCCAGCGCGGCGATGTAGTAATGTACAACACCCCTCTACGGGCCGAAGGGACGGCTGTCAAGCGCGTGGTAGCGCTCGGGGGTGATACGGTTTTCTTGGACGAGAGGAGGGCGCCTGGGAAGGATGAGGATGGGGAGGTGAGGGGGAGTGAGAGGACTGCGGCGAAAGGGTGGGAGGTTATGAATGCCCAGGGAGGTTTCAGGGTTCCTTACGGACATGTTTGGTGCGAGGGGGATAATTGGCGGGCGAGTTTGGATAGTAATTTTTACGGGCCGATGAGTAGGAGTTTGGTTGTGGGGAGGGCGGTGGGGGTTGTTTGGCCCCTGAGCAGGTGGGGGGCGGAGTTGGGGGATGGGGGTGTTGAGAGGCGAGGTGGGGAAGAGGTTGTTTTTGGGAAGACGAGGGTTGTCAAGGGGAGGGAGGAGGTTCCGGAGGAGTGGGAGGGTTTGGTGAGGGCTGGTTTTTGAACGAGATGGAAGCGTCAAAGGTTTTGATTTTGGAGATGAAAGGACGAGGAGATTGCATTGACTTGCAGTCCCCCTCATAAGATCGTCCTATTTCTTCTTCACGAGACGCTCGATCTCTTCTACTACGGCTTGGGTGACTTCCTCGGTTCCCTTGTCGCCTCCGAGATCTTTGGTCTTTATGCCGGCGCCGGTCACGTTCTCGATCGCTTGCATCAATGCATCTGCTTGGGCGTCGAGCTTCCCGGCACCAACCCATCGAACCATCTCGGCCGCTGACCAGAACGCGCCCACTGGGTTGGCAATGCCTTTGCCAGCGATGTCTGGCGCAGAACCGTGGATCGGCTCGAACATACTCGGATACTGGCGACTGGGATCCAGATTCGAGGATGGAGCGATTCCAATTGAACCGGCGAGAGCAGCTGCTAAATCAGACAGAATGTCTGCGTGTACTGCGGAAAAGAGTCAGCTCCAACTTTTTGAAAAAGAGCAGCCAGCCGGCGAAAACCCGAGAATAGCAACAACACACTCACAATTGGTAGCAACAATCACATCCAAACTCTCCGGCGCGTTTACCATCCTCACCGTCATGGCATCAACCAGCATCTTATCATGCTCCACGACCCCCTCATACTCCTTGGCAACCTCATAAAACACCTTGTCCCACAACACCATCCCATGCCTCTGCGCGTTACTCTTAGTAACCATCGTCAACTTCCGCCTCGGCCTCGCCTTCGCAGTCTCAAACGCAAATCTCACAATCCGCTCGATCCCCACGTATGTGAAAATCGCCACCTCCGTCCCAATGGCGTACTTCTCGTGCCCGTGAGTAGTGCCTCCCTGGCCCGCATACTCGCCCTCGGAATTCTCACGCACGATAATCCAATCCAGCTTCTTCACACCATCGTCCCTACACTCGACAAGCGGACTCTGCGTACCCTTCAAGATTCTCGTCGGTCGGACGTTCGCCCATTGGTTCAGTTCTTTGCGGATCGGCAGGATCATGTTCCAGAGGGAGATGTGATCGGGGACCGAAGGCCAGCCTACGGCTCCGAAATAGATTGCATCGTGGGTTTTGAGGGTTTCGAGGCCGTCCGGCGGCATGTAGTACCCACGGTCCAGGTAGGCGGCGCTGCTCCAGTCGTAGTCGGTGTAGGTGAAGGCAAAGGAGCCGTCGCTGGCGGCGAGGGCGTTGAGGACTTTTTTGGCGGCGGCGGTTATGTCAATGCCGATTCCGTCACCAGGGATGGAGGCGATTTTGTAGCGTGTTGGTTCTGTGGACATTTTGGTGGTGGTGATTTGTTCGAGTCCGGATTTGGTCCTTGTTCAGTGGGTTCGTTCTCGCTTGATCAATCGATCAGTCAACCAGTCAACCAGGTATGTGTATATGAAGATGGCAGCATCAAAGAATCTATGAGAGCTTGTAAAGGACGACGAGCTAAAAACGCGGGACGTTTTTCTCAATCTACCTAGTCGGGTCGTGCAATATGTGGGAGCAGGGAAGGAAGAGGAAGAAAAGAGTGAGTATTGATCGCAGTGCCACGGCTGGTTCATATACGTAGCAACTGAGGTAATTCCATTAACGTTACCTCAAGCTCCAGTGACGAATCTCGCGGGGCACACAGAAATGGCGCCTCGGCTGCTTTGGCTAGGAGAAATGAGAGGCCGATGGTATCGGTTTTTGTTGAGAATGCACACACCATATTGTGGTATAGCGCTCGTGCTCGTGGAGTAGGTGGGTTGTTCGGTGGAATGATAGTGCGATGAACTGAGAGGTTGTGAGGCTGTTGTTGGGTGAGGTTCAGACCTGGTTGCTCGATTCACCTTTGTTTCGAAGCTGTCGGGGTTACTTAGTTCCGTTGACATTTCGAAAGAGCTAGAGGGCAGCAATCTTCGAGCAAACCAATGCGCTGATAGGCATATGCTGCGAATGTTCAATCATGAAGGCTGTACTCCATAGAACATCTCCAAGGCCAGTAAGAATCACATGTTCTTCCTCACATCTACTTAAGCTTAGCTTTCCCGGCCGAGAAATGCAACTGCACGGCGATTTGTTCCGTCTTTCGCAAGAAGTCAGCGTTCGACGTCCCATACTTTTCGAGTTCTTCTTTCTCGACATCACCTCGATACAGGAAAAGGAGCGACAGATTGTTGTTGGCCCAAGCAGAGACTCCCATCCTCGGGGGGATGAACAACGGTGGTAATCCAGAGTACAGCCATGGTACATACGGACAACGGGAGGAACAACTAGGACCAACCGATAGCTCATGATGACTTCTGTCTCTCCGGTGGTGGCGCGAAGTGATGGCAGACCGTTGGCGATAGATTTGCCGTCTCTGAAAGCTTTCTTCACGGCCTTCGCGGTGTTCCTCACACTACACGATAGACGGTCATCGGATTTTGAAGAGCCCAAAGCGTTCCCGAAGTAGATAGGTGGTAGATGGACTCAATGATGTCAACAGTTGGGTAAATACTCTCGGAGAAAGACTCCAACTTTGCCGGTAGAGATAGAGATAGAGATAGAGCAGTTGTAGTAAGAAGGTTTCGTCTTCTAATGTACAGCGTGGCAGCTATTGTGCAAAACCTCAGACAGATTGTAGCACTGAGCCCGTGCTGCGACTGTTGTGATCATTATGATTGACTTGAATGTACAGTTGCCAGAACTGCAAATGTAGTAGATAGCGATTCACATCCTATTATTCGGCAGTCAATGGTGCTGAGTCTGGTCGCCTCGGTAGGTCACAGTGCTGGTAGCTGTTCAGTATCGAATAGCCATCGCTACCGGCTTGACGCTTCATATTTGGACCATCTTCTCCTATGTTTGGGTGGTATAAAAGGTGAAACACAGTAAAGTGCGGTAAGAGCTTCAGCCACGCAGCAGGCCCCACCAAAGGGTCTGTCTGAGACCGCGGTCCAAGGGTCCGGAGTCGACATCCTAACAACTAATCACCCCTCCTGTCTTCACCCATCTTCACTTACCTCTACTCTCCATAGACCAACATCAAGACCTCACTTACACCGTCAAGCGCCTACACACATATTCAAAATGACTACTGCATTCCCTCCCGGCGGCACCTACTTCGATGGCCGCAAGAGCTTCGCCGACGTCAACTACGATGCTTCCAAAGACAACGCAATCAACACCACACAATTCCTCGAGGCCGCCGAGTCTCTCACAACACTCTTCGATGTGCTAGGCAGCGCCGCTTTCAAGCCTGTCAAGAGCGATATGCAGGGCAACATCAAGGTGAATTTCCTATGCTTTGTGTTGAGGTTGATAGCCAGAGCCGTGAACTAAAGAGCATGGTGATCGATAGAAAATCCGAGACCGCCAACTCGCTGCTCCCCTGGAGTCCGACACTCTCCAAGACCTCGTCCGCAACGAGCTCAAGACCGGCAAGCACACCGCATCCGAGGGTCTCCTTTGGCTCGTCAGGTAAGCCTGAAGACATACCCAGTCCACCAAAAAACATATACTAACTGCATTGCTCGTACAGAGCCCTCGACTTTACAGCTCAAGGCCTCCGCGCCAACCTCTCCAACCCTACTACCGAGCTCTCCGAATCCTTCCGCACCGCCTACGGCAACACCCTCAAGCCCCACCACTCTTTCATGATCAAGCCCATCTTCTCCGCCGCCATGAGCGCCACTCCTTACCGCGCTACCTTCTACAAGAACCTTGGTGACGACCAAGCGCGTGTCAACAAGGAGCTCGATGCATGGCTTACGAGCTTGGAGAAGATTGTCAGCATTCTGAAGGAGTTCCAGGGAAGGAAGGAGGCCAAGTGGTAGATCGGATGAATTTGAACGGCAGGGATGATGAATAGATGGAAGAACAGGACGTTGATCGGTTCTGGATACGTCGATGAGGACCCGATTTATTCTACCAGAATGTCTGCTGGGGAAATGAGATTGGAGAGGGCAGTGGACTTTTGCCGTGCCTCCAAAACGCAGTACCGATATTGCCTGCACGAGTGCGTGGCTGCTGAGGGCGCTGCTAAATGACTTGTTTGCAGATCTTACGTATACTAGGCCTGAAGCCATACCACTATATTTCGCAGAGATATCGTCATATTTACCTGCTAGTCCGGGACTTATAGGGGACGAGGCTGATCAGAATAGGCGCGCTGACAGAGATGTGGCACAATTGGTACACTGCCTTGTAGCTGGTTCGACTGCTGCCCAATTGATGGTGCCGACGCGCTGTGTCCTGCAACAGCCAGAATTCCTGCCTTCAACGTTGCGAGGGACGTCTCCGAGTCCAGGACATTGAGAGTCATCATGTATGTAGACATAAGGCCTACCTCTGACGACGTTGTGTGAACGTAAAACTTGTCAATGGTTTACTGACACACATTTGAAGGCATTGGTTTTGATGGGTCTGTACATGATTCACCTGCTGATGGCTGGATTGTACGCTAACGGCTTCGACCGCAACGAATCCCACTCAACTGACCATACCAAACTCATTCGTTCATCCAGGCCTTCTGAGCAGTGTAACAGTTGTTGTTGTCCGTGTCGTAGTTGCAGTTGTTGTAAGACTTCTCGACCTTGCCTCTGACAAAACCGACCGCGATCATTTACTCTTTCCAGTTTCAAGGAAGTTGAGAAGGTTCATCTCCAGGGTTGGGGTTGGGGTAGTTCTGGAATATCTGAGATGAGTTGTCGCTTCCGAACTCGGGTTTCAGGTCACAGTGAATGTGAACAGACTGTCGTCGGCTTCTTTACTGATATCAGATAGTGCGCCATTGGCTCTGGTCCGCTGCGATACCACTATATCGTGTGATTTGTACGAGATAATATCGATACAGCAGAGTTTACTTTGGGAGCTTGGGTTGACGTCTCACCATCGTGGAGCAACGGTCAGACTGAAACGTATATTTCTAACACTCCACTGACCATCTCGTCTTATCAGCGAGTCACATCCTGGATACTGTGACCGCTGTCTAAACGACGTCCAACCACCCACCTCTCACCGGACCGACGCAACAGACCTCGACCGCTCCTCCAACGGAATCCCCTCTGTGTCATCCAGCCCACCCTCAGTATTCACCGAAACCGACGCACTAACACTCGCCGCCCTCTGCTTCCCTTTATCATCATCGACAACAACAACAGCACCGGCGTATCCCCGATCGCACAGACTGTTGTCCGAATCGTCGTCTTCTAAGTTCCGGGTGGCCCTCCGGCTGCTTGCACCACGGGCGTTGGAAGCACCGTGGCTGTGGAAGTTGTGGTCGAGGTCGCGGGAGCTGTAGTCGTAGCCGGCGGCTCGGGCTGGGGATTTCCACCAACGGAGGAGGGCGTACATGGGTCCGACGTTGGAGGCTACGAGGCCGATGTTGGCTTCTAGGCTGGCATAAGGTGTTAGTAGGGCGCTCTTCTTCGGGATGGAATATTGAAGGTTGGAGGGAGCTCACGTCATCCATGTTCCCGTGAGGGTGTAGTCGTCTGGAGTTGGAAGTGTTAGTAGAGATTGTCATTCCCGAATTGTAGGGTTTGGTTGTGGGGACTAACAGGTTGTGTCGCTTGTTTTCAGACTGAGGGAGGCTGCTCGAAGGATCGCGAAGACGAACGCGCTGTCAAATGATTAGCCATTTGCTTGTTCGATCATGTCTGAGAGGACCAGACGTACACTGCTCCCATCACCATGAGCAATCCCACGCCGATCTTCTTCCGAGGAGCTATCTGCAAGCTCCAAAGGATTGAGAAAGGCATGAGAGAACAAGTCAGATCGGTCAGCACCGAGACAGCTGGAGTCGAATACAGTCAGTTCCACCTTTGATCCCCACAATACTGGGATCAGGGCACTGAGAAACATACAAGCTTGTACCCAGATCGAGTAAATGCGGAACGTCGGAGGTCGACATTGTCCAGTACTCCTGTTCCAGTAGGCAGAAATCGGCCTGCACTCTGCCATCAAAGCTGCACAAGCCACGACGGTGCTAACAAACATCAAGCCAATCGTCACGCCAGAGATCCAACGAAGGATTGCCGTGCTTTTGACTCGCAAGATGAGCAGACACACCGAAGCCTTGATGAAAGCCAATGCCCAGAAGAGAATGATCTGGTTGGTCCAGCTGTATTTGCCAATGATAGCAACTGCGTTGTCGTCGAGGAAGCAGACGTGCCGTCCTTTTCCGTGCTGTACTCCTACGATGCTGAGAGCGTTCATGACGACTACCAAGCAGGCGGCTATGAGGATCGTCCAGTCGTCTCTACCCATAGATTTCCGGCGGGATAAGAGTCTCAATCCTGTTGTGATGATGCTGGGTACCATTAATATCGCCGCGGGTATGAGAAGGATATTGCCAATGTTGTCGTCCGTCAGCGAGGGATCGTCGCATATCGAGGGCGAAGACATGTCGCCCACAGGTGTGAAGATTGCCTAGATCGTGAAGAGAGTGATGGGTGATTCAGGACGGTCGTCGGGCGCGACGGGTGATCGACTAGAAGTACATAAAGGGCCATCGCTGACGGTGAACCTTGCGGAGGATCTCGTCGAGGCTCAGTATCGACACTTGCGCTTGCCAAATCATGTTACGGTAGGCGGTCGGTTCTAGCCGTGCGTTATACCGGGCCCCAGGTCCTTCGTGCATAAGGGCATCACGATGCAACCTTGCGGAGGATGCCCGATTGCGGGTGGCCAATGATCATTTACTTGGTCTTTCACTTGTGCCAAGTGAGCAATGATCACCGTCACGGTCCCAATAATGGCGGTCATGAACGTGGTACACCAGCAAGTAGATGTTTAGTCAATCCTTGCTCATACTGCTAGACATGTACTGTATGGAGAGCGCGAGATGGTATAGGACGACTTGTCGTACACACCTGAAACCGGTAAAATGCTACCGAGCACGTGTGGGAGATCTGCAGCTCAGCATGATGCTGACTCGGCGGATAATCCGAGTAATGTGGCAGTCGGTCGGTGCTTGAGTGTAATCTGTAGAGATAGGTATCGAACTATCGATGCGACATGCACCCTATAGCTCTAGCAAAAGCCTTTAGGTCCTGCAGCAATATCAATACAGTAGACAACCGAAGAGAAGTGGGACTCTCGCTTCATAGTCTTCAAGCACAAACGGTTAAGCAACCGAAAATATGACAGCGGAGTGCTTTATTCATCACGCCTGGGAAGATCCGTATAATGGATCGCTCCAGAATCGAGTACGCACCGATTTCCGACTAGTTATGATCTCAAGCCTTTGCTGACATCCAGGGTCGCAAGAGTCATGTCCGTGGTCCTGGTGCAGGGATTTCTGGACGGATGAAGAAGGTATGTGAGGTGGTGGTCCCGACCTCTGATAGAGAGTGTGTCCGGGCTCCGGAAAGCGGCCCAATCTGTCAACACTTCGGCACACTAATGCAGGACAACAGGCTTCGATTACACTGTGCCTATTCGGATGCCACAGCTCCTATAGACTAGTCGTAGAACATTTGACACCCTGGTGGCTTTAAGCGAGATATACAGTGGGACTGTTGAACCAAGGACTGCAATCTTGCATGGTTTGTTCTGCTATATCAGCGACATTAGATAGATGTTGGAATTGTGCAGGAGTGTTGTGCAGGGAGGAATATGATCATGATGATGTGTTCTGCTTGTCTTGAGTTGATGTTGTTGTCGCCGGCTCGGGCTCGGGAGGCCACGTGGAGTCCAAACTGTTTGAACCCCAGCCTTCGACCCTGAAACCAAGAAACACCAAGAGATTTCCCCTTCCTCTAGTCTCTCCATGCCTCTTCAACCGTGCATGATTGTCAGACTCGACCATTCCAATTTGTCCGGTAAAAAACCCAGATCCGCGGAAGGATTCGGCCTGGCATATCCGCAGCTCGAAGCGATATCTGTTGAGACGCTCGCGACGAACTCGCACACTTGACCTGGCTGACTCGGTAGTAGTGGTGACAGGCGAGCAACTACTCTTGCATGAACACCATGCTTTCCTCGCTTCTCAGCACGTGTCTGATGAACTGCCGGCCTCGCGTACCTGCTTGCAATCTAATCCATGACACAATCGTTCGAGCTCAGGAAATCCTTAGTTTTTGATATCCAATCCATTGTTCCCCTTCGAACTCTAAGCTTCAGTCACCCACCTGTTGTTCTTACAGAAACAACAGAGTCATCTTGTTCCAGCCACTCGCCTGATCACCAGCATCCTGCATGCTCGTCAACATGCTTACTACCTACTTGGCCGCATCTTTGGTGCCATTGGCCGCGGCTGTCGCTGTTCCTCAACAGACTTATGACTTTGTAAGGATCCATCGCCTTGTGTGCGAATCGAGATTGGCAATTTGCCTCGATCTAACATATCATAATCCTACAGATCGTTGTAGGTGGTGGCACGGCCGGCGTGGCGTTAGGAACGCGTCTCAGCCAGCGTTTGACGGATTCTTCGGTTCTCATCATTGAGGCTGGGTAAGTTGGACGGAACATGCCCAGGAATAGCTTTGCTGACTCTTTGATCTAGTCCGGACGGTCGAGATGAGGCGGGGATCTACATCCCTGGCCGCAAAGGATCCATCCTAGGAAGCAAATACGATTGGAACTTCACTTCCATCCCGCAGTCTGGCGCCAACGACCGCGTGATCGGTCAAAACCGTGGTCGTGTCTTGGGTGGTTGCTCTGCACTGAACTTGCTCTCTTGGGATCGCGGCGCCGCCGCTGATTACGACGCTTGGGAGGAACTCGGAAATCCCGACTGGAATGCACACTCCATGTTCCCGGCCATGCGGGCGGTGGAAGAGTACCACATCACTCCTGCCAATGGATCCGCAGAGCTCGAGGGATACGGTACCGAAGGTCCGATCAATTTCGTGGTCAACCGCCTTGCTCCTCCTCAGCAGGAACAATTCTTCCCGGCAATGCAGAGCTTGGGCATCGAGCAAACAGACCGTTACCTCGATGGCGAAATGATCGGATACATGCGTCACACCAGCAACATCCAGCCCTCGAACTACACCAGATCTTACAGTCCGGCCTACCTCGCTGACGCTCCCACCAACCTCCACCTCTTGCTGGAGACCGAAGTCGCCAAAGTGAACATCAACAAGGGTGCTCGCGCTACTGGAGTCACGCTCAAGGACGGAACTGTGATCAAAGCCAACAAGGAAGTCGTTCTTTCCGCTGGAACCATCCAGTCCGCTCAATTACTCGAGGTCTCCGGTGTCGGCCAGAAGGATGTCCTTGCAGCTGCTGGTGTTGAACTCAAGATCGAGCTTCCGGGTGTTGGCGAGAACTTGCAGGATCACGTCAGGATTGTCAACACATACCAGCTTCGCGAGAACTACACAACGCCTGACATCCTTCGATTCAACGCAACTTATGCGGCCGAGCAATTGGCTTTGTGGAAAAACAACAAGACCGGTCTCTACGACAGCACCTCCAGCGGCTATGCATACTTGCAATGGGACCAGGTCCTCGACGACCCATCGTCTCTCATCGCAAGCGCCAAGGCATCAGCCGATTCGTCCAATGTGATCGACCAAAAGAAGCTTGAGAACCTCGAAGACTCATCCAAACTCGTCCCTCAACTCGAGGTCCTCTTCTCTGACGGATACCTCGGAGCTAAAGGCTACCCATCTGCCAGCAACCCTCTCTACGGCTCCAGCTTCTTCGCTCTGATCGGCGTGATCCAACACCCGCTCTCCCGCGGCAGCTCGCACATCAACAGTCCCGATTTTAACGCCAAGCCAACCTTCGACCCCAACTACCTCAGCAACGCTTACGACCTTGAAGGCGTTGCTCAAATCGCAAAGTACCTGCGCAAGATCGCTGAGACGGCGCCGATGAGCTACGCGTGGACAGCCGAGTACGAGCCGGGTCTTGATGTTGTTACAAGCGGTGCGAGCGATGAAGAATGGATCGAATATGCCAAGACAAACATGGCGAGCATCTGGCACCCTGTCGGCACTTGTGCGATGATGCCGAAGGAGGATGGTGGTGTGGTCAGCCCGGAGCTCAAGGTCTATGGCGTCGATGGCCTGCGAGTCGTCGATGCTAGCATCATGCCGGCGCTCGTCTCTGGACACATTCAGAGTGCTGTGTACGGTATCGCAGAGAGAGCGGCCCAGATCATGAGTGAGGAGTGGGCTTGAATGGGCGCCTCGAGTGTCTGACGAATGGCGAAGACTGAAATATAAAGGGCAGTTAAGTGAAGAGTACGAATAAAATCTCACAGAGATATGATCACCGCTGTCGATTTTCACCACCACGGCGACCTCAAATTGTCTCTTCATAACCCTGCTGAAACTCCGCGGCCGTCATCGCAAACGCAGTCTGCTGCAAAACTTTGCTGAACAAAACTTCATGGACATCTTGATCGCGATCAGCGCATCCATCCGAAATAATCGTAACGACGAAGCCCTCCTCCGCCGCTTCGAACGAGGTCCTAAGCACACACCCACTCGTGCTCAACCCCATAATGACCAGCGACTTGATCCCCTTCCCTCGAAGATATTGCTTAACATCCGCAGGATGGATCGCGGATATGTTGCCCAGTCGTCGGTAGAACGTCTTGTCGGCGGCACCTTCGAGGAGCTCGGCCGGCTCACTGCCGCTTTCGGACGTCTGAACTCTAGCGATGAGGCCTTGGAGCCGGCTTAGGTCTTTGTATGTGTGGAGAGGATCTGTGTCGCCGCTGAAGTCGATGAGGCAGTGAATGACTTCGATGCCGTGCGATCTGGCCCACGCTCGCATGCTCGTTGCTACTTTGACTGCTGAGTGAGCTTTGGCTCCGGTGTTGTTAATGATGAAGTGGCTATAGTCGAGGAGGAGGAGGGCGGTTTGCTGGGGCCTGTAGTGCCCTGGTGTTCCAAGAAGTGATGTGTTGAAGGGTGTAGAGGCCATGGTGGCAGGTCGGATTGGTTGATGGACTGAGGTGAATCTCGGATAAAATGCGATGGTTCTGATGCCTGCTGTGCTCTTACGATCATCAGTGGGCAACGACTTCAAGTTGTCAGATGGCGTCTTTATGCTACCTACGAGGCATGGCAGAGATCGATGAGTGGCGTCGTTCGACCATAATGTAACTCCTAACTCCGGCCTTCCCTACATCCTTCGAGCAGACATCGTCCGAGCACATCCCTAATTTCATAGGCATAGTATGAAGGTCGCGCTACCACGCGCTCGATTGAAACGATTGAGAATGGGACTAACGTTGTAGTCAAGTTTTTTTAAGACTAAAAGGCTGGGAGACCTTAACTCCGAAGAGTGCACACCGACATCGCTATCCAGACCACAAGGACCTTTACCTTACAAACCTCCGACCGAAGACCTATATCATTAGAGAGCACTAACCCCCCTCCTTCCCCCTTTACTCCTCTTCAACTCCGCCACATCCTCATAAATGTATTCCAGACTCTGCGGATGCCCCAACACATCTCTCGAGAGCTCCTCGCCACAGGCAATAACAATCTTCCCCTCCTCCTCGATCACAACCCCACCGTACTTCTTCACAATAGAACACCAGTACCTCTCCAAAGCCGCAACCTCCAAACTAGGAAAAGTCGTGACGACCCTCGCAGTCTCCGGGATGGCAACGGTGTAGTTTGCAGTGGAGATTCCTGGCGCGGTGGGGAGGTGGAAGGTTATTGTCGATGCTTCTCTGTCTTTCGCTTCGAGGACGTCGCATAGGGAGGAGGTGCAGACGAGGACGATGGCGCCGGCGTCTTCGATCACGTAGCCGCCGTATTTCTTGTCGACCGTGCAGTGGCCCCATTTGGAGGCGGTTTCGTCACATAGAGAGGGCCAATCGGCGCAGATGAAGGCTGTGGGGGGCACGGGGACTGTATAGTGGGCGATGGACATGGTTGATTTTAGGAAGTTTGGGGGAGTGTCGTAAGTATACTCGGCGGGTCCAGTATGTTTTCGGGATCGGGTCTGAAAGAGTGGCGACAATGATTCGTGTAACGAAATCCCATATGTTTCCAGCGTGGAGTCTTCTTGTTAGGTATTCTTCTCTTGGGTCTCGACTATGACGTCTCTGACGTAAAGCTCATGTGATGTGATGTAGTATTCGCCACTCGCTTAGTTGTCGCTTTGGCTAGATGTTCTGATCCGCCTTGGTTTGCGGTGGTGCAACCATCGCGTAGCATATAGGCTAATAAACCCCTTTACTTTGTGCGACAGTCGGCCGTGGAAGAGAAGGATCTGCTTCATCAACGACATGAGCAAACTGGACATTAATGTTGTGATCGCTTACCGCTTCGGGATAATGCAATTTAGCCTAGGCCCCAGGGTCGATCGATAACGCGAAGGACATGCATCACGCACAAGCGAGCGGTGTACAAAGTGTATAAGCCTGACCCCAACACCAATACTAGAGCGCAACGATATGGTCGACGTTTCCTTGCCAGCAAAGCATTAGACAATGCAATACAAACGAAACGATCATCTAGATCCAAGCTAGCCATGAAATCGAGTTTGATGTACAAGAAAGCAGGAGCGTCTACATCCACATCCCAAGCAAAGCCCTTACCTCCTCCACCATCCCCTCTACTAACCCCAACTCCCTCTCCAAATGCTCCTCGACCCAATCGCCGACCCTGTCGTCCCTCTCCGCCAAATTCTCCAGAGCGTCCGATAGCCTCTGAACTCCACCGGGCTCCAGCATTCTCGCCAGCACATCTCCATCAACGTGCAAATCATTCTGCAAGCTAATGTCGTCGTCTGCGAAAAGCGCAATTTCATCTTCAGCCTTAGCCCCAAAGCCGATCGGGAAGCCTCGTTCACGCCCTTCGTAAGCTTCGGCATCAACACCATAAGTTGGGATCTCGGGCGCGTGAGGCGAAAAGATCTTGTTCCATTCAAGGATCCGTTGCAGCCAGAACAGTCGGCGCCAGAGGGATTTGTCTATGAGGCCGATCCCTGTCATCGAGCCATCGCTGGAGAGGCCGACGAGATCTGAGGTTAGAACGCCAGAGGAGGGCTCGGTGCGCCAAGGAGGTCGGGTGGAGCCTTGTCCGATGCTGGCGAGGGAGCGAGAGAGTTGGGCTTCGAAGAGCAGGCGCGTGCGATGCGGACCGGTGGAGCCTGGTGATGGGGAGGTGAGGCCCAAAAGGAGTCCGTCTCTTGTTGAGAGCAGTGCGATATTGGTATCGGGGTTAAGAGGCAGGATCGTGTGGCTGAGCGATCGGCAGCTCCGGGGAGGCTGAGCGACCAGCGTCAGGCGGTTTGAGAAGGTCTCACCCTGGTGGTGGGAAGATGAGTCCTCGAGCCGGAGGGTAATCAGGCCTTCGTTAGCTGCAGAGATGTATATCAAGGCACCTGACACAGAGACGGATGTTCCCCTGTGAGAAAGCTTGAATGGCGCGCATATGCTTTCCCACTTTTTCTCCTCCGCATCGAACCGAAAGGCGACCACCTTGGTGCCTGTGCATGCGACGAATGTCACTGTGTCAACCAAGGCCAATGAGTAGACAGGATCATCAAAACTGATGCTGCGAGATTCTCTCATATCGACAATTTCCCAGTTGCGGTTGCTCGGCTGAAGGAAAGCAATGCGACCTTTCAAGCCTCCACTCTTTCTGGTGTAGCTACCGCCGACCATGATGTTTGAATATCGCTTGCCATTCATCTGGAATGACCACTCTGCCAGAGCATACACACGCTCACCTGGCTGTAGGTCGAAGGTGAACGAAACGTTGTCTCTGTCGGCAGGTATGAAGTCGATGGCCGGCCATATCTGCCGATTCTCATCCGGCGGCGCGTTGCGCATGTTGGAGGGAAATGAACGGACGCCGGTGCACATGGAGGCGCAAACAAGACTCCGCTGCTGCTCGGCGTAGATCAGTCGATCTGGTGTCCCTGTCACCTCGATCTGCCTTGGCACAGTGGTTGCGTCTTGTTCAACTGAGGCAAAGCACACTTCGCTAGCGGAGACTATGACCAAATGGTTGGCGAGATTTCCCACTCCATAAGTGCTCAAGTGGTCACTGGAAGGCATCATAGTGACTGACGTGACTGGGCCTTGAGACAGTTGCGGCCGTGACTTGTCAGAAACCCACAGGCTCTCGAAGTTCAATGAACATGGCGTTGTCTCGTCCCAAGTCAACACGCAAGTGGAAAGCCCACTGAGGGCATAGGCTTTCCCAAGTTGGTCGGCATGGCGCGAGAGCCGGGTTGTTTCTTGTCCGAACTCGGTGATCTTCATTTCACCGAAAGAAAGCGATGCATCCGCGGTCTGTATTCTCACGGACACGATGCTGCCGTCCCGCATGCCACAGACAACGAGTAGATCATGTGATGACTCTCCATGCATGGATGCAGGATGGAGCAAGACAAGATGATCGCACAAACTCTGACGATCTTCGACGATCTGCAATGAATCACCGAGGGCGACAAGGGGACGGGTGTTGAGATCGACAGTGAACAACTGGATGTTGCCTTCGATTGTCGAGAAGATGCCGATGACGCGGCCCTTGTAAACAGTTGTTGCCAAACAAATTGGCTCTTCCGAGAGGACGATCGGCGACAGGGACTGTAACCCTTCATCCGAATCATCATCATCATCATCCCGATGCACGTGGTGTCGGAACACCAGAAGCTCAGAGTGGTCGTCGCATCGTTCGGCAGCCACGATACAATTCTTACTTGGCTCGATGGCAGCCGCGACAATTGCGTTCCCTGTATCGGCGTCCCACCGCGATCGGTCTTCAAAGTTTGCCAATATACTTGCACTGGCGCATATAGCTGTCTCGCAGATCTGCACCAAATGTCCGTTTTCCAGTATTGCTGCTGTCAAAGTACGTTGGCTCAGGGCCATGACGGCTGTGTCTGATTCGTCTAACTCGTTTGCGTCTAACTCGGCATCGAGTTCAATGATACGCGTCGACGAAGGTGTGGACAGTAGTATCAAGATTGAACCCGTAGACAAATTGGGTAATACCCAGGCGCCTATGGTGCTTCTCAAACCCTCAATCTCGAAGTAGTTTGTCGCAATCGCCTCGAATCCCTTTCGAAGCTCGGTGACAGCACCGTGTGGTTGTCGACCCGAGGTGATGAAGACGCTGTTTGGCATTTGAGTCGATTTGACATGCGACTGAGACAGCCTCGATATGAGCATGTCGATACTGGGCGTCCAGTTGGGCAAAGTCATACTGTCTTGCATCTCCATGGTTTCGACCCGGGTCCTCTCGGTAATCCTGGCTGGTGATGGCCAGTTGCCCATGTGGACGACTTGACCGTTACTCATGTCGCCAATCACAGCCAAGATGTCCGGGTCGCTAGGGTCACCAAGTGAAGCGAACGCTGATGCAGCATGACAGCCTATGTTTCCAGCGTGCGTAGTATGGATCGTGTCGATATTGGTGATGGTGATTAATAGGACGAGTCCGTCTTCTCGAATGAGATAGAAGATGTCGTCTTGCATCGTCTTGTTACGCAAGGGCCTGCACCAGCTCGTCCACCCTGGTCTCTGTGGCGATTGGCCAGGAGAAGCCGTCTCTTGCACAGTCAGATCGAGGCTAAGGCTTCGCATCGATCCGGAGAGTATGTCTCTGTGTAGTTTCATCTCGCTACCTGTGATCAGGAGAAACGCAGAGTCACGGATTGGGATGAGCAAGTTGGACACAGTTTTCGGGGCGTCGATGGGTTGCGCAGGGTGCACCGACGCGTGGCTGAGTTGGGTATTGCCGTACCAATCGATCCACAAAGCTTTCGTTCTGCGTTGATCAATCAAGACGACGAGAAGGATGATGTGGTCTGGGTCCTTAGCTGGCGGATGCAGGAACTCCAGGTGTTGTATCACTCCGCTCACTGCGAGAGGGCGCTGTGACGAGACAGGACACCAGTCAGGGTGGTTCGTTCCAAGCTCATGACGGAGTTGATCTGTAGGTTTGGAAGAGTAGATGACGACTTCGTTCTCGCTCGCGGCGACGGCCAGAGCTCGCGAAGATGGATCAATAGCCAAGTGATCTCCAGTTTGGTGTATGGTGTTGTCGTATGATGGCATCGGGCATGATTGATGAACGAATTCTAGTACTCCGGCACCGTTGTCTTTCAGGTACAGGAAAAGCAGGTCATCAGACTCAAGTGTCAGTACCACGAACTGCGGAGGCAGCGTCGTGTTTGCACGCTTGCTTTGGCTGTTTGACAGCTCGGGCTTGATAAAGTCGTCTTCATCCTGGGCCGAGTTAGGATCGACGGTGAAGGGTTTGGCGGCTTTTATCCTGGTGCCAAAATTATCCTTTGTGGCCACATGTTCGAGATGACACAAATCGCCATTTCGTTTGACTTGTTTGACGTGAATAAAATCCTCCCCGACGAAAACTACGTCATTGAGGTCTGGGTGTCGAACACGGGCGTGGAGGATAAATTTGCAGACTGGGGAACGAACGATGGTCCTGGTCAAGACGCCGACGGCGGGAGTGGTGGCAGCGGGAGGCTGGAGAGAACCCATCATGAGAGCATGACATGCAGGTGGGAATTGAATGCGGGCTGCGAGGATATAACGCAAAGGCTGATGAGGCGGGATTGACAATATCAGGCGATGTAAACGCAGACGTTATAGCAGGACAATATACCCGACCCGGGAGCGGTAAGCGATGTTGGCCTGGCACTGCGTGGCACGCGTTACCAAGTCGAGTAGCAGTTGCACGAACTGGGAGTTTCACGAGAGTGCCTTGCTTGATGTGTCGTGTGCTGTCGGATCTGTGAATCGTGGAGATCAGATGGCGACCGGACGGCGCTATTGGTGGCGGCCGGTGCGGACTGCAGAGGGTTCATGAATCATGCAAGAACTGGATGTTGTGCGCGAGGCAATCATGCAACGGAAGATTGACCCTGCAATCCTGCAATTTAGAGGCAATCAGTCATTCAGTCAGAAGGGAGAGAGAGCCGAGGATTGGCATCAACAGCAGCTGTTGGTCTGACTCGGCATGGCCCGCTGTCCGCCAGTCGTTCACGCAGAGATGTAGAGAGACAGGGATAGCGGGAGGAATGGTTCAGGTAGATGTCGTAGGTGCAGCCCGCCGGGTCGGTATAGGATGCGGTGAGGTGCAATGCTTATAGGTGGAAGGTTGTGTGCCGTCGGCGTGTCTGTGTATCTACGTCTGTCGGTGTCCGTATGTAATGTACATGTAGGTACATGTATGGCGCCGGCGGGACGGGCGATGTTGTACTTCTCTCTGTAGCTAGAGTGATGTCGAACAGGTGTGTGCGATCCTTGCCAACGTGCAGAGAGATGATCCGACCCTACACAGGGCGACAAGGCACCCTCGATGACGACTCCAGTTCTTCTTCCCTGCGACAGGACGCGACCTGTCAAGCATCCGCTGCTGTTGTGTTGTGTAGCACAGAATCCGGTGGCCTGCTGCTGCTGCGCATCGCCCGGCCCGCGCCCCCGACCTCACCAACATTCACGAGTCTCGCCCTCGTCGATCACACCGACTCTGACGACCTCACTCGACTTACTCCCGACAATAATTCACTTCGCCCGGCAATAGCAGTCACGTGTCACGCCTGTCTTCAATTGTGTATATTCCTCTTCCGGTAGCTAAAGCGCCCAGCCCGCCCTCATCTGATCCCGCACCAAGCTGCATGAAAGGTTGTTGAGCATCCTCGCACCCTCGTCTCTTCGAAGACGCCTCTCATGTACATGGTGTCCACTGCCCTGCGTCTGTCCACGGTACTCGGCTGAGCGCCGCGAAGCACTGTAAATTAGACGCGGCCTCGGGACCGCTCTCTGCCAGCTCTTCTCTACCACGACTATGACTTCGCCTCCATCCATACCGTCATCTGAGCATGTGCCGCCTCTTTCCGCCTGCAGAGAACAGCCGCTCTCCCAGGATCAACAGATTGAAGTGCAGAAGATCATCAGTGCAGCAGAGAGACGCGACTGGAACGATTTAGCCGTCCTGGCAGCCTCTCCGGGCGGCTTCATCGACGATGATGTACGCCGTGTAGTCTGTATGTATGGAGACGACCTGGACTTGCCCCTCTCGCCTTCTCGTCTCACCGGAATTCTGACACGATCACAGGGCCACTCGTTCTAGGTGGCGACCATGCACAATCAAGTAGCTCCAGTATCAGTTGGCGAGAATTGCCGAAGCATCGGGAAGAAGGCCAGGTCGAACTGGATGTCAATCGCTCCTTTGTCTACTACCCAACAGGTAAGTGCATGACTGTAGTTCCGCCGGAATGAGCCAGACCTCGCAGGTTGCTAAAGTCGGCCGAAGACTGATACATTTGCCCGGGCAGACGAATCCGACGAACGAATAGATGCTCGCAAGCATGAACTATCCGATGTTATTACCGAAACCCTACGGCGGCATCCCATGCTCTGCTACTTCCAAGGCTACCACGACATTGTGCAAGTACTACTGCTCGTCCTTGGAGCCAAAACAACGCCCGCAGCCGTAGCTCGACTCTCGCTATTGCGGATCCGTGATTTCATGCTGCCAACAATGACCGGAGCCTTGTCCCACTTGCAGCTACTGCCTTCTATTCTGAAAGCCGCCGACGTAGACCTCTTCGAGCACTTGAGCCAAACGGCACCTTTCTACTTCGCCTTGCCGGCCACATTAACCCTGTACGCCCACGAGATTCAAGAATACGGCGACATTGCCCGCCTGTTCGACTATCTCCTCACCAACGAAGCCGCCGCCTCGATCTACCTATACGCCACCATCATCATCTCCCGCAAAGAAGAGCTCCTTACCCTCGAACCCGACGAGCACGACATGCTGCACTGCATCCTCTCCAAGCTCCCCAAACCACTTGACCTCGACTCTTTGATTTCTCGCTCAGCGGCTTTGCATGCCGCTCACCCCCCAAACAAACTAAGCAGCTACCCCTGGTGGTACGGCATCTCCCCCAACAGCGTTCTGAAAACCACCCGCGACCCACACGCTCTCGCCCAACAGACCCTTCAGGACGGCGAAGTGTATTTCCAACGTCACGCCGCTGAGATTGCGACGCAGGAAGCTCGGCAGAAGCAGCTTGAGCGGGCGCGAGTGCTGGCGAAACGATATAGGCGGCCGGCAATGGTGGCTGGGACGGCGGTTCTGGCGGCTTTGCTTGCCTTTTATCTGCGGAAAGCCGGTGGTGGGGCAGCGGTGGCGTCGCTGGCGGGGTTGTGGCATGCTGGGTTGGTGTTGCAGTCAAGGGCGTTTGGGTTCATGGAGAGGGTGTTGAGATGAAATTTGCCCGTCGAGTAGATGGGAAACTGGTCGCGACGTCGCTCTTGGTTTGAAGCACGATGACGCTGGACCATGGATTAATGTGCTGAGTGTACGATAGACACGACGCTTTAGAGCGTGCAGATGCCATGCCTTCTGATATTGAGGCGAGCTCGGTGAGTCGAGACCACTCGGGTCAGTGGAAAGCTGCTGGTTTGGCGACTGCGAACTGCTCCAGCTTGGAAGAAATTCGTTGCTGGTATTCACAGTTCATGAGTTGACACCGAGACACACCCAAGCGAATACAATTTTCAAAATCGTACAATTAATATAATGACCTGTCTAGAGCTGAGTTGTGATGTGGATATGAATGCAAGGATAGCCTCCGCCCTGCTCCCGCGTTTTGTCGCCAGGACTGGGTGGTGGAGAATTTGGGGTATATGTGCTGCGAAACACAAAATGTGTGAAGGAAAAGATGGAAAGACCAGGTCCGCGCTGCAGGGCCGCCCTTTCGATGCTCGGTCCAAGAACTTTTTTGGTCGCTCTCAATTCGAAGCCGGCTGAGCTTCCTGGCTCTCCTCTCCCCTAGTGAACTCGGCGAAGCCTGCTTCTCCATTTTCATGCTCATTACTTTCGACCGTCTTCTGTTTTTTCGCAGGATTGCCATCCTCTTGTTCTTCGACAGCAGTATCGACAGTCCTCTCAGCGCTTCCTCTCTTTAAGCTCTCGATCTCGCGCCTCAAAGATTCGACTTCTCGCTTAGCTTCTTGCTCAGAGGTCTCGAGCTCGTTGACTCTGCCGCGGAACAGGTCATTGATGACCTCCAGCTCGTTGACACGCGTACGCAGCGCATTGTTCTGCGCGACGACGGCGTCAAAAGTCTGCGGCGTCTCAAGGTGGTGTGTTCCGGGCGAGGTGAAAGAGTCGACGGGAAGGGAGACCGTGTCGAAGATATGTTGCGGTGCGATGTTGGGATTTTGGTGCTGAGACGGAGTGTCGCTGCGGCTCAGCGAGGCGCCGGGTGAAGAGTTGCGGTCATGGCCTTGCGCTGATGCTATGCCGCTCATTTGTGCCGTGTGAGGCAGGCCGTGCGTCTGCTGATAAGGTTGATGCGCGTGCGCGACATCGGGATGCGCGGCGGGAAAGCCTGGGCCGGGCTGAGAATGAGTCTGAGGACTGTCGGCGGGGTTGCCATTGCGGTCGTGTTTGCGCGGTGTTTGCGAGGTCTTGACGCGGTTGCGCGACTTGATCACGTCCGTCTTGAGAGAGATGGGACGCGGGCGGCCGTGCAGTTTGAGGAAGAGGCCGCAGGCGTTGCAGAGGACGGAGCCGGACTCATCGCGGCGCCAGAGGGGAGTGGTAGAGGTGGTGCAGTTTTGACAGACGGGCTGTGAGACTGCATGTTAGTGGACTGGTGATGTTCAAGTTGTGGAATGGCGCATGAAATCATCCTCTTATCGCTATCGATAGGTGCAAACGATAACGCGCGCGAGGTTGAAGCGCCTCGTGTAGGGATCAGCTTACCGGTCCGTTCTGCTGGCCGCCCGCAGTGGCAGCTGGGGCGTATTGCGGCTGGCTCATGGTATCGGGTGCGGGTGAGGGCGAATGTGTACTGCTGCTGTGGTGTGAAGGATCAGCCATTCGTTCTGTTTGGCTTGCGAATCGCGCGCTGAAAGTCGGCTTGGCGTCTTTCCCATCAATCGATGAATGTTGAGGCATAGAATCCCATAACATCCTTCTCTTCTCTCCTGCATTTACAATCACGTAGCATGTTTCCGCTCATGATGGCCGTAGCTCCCGCCATCTCAGCTATGTGTACTCGGCATCCCTTTCCATCATTGTGCTTCAAACACAAGCGCTCCACCATTGACATTGAACGTACCTGACACTTTCCCTCTTCAGCGGCGCAGCGGGAGCGATGGCAGCCAAGGAAGCCAAAGCAGCGAGTGCTGGTATATGGGCAGATCCGTACTTGTGATGTTGCGTCGTTGGCTCGGTCGACGCCGTCGTGGGCTTGGTGACGGAAAGTGTGAAAGGAGGGTGCGAGTTCTGTTGTCTTGGTTGATAGTGCGCTTGATGTGCTTGACGAGTACGCTCCGATGGAGGGGCTGCGACTTGGAGCATTGGCGGATGAGTTGGGTTGAAAGGGTTGATTAGTCCGAGACTCGAGCCTTGTGCTGCTGAGCGCTCGAGGTGGAAGGTGTCGTTGCGTTCGCTTGATGGGTACAGTATGCAGTAGCGCCGTGCTGCAATGATTAGATCCTTCTTCAAATGGACAAGAATGATCGAAATGCGAAAAGATAATGTAGTATATTACAATGGTCGTTGATAACAGATGTTTAGGTGGAGATCAGCGTAGCCCATTTCGCAATGTCTGGATAACGCCAAATAACGATAAGGGGCGGCGGCGATAAGATAAAGCACCCTGTCCTCTTCTAAAAAGGGTGGAATCGTGATGAATGGGCGGCATATTATTAACGATTGCATCTTACCTACTTCGCGTGCACGACTTTTGGTGAAGGGACTCTTGAAAGCTGTACCGTGACATGCTTGTACCTTTGAGTCGTATTTCCTACATTAAAAGAATATCAGCCATGTCGAAACAATAATTGAGAATGCTCCATCCACTGATTGAACGGGGCAGATAAGCTCATGTCGGTCCGCAGAGCCGCAGCAGTGGATCAACCACGCTAGTCGCTGCTGCCCCAGATCTTGAATGTTGGACAGGTATGAGAGCCAGAGACAAGCACTCACATGCAAACAAGAACAACATCTTCGACTCCTTTTCCATTTTCTCACTCCTCCAACGGCATCCAACAACTTGAGCCTGTCGATGAACAATATCACATAGCGCAACAACAATGCCTTCAACTTCTGGCTACGCCCGCATCGCCCAAGCCGAGGAAGAGGAAGAGGAAGAACCCTATATTTCAGACGAGGACGATCCCTTTCGCGATTCTCACACGCAAGCAATCTCGCAAGATGGCTCATATGAACCCATACAACCGAAGCGCCGCGATCGCATGCACATTCCCTCCGGAGAGACATCACCGGGCCGGCCAAGTCGACGCAAACGAGCCAATAGCGGCGTCGACATCAAAGCTATCAACGCGCGACTAGAGCGCTGGGCGGATGAAATCAAGGATCGATTCAAGATACGGAGAGTCAAAGGGAAGTCGGCGGATGACGAGCATCTGGAGATCCATCATTCGGTCTTCCAAGCACCCGAATGGATCCGCCCTGCTACCAAGGAGCAATTGGACGCGGACCATTCAGATGCCGGCGAGAGACTATCAAAACTGGAATTTGACGACATTGTTGAAAGCGTGAGAACCGCGATCGAGCTGGGCCTACATCCGACACTTATCGCGCAGGGAAGCAGTGGAAGCTACTTCGTGAGGAACACTAGCGGAAAAGTTCTGGGAGTGTTTAAACCAAAAGATGAGGAACCCTACGCCAGTAAGAACCCCAAATGGACAAAGTGGATACACAGGAATCTGTTCCCGTTCTTCTTCGGCAGGGCATGCTTGATTCCCAACTTGTCATACGTGTCGGAAGCAGCGGCATACGTGCTGGATTGCCAGCTAAGAACAAACATTGTCCCCTACACTGAAGTCGTGAGTTTATCAAGCAAAAGCTTTTTCTACGATTTCTGGGACCGGAGAGCATTCTATAGGAAGAAGAAGCCTCTGCCGGAGAAGCAAGGGTCGTTCCAAGTGTTCCTCAAAGGCTACAAGGGCGCGACGGAATTCTTCAAGGAACATCCTTGGCCTGATTCACAAAACAACGCATTCAGGGACGCGCCTCGACGGAAGCGAAAGACGCTGTGGACAGAAGACTGCAGACCGAAGAGTCGGCAAGATGGCGACAGTGACGAAGAGGAGGGATTGAATAGCCAAGATCAAACTCGGGCGAGACATGAGTTCTGGTCAGATGCTCTACAAGAGAGCTTCCGGGAAGAGCTTGAAAAGCTGGTTGTCCTGGACTACATCATGAGGAATACGGACAGGGGAACGGACAACTGGATGATACGGATCGATACTGAAAAGCAGACGGCGGAAATTGTAGCCAGACCACCCAAAAGCGAGAGGCAACAGAACGGCCACCCTGACCCCAGTCACGCAGCAGAATACAATCGACGACGAGACAACATGACGGCTTCCCCTTCGCAAGGCGAAGACGGTGCTGTACCCCGACTCGGCGCTATCGACAACTCTCTTTCTTGGCCTTGGAAACATCCCGACGCCTGGCGTAGTTACCCATTCGGCTGGCTATTCCTCCCAGTCAGCTTGATCGGCCGTCCATTTACAGAAAAGACCCGACGCCATTTCCTACCGTTACTTACATCAAAAGAGTGGTGGACGGACACCCAAGTCAAGCTCCGCAATTGCTTCGAGCAAGACGCAGATTTCAAAGAACGAATGTTCGCGCGACAGATTGCCGTCATGAAAGGGCAGGCCTGGAACGTCGTCGAAACTCTCAAGACTCCCGACCACGGACCACTGGAACTCACCCGCCGTAATCGCGTATGCGTCTGGGACGACTTGGTCGACATTCCCGTGGCAGTACCCATGAACAGGCTTTCGGAGGAAATGCGCCAGCAAGCCAAGGAACTACACGCGCGTCCAAAGGGTATCACGGAAGAACATGAAGAACTGGACATCAGCGCTGCGTACGGATCCGCGCCTACAAAACCACAGCTCGACCTTCTCGGCCTGGGTAACTTGACGCCTGAACGCGAAGCAAGTGGTAACCCCTTCAACCAATCCCGACAGAACAGCTCAGACCTTGTGCCACAAATCCGGACAACCAACGCCGATATGCCTCTAGCGCAAAGTCTCGATGTCCCATCGTCGACGTCTCTCCTCGGCGTTCAGCGTCCGGCTGCGCTACGTTCCACCACGATCGCTCAACCGCGCATGTCGTACGACGTCCCTTCGACTCGCCGGATCTGGGATCATGGTAAGCGGAGATCGAGCTTCGCTATCCACCGGGGCGTGTATGGCGATGAAGATGATGAAGAGGGCGAGGGAGATCTTGGGTTTGGTGCTGCGAGGGATCAAGAGGGAAGTCGCAGGAAGGTCATCGTGGAGCGTTTGGAAATGGTGAAGAGTAAGCCGCCGGTCTTTACTTGGTGTTAAGGCTTGAAGGCAGGCGTATGCAAAGGGCATTGATCTGTCTACGTTATGATGTACTATACCAAAATGAGAGAGAATATATACCTCAGTAGCTTTGACACGTTGAGAAGGCTTGATGGAAGTAATACACGCTACATGTACCAATCTCCCCATTCGATAACGTGTGAATGCATTAAAAAGAAAGTCCCACGCGACAAAGAGCCACTTGTCCATATCGACCGACACGTCGTTGTTCCCACGTACTGTACATATCAGTGTTGTCTCAATGGTTCCTTTATATAGCACGCCACGGCAGCTCCCGTCCGTCGCGCTTTCCGACTTCCCACTCTTCGATGTTTGAGGATCCACAACTACCTCACTACACTACATCGATTCACTCAATACTTCTGGAGTCTTCACAGGTGCTCTTAGAATTCTCCGCATTTTGCAACCGCTCTGTCACGTTCGCCGCGATACTCTGGAACGTCAGCAGCAAACATCACCGCGTCACAGGCGGCTTCTGGGATTTCGCCACCATCTGATAGCACGATATGATAAAAACACGGACTTGAGTGAATTCGCATCTGTTGGGGGAGCAGAGACAATCGGTGGATGAAATAGCGTCGAGGAAGATGAATCCGGCTCAATTGCTCAATCCGAAGGCCTTCGCGAAAGAAAGGGCGAAGGCGGCGAAGCGGACGCCGAACTATGGTACGTCTACATTCTCATTATTCTCATCGTTCACTCAGCGTTATTATTATGCTCTCATCTCTCTCCACTTCCACATGCATCTTTCTTTTCGCGTGATGTTCATGGCTTGTGACGGTTGGTGCCTGATCTTGGTCTTCACATTTGGCATGTGAGCGCGATCACTTAACCAAGAGCGCCGCTTTGCACACTATCAAGAACCACCACATCACCAACCAACTTTCACTGCAACAACAACATTCTTCAGTCTCAATTGCGCACACCCACTGAACATCCACTGCACCTCCGATCCCTTTGCCCTTTCATACTACAACACTCTTCAAACCCCTCGAGCCATCCTCGCATCGACGTGGATACTCGGCACACCACAGATATCCCGACACTCACACATCTCATACCATCATACCATCATACAACATCACGGCGATCGCCTTGATAACCCTCGCACATCTTCAACCCTTCCTTGGACTTCCATCAACATGGGTCGGATTCCTCACATCGACTTTTCCGTTCCTCCGCCTTCTCGTGTTTCCGAGAACAGCCCGTTCAGCACCAGCAATTGGCAGCTGACCCATCCAACAGGCCCAAAGCAGACACGCAAAGCGCAACCAACCGAGGGTACCATGGCCGCTACGGCTAATGGGCCATCCGGCATCGATACCAGCAGCAATACCGTCAATCCCTCTCACATCGCCCAGAACCACGGGGATCAAGGTCAAATCGGCATGAGCAATCTTCTCCCAGGTTTCAACAACACAGTCGAGCGAGAGACCCCGTTCGCACGTAAAACAAAGCGCCAGGGCGAAGACAACGAGGAACACGCCGAGGCCAAGAAGGCAAAGGTGGCTCATGGGAACACAGGCAGCAGCGGCATGCTCGGTGACCACCTGAAGGAAGCTCGTCAGAAGGCTGCTAACGGCGCCGCACCTGGAACTATTGACTTGACCGCCGACGATGATGATGTGGTCATCACTGGCGGGACTGCGAAGCCAAGGCGTAACCCCGACGACGAAATAGTCTGCATCGGTGTGCTCACTTGTCGGGCCAACATCCACCGCGTTCCAGCATGCGGCACTTTCTTGGGGAAGGATCACTGGCCGAGGATGAAGATTACGCTCCGCAAAGCTGTTTCTCAGACTTCGAGAGACGCCGTCGTTGAGTTGGTCGACAGGACAAATCACGTATTCGGCAAGATCGCTATTCTCCAAGCAGATCCGCTGTCACAGCTTCTGAACGGCTCGCATGTCAGCGGGTTCCGCATCACCGCCTACTTGTCGCCTCGCAAGCGTGCGCATGGAGAGAATGCAGGCGATGCCGTCTCTCAAAACCTGCCGGTCGAAACAATCCTCTACTGCAAACACGGCGCCACTGCGAGCGTTGGCAGGTTTCTTTCTCAAAAGGCCCTTTTCTTGGCGACACCAACGCACGTCGACAACAGCAAAGAAGGTGTCACGAAGGTTATCAACCCTCAAGTGCCCCAGGCTTATCAGAACCAGCAAATTGGCTCGTCTACCAAACCTGCCTACGGGTCTAGTACCACACGCACGGTGGAGCAGATCACCCAAGATGTGTCTTCCATGTTCGATAGTCTGGTGACGAACGAACAGTTGCCAGAGAAAGAGGCAAACCCCGACATCATCTCTACCCCACTGCTCCCCCACCAGAAGCAAGGTCTACATTTCCTTATAGACCACGAATCGCACGATGAGAACGTTCAAGACAGCAAGGATGCTGCAAAGTTCTCACTTTGGAAAAAGACGACCAAAGTGTCCGGCCACGATGTTTGGTACAACGTCATCACCGGCCATGAACTGCGCGAGAAGCCGGAGCCTGTGTACGGTGGTATTCTCGCAGACATGATGGGTCTCGGAAAGACGTTGAGCATCTTGTCTTTGGTCGCGGCCACCGTTCCAGAAGCTCACGCTTTCAAGATTAAGCAGACCTCGAAGGAGCTCGAGGAAAAGGGCGTCAAGCGCAATGCTCAAGGCACACTCATAATCTGTCCAACTTCTGTGCTGTCCAACTGGACTGAGCAGATCGCTGCTCATGTGCGCAAAGGTAAGCTGACCTTCTGCGTCTACCATGGCCCCAGTCGCATTCAAGACGTCCAAGTGCTGGCGAAGTTCGACATCGTCTTCACAACCTACGGCACCGTCGCATCGGAGTGGTCGGATGCACTCAGAAAGAAGAAGGCGCTTGCTTCACTCAATTGGTTCCGCATCGTACTCGATGAAGCACACACCGTTCGCAATGCATCAACTCGCAGTGCTAAGGGAGCTGGTGCTCTTCATGCCCAGCGTCGCTGGGCTGTGACCGGTACGCCTGTCCAGAACCGCCTGGAGGACCTTGGTGCTCTGATACGCTTCTTGCGGATTAAACCCTTCGATGAGCCGAGCGCATGGGCACAGTACATCATCTCTCCTTTCAAATTGGGCGATGAATCTGTCATTCCGAACCTCCGCTTGCTGGTGGACAGCATCACCCTGCGCCGCGGCAAGGAAAACATCGGCCTGAAGCAGCGTCATGAGTCGCACAGCAGGCTTGAATTCACGCCTGAGGAGAAGGCACTGTACACCAGTTTTGCTAGCAGGTCGAACATGCAGCTCAAGGGCATGATGCGTGAGTCGAGTGTCTTGCGCGGAAAGACCTACGCTCATGTTCTGAAGTCACTGCTGCGCCTGCGCATGATTTCTAACCACGGTCGTGAGATGCTGAACGAAGACGATCTGAAAGACCTCGAGGGTATGAGTGCTAGTAACGCCATCGACTTGGGAGACGAACCAGAAATCGAAGCTGCTTCCGCAAAGAAGTTCATTTCTCCCAACGAGGCGTACTCGCTACTCAAAATGCAGGCCGACAACGACATGGACTATTGCAGCAAGTGCAGCAAAAGCATCGCTGGCAGGAAGGGTTCTCAGAGCGCCGACAACGATGAGGATTCGTCTTCTGACGAAGATGATGAAGACGTCATTGGCTATCTCACGCCTTGCTACCACCTTTACTGTCCGGACTGCAAGGATGATCTTGTCGAGAAGACGGTCCCACCCATGTTGCGCCCCGACAACTACCACGAATGCGAGGTTTGCGACACCTACATCAGATTCGAGTTCTTTGAGCTCTCTCGTTCCGAGATGTTGAGCTACGCCGAAGACCACGCCCCTGGTGTCAAGAAGCTCCGTCGCGCCACTTGGAACCCTGAAACATACTCCGGTCCGTCCACCAAAGTTCGCGCTCTGCTCGAAGACCTGCAGAAGTCTCGCGTTGAGACTGCTGCACTCGCGCCTGGTGAGCCACCGATCCGCAGCGTCGTCTTCACCGAATGGACCTCGTACCTCGATCTTCTCGAATATGCCCTTGAGAAGGCTGGTCACACCTTCGTCCGCCTGGACGGCAGCATGAACGTCAAGCAGCGCGCCCAGGTCCTTATCGACTTCAAGACCGATCCGGCCATCACCGTTCTCCTCGTCTCCATCCGCGCTGGTGGTCAAGGTCTCAACTTCACCGCGGCCAACAAGGTCTACATGATGGAGCCCCAGTACAACCCCGGTGTTGAGCAGCAGGCCATCGATCGTGTCCACCGTCTTGGTCAGGAGCGTGAGGTCGAGATCGTTCACTACATCATGAAGGAGAGCGTTGAAGAGGCCCTGCTGAGGCTGCAGGACAAGAAGACCAAGCTGGCTTCGTTGAGCATGGACAAAAAGAAGACGAAGAGCGAGGAGGCGAAAAAGCGTATCGAAGAGCTGAGGGAGCTTTTCAAGTGAGGGAGTGCAGTTGGTTGATAATCGGACCACTAAGCTCATCAGTTCTATGGGTGGCATAACATGAGGTTCTTGTTTCCCTTGCGATACCAGGCGGGATCGAGCTGTGGGCTGGGTGGACTGGTTGGCTTTGGCGTTCCAACATACCTGGCCAACACACAGCCGGCATAGACCACAGCACGGCATTGATTGAATCGATTAAATATCTTTAGACACAGTAAAATAGGCTATTGGAAGATTTGAATTATCGAACAGAACTCTTCTAGGTAATTAATGGGTAATCGTCGTCGTCGTCAGCGTATCGTTGCAGCGTGAGTATAGCTTGCGAGTCGTTGACATCTCTTCCATCCTCTATACCATTACCCTTCCCGATGGGATATGTCACAGATCTCATCCCACTGGCTCCAACATTTATGTGTTGTATCACGGCCTTGGCGGAACAGATAATGGCTTCTCCACGTTGCTTCTGGTGCTGCCCCGCAAATACCACTCGCCAACAATTCCACCACCTATACCTTTCACTCAACATCCTCTTGAGTGACTGGACAGACTCGATCCGGCAACAACACACAACCCGTCGCCCGTCATGGACATCACAGCCTTCCTCGCCAGCAAGCGCGAGACCCTCCTAATCGCTGACCACGCCACCTACCGCGCCCAACTCTCCCGCCAGATCCTCGCAATCCGCAAACGCCTAGGCCGCACGACTCCCAAGCGCGAGAAATTCGCTCGCAAGCCCCTCACAGCCGCAGACGTCCAGAGCAATGTCGAGTTCGTCCACTTGCAGCTGCTGATCGCCGAGCGCGCGTGGGCGCATGCGCTGCACATCAAGGACTCGCACACAGAAGACGAGAAGGGCATCACCGGCAGCGCGCGAGCGCAGATCTGCTCGAAGCTGTGGAAAGCGGCCAAGACTGCGCAGGAGCTGGTGGATGTGCTGAGGGAGGTTGGAGCGGAGCGGGATTTGCTGGAGGCTAGGACGTATACTGCTATGCTGGCGGGTGCGGAGGAGTTCGAGAAGCAGGCCGAGGGCGTGCAGAAGGAGGGCGGGGAGGAGAGGTGGAGGGAATGTTTGAGGCGCTGGAGTGAGGCTAGGGTGGGCTATGCGGCGCTGTGGGAGAAGGAGAAGAAGGAGGTTTTCAGGGAATCGTTGGCGAATACTGTGGATCCGACGATCAGGTATGCTGCCTACCAGGCGAGGCTGAGCAGGACGATTGCGATTGAGGTTGTGGCGAGGAGATATTTCCCTAGAGAGGACGAGGAGGCTGTGCGGTTGGTAGAGGCTGTTGATGCTTTTGCTTTGAAGGAGAAGCCTAAGACGGAGGATGGAGAGGAGAAGGAGACTGGTGCTTTGCAGGTGCCGGACTTTGTTACTTGGAGAGGGAGACGGGCGAACATTGTCGATGCGTCTATCGGACAGGCATTGGCTTCGGTTTCTGCTGCTGAGGCAAAGCTGAAGGCCTACCTGGCGGAGCACCCCTCTGCTTCGGCGGGTCAGAAGGCGGCTGCTTACGATGACATTCTGATCGCTTCTCAAGATGCTGCGGACGCTTCGAAACGTGCCACCGACGAGCTGGAGAAGGAGAGGGTGGATGAGGGTGATGCGAGAATGCAGGACCTCCGTGTGACCAGCTTGGCAGTAAACTACGATCTTGTGTCATGGCGAGTCGGTCGCAACAGGATCCTCATCGGCGAAAACGACGGTTTGACTTTCGAGGCACAGAAGCAGAAGAAGCCACAGCGTCTGCGCAAGGACGGCACCGAGTACCCCGATAAAGACGAAGGCAGAGGCCGCAAGTTGGCTCGTCTGCGGGAACGTGTGGTTCTCTACGATGCCACGATTCAAAGTGTCGAGTCCATTAAAGACCTCCGCGGAGCCATGAGAGACGAGTCCTTCGTCCGCGAGCTCGATGGCAAATCCGCCTACTTCCGCGCCCTCAAGTGCATCAACATCTCCTACTCGCACGCCCTGCTCGACAACCAGCTCAATGCTCTCGCGCTCCTCAAACGTGCCCAAGACCTGATCTCGGCCCACCCACCGCCAGTCTCAACAGCCACAACATCAACACCTCCGACCCTCGACATCCCCACCTCCGAAACCACGCACCTCAGCTCTCACATCGCAAAGCTCCTCTCCCGTACGCACGCCCTTGTCGAGCTGCACAAACTGTCCTCCAACTCTGCCATCGCAGCGAAGAAGAACATGACTTCCGCTGCACCCGCAGTGCAGAACCTGGACGCCTACCCTACGCCCGGCCTGCAAGTCGATCTCACCAACCTCGTGTCCTACCCGCCGAAGATCCAGCCGGTTCCTGTCAAGCCGCTGTTCTTGGACGTTGCGTGGAATTACATCGATTACCCCAACAGGCCTGGCCAGCAGCCGGTGCTTGCTGTGCCAGAAGCTGCTAGCAAGATGGATGTGGATGAGCCTGCTGCGCCCGAGCCTGTACAGGAGAAGAAAAAGGGGTGGTTTGGGTTTGGACGATAGATTTATGTCACACATGTTGAAGACGCCGAAATTCGTATTATTCTAGGACTTCAACTGACCCACTTCAGCAATACGATAACTCCAAGAACATCACGTACAGCTTGTCATATTTCTGATCTATGCAAAAGCATTACTACCTCAGGGGTTCGACTCAGTCCGGTTCAATAATACCGCAGAGGCGTTCGGATTCGATGTCCTATCCAGCGGCCTGCGCAACAAGAGCAGTCCCGATACTACTTGCATCTTGCAACTGGGTGATCCGTATCCGCCGGTCTCCCTCCTCCCCAATACCAGCAACATCCCGAAACGTACTTCTAATCCCGGAGACAAAGCCCGGTAGGGACGCTGCAAGAGTCCCGTCGAGACCTATGTAGAGAGGTCCACCAACCTTACAATTGTCTGTCTCCGAAGGCATCGCTTCCTTCCATTGCACGCATCTCTGCAGGTCTGCGAAACTTGGCCAACAAGGGCGTCGAGCAAATGTTGATAACAGTTGATACACCTGCGTCGATACGGGCGTTCCACTTCCATTTTCCTGCGGAACAAGACTTTTCCCTGCTTTGGCTCCTGTGAGCTCTTGTGGTGGCGGTGACTTGAGCGCTCCCGTCTTGATAATCACAGCACTGATTGCGAGACCTGCCAGTCGTGCGGCTCTCTTGCTGACGGCAGTAGCAATCGTCCGCATCCCCTGAACCTCCTCCATCGTCAACGATTCGAGATCAAAAGCACTCTGCAGCGCTTCCCGAGACTTTGCATGGCCATCCGAAGCGTCCTCCGCGAGTAACGACAGCAATGACGTCTGGACCTGCCATGGGTGAAACAGCGGCGAAGAAGTCCGGATTGCCAGCTGTCCAAAATCGTGCTCATAAGCCGCCAGTACAGCGCGCCGGAACAGCTCGCCGAGATACATGCCCGAGAGCATCTTCTCGTACCGCTGCTCGCCTGGGTGCAAACTGCTCTGGTCGAGGTCCAGATCGTACCGCACCGTCGGCAGCAAATGTGCATGGTCGTCGAAGCATCCCCATTCGGTGTTTATGACCACGCGGTTAGGCGGACTTGATGGCGATGGCCCCAGATCCTCAAGATAAGCGCCGTTGGTACCAGTGCCGAAGATGCCACCTAACACCGCGCGACCACCGCAGACGTATTGCTGCGCCATGTACGTCGCGACGCTATCGTTCACCAAAGCAGTCACCAACACCGGGGCTTTGAGAACGTCGAGCTCTTCTTGAAGCATCCGGCAAGGATCGCGTCCGATGGCGCTCGGGATGTCGAAGCCTTTGTCCCATCGTACGAGTGTGCCGGTATTGATCGACGTTTGGTGGACGGTAAAGCTGAAAGTGAACCCTAGCCGCCGGAAGTTTCCCCTAGGCTTTTCGCTGAGGATATTGCAATCGGCATCACTGGCTTGGAGGAAGCCATAGATGTGACTCGCTAGGAAAGCGAAGAGAGGTTTCCAGGATTCTGTGATCAGGAGGTCTGAAGGAATCGCTACTTTCGACTGTTTCACGTTGTATGTCGAGTCGCCGTGTAGTTCTACAATCGATACACGAAAGTTCGTGCCGCCGAGATCCGCGGCTAGGTAGACGCCCTTTTCGTGTCCATTTGGTATGTTCGTGACAAAAGATGGAATCTGTGTCGAAGTTGATTGTGGATCTCGAAGTCCGGCAGCTACGATCGGGCCTGTCAATACCATTCTCGAGTCTGCGCAATATGGTAATCCGTACCTAGCTGTCGAACAAAGTGATCTGTTCCAGATTGTATGTCTTCTGTGGTTAAGTCGAACTCGGCGGCGATACTCGACGAGTGGGCGAGAAAGTAAGACATCACGCCACCAGGACGGTGCTCGCAAGATTGAATCCTCGGTGAGAAGCCGGTATCTGCTCTTTCATGATGGAGAGTTTTGATCTAGCCATGATTTGGATAGAGGAGCAATGTTGTGTTACAGTGAGGAAGAAGCTTCTGAAGTGGACCCCGGCAGAAGTGAATTGGGTTTGCCGGATTTGCCGGCGTGAACAGACACGGTCGAGATAAGCCATCCAATGTCCCCGGTCCCACTTGATCGCAATCCGGGCATGCATCGTTCAACCATCATACTTCGCCGCCATCTCGTGGCAGTCAGTACCAATACGACAGGGTGCATTGGCTGTGCTGCGTGAACGCAATGAGCGCTACCGACGGCGCCGGCGAAGGCGAGCGGGCACGAAAGGCTTGTTGTAAGACATTTAATATTGGCCCTGCACGTACATTTATTTAGTCAAGACTAATGCAGCCGAGCAGTAACCTGTAGACGGCAGAAAGTGTGTCTGGATCTACCTATCCTCCTTACGCATCGCCAATGGACTGACTGTTGTAGATGAAATGTATCTCAAACGACAACGACGTAGCATGCAGGAGATGCATTCGAATGCGAGTCTCCTGTGTCTTCCAACCTCGCGCGAACGTGAGTGGCTATTACACTGTCCAGAGCGAAGTATACGTGATGATTTGACTTGTTACACTACAGGCCGCCTCGCTGCGAGGACCACAAAGAGCACCGGCAGCCTCGTCCTCCTCGAAAGGGCCACCTGCGAGCCCCCGTCTTAATCGACTCGATATCACTACGGCCCAGAGGCTGGATCATATCGAATCCATCCTCGGCATCCACCACGAGGCCATTAGTCTGCATGTAGATGCAGAAGACGGTTCCGACGCTCCCACATTCGGAGCACTTCACGCAGCAGTAACTCGCTTGCGCCAGCATGCCAGACCAGGCGGTTCACACTGCGCATGGACTCCTGAATTGATTCAGCAACTATGGCACTCATTCCACGAAGCAATGCCCGGGCTTCATTTCCTCCCAGAGAAACAGGCATTCACCTCTCCTACACCCTTACTCTTGGCTGCTATGCTCTACTGCTCGTCCAGCCGGGGTTCTGTCGAGGTTGCCCAACATGCACCAGTCTACTACACCTCGCTATGTATGGAGATCTCAAGTCTCACGCTTCCAGCATCATGTGTGGATACCAGCAACTCCGTACATGACGAGGAGTGGGCATTCCAAACAGTGCTCGGTCTTGTCCTAGCCGCCTTGCTAAGCGAGGCCAGCAGCCATATCACGGGTGTCTGGATTTCAATCGCTTACAGAATACTCCTTGAACACTGCACATTGCAACTCGGTCAGGCACCTCATAAATGGCGTCAGCTCTTCTCTGGCCTCCAGATACTTGATCTGGAACATGCTTCGATCCACCTGACATGCCCCACGATTCCCCTCAATTCGCCGCTCCGCTCATGCCAACCGTCATCATCGGACCAACTATATCGCCTCTCCAGAATGATGCATGTTGGATTGGCCCACTTCGCCGGGCGTGGACTAACCACGATATGGTCATGTTTCTCGGATACTGAGCACATTGTCCAACAGAGCGAAGACAGTCTCTCTGGTGTCGATGCTGCCGTAATCCGAGACTGGGCTAGACAGCTCGACGACTGGCTACTCCATTTCAGTACGGGTCCGTTTGAGTCGAAGACGCAAAGAACGCTGGTCTATCGGCAATATGTCATGCATCGACTGTGCGTCTATGCCATTTACCTGTCTTCCAGGCATTTCGATATCTTCTCGCCAACCGCGTCAATACAGGAGATTCAGGAGCTTCTCCTTTCGGCAAGAACGGTCATCAAGATTCACGCCAATGATGACTCGATTTGGTCGTAAGTCTGAGACGCTGTTACCATGCCTGAACATCACTGACACTCTCTCCCTACGCCACAGGAACTGGGACATGATCATGATTACCTGGGCCGCATTGATCGTATTGCAGGCCGTCAAAGGAGGGTACGGGGAAGAAGAGGACTTGCCCGCCATTCACGTACACTTAGGTTTCCTCAAGCGAGGCAACGAACCAGCACCTAGCCTCCGCCGAAAGCTCGCCGATCGCCTAGAAAGTCGGATCCACGACGTACAACGGGACACCAGACCTTCGGTACAGTTTGACTTGGGAGAGACTCCAGACCTCCTCCATTACGATTGGTCTTTGTTCAATGAGGCCAGTCTTCAAGGCGTCGATGATCTTTGGTGTACCACTGGAAGTGACCTTTAGTGCTTGAGACTTGGCTGTCGCTCGTGAAATTGGCTACGTAATCTTTGGTATGTTCGATCACAAGCTTCCAAAAGAAAAACATAACAACCGATGCTGGTCAACGTGGTATCATTACTTGTGTGATGCTCTTTTACACAATCCTTGCCGACATGCTGTCCGGCGTGAGTTCCCCTGCATCCTCGGCTTCATTGTCGGCGGAGCAGAAAGTCGTCCACAGCTCAAGATCGGGTTTGCTCCTTCTTGCAGGTCGCGTTGTGAGTCGTTCGACACTCTTGAAGTACTACAACTCAATGGTCAGCCTTTTCTCCCTCTCGGTAGCAAAGCATCGCTTCATTCCTACCTTGACAGTCTTGACCTGCAATTCCAACGTAGCGTCGTCATCAGCTACGATGATCGATCGCGGGTGCTGCTGTAAGCACGAGAGGGTGTACATGTGGCTAACGCCTCCTTCGATCGCCTTCTGCAAAGCGACGGCTTTGTTGGCGCCGGTTGCGATGATCAGGACTTCTCTGGCCTACTTCGTCGTCAGCATATTGTGTCCCACCAAAACAAACAGACAGAACGCTGACCTCCATAAGAGTTTGAACCCCCACCGTCAACGCCATCTTCGGCACAGCATCCAAATCCCCTCCGAAAAACCTCGCATTCGATCGCACCGTCTCCTCTGCCAGAGTCTTTACTCTTGTCCGGGACGCCAAGCTGGACCCGGGCTCGTTGAAAGCGATATGCCCGTCTGTGCCGACTCCTCCGAGGAACAGATCGATTCCGCCGACGGACTTGATCTTGTCTTCGAACGCGGCGCACTCGGCTTCGAGGTCTGCCGCGTTGCCGTTGAGGATATTGACATTTTCGCCGGGTATGTCGATGTGGGAGAAGAGATTTGAGAACATGAAGGAGTGGTATGATTCGGGATGGTCTCTGGGGAGATCCACGTATTCGTCCTGCGGTCTGTTAGACAGACTCGGATGGAAGTTGTTGGATTTCATATAGATGTGAGAGACGAACCATGTTGAAAGTGATCACGTTCTTGAATGAAATGTTCCCTGCATTGTGTTCCTCGATGAGGAGTTTGTACACCAGCTTGGGACTACTTCCCGTTGGAAGGCCGAGCACAAAGGGCTTTTCGCACGTCAAAGCATGAGTTTTGATACGTTCTACTGGTGTCAGTTGACATCCGTTGTTCAGAAACGATGACAGACTTACGAATGATGTAACGGGCAACATGGTGCGAAGCCGAGGCGGGTTCGGAACGAATTATCACTTTCATAATGGCTTTTTGATTCGATGGAGGTACGGCTGGGGAAAGAGAAGAGTCAAAGATTGCATCTCGTCCATGAATTGTTTCGGGAGTCGGACTTGCGAGCATATATCAATTTGTCTCTCCTGCTGGGTAGGTCTTGGGAATCCAACGTCGTCAGGATTCGGCACTCCGGTGATGACTTTGCCGGTTGACGCAGTGCTCGTTGTCTGTCGGTTCATCGTCGTATCAGCCATGTGCCGGCTATACCGGCGAAAGGAAAGCTTCTAGATTACCGGTGTCCAGACTCTAGTAGCGTGTGGAGACCCGAAAGTCTAGTCATGCCCTGCATGGGTGCTCCACGTTTTCCCGTCCTTTGTTCAGTGGTGATTTGTATTTGTATCTGCATCCGAAGAAGAAAGAGGGAGGAAGCAGTATCAGGACGGTCAGGCGTGATGAACAATTGACGGATAGCAATGTTGGTCGCATCTCTACAAGCATGTGTTCAGTCTTTGAGGTTTTCGATCGAATAAGTAGTACCAATCTAGACTGGCATTTGTCCGCTTTCGAGCGACCTTGATAGGTCCAGAACGAAAAACTAAGCCATAGAGCCTTTGTCTCCACCAAGATCAACGGTTGTCGTCGTCGTCTTCGACTTTTCATCTTCAAGTCCCTTGATGACAATCTCCTTGACATCAATGCCATCGAGGTGCGCAGCAGTTTGCTCCAAAGTCATATTTCCTGTCTCGGGGAAGAGGAAATAGACAGTGAGCAATTCGATGAAGATCCAGACATCGTAGACCACGTAGTACTTCCACCCAATACTGTCCAGCGCGATTGGGTTTGCGTACTGATTGAAGACTAGTGCAGCAGCGACGAAAAGGTTGTAGAGGACGAGTCCCTATACGCGGTCGGTTGTCAGTAAAGGGAAATGATGGGACTATTACGATTTTCTCTCTTACCTTTGCACGCAGGTGGTAAGGCAGTATCTCAATGACATAAGTGACTTGAAGAGGGTTCCAGCCGATGTTGAAGGCAAGACTGTAAAGGAAGATCATGGCCAAGATGCCCGAGGCGACATGCGGGTTGCCCTCGCCGCCGTTCGCGGTTTGCTTGTCGTAAGTCGCCTGAAGTGCCGTCCAAACTACATTGATGGTTAACAAGACTTACAAGACTGATGAGGAGTTTACAGAGTTTACTTACTAACAAACGTGACGAGCACGGCGCCTGTGGAAGTCAAGAAAAGAGTTCGTCGTCCAAACTTGTTGACCATGAGAGCGAAAAAACAGCTTGTGACGAGTCCCCATATTTGAAGCAAGCCGTTGATCAAACTCTGGGTTTCACTGGCGGTATAGCCTATGCTGTCCAACACCAGACTAAGGTAGTATGAAGTCAATCCGTTGCCGCTCCACTGAGAGAAGAAACCGACGCATAGGATGATGAGTAGGCGCTTGCGGTTACCCTTTGTCTTGAAGAATGCGATCCATTTCGAGTCTTTTGCCAGTTCAGCCTCGAGATGAAGAGCGACTCTGATCTCTTCGATCTCTAGATCGACCAAGGGATCGGTAGAATCTCCATTTGCATGGTATTTGGTGATGATGCGCCTCGATCGCTCTTCCTTTCCGGTAGACATGAGCCATCGAGGAGATTCGACCAGGAAGAAGCATGATCCGAGCTGAATGACACTGACAAGTCCTTGCAAAATTGATGGGATTCTCCATGACCAGCTGTTTCCCAGGACAAATGTCCCGTAGGTGATCCAAGCCGCAGCGATTGCACCCAAGTACCACAAAGCGTTGTAGATACTGACCATGGGAGATCGCTGCGTAGGGTAGGCCAATTCGAGCAATAGGATTGGAGCTGCTGTAATGTTGAAGGCCAGACCGAAGCCAAGGACGCCGCGAGCAGCGATGAACATCCCAGTTGTTTGCGCAGCTCCCTGCAAAGCCACGCCGCCCATGACCAGACTTGCGCCAAAGAGGAGTGTTCGTACACGGCCGAACTTGTCACAAGCGTAAGCGCAGAAAGGTAAGGCTGCCAGTTGCCCGATGTTCTGAATGGCGTTTAAGCTGGTCTTCGCATTAGTATAATCTCTTAGTAATCTTCGCCGACGGGGAGGAAGTCATTACTTACATTCCCAACGTCTGCGGTCCGGGTTCGCCGAAGTAAGACTGCCATGTATCAAGCGTCTGCAATCCATCTATGTAACTCTTAGTAGATGATCGTTGCGTCTTCTCTTCAACGGCGATAGTGACTCACTCATCATGGAACCATCGTATCCAGTGGCATAGCTCGAGAGCTGAACGATGGAAAGGATAATGTTGAGAACGATCAGGCCTGAGTTCCGAGACAGCTTGCGACCAGCGAGAGTCTGGTCCAACGTGAGAGGTTCGTCGGCGAAAGGCATGTCTGTGTACAGGTCTGCGATGGAATCAAAGCGGTGGAACCTGCACTTTGTCCAAAATGGAGCGAGTAATGGAACCTTTAAAGCTGTGATGATAAGTTGTCGCCGGTCGTCTGGCACTGGAGATAGCGAGAGTCATGGCAGCTTCGACAAGGAGGCGAACACTGGGGGGGGAGGGTGTTCTAGAGGCAACCTTAGCTAGTGTGCAGCGTACATTGATGGAGTGCAGTGGCGCCGCAGACGCGAGTACAAGCACTACGGCAAACATGATGGAGATTGCCGGGAGTTGGTGATAAATGCTACCCTGACACTCCGGCAAAGATAAGGATCAGCATTTCCCCGGTGTCACGCGACTTGTGCCGAACACGAGTGGCTGTCTTTACACTTCAGCTACCTCGGTACCATGCACAATGATCCACGTCGACACCTTCCACCATGTTGGAGAACCCCGGTCGGCTAATTTGGATAACGAATGGAGCCTATGGAAAGTCCATGATATATAATAGAGCCAATGGGATCATCTGCAAAGATGAAACATTCTGTTTCCTACAAAGAACGTCCTCCTATTTCGACGAAATAGCAGAAGGCAAACAAACGCATCTTGAGCAAGATGCATTTCACAACATTGATTGCAACTGTCTGTGCAGCGACATGCACCGTCTTTGCAGGCCAGTCGAAAGAATTGTCTCCTGGTATGCACGAGACCTAATAACATCGAACCTCTGAGTGACTCAATCACTGATCCGCATTTCACAGACGCAAAATCCCTCTATGATTACTCAATGGCCTTGAACGATGCCAGATTCGACGAGACGTACAAATACATCATCTACGAGGACAACGGTCCATGGAGTGTACGATTCACTTCATGGTACGTACCAGGTCTGCTGTATAGGAATGAAGGCAATGATCTAGACAACGCCAAAGAAGCGATTGTCAACATCCTTGCGAACCAATTGACCGACAACTTTACTGCGCCTTGGTATGGCACCTTCAAATTGTCCCCAGACGGTGAGCATATTTGATCAATCATGGTCGTTTGTGACACGAAGCTGACTTCCAACCAGAGCCAAATCCCACTCCCAATTCACCGCTCTATCAGCCAGAAATCTACGTGAGTGGAAAGCGGACAGAACATCGAGAATATGTCATACTGACACACAACACAGGGCTCATATGATCCAAACTGGCGCGAGTTCGTCGGAACGCAACTCATCCAGATCGTCGAGGAGTTCTCCGACCTCGTCGGCACCGATTTGGTTGAAAAGATTTGCCACGCACTTGAGATCCAAGCTGTTGGAGCCATGCGACGCAACGGTACCGACGGCGACAACCTCGTCACAGCCTACACGAACCCAGGCCTCATGCGGGCGTTCACAGTAGGCTGGATCGGAGCCCGGACGAACAACCAGACCTTGATCGATTTCGCCAACTCTCGTGCGTCTGATATCTACGAGATATTCACTGCAGGCACCGACGTATTCGGAGAGTACAACGCACCCACCTACTACGGCATCGACGTTTGGGCACTCGCCATAAGCATCAAGTATGGTCGACCGGGCCAGTTCCTCACCACAAAGGCTCCGTTTATGCTCCAAGAACTGTGGAAGGATGTAGCCAAGTCCTACAACGCTTACCTTGGTAACGTCGCAGGTCCATACGACCGTGCCAACGCGCGCGACTTGACCCAAGACAGTGGAGCTCTGGCTCTGTGGTTCTGGGGTCTGTTGGGCAAAGACCAAGCACCGCGGCCAAACCTGAGACAGGTCAACCTGGAATACGACGCCGCGGAGGGTGCTTCGATGGCGCTCGTCATGTCGACAGTCGCCGAGAACATACCAGCCTCGATCCTGGAATCGCTCACCGAAGCCCCAGAAGAAGAACGTACACTCGACGAAGTGATCCACGAGAACCTCAACGGCTCGGGCACTAGATACGCTACCTCCTGGATCAGCAAGCCTCTGATGGCCGGCGGGATCGAACAGAACGAAACCACCGTCCGCAGCCAGCAGTTCGTCCCCGCGATCGTTCACTGGGCATCTGACCCGGACCACAAGCCGTTCCCCCTCAACGGCTTCTTCAGTCTCTATCCCACCGCTTCGACCGTCAAAGCTGTAGCAACGCCGAACAACCTCGTCGTGTCCTACCCTAACGCTACCCAGGCTGGATCCGACTCTTTCCAGTTCATGATCTTTGGCATGCCTCCCGCTTGGAACCTCGCTGGGAACGTTGTCGATGGCTTCTCTCACCTTCCGTGCCTTGATGTCAACGTTACAGCGCCGGGGCTCGAACTACAACCCACAGTGTACGGATCCAGCCTTTACAGCCGATTCTACTACAATGTGACTTATGTCGTGCCGGATGGTTTCTCGGGAATCCCGACCGTCTCGTTCGGTCTGGAGTACACCTGCTAAGAGCGATCTAAACCTGGAGAGAGGGAACTTGGATAAGACCGTTGTTGAACTAGGATGTAAGAAGTTGAATGATCAGTACCATTAGCAGCGTGCGAATCCGTCTCGGCGTATGCCAACGTAAAATCATTGCCTCTGTATTCCTTGTTGACAAAGGATTGTAATTCTATTATTCTGCTAACGCGATGGAGAGTTGGCATTTTCAAGATCCCGCGATGATGAGGTAGAACGATCAATGAGCAAAGGTAGGAAGAGCAAGAGCGGAATACGATTCTTCGTCTTCTTGGGAACTTCTCAATGGCGATCGTCGATTTTTATATGCGACCACCCTTTGTGCCACCATCACTATGGCTTAGCATGCATGAACATACTCGACGGCAGAAATGACGGCAGATCAGGCAGTAAGCCGTCCATTCATAAGACATGATGCAGATAACGAAAGAAATTAGATAGAAATGAGCAAGCAAAAGAAAAGCGATGGATAAAAAGCAGTCCCATCGAATCGCCCAGTGCAACCGCCTCACATCGGTAAGTCCAGCGCAATCGAGCTACTAACATTTGTCTTCCTGCGACTGCCTTCGATCCCGAAAGCCCCACCACTGCCATCCGACGGCGGCGGGTTATCCCTTGCGAACTCCGCCCGGATCCTCGCCGCGTCAGAATCCCACTGCACAACCTTGATATCCCACTCCTTGCGAGCGGCATCAGCAATTTCCTGCGCCTGCTGACTCTGCGTGAGGTACGGCACTTTATCCGCGTCGCCGAGGGCTTTCCACCACTGCCCGAGAGTGGTGCGGATGGCGTTGCGAGCATTGGCAAGGAGGGGATCGCGCGCGCAGTATTCGCGGCATTCGTCCCACTTGGCTTTGGTGAAGAGGAGGAAAGGGTTGACGCCTGCGCGCGGCGGTTTGGGCGGGCGCTCGCCGATCTGGCTAAGGAGGGTGCCGACGAGGGCGGCTTCGTAGTCGAGGCTGGTCGCGAAGGAAATGCCTGCGCTGGCCCAGAAGGATGGGTCGGTGGAGCAGACGGAGTTCCTGGGAGGGCCGGAGGGTTCAATGACGGCTGCGCTTTGCACAATAATGTTGTCGCTAGGCTCTTGCTTGATGTTGGATTCTTTTGTCTCGACAGAAGAGCTCATGACTCTCGGGGCAGGCATCTGCGGTATCGGTTTTACCTTCGGAGTGGGTTTTGCCATTGGCGCCATATATGAGGTCGCAATGGTAGATTCTCGCTTCACCGTCGGAGGACCAACAAGTGGTTGGGGCAGGTTGATAGGGCCAGCCATCACATCCATTACATCGGCAGCTACACGGAGTCCTGACAAGAAGGCACCGTGCACAGTAGCCGGGTGCGTGCCGCAAGTCGCCTCTCCAGCAAAATGCAAGTTACCAACCGACCTGGCCATAACATCGTAATCTTGTGGTCTCGTCCGGGGCCCAACGTACGAGTACGTTCCTCTCGTGAAAGGGTCCGACTTCCAGCGTGTGACAATCACCTCTCGAGGGAGTGGTACACTAGGTGTGAAGACCTGGCGAAGCCGTTGTGTGACCTCCTCCATCAGTGTATTCGTATCCGTCTGTTCTGCCTGGTATGCCGCATGTCCGGCCATCAGTGCTACGAGCATGGGCCTGCCACTGGTCTTGGTTGCATTCCATATCAGATAAAACCGGCCTCTTCTTTGTTCGTAGTGCTTCGGATCGAGGCTGTCTGCGCGTTCGGCGTCGTTCAACAGACCAAACATATCGCGGCTGTCGTCCCAAAAAGGCTCGTCGTACAGCAAAATGACCTGTTTGGGTCAGTAAGCTGCGGTGATAGTTGCAATGTCACGTCACGCATACCTTGTTGAGCAATCCGAAGCCCATCCGATCAATGGCGCCTTGTTTCCAGTTGGGCAACGGAGGATCAAAGTCAATGACATCTGACTTGAGTACGCCAAGCGGCGTTGTGAGAACAACTTCATCGGCCTCGATAACTTCGCCATCCGTACAGACGATCTTGGTCACAAGCTCGTCGTCTTCATCCTCGCCGTCATCGTAATGAATGCTTTCAACGACTCGGTCGAAACGTACGTCAAGCTTTGTCGGCAAGTTCATCAAGCCCCGTGGCACCTGTGTGTAACCTCCCACGACCTCTGAATGCGCGCCTTCGAACTCGTTGCCTGTGTCTTGGTCGTGACCACTGAGACTGAGCCAGGGCACAGGCGCAGCATTGGCGTACTCGAGGTTGGCATGGTGCCAATTGAGCAAGCGCATGTCTTGAGGCGTCATTTCCAGAAGACCCTGGTACTGTGAGATCGCCTCGTCCATCACCTCGCCCAAAGTAGGGTATTTGGACGCCTCTGCCGTCGAGCGCAGCGACAATGTGTGGTTCTTTGACACGCCGTCTCTCACCTTCCACCCCATTTCATGGGCCGCTTTCGCCGCTCGAGTTGTTCCGCTGCTGTTCTCAACAACCTGATGTCTTCCGGTGAGTTTTTCTGTGCCAGGTGGAGCGTTGCGTCTTCTCCCTCTCTTCATGACGGCCTTTCGTTTCGCTTCGATCAATGATGGCAAAGGTTCTAGTTGGAAAGCGTCGAAGCCTTTGGGTAGAGGGTCTCGACAGCGGCTGATGAGTTCCTCGTCTCCCTTGAGTGTCTCTGGGCGATGCGCCACTGCTCTGAAATCGCCCGCTCGATCCGTAATATCCGTGTATAAATCTGTGTTCAGCATGTCCCTTCGCTCTTTCACTGCCTTTCCGTTGGTATCGTAAATTGTCAGTGCATCGGTCATGAGATGATAATGCAGTCCCAGCTGACCACGTATGATCGTGTCAAGCGGATTACCATGGTCGAAACCCGTCACGATCATGGCGCCCATTTCCGCCGTGTTCCGGAGATCATTTGGCAGACTGTCTTTTAGTTGGCTCCTAAGCGGCTTCGAGTATACGCGGCCACCGATGCGTTTGCGTCCTTCAAGAACGAGCACCCGAGGCGGCCTTTCGCCCTTCTCCAGCCAGTGTTCTGCGTATTGTGCGAAAAGACCCTCCAGCTGTCGTGCCGTGGTCAGACCAGATACACCCGCGCCAATAACAGCCACCGTCTTCTGTTTGCCGAGTTTTTTGGCGTGAGAGGCGATGCTTGGATCGTGTGGTACATCCACGCAACCGAAATTGATGTAGCCACTTCTTGATAGCCACTTGTAAGCGACCTCGGCGAGACCAAAGAAGCGTGCCTCCTTTGCACAACCCGCGGCCTCTTCCACAGTAATACTGCAGCGAGGATTGCGGACCCACAGGCGGAGGATGGCATTGCGTATGTTGAGGTATACCGTCACTTCGGCTGAAGTAATCATGTCCATGAGGATGCTGTTCTCTCCAACATGGAGGGCGTATGGGTCCAGACGTGAGGCACGGGCAGCTTCGATACATTGGCTGGCGAAGACGGTATTCGGCAGAGTGTATGGTATTGATGAACGTGGCTTGACGACGTCTTGCAGCTTGGAAATCATCGAAGCTCGACGGACTCTCGGGATGTAGGTTGGCAAGGCTGATTTGTCTTTTGGCGGACGTCCACGGCGTTTGGGCTGTGCGCTTTGGGAGGCATGTTCGGGTGTGTTGGCGACGCTCTGTGGCGTGGCCGCTGCATTGCTGGCCTTGGAATTGAGGCGAATGGTCGTCTGCTTGACCGTGCCGTCTGACATACGCTTTCTTGAAGGCGAAAGAACGATGTTTTGTTCTTTTTGGGAATCATCGGCAGCGGTTGAGGAACACATGGAAGATATCGCAGTACTTGTGGCCGATTCCAACGAACCATATCGCCGCCATTCTCCATTGGCGTTGACTTCCCAGGCACCGTTTTGACTCTTCGACGGTGGTTTGTTATGATCGAAGAGGTCACTGCCGGTTGACGAGAGGCTCGATTCGTCTTCGTCGATCCGAAAGGGTTTGGGCGTGTCTGTATCGATGGGTGTGATATCGACCGGCGGGGCGAGCCCGGATGTGCTATCACCAACAGCCGCCATTTTCATATGCTTCAGACCCTTCGTGAAGAGCCCAGACGTGGCATGCGTTCCAGCTATACGGCAGTCGCCATCGGAGTGTGTGATGGAAGCGAGGTGTGCGGTATGGGGCGACCGATGCCCGCCGAGGTGGCTAGAGGCGGCGGCGATTTGGGATGGAGGTCCGGGGCGCTTGGCGGGAGGCAAATCTTGACGGCACTTCTGGAGGTGGAACAGCGCGAGTGCAGTGCAGCGCAGTACGGCACGAACCCTTCTTGGTCGATGTCTTCCTGTCGGTCTGTCAGTATCGCTGGACGATGGCGACTTGATGCTGATATCGGCCAAGGTGGGCGGCGGCGCCCGATGGCCGTGACCCAGGCTTTTCACTCCATCTCTTCCCAACACGGCAAGCGCCCGCCCTTCGACCTCACTTCTTCCCATCGACCGCGCCACCACTGTCCAGTCCACGTCAGAGGCTCTGTCCAGCCGATCCAGGACTCGATATGCCTTCTCATACTCTCTACCAAACCGTCGAAACACTCGCCACAGCCACCCGCTCCACCTACCCCTCCGATACCTCGATATATGAGTGACTCGCCTCCGCCACAATCCAGCGCGCACATGCAACACGAGAAGCGGACATGAAATTACACAGTCAGGGTGAAGGAACGCAACGATGAATATACCTTCGATGTCACATCTCATTGCCGGCCGCCTGAGCATGGTCTGGCCAGCCTTGCCTTGGCTGCCAAAACCGTGATCGCTTTGGGCTATCGGGTGTGATACAACAGCCCTGCGCCACACCCACATCACTCTCAAAGCACTTCCATCGTTTCACCATAACTGACATTGTAAGCTCACACCATATCCAGAGAAACTTTCACACACCAGCTCGACCGCATCGCCGCGCACCACACCACGCCACGCCACACGTGGAAGCGCCCGAACCCGAACGGAGCACGAGCACGCCTCCAGCCCGAAAGACTCCATCTTCCATCAAGCATCTAGCGGAAACATGAAAATCCCGATAATTCGATAAGAGAGGCTTGGAACTTTTACTCTGGTGCCGGCAATTCGTTCAGGTCAGGACACTGTTCGTTTGTCGCAAGTGCTTGGCCTTCCATTCGGGAAGCGTCTGTGGATCACGTATAAAAAGACACGCTCTCTCTGTCCACTTCTGCAAGAATAGGTCTTGAGAATATTCGGTACATCATCGCGACGCCGGCACACAAGCCCAAGGATCACACAATACCTCTTTACCCGGTAGTAATAAACCGCGCGCTGGTAGGTTAGGATGCCGAGGCGTTGCCGACACATGGCTGCGTGGATCGAATGATGGGGATCAATGTTTTCCCCAAACTATACGACAATTTAATGGAAGTCAAATAACTCCAGTAGAAATGACGCATTGGGCACAAGCCTCAAGTTTCAAAATGAATTCATAATCGTAACTATCATGCCGAGCTATTAAAACAAAGTTCCTCTTTTCCTAAAGGCGACGGATGTTACACTTTACTTGTGGCCACCCATGTGAAGCGCGTCCTTGACCTTGTCCACAATACCCTCCTTCTGCTCGCCGTGCTCGCCCTTGCCGCTGGGCGGGATGGTGGAGGAGCCAGTGTTGGCGGAAGTGTTGTCGCGGGTAGACTCTGTAAGGTTGGTTAGCAAATGGATGTACGTGGTGGTTTCAGGCACCTGGGGCATAAACTTACGATCAGGCTGGCCTGAGGACGACGAAATGTTCTCCTCCTCGCGCGGCTTGGGGAACTCAGGCACGATATCGCTCTCGCCCCAGTGCTTCTCGCCGAGCTTGATGCCGCCGGCCGTGGGGATTGAGCTCTTGTTCTCGAGGTTACCCTTGTGGCCAGAGGTGACGGGAGGCTTGTGAGCGTTCTCGCCGGAGGTCGACTCGTGGTGCTCGCTGCCGTGTCTGGCACTGTCGGATGAGTCGAGGCCGACACCGGAACCGACACCGGAACCGTGGCGAGCGGAATCGTGACCAAGACCAACACCAGATCCGACGCCTGAACCGTGACGGTCAGAGTCGAGGCCGGAACCAAGGCCAACACCAGATCCAACACCAGA
>Ga0265780_10000472_pt1 | contig 62717 bp, 68 predicted proteins | sample P1T30metagenome_FD_192432 | JGI IMG/M metagenome (GOLD analysis project Ga0265780, IMG submission 192432) | Plant litter microbial communities from East Loma Ridge, Irvine, California - P1 T30 | ecosystem: Environmental > Terrestrial > Plant litter > Unclassified | place: USA: California... | reverse complement strand
TATTTCATCACCTCATACTCGTTCTCGCAGATTCATAGTTATGTTTGCGTCCCCTCATAGCCACCTGATACGCCAGTTGTACCCTGCTCGCCTTGATTGGCGCGTGATGTCTTCCAGAATTGTCAATCCCTCAACGTGACATACAATGCTTGTTCGCAATCATCGAGCAAGCACATTTATCCACTACTTTAGCACACACAACTTCTGAATTTTTGTAGAGACTAAGCTCCTCCAGCTAGAAATAACCACTCCTCCTTGTCTCTCGTTTTCTATCGAATACACCACTCTGTTCTTCCTCGAGTCCATATCGTCGCAGCCTCCGCGCCCACTTGAGCCTCGAGTACCTTCCAGACTCCTATTTATCCTACCCTCATCTCCCTATATATCTTCAAGATGTCTACATTCTACCACACAGCAAGTCGCGGTACTCGGCTGCCACTCTTTCCCGCGCCGCGCCCCGCTTCCTCGGAGGGAAAACTCGAAGGGCTACGATGACGTGCCCGCAGTTCTGCGGCTTTCCTCGTGATTGGATCCGCGATTTCCGCACGGAGTCGTTCTTGCGGGCATAAAATCTGCGCCCGGAGCGGTTGGTGGTTGGCTTTCTCCACGAGATACTGACTTGTCAACCAAGTGCTCAACCGAGTCTTGGATGAGCGGTACTTTAGCTTCTCTCGGAAGTCGCACATGTATGCTTCTATCTAGAAAGCTTACTCGAACCTCGAATCTGACCTAACAATAGTCTGGCGACACTCCCTTTCCGCTGTTCCAGTCGAGCAGCACGCAATCACTCACGCCCTTGTCACTCCGACCATCTTCCATTATGGCCATCGACATGAGGGATGACCCAGCGATCCAATACATCTTCGGCCTCGACTCGCGAGAGCTGATTCCGACGTACATTGTGGATCACGTCAAGCAGAAGGGTCCTGAGCTAGGCGCCGACATTTACAAGAAGTGGGATAACCTTCATGCCATCGAGTCGATGCATGGTGACAAGATTCAATATGAGTGGTCCAAGATGACTCAAAAGAACCGTCTGGCCATCCTGGTCGCTGCACGACCCAACATACCCGAGTTTCACCGACCTGAGTGTTTTGCCAGTACATTTACTCCATGCGTCAATCCCAAGAGCATCCCATCCGCGGAGCACATGTGGCCATATCTGAACCAAGAAGACCTGAAAGGAAAATCTGCGTTACCGACACTGTTCAGGGCCCGCGCCCGTCAGAGCCCTGCTACGTTTGCTATGAGGGAGCAGGTATTTATACCTGTGGGATACCCGAAAGCGGACATCTGCCAGTCAACAAAGCTGTGTCTCTCTAAGCGGGATACCTACGGAAACATTGCGTACTTCCCTACAGTCGAAGAAGCGATCGATTTCGAGCTCAACGGTGGTGGCATGAGTCCCGCACATGGGTTACAGATCCTGTACCTCCAGATAAGTATCCTAGACTTTTTGATCTGTTGCTGCAAGTTGTTGCTGCCTAAGCTCGACTTGGAAGATATTTCTCCTCCAGACAGCGACGTGGATTCTCCGGATTCTCCGCTCTTCGAGCTGCGCCTAGATACTGATCACAAAGATCTCGTAGCCAAAGCTCCCCTCCAGCCTCGCCCCTCATTCGTCGACAGTCTTCCTAGAGTCCATCACCTCATCTCTACTCAAACCTCCCTTGCAGAGCTTGATCTCTGGCAGCTTCGCGAAGATCCCTCCCATTTCGTTCAAGTCTTCAACGATGTGGTCGAGCATGACCCTCGTCAGCTGCTTGATGAATATGGCGATCGGCATCCGGTGATTGGGACCGATAGCCTTGTATCATCGACGTTACATGTGCTGGTTGCCCAATCTCATTACCTATTGATGTTCTGGGATCAGCTTGGTTCTCACTTGCAGGTAATCGAGGATATCATGAAGGCACATCCGGAGGGCCTCGACATAAGCTCCTTTAAGCCCGACGCACTGTCCGAAGCCATTATGTCATTCTCTATCCTTCTCGATAGCACAACGAGCCTGATCATGCTTGCCATTGAACACTTTCAAGCCAGCCCGGAGTTTCGCGCCCATCACCAACGACAAATTCGGTCGGGCCAGAACAAAGTCATCCGCCGGAAATCTCTGGCAGAAGATACAGTAAGAGAACATATAGCGACGCTGCTCCACAATCTGGTTCAGGGTCACAAGGAAGGCGAGCTAGAGCCTTATCGGGGCCTTCGCTTCAGACTTGACTTGCTTGAAACATTCCTAAGGAAATCCCCTAGTGGCTGGACATGGATTAGCCCTTACATTCGCTCAGTTCTAACAAAGCTCGCCGTGCTCGCGGAGTGCTCCCTTGCTTTCGAGCTTCAATTGTGGTATAACAAGCAGCTCCAAGTTGCGTCCATGTATGCGACGAATGATCCCAATTACTTATCGAAAGTATACGGTCCCTTTAAGGCCTGGACTGCCATCTTCAAGAACGCGGAGGGAGCGGACTTCATTTCTTCACCAAAGCTAGGTGATCCATCTGACGATAAGTTTGATTACCCTATCCGTAGCGGGAGGAACAACAAGGCAGTTGTAGAAAAGTTATGCCGAGCCGAGGCCAAGTTGGACGCTTTTTGGATCAGCATCGATGCCGACTTGGAAAAGTGGGCTGATGGCCACCCTCAAGAGGCTCTTCAACGTCTACTCGACAATGGCGGTGATATGTTAAGGACGCAACCCTGGAGCGCACGCCATGAAAAGTGGGTTGCGTGTAGACAGGGTAAAGCTTCCACGTCAGCGCCTTCAGACCTTCTGCTCAAGTCTGAACCGTTGTCACGGATCTTCCACGACGCGTCAAAGGAGATCACGGGCAATTTCAACAAGTCTACCATCACAGTCAAAACCAAGGCAAAGACCCGTCCAGACGGAGGCCCAGACGGAGGCCCAGATGGAGACCTGGTAGACCCTGAACGTGATACTTCACAGGAGCGACAAGTGGAGCTTCCTGTGAACAAGAAGGGGCTTCAAGTTTTCACTCGCATCTTCTACGATCCTGAAACAAACGAAAGTATTGCTGGAGATGTGAAGTGGAGCGATTTCAAGGCTGCGATGACAAGTGTGGGATTTTCAGCTGAGCACATGCACGGCTCACAGTGGCAATTCAACCCTGCTGCTCACCTAAACTTGACTCGCGGTATTGCATTCCACGAGCCTCACCCGAGCCCCAAGTTCTCCCACGATCAGGCAAGAGGCGTCGGTGCAAGGCTCCATCGAGCTTATGGGTGGGTAGGATCGATGTTTGTGAGGAAGACAGAGGGTGAGAAATGAGAAATGTATATTGCTGAATAAGAGCAGTTAAGAGGTATGCGAATATATCAGTCACCGAACACAAGGAGGTCCCCCAGGTGCAATCACTTTCATTGACTTTGAATGAAAAATTAACTGCGAGGCAAGCTTGGCTCATATAAGACCTGAAGAGTTGGTCTCCGAGAAGTACTTAGATCAACCGGAACCGCCGAACATCCTCGACGATAGGCTTCGCACGGCCTCCTTGGCTACGGTTGCAGCCCACCAGCCCTTCCTCCCACCCAGGCCCTTTGATAATGGGAGATTCCAGTACTTGATGAGTGTTATTGTCAAGAATGCGGAATATCATGTATGGAGTCTCCACGAACAACCTCTATACTTTGAGGAAACATTCTATGAGACCTGTGACTTAGATCCAGCGCTACTCCACGACAGCAGTAGCAAGCAACCCGACTTGTCCACAAAGGATGCCGTCTCATGAACTCTCCAGGACTTGATCAGTCGGTCACATTACATGCTGATATTATGGGAGAAACTCGCTCTCCATCTCAAAAAGCTTGAGGAACTCTCAAAGACCTACCCAGCGGGCATCGATATACAACTCCTGACACCTACATTATACGTTAAAACCGTCTAAGTCATCAATTGTCTACTTGTCATCGCCAATATGGTTCTTCAGGACGAGCTGCAGTCATTCAAGGTAGATCCATGTCTCAGAGACTGCTATTATCGTCTCCCATATCCAGGAAGCAGCAGTGACTACGAGATCAAGGAATCAAACGCAATGAGTACAGATTTGACCCGCAAAAAGGCCTGCTTCCTGCTGGCCAAGGTCGCTTTTTTATCTGATCCAAGCCAACAGTAGCAATATCTGAGTGCCGTTTACTAAGGGGGATGCTCTTTTCACAACAAGTCTACAGAAATAGCTGGCACCTTCGACAGGTCTTCCATCACAGAGAAGAGCAAGCCGAAGACTCGTGGTGCTCCCGGCCCTGGAAAAGAGGCACTTGAGGCGGTTCGTGAACCTTCACCAGAACCAGTACACACAATCTCCGTAAAGAAGCCGACTTTTAATGTCATGCGCGCGCTCTTCTTCACTCCTGGAGAGAACGAGCAGTCGCAAACCTTGACGTTTACGGCGATCGTCTCTGCGCTGATCAGCATTGGATTCTCTGCTCAGCAGACTTAGGGATCACAGTGGCAATTCAATCCCTCCCCGGCTTTGGCGCTGGACCGTGGCATTGGCTTTCACGCGCCCCACCCTGGAGATGAGGTGCCTACGTGCCTACGTACATGGCGAGGAGGATTGGCCGGAGACTGAACCGGGCATACGGCTGGGAAGGCTGGATGTTTACAAAGAAGAAGTGAGGATTGAAAGAATCAAACTTAAATATTGTTGAAAGGGAAGTAAGAGGAATTAGGACGAACCTCGGGAAGCGGGGTTTCCCTGCTCCATTTTGTGGTATCTGATTAGTTCTGCACACGGAGAACTATATGACTATGCTCGTACTAGAAAATCATAAACAACAAAATAGCGCTTGGTATAAACTTCTCATCTCGCCATGTTCTATATCTAGACCGTATACAGCTGTCGTGATACGTCTAACTTGAACCTCTAAATTTGCTGTGGACGCCCACCTCAAAGCTGCAATTGGAGGATATCCAGTGCGAAACTTTCTATCCCAATCTTCTCAAGTATGTTGATATTTCCCAGTGTACTACCCTGATTCCCGTTTGCGAGATCACTGACTCGCATGCCAGTGCAACATACTCGCATATACCGCAGGTTGTCAACCCCCACAGAAAGTGATCCAAGGGCATTTGGCAGCCTGAAGCCATGCACAGTCTCGCCAGGCTTCAATGGCGACCGCAACGAGCCGTGTAGCTGTGTGCACCTTCATCGCTTCCCATTGCAGATGAATCGTAGATGAATCGTAGATGACAACATGCAGCAGTTTAGTGCGCTAATGGGCTTCGTGGAATCGACATTGGCTTCCAAGACCAAGATTCTGGTGTCGCAATGACGAAATACCCGTGGACGTCTCGACCATGTTCATACAACATCCCCGCAAGCCTGGACAAGATCCAGACTACTTTCTTGGATCGACGTAACCGCTGCGCTAGCCACAATCCAATCGACCACTAGTTAGCACCTGCTTCAAACTCCGCACTCGCGGAACTTTCTCCTCTCGGGTTGTTTGTGCCGATGGTGCCTACAGCAAGGGCTCAACGTGTATAGTGTTTCTAAAGAGGCGGGCTTGCGCTGTATAATGACGGTAGTGGTGGGAAGGCATTGGGCTAGGGGTGAGGGTCCGTAACCCATAAGAAACTGCGAATGCACGCTGCCATTGCTGGTCCCATACGCGACAATCCGGGCCACCTGATAAGATCAGAATGTCTGCTCCAAGCTCGTCCTCACGCGCAGGTAGCAATCGTGGAGGCCCTTCCTCCATATCTGCTCTGGTGTCGACGTTGGCGCCATGCCTAGTCCTTGCAGCTGTTCTCGTCGGTGGCTTCCTACTGTTGCGAAGAAAACAACGACGTTTATATGCTCCTAGGACGTACCACGATGCGCTATTGGAAGAGTATGTTAGCCATTCCTGTTCAGTTGCGATTGCTGATACCTCGCTAGAGAGAAGACACCCTCTGCAGGGCATGGCTTTCTTGGTTGGGTTGGTAACTTTCGACGTATGAGCGATGAGCATATCCTCAGTCACCATTCACTCGACGCCTATCTATACATACGATTCCTCAAAATGCTCGTAACGATAACTTTGGTGGGCGCTGTCATCACATGGCCAGTGTTGTTCCCTGTCAATGCAACTGGAGGCGGCGGAGAGTCCGGACTGGATATACTCTCCTTCTCCAATGTAGAAGACGGTACGCGATACTATGCGCATGCCATCGTTGCATGGCTCTTCTTCGGGTGGGTCATGTTTGTGATCGGCAGAGAAACGATATATCTAGCCAAAGTCCGACAAGCATACCTCTTGACCACGTGGAATGCGAGCCGTATCTCGCAGAGAACAGTCCTGTTCACCAACGTACCGGAGAAACACCTATCGCTAGAGCGACTGCGCACTATTTTCCCTCGCGTCGCACAGATCTGGCTCGTCCCAGACATTCACGACTTGGAAGATGACGTGGAAGAGCTCGAGGAGGTTGTACCAAAGCTAGAAGCTAGTGAGATCAAGTGGATGCAAAAGGTCAACAAGAAGGAACATAAGCATAATGGACAGAAGGACACGGGCTTGGAAAAGAGTATGCGGCCAATACATCGCCTGAAGCCGCTTATTGGCAAGAAGGTCGATTCGATCGACTGCTACGGTCAACAGCTCAAGCAATTGCTACCCAAAATCCAGGCGGCACAACGATCTCACCTAGCTAGACAGGAGAAGCTTCTCAGCGCTGTCTTCGTCGAATTTGAAACCATGGCTGCGGCGCAGTCTGCCGCCACTCACAATGAGCATCGCAAACCAACTTCGGACCCCACCACTCGTCAGATGGGTGTCTTACCCCAGGAGGTGATATGGGACAACCTCGGTATGAGCGCCAAGAGTCGATTTGCACGCAAGATTCTTGCTACACTTGCCATCTCTGCTCTGATCCTATTCTGGAGTATTCCGGTTGCCATTGTTGGTATCATCAGCAACGTCCCCTATCTCACTGAGAACGTCACATTCCTAGCTTGGATCGACAGCATACCACCTGTCATCTTGGGAGTGGTCACGGGCCTCTTGCCGACCGTGATGCTTGCTGTTCTCATGGCATTAGTACCAGTCATTTGCCGATGTAAGTGATGCATCATAGAGTTTCTTAGTGAATGATTGCAAATAACATTATCTAGTCTTTGCGAAGCTCGCTGGTGCAGCCACCCTTTCTGAAGTCGAACTACAAACACAATCCTGGTACTTCGCCTTCCAGGTCATTCAAGTCTTCCTTATTACTACATTCACATCCGGAGCTACAGCTGTCGCGAGTCAGATAGTCAGCGATCCAGCGCAAGCTATTCCGTTGCTCTCAAAGAATCTACCCAAAGCCTCCAACTTCTACATTGCTTACTTCATTCTCTATGGCGTTGCCAATGCCGCACGCTACTTATTCAGTCTCATTGGCCTATTAGGTATACTCATCCTGAGCAAGTTCGACAAGACGCCGAGGAAGAAGTACATGCGCTACGTGTCGCTCATGGAGCCGTCGTGGGGTGCCGAATACCCCAAATGGACCAATTTGGGTGTCATCGCCATTGCCTACGCCGTTATTGCACCTCTCGTCTTGGGCTTTGCTACGATCGGCATTGGAATGCTATATCTCGCCTATCGATACAATATGCTGTATGTGTACAACACTCAGATCGACACGAAAGGAGCGTTCTACGCTCGTGCGCTCGAACAGCTCATGGTCGGCGTCTACCTTGCAGAATTCTGTCTGCTGGGTTTGTTCGGCATTGGCATCGGATCTGCACTATCTGCCATCGGACCTACTGTCATTCTTGTCGTCTTGATCGCAACCACTATCATTTTCCATGTCATCGTCAAGATGAAGCTAAAGCCATTATTCACCACCCTACCTCTGGAAGAAGTACCATCGCCATCGGAGAACGACAGTGGGAATGGGTATTCTGAGAAAGGACTGTTTTCAGATTTGCCTTCCGGCAGGGAGACCAATGAATATGGCACACCAGGTCGACTCACGACCGACCTGAATCGCCACGAGAAAGAACCCTTCTACGAAAAGATCTTCACACTCCGACAACCCACGGCCCGTCAAATCTCTGCGTCTCTAGCTCCGCACTTTCGCCAAGCGGTGCCCGCTTACACTAAGCAAGAGGTCATGGAAGCATATTTGCATCCTGCGCTGAACCAGAAACAGCCAGTTGTCTGGTTGGCGCGAGACCGTGCGGGTATGAGTGGGAAGGAGTGCGAAAAGTTGAGCCAGAGCATTGGACAATATGGTGTCGAGGTCACAGATCATGGTGCTGAGATGAATGAGAAGGGTAAAGTTGAGTGGGTAGATCAGAGTGTGACGGAAGCGCCGCTGTGGAAGCGGAAGATTGTTTACTGAGTCCAATTCCATCAAAGCACACTGTAATTTCTCGACTCCTTCAGATTGCCAACATGATGATGTTCTAGAAACGTGTAACATGAAGGTGTAGGCATTGAGATCGTGGTGCTAGTAGCCCTCGGAGACACTCCGTGAGTCCCTGCATTTCGACAACCAGTGACGCAATCAATCATCAACAATGAACGTCGGAAGCGCCATATAGGTTGGAAGCGGGGGATCCGTAGTTCGACTTTGTTATAGCCGACTCGAGATCAATAACATGTCAAATTTCCCATTGCACGAAAAACATCGAAAGATAAATACATAGCAACCATGGCAGACATCACACCCTTTGATCCAACCATCCCCAAGGCAGAAGTCGACCGCCTCTTCCGAAAACTCGCAGACACTCGCCTTCCCCAAATCCCCGTCGTCCCAGACGCCGGCGAAGACTATGGTAACACATCACCAACCAACAACATCCACCACACCACGTACTAACAACCCATCCCAGGCCCCTCCCTCGCCTGGATCCAAAAGCTGTACTCCACCTGGCTCCACACCTTCTCCTGGCCGCGCGCGCAGTCCCAAATCTCCGCCTGGTCGCACTTCACCACCCCCATCTCCTCGCTGACCGTGCACTTCATCCACGAGCGCGCACGCGTGCGCCCGGAAAACGCAATACCACTCCTCCTCGTGCACGGCTGGCCCGGCACGTTTTTCGAATTCCAGAACGTCATGGAAGCGCTGCTCTCCCCCGACACGCCCGACGCGCCGAGCTTCCACGTCGTGGTGCCGAGTCTGCCGGGGTTCTGCTGGAGTCAGGGGCCGCCACGGGGGTGGACGCTACAAGATACCGCGGGCATGTATGATACGCTGATGAAGCGGTTGGGGTATGATAGGTACGTGGCGCAGGCGGGCGATTGGGGACATTGGGTTGTTCGCGAGCTGGGGAGTGGGCGGTTTGGGAGTTGTAAGGCGGTGCATACGAATATGTGTCCGGGGGCGCCGCCAGAGGGGTATCAGATGAATGAGAAGGAGAAGAGGGCGATGGAGAGGGCGCAGTGGTGGATGGGGGAGAGGTTGAGTGAGGGGCATATGGGGTATGCGGTGGAGATGAGGACAAGGCCGCAGACGATTGGGACGGCGTTTAATGATAATCCGGTGGGGATTATGATGTTTGTCGCCCGCGTTTAGTCGATGATGAATGTTTGCTGATGTGAACCAGGTTTATCGGTGAAAAGTATAACGAACTCGCTGACCCAAATCTCGGTACTGCGACGCTGGAAAATGCGCAGTTCAATCACGACATCTGTACGACGCTCTCGCTGTACTTCTTCACGCCGCCGAGCATCATGACTTCCATGTTGTGCTACTACAACAACGTGCGGCACGAAGTCTACACCGAGTTCAACGCCAAGGAAGAAAACTTGATCAGGGTGCCATTGGGAGTGAGCACCTTCCCATATGATGCGTTTCCAGTCCCGAAGGCGGGGGCGGAAACCACGACGTCGAAGTTGAAGTTCTTCAGGGAGCGTGATTTCGGTGGGCATTTTGCGTGCATGGAGTGTCCTGAGGAGATGGTGCAGGATATGAGAGAGTTCTTTGGGGAGTTCCATTGACGAATCGACTATCGTGAGCCAGTGAAGTACTGGTGCTACAGTTTTCGTGTATCTTGAATGTCTTATCAGTTGGTGAAGCACACCAGGTGGAGCAGCTAGACTGTAGTCGACATTGGGAAGTTGTACGGTGACTTATAGCCTGCGATTAGACAGATTGAATTCTGACCAGTCCGTCTCATCTGAATGCAAATCAGTATCAGCTGGCGATATCAGCCCATCACTCAACAAGGCCCTCGACCTGATCCATGAAAGTGTCATTACTGCCAAATGTCCGCTGATAGTACCATCTCCCTTCGCATCCGATATTTCAGCACCTTTCCAACTGCTTCAGCAACGCGATTTTGCTTCCCCATGGCGTCATTGTAGTGACTTCGATGTGTACGTTCGAGTTCGCAAGCAGTAGGAAGAAGTCTAGCATCCGCCACGCAGGGCCAACACCAAATGCAGCGTCGCACCACCTTCGAGCTGGTAGTCTGCCGCCGTCTTGTCGTCCGCCCTGTCCATACATCAGCATCATATCAAATTGCCAAAAGACGTGCAAACGCACATTTGCTTGCCGCCGTAAATCAGACGCTGCTGTGCCGGCGGAATGCCCTCCTTCTCCTCCACACGCTCCTTTATCCTGGAGACCTGTATTTGGTTAGTATATTTTCTCACTGTTCTGCCGCCTGGTTTGGTTGTTGTACGCAGATGGTGGGAGGGGCGGGAGGGGCGAGGAGGCGTACCTTGTAGTCGGGTTCGATGTCGAGCTCGATCTCCTTGCCGGTGAGGGTTCGTACTCTATTGTACTTGTCAGCCTCGATAATCCAATACTCCCATCTCTTCGTGTCCCCTTCGGAGCCCGGTACAACCTACTTGATCTGCATCTTGACTCTCTTCTCTTGCTCGGAGCTCGCGTGTTGGTGGCGGTTATTCTGGACGGAAGGACTTGTGACGGGCGTATCTCACTCAAAGTCTCGCTAGGTTCTCAACCGTAGATTGCGTCGTCGTAGTCGTGAAAATGTTTTGCGCAAGGCAGCGACGTGATGCGGAAGTTGTTTGGTTTGGGCGGGCTGTCAGGCTGCAAGCTGCAGCACTGACCAGGCGTCAATGGTGGGGCATTCGCAGGTACGCCACGAGCCGCGGGGCAAGTGTGGCGCAATCCTTCACCTTCACTGACGAAAACACGTGCACACGGTACGGTATCACGTGTCGCTATATCAGTTTGAAGCATGACGAGACTTGGCATTCTCCTTACTGCCTGTTTCGGCACATGTCCAGAGACGAAAACTCTCACGATCCCGAACCGATCTTCATGACGCTTCCATGTCCCACCCCATCACTCCACCCGTCCCAACCCTCTCTCTCGGGCAATAAGATCTGCAATCCCTCTATAAGAGGCGCCTGAATCCCAGCTCAATAGCCCCGTGCATATACATATATTTCCAACACCCCACATCCCGATCCTAGACGTGTGCGACTCCTTGCGTCATCCAAGGATGGAAAGTTTTGACTGAATCGACGGTATTATGCGGCGAGTTGTGTGCATGTAAGATTGACACGACAGACTCGCGGACAGTCTGATGATGAAGATAGCGGAGCGTGTTAAAGCAGGGCTATTCACGTTCGACCGAGACATCTAACCGCCAATGTTATAGATAGATATGTGATCCAGTCCGGGGTTTCTTTGTGCGCTTGCATCTCAACACGTCTTCATCCAAGTTCGAGATGGAAATATGCTGCGACAAGCAGAAGATGGCTGTATTCGACGGCCTCAAAGTGCTAAATAAAATGCCGTTGACTCGCGCGCTGAACCTGCACAACACAATGACTCATTCGCCCTACATTCAGCATGCACAGCACCTTCCTCCTCTCGCGGTTACTCCATCCGAAACGCGGACTTTGCAATGCCACGTACCTCCCTCTTCGTAATCGACATCCAAGTCGACCTGGCACAGGATGCAACGACCGAAATACCTCACGCAGCACGCATTCTCGAAGCCGGAACGAGCGTCCTAGCAAGAGCCCGTCAAGCCATCGACGCAGCATGCGGAGTCCCAGATGTGCAGATTGTGTTTGTGCAGCACGAAGAGAGTGCAGAAAAAGGACCGCTAGTAAAAGGGAGTAAACCCTGGGACCTCGTGTTTAAGCCACGGGATGATAATGCGTGGGAGAGACTCGTGGCGAAGGATGTTCGTGAGTGAACATGATATCACGCTCTTGGGATTTGACATGTTGATACTGCTTAGGCGATGCCTTCTCATCCAACCCACATCTCGCACCTCAGTTGAGAACCTCGGGCGTAGACACCATCGTGGCGTTTGGCATACAGAGTGAATGCTGCGTGCTTTCAACCTGCAGAGGTGCGCTGGCCGCAGGATTCAACGTCGTCTTATTGAAAGGCGCGCACTCGACCTACGACATCGGCAGCAAGACAGCGCAGGTCATTGAAGAAGAAGTAGAGTCTGAGCTCGCTCAGGCAGGCGCCGAGATCGTGCCCTGGGAGCTGTGGAACCCGTCGACATGAGAGCGGACATGCAGTGCACGAAGAATTATTCCATTGACCTGGATTTCGACATGTCACTGCTAGCAAACTAAGTATATATGCCCGCCCAAAATTCCCCTCTCCATCACCTCAAGCATAGACATGACATGTCGTCCATCCCCACCTACCCCCAAAACACCCAAGATCGCCCCCGACGTTCCAAAGATAGAAGGTCGATAGCGCGTTCTTCGCAGCTTCTTCGTTTCCGCAGATCCCCGATGGAGCTGTCTTCCGGTGCGCGCAAGGGGTCGCAAACGTACGAGATCGACGTCAATAGCTTCCATCGCTTCATGGGTGAGGAGGGATCGACATGCATCGTTCAATGTGTAAGTTTTTCCAGTGGCATGGGTGAGGAAAACGTGAGGGATCGACGTCAATAACTTCGCTCGCCGGTCGGATTAAGATAGAAAGCTGGTTCCGACGTTAAGCCTGCGCACGGTTTGGGGACTTTGCGCAGTGCTGTTGTATCGTGTATAGTTGACCGCCTGCGGGCAGGATCGACGTCAACGTCGCGTCGCTGGAGTAAAGATAGATTCGTCTCAACATTCGCGTGTTTAGATCTTTGTATCACAGTGCCGGTGGATTGCATAATTTACAAGCACCCATAATCCCAATCACGCTTCTGAGTAAGCGCCGAAGCTCCTCAATTGACATCACACTTGCAGATACGGGAACCAGACGTGTTTGAAGAATGTGAGACAGGTGCACAACAGTGCCTGCTCGCGCCTTCATTCTTGTAGCCATCAGCAGCTCAGCCGAGCGCGCCTATGCCACCTATACATAATTCTCGCGGCACCTCAACATTGTGCCCGCTTGTGTCCCACCAATCCACCAATCCACCGGGGTATATGCAGCCAGCACCGAAGCAAGAATGATACTAAAAAGCGAGCCGTCCAGCAATTGACCGCGCCCGTCCGAAAGAAGAATGATACTAGAAAAATCTGCCCGAAAGGAACACCATCTAGCAATGGCTATGAACAGGGGCGGGGTATATGTGAAGAAAATATAGAGTAGTTGCAGTCTGGTAGCCGACAGGAAGCCCAGGGGTATTTGCTTGTAATGTAAAGTTCTTTCTAACATAGGAAAAGATTGATGGAAGACGAAAACGAATCCGAAAATATTCTCCGCCTTTGTTTGTGAAGGTGAGGTGTACAGACGGCAGGAGTTGTGGTGAGCACCAGGCTTGGGGCAGGTATAGCCGGATACCTGCCCAATCCAATAAAAGTTGATCCTTCGTGGCTCCGAGAACGCCGCCGCGCGACGAATGAAGATGGTCGAGTGGTCAAGTTGTGCTGACAATGCTTTGCGCACGCGGTTTCCATCTTGAAGTTGTCGAGTATCGGTCCGTCCACGGATATCGCTTGCTAAGAAAGAGAGTCGCAGCCGACGCCAAGAGAAAATGATGCGCGCAACCAATATATCGCCAGGTGTCGTTTATCTAGGATCACAACGGCTGGTGACGTCGGCGATGTGCTAAACATGGTCTCCGGGTCAAGGGCGAGTTGATGATGGAACAAACATACGCGGCCAGATCGTGTTGTGCTCAGCGCGCGCAGTGCCTTCACCGCTGCGTTGTTCCAATTAGACAGACAGTTCGACAAAGTGCGTGCTTCTGCGACACCGCTTGCTGACGAGGAAAATATTTGACGCGCGTGCATCAATTGAACCAGCCGGCAGAGCAGTGGGGAAGCGAAACAGCAGCCAAGCACAGCCCATCCCAGTCATGTTGCGGTCAATTGCCAGCGCCGATACACAGTCGGGGAAGCAGGAATCGGATCATCTTGTCGCCAGACGACAGTTCATTCGGGGGTATATATTCCAGGGTGGGAGAGGCAGTTCAGCCGTGCTCCCCGGGACGATTCTGGAAAAGGTCAAATTCCGGGATTAATTAGCTCCATCACGGATGCGGAAGGTTGCGCGATGAAGCCTAATGACCATTGGTCACATTTGCAGTAGTTGTAAACGACATTGCGACGCAATCTCTATGAGATGAGAGAAAAAGATGTTCCCTGATTTTCTGCTGACGGTTTTCGAAGGCTCGTGCACTCGAATTGCGAGGACGACGGGAATTATGGTGTTGTGGAGTGCCTCATTTCGCTTGTGACCGGAAGCAAAGTCGAGACCGCGAGAAGGAAATTGGAGTGTGGCGTTTAGTAAGATGACGCGCTGTAGATACGCCGTATCTCGCGTTGGAGTATCTTTGATTTGCTTATCGATGGGCTGGATCTCTGGATAGCGGATATTGCCGCGATGCTGAAACATAGCCAGCTGGTTCTAATGATCCCCGGTTTCCCGTTTCGGTGATGACATGTACGCCCGATCCCAATGCTGATGCGATCCATGATTTGGGGTTTCAGGTTTAGAGTTGGGTGGGTGCGATTGTTGGCCTGGTGCTCGCCCATCGCCGTGCGGGTGTGCGCTTGATTGCGATTGATCCAAGTGTGGATGCGATCTTGCTTCAGGATGTCGAGAGTCCTCCGAGAAATCGCCTTGTCGCATCATCGCCTCTTGTGCCAGCCCAGAGACGGTTCCACGACGGCTTACAGGAGCGCTGGAGGCTTCGTGTCCTCGTGCAGATGCATCAGAACGGCCTCGGGCGTACCCTCGTCTCGGTGTTGATGTCGATGATGACGATACGTACGAGAAAGAGGGAGACGTGTGTGATTGCGGCGCTGATGTTGGCGGAGGTGGAGGCGGGTGTGGGCCTTGGGTCTTCCGCTTTTTGGGGGAGCTGGTGTATTCTAGGTCAGACGCATGAGACGTCGCACGTTGACGAGGGAGATGTGTGGGCGAGGCTTTGTATTTACCTGATGGCGTCCCTGGCGGATTGCCGCTCGAGCTCTTCTCCTGGCTGGCGGATGATGGGGGTACCCAATGGTGGAAGTAAATGGATGGCGAGGATTGCTCTTGTTGCCCAGACTGTCCTTGCTGCGAGCCCGAATTCGCGCTTGGTGGATGCTGTATTTGCATTTCATTCGTACTTAGGCGGGGAAGTTGCGACTGAGTGTTAGGTCGTGGCGCAGAGGTGGGTGCACCAATGACTGTAGAAGCTCTTGCGCGTGGAGACATCATCCCTCCATAAGGTGCGGGGGCCTGTTGAGGTTGTGACGGCAAAGGTTGTCCAGGTAACACTGCAGTTGGTGGTAGAACAGATTGCGAAGATTGTCCAACGTACGGCGGCTGGCCGATCATTCTCGAGTCTCGTCGCATGTCCGGTGACGCCTGTGATTGTGCCTGAATCTGCACCTGCTGATGTGCGGCTTGCACAGTTGCTGTGTATTGCTGGATCCACTCGGCGCTGATGTTGGCAAGGTTGCCTCCGCCGATACCAGCAAAAATGATCGGTACCAGGTGAGGCGGCACACCTCCCTGGATTGACTCTCGAAGCATTGATTGCTCAATTTTGCGCTGCTCAAGCTTCAGGCTTTCCTGCCGCGTCCTCTCTTCTTCTTGCTTGCGTCTTTCTTCCTCAGTCTTTGCCGCTAGCCAGTTCTTCATGCTATCTTCTGCACCTTGCCACTGAGAAGGAGCCGGAGGTAATGCACCCAGTGGAGTAGGCATTGAAGACTGTCCTCGGCCTGGATCAGGCAGCGTCATTGCTGAAGGTGGAGGCAGGCCTCGATGAGGTGTACTCATGGCGAAGGAGGAGTGATTTGCCTGAGAGGGCGGTAACCCACGATCAAGCTTTGGAGAAAAACGAGCGACCTTGGAGGATAAGAATGGCGGAGAGTAGGCATGAGGTTTGTAATCGAAGTCGGGCTTGACTGGATTAGAAAGTGTGAGCAACATCGAGGATGGTAGGTCCAGGGCGGATGAAGATGGTAGGGACACTCGACATTGAAATGAGATATCAGGCGGCGTGAATCTTGCTAAGTCCAGAAAGAGACAGGACAGCACGTACCAAATGAGAGGTACGTTTCCGGGAGCAGCGTTCACTTAAGGCCCAGAGCTCAAATGGACGTTGCCTTACGTATATGGGCTGGGGGTTAATGCGTACCAGACACAAGAGCCCCGATATGATTCGCGAAAAAGTAGGGCCACAAGCCGATGAAGTGATGACAGGCGAACCTGGCGGCGCCGAAGATCGCACCCAAGTTAAGGCTCGCGTGGACCGGCGTTGGCGATCAGGTCCAGGTCGAAAGAAAGATCAAGAAGGCAAGAGAAGTGGGCAACAGTGGGGAAGGAGGTAGCGAGTGGTGTACGAGAATGGAAGACGACCGGCTGGGGTTAGACTAGCAGACGGGGATGATGGCTGTAGGGTCCTAAAAGGCAGGACGAAACGGCACGACGCTCGACAAGGACAGCCGATGTGTGGCGTCAACCCGGACGATGGGGGGAAGACTACGGCAGGGATGTGCAAGGGTCTAGTGAGAGACCCTGTCAGCAAGTGGGAGTTGGAGAACTGCTGTGCTGCGCGTTCTTCCTGTCCCGCCGTCTGACGTCCCTGGCATCGAGATGGCTTCCGACCACTGCAAACTCTGGTTACCATTTGTGGCGCCGTTCGCCGCAGGGCTGTTTGTTCCCGTGTGCACAATTCAACAGGATCAGTTGGTTCTTCCGGCCTTAGGCTAAGCGTTTTTGAGTTGGTATCGGAATCACTACAACCTCAGCTCTCGAGCGAGTCATCCGAACATAAATTTAACATAGGCATGGGGCATATGTTGGGAGTTTTGTTCCGTCCACACAGCTTACAGTGGGTGCTTCATACCCACTGCCGTTCTCATCACCGAACAACAAGTCGGTCCTTGGGCTATGCCAGTTGTTGTGATTGCAAGCATTAATGCATAGAGCGCTTGTGCTATGCTTGCAGTTGACGACACACGGCAAATCATCATAGCAGTCGCCCATGCAACTTGCTTCTGGACTCGAGCCAGTCGGACCGGGTGGCTGTTGACGAGCCTCAAGGAGCAAAACTTGCTTTGCATGGCGTGGTCTGGATATCCAGCCGTGCGCTAGCCCAGCTAGCAGGCTCAAACGTTCGGAAGGAAGCGAGTGCAGCTTTGTGGGAGAGATTAACGCTCTGTTGCACGGATACTTGCCGGGCGGAACCATGGCGCACCAGGCTGTCTGGAAAGAAATGAAGGATCATGACTACCGCCAGACCTCAGCCGTGTAATATCCCGATATGGATGGGTGAAATGAGTTGTACAAGTCGAGATGCATGGGGCGTCAACACGAGGGTGTAGTTTTTGTGGAGATGCAGCATGTTGGCCTGGTTGCACATTTGGTCCGTTCTGTCTGGAGCGTTATGCCCGATTGGGAACCGCAGATGCCGTCATAGCTCAACGGCTGGGCGCGTTTAGATGAAAGCACGGTGGTGGCACGGAGCAGGGAGCTTTGTCTGACCTGTCATCAGCCTTGAGGAACCCCTCCGGATCGACGTAGCGTGACAGAGGGCATGGCCACCAATCGATAAGTGCAGCGATCCTCGAGCCGACACGCGAGCCACCAAACGTGTTACTGGACATGTACGGGAGAACAGCGACGTCGCAGATCTTTGCTTGCGCGCTTCTCCTCCAATCGTGACTCATTAGCACTGTTGATGGTGACCTTCAGGCCTTGCGATGACTAGTACACCGCAGAACGTAATGCAAGCAGCATGCAGGACCTAGATTGAGTGACGGTTCGACACGCGTTGCGCAATCACCGGTCGCCTGGCTCGGTGCCCAAAGATCGACTAAGCTGTTAAATTTCCGCGTTGGCGCTTAGGCGTTGCCAATTTCGAAAGACGGAGGGTCAATCTGAAACTCAAGGCGTCCCGAATCTATGCAGACAACTTCAGTTTGACTGTAAGGGGAACCAAGCTCCAAGTTGGGTAAATGGGGTTATCCTGCGTCGCTTTGGGGGTGGAGCATCGTACTGGGAGTATACCTCTTGCCCGTTCGAGGCTTCATGTCATGGGTCCTGGGTCTGTGATACCTACGAGAACGTGGATGTTCAGGCCATGCGGAGGGAGCCACGGGTCCGGGAGGTGGAGGGTGGTACTGGTACAGATTATCCCCGAGGTACCAACATGATGTCGTGAACTCGAGCTGCATGCTGGTTGTAAGGTGACATGCACGTGGCTCTCGGCCACTGTCTCGTCTCATACGACCTGGCATTGCTCGGGGCTTGATTTGCGATGAGTCTGCCAGGTACACTCCCTCTTTCCCATGTGTTGATGCCGCCGTCGACGCCGGAGGCGTGTTGGGCTTCCCAACTCGGCGCACTTACCACCGACTGTGAAGTGATCTACACCATGGAAATGATGAGGCTTGCAGTAAGATCACAAAGGGACGGCAAGTATCCACGCAACATGGAGCCGTCGTGCTTCGGTCGCGTTTGATAAGCCAGCCGTCCGGTGAGCAGCTACTCCGTCGGCCCATGAACTTACGTGTGCGACTGCAGCAGGGGAACAAGAGGAGCCGAAGTCTATCTCGTTCGCCGCCGCTGATTCTGCCGTCACGGCACGGCAAACATTGCCGCAACGCGTCCCAGAGCAAGGAGAACGATTGACTCCAGCTGAAGTATGTAGTGACCGTCGATCTGCCAAAGTGAGCGTTAATCGGTATGCTATTGCATACGATCCTGTCTCGATTAGCTGTCCAGGCAGAAGTGATGCTCGCTGGGTGCAGCAATGCTACGCTTACTGCCGCACCCCGATCGGGAGCAAGAGTCCAAGGCAAAATACATACACTTCTCGGGCCCGCCTCCACTTCGCGCCCGGCTGCTCAGGGAGCGCTGATCAGTGGTATGATTTCTTGCTTGGTGAGGCGAGCGATCACCCACAGTCTTACCAAGCGTAGACTTCTTCCGAGTCCAAACCTCGAAGACCTTTCTGGCGTGCGTTCCACGCGGCGATCAACAGCGCTTTCACCCCGTGCAGTCGGCTTCACTAACCTGGCGTCCGTCGGTGTAGCCGAACATGAACTCAATCGGTCCTGCATGGATATTGGGAGGCAAAAGTTGGCGCGGTGCGTGTGTGTAGTCGAGGGGCAAAACTGGTGTTCGGGGAAGGAGGAGGCGAGGGAAGCTAGTACTCGCCACCCATCGACAATCGTAACTTCCTCTTTGGGAGCTTCTTCATGTAAGCCCATCCATGTCCAATAGACGATCGGCATCACTATTTTGGGGAGACGACATCCCGCAGACCCAGCAGTCTGAATCTGACCGTTGTACCCGTCTCCGTCGTCTCCGTCGGACGGGTTGGCTGTCCGCAGATACGGATCCACACGACGATCCTCTCGCGATCAAGTCTTTGCCCACAGTCTCGACAGCAGCTCGGTTGTGCAATTAGATATTATTTCTAGAAAGCCTAGCTGAGCCTATATGATGCACTTTCCCGTGCTGAATGTATAATGGTCGCAGATATGATGCATCAGAAAAGCAAAGAGGTATCTTGAGCCCGGTTCGTCGATAATCAACCACACCATTGCGCCTAAAATGCAGCCAATGACAATCGTCGTAATGCTGCCGGAGGAAGCTTCCCAAATACCGTAAGACTGAAGAAGATCGTGCTCGTCAACACCATCTGGAAATGCTGTACCAAAGAAGCGAAAGAGACCGTAAGAACGCGACGGTAGCTGCCAAATGGCATACTGTTTGGCGCCGCAAATGCTGACATTCCCCCAAAAGTAAGCCATGTTGCAATCCCAAGAGCAGAACGTGTAAGCCACGTTACTCGCACGCGACGCCAGCAAGCCACTGATCTCAACAGATCGGCGTTGGAGGTGAGGTCTTCTGGAAGCGAGATGGAAGCATCGGTTAGAGCCTGGCGTGTGATTGGCTGCATGTGATCCCGCATCGCGCTTCCATGAAGTCGGACCTTCCAAGGCAGCGGAGCGCTTGCCGACCTCATGCACTGGCTCGCTTCTTTCTCTCTCTGTACTCTGCCTTTGCCACGCGCATCAAGATGTCCTCGTCCTTGATTGGGATCCAGGATGTCAAAACTTTCATGGCATTCTCAAAGTCCGAATCCAGCAAGATTGTCCTGGTCGCATGCATTAGCGCTGCAGACGTCGCGTGCAAGACGTCCAGATCTCCGCTGAACAGCGACGTTGGAGAGTTGGAGTAAGACTTGTCGCCTAGCAGCATGAAGACGTCCCACACACGCAGTTGCGCGGGAAATGGAAGCGAGTAGTTGAACAGGGTCAGGTACCACCGGGTCCCGTACGCTGTGTTGTCAATGCCAACTTCTTGCAGTTTCTTCGCTACGTCGCCGTTCCGGAGCCAATTCGTTTCAAAGTCGCTCAACGCATCCATGAGACCAGAGAAACCGGCTTCGTACAGTCTCTCGAGGCCCCGGAACATCCACAAGCGGACCAGCATGACGAAAGCCCTGTCTTCCTCGTAATAGCAGAGAAGCGTCGCAGCAAGTGCAGCCATTCCTTGGACATAGCCTGTGTCAGGCAGATACAAGGACATGGCGTGCAGGACACGGAAGAGGAGTCGTTGACTTTTAGTAGTTAGCCTTGTCACTGTTCGAGACTGCACCGTCACTTACCCTCCTCTGTACCGCCTCCTGAACATGATGTGTCTGTTGATAGTGCGCGGCACATCGACGTCGATTTGCATGTCCTCTGCAGAGCTTTCGGTCTGTAGCTCGTAGAAGCTTTCGATGAGCTCCTCGTCTGTAGGGCTTTCTGGGTCCTTCTTTGCGCTTGCTGCCAGAAACGAGTACCATGCCGTCGCCCTCCAACGGTCGGGGATGCCTTTCCACGTCCGCGCGATCAGTTTTGGGTCTCGCGTGTCGAATTCGAAGAGCATTCCACCCTGGTCTGCGCCGGCCTTGACCACTTTTGCCATTCTGCGCCACTTTTCCTCTCGTTCAATCTCCTTGGCTTTCATTGCTTGTGCTGCTCGCCCACCCTCTTCCTGCTCTGCAACCTCGGCCAGACCCGGTGGCAGTCGGAGCATGTCGCTGGCTTCATTCAGCAAGCGACGTTCTCTGCTGTGGGGAAATATATCTGTGGCGTGCCGTATAGGTCGGTGCGTGCCGCGGGTATTCGAGGTCTGGTTGGAGAAGATGGACCTGGACGGTTTGGTGGACTTTTGCGATGGGCGGCGCCTCAGCGAATTTGGTCGATTGTCTGCCGAACGTGCTCTCGAGGCGCTGCGCCCGAACTCTCTCCGCCTGGGCTCAGCAGCAACCAATTGCAGCGACGTGGTCACCCTTTGTATGCCAATGTGCTCGGGTCCTTCCAGACCATCCACGTCCTTTGCCTCTCGCGAGCCCGTCTTCTTCGGGATGATGAAGCCATATCGGTCGACCTCGCCGCCCTCGAGATTTGACCAGTCCTCCAGCCCACCGGCGGTCTCGTGCGGCTCTTTCGAGAGGGGGCTTTCGCGATACGAGGCAGCCAGGGAGGTCGTGTCCCCATTGGCGTCCACGGTCAGAGACGAGGATTTGGCAGGGGTATTGGCCATGCTGCTGTCGTCCATGAGGCTCGTCGCGCCACTGGCCCCTTCTTCTTCCGGCGTGTCCCAGTCGACTGCACTTTCGTTGCCGTGCTTGTACATGGTGCGCACTTTCCGTGACAGGGCCATCTCGTCGGTGGACAGGACCCGCAAGCTGGTGGAGCGCCCACGCGGCGAATAGCGCGAGGGCGCCCTGGGCAAGGGCGACAGGTGTGTGTTTGCGGGCGGTGGCGGGGTGAGCTCCTGCTGTCCCTTGGGCTCCTCCTTGGGCTGCTCCTTCCCCGTCTGTCGAGGTGGTGTGCTCGGCGCGGGCGCGACTTCCGCAAACGAGTCGAGCTGCTTCTTCGGCCGGTTGGCCTTCTTGCCGCCCAGGAGCATGCTGCCGCGCTTCGAGAAGGACACCTGGGTGTCGGATGTGAGGTCGTCCAAGTCGCCCGTGGGTATGATGGTGTCCAGGCCCATAAAAGAGGTCCGGTTATCAGATGCACTCTCCCCGTTTAGCGAGCGGGGGTGCCCGTGGCTGTCGGACACGGATAGCCGCTCCTCCTGGACGATAATGGCAGGCAGACTTGGTGTCTTGCGCAGGCTGGCGAAGGTTGGAAGCTCGTCTGTCGCAGTGCAGCTGGACGGCGCCAGAGCCGAGTCGCGGCGATCGTCATCCTCGCACAGCTGCGTTCGCCGTAGTGCAGAGGCCTTGGGCCCAGGTGAGGTTCGGGGCCGTCGTACGCTGCTCAGCCATCCGCGCGACGCAGGGCCCGCCGAAGACGTGCTGGTTGCATTCGAGGGCGTGGGGGACAGATGCGTCTGCTGGCTCGAGGCTGCACTCAACGTCTCTGGCGCAGCAACGTCGGACGCAGGCACGGCGTCATCCTTCATGACGGGCGTGAAGCGCAACTTGCCGTCATCAAGTTAGTGTCTGGAAATGATGCGAGGCCCCAGCGCACGCGCAAATATATCTAAATGAAGTCAAGGGGTGCGAAACAGCGGGTGCTGCGAGTGCCGCGCGGGAGCGAGTGCCGGGGGAGCAAAGTCGGGTTGCGAAGCGAAGATGCAGAACGAGTGTGCGAGTCGTCTTCATGTGACCTCGACAAAGGTGGAGGCAGATGCTGCAGGCATCTTCACTTGGGGAAAAGGGGCGTCGCATGCGGTCGTCGGTCGCAATCGCTGCTTCTCCATGTCGGAGATTGCGCCACAGTAACGCGCCGCGCCTGTGTTACGCCTGCTCACATGTCCTCCAACGGCCCGCACCTGCCTAAGCTCCATCCACGCTGCACCGTCGCAGCCACAACACAATTGCCCAGGTGATGACATTCACCAGCTCCAAACCAGCGTTCCACCGCCTGGCGCTCATAGGCGAACTCAAATCGCTGCAGACCGTCACCTTCCGCCTGTCTCATTCTCGAAATGGCATCGCGTATCTTGGGCCGACTATCTCCAACATTCCTCTTCAGAGCTTCAAGCTGGAGACTGGCATGAAGACCCTGGCCATTCAGAGCATACCATATCTTAGTTCCAAGACCCCCGTTGTTATCGTCACCAAGATTGCCTCGTGCTGCAAGGCGATTACTACTGTATCACCGTGAAGCTGTGGCTTGCGACCATCGCCCTTGCTTGCACCAGAGACATTACGCCGGTCCATCTCGAATGCCACCGGTGGTGGAAGGCCGTCATACAGCTCAATGCGGATGGGATGGTGCAAGCTGAGGTCGTTCAACAATTTCCTCAGGCTCTGATCCTCTCCAACTCTGTCACGTACCTGTTTATTGTGTAAATTGCAGATACTCCCAGGTTTGTCCATGCCGTGTGCAACTCTATCAACAACGGGTGATCGCACCCGCTCAACGTGCTAGGACATGGCACTCATATAAGCTTTCCTCACTGACGACGTCTTCGTGGGTGCGACCCTGAGATAAATGATGCCTCCAATAGGATCTGGAAATTTGTTCTGGTGGTAGACTCACTGCACCTTTTAATAAATGCATATAAAGACTAACAAATCTACACGGAAGCGACATCACGCAAGTCGATGCAGTGTTTTGTCGCGAGCATGAGCGGGACTCGTCCCTCACGCTGCAGACTAGTCGGATAAGGCAGTCTCGTATCTGTTCATCATAGCACGTGTTCCTCTACCTCATCGTGAATATATGTTCTTTCCTTATGTCAGAACCCGCAGTATTCGTCATGTTCAATACTGCTGCATCAGGCTCCGGCAAAATTCGTATCCCTCTGCACATGCGCGAAGTTATTTAATAGCCTCTAGAAACACATCAAGTAAGTCTATAAGGAAGCCTGATATTTTTGTGCTTCAAGATAATCTCATCTGGTTTGCAAAAGATTTCAAGTACATCTAGGCTCCCTCTTTCCTTGTTTAGTGAAGGTGGTCACATATCCGGCCTGTCGGCCGCGCACGTTCCACGGCCGGCTTTTCCGCAGAATTCACTCTCGGAACTCTGACTCCGCTTCCCTCTCAATTGCGCACAGCTGTCGTCGTAAGACCACGCGATGGAAGTCAATAACACGCTCCATGAGCGATCCGATAGCGATGCGAACATTTCGTCCGGTTGGACGCCAGCGAACGGTATCACGGAAAGTGGAGCCGCAACGTCCCCGCCAGATGCAGGTTCAAGCGAGCCACCAGCCAAGAGGAGGAGAGAAGAAAGGGAAAGGACAAGAGTTAGCCGTGCCTGTGATCGCTGTAAGAAGTAAGTTTTCGAAACCCTGTCCTCGAACCTCTCGCTGTTTTGACATCACCGCTTACATTACATAGGAAGAAGACGCGATGTTCTGGTCGATGCCCATGCGCACTGTGCCTAAGATCAGGATTACCATGCGAGTTCACTGCATCCTACACGAGAGGCCGTCTGCCATCGGTGATTGTGGATGAATCTGCCATGGCGTCCAATCCAAATGCTAGGTTGTCACTACTAGAACAGTCCGTAACACCAGACCACTCATCGAAGGACTCCAATACGCCATCCTTCCAGTTTCCACGTATATATCCAACATCCAGCACAAACCAATCCATCTTCAGTGCAACAGATACACTCAACGCGCCTAATGAAAGCATGACGCGAGATCCTCCATCCCGAAACTCGCCCGAACCAGCACGTGGGCAGACTGATTCACAGGGACACTATATTGGCTCGTCATCAGCAGTATCCTTTCTTCTGCGCATACAAAAGCGCCTTCATCAAAATAGCTCACTATCCCACGACTCGTCCATCTTCACGTTTGGAGATGCACCGCTGCCGGAATTTGATCCTTCTTTCTTCGTACTACCTCCAAAGCCTGATGCACAGAGACTAGTGGAAAGGTACTTTGACTATGCGGCCCCGACACATCGATTTTTGCATCGACCGACGATTGAGGGGCTAGTGGAAGAGTTTTACGAGACACAGGGTGATATGCGGAGCAGAGAGGATGCGCCTGCAAAAACATCTCTTTTATTGATAGTGTTTGCTCAGGCGCAGGCATACATGCCACCCGGAAGTACAACAAAGGATAACAGGTAAGTTTTTAGACATGATTGAAAACGCCGAATTATCTGACAAAACAGTGCGCGATACTTCTTTGCTGCCGAACATCAGCTTGCGAAAGAGCGCGGTGCTGTCAGATTAGCCAGTGTACAAGCTCGACTACTACAGTGCTTCTACCTACTTACGCAGTCGCGCATCAACCATTGCTGGAATTTGTTCGGCACACTATCCCATCTAGCGCTCGCAATAGGTTTACATCGCGGTAGAAGATGCGACCCGTCTACGAATGTCGACTATGTGGAACTTGAAAGTCGGAGGCGCCTGTTCTGGTGTGCTTACTCACTCGACAAGTACCTCGCCGCTGCCTTGGGTCGTCCGAGAACATTCAAGGATGAAGACATTGATCAAGTGAGCCCTCCAAAGCGAAATAAAGTTAACCTTGCTCACCGAACTATAGGAACTACCAACAATCTGCAATGATACCGACTTGCATCCACAGTACATTACTCCCACGGCCTCGAAATCCTACTGCGTGATGATGGCTCCAGTCGAACACGTCAAACTCACGCGCATCGTCTCCCTCGTCCTGCGCGACTTATACTCCATCCGCCCACCGAGTCTCTCTCTTCGCCTCGAACTGTCTTCAAAGTACACATCAGACCTCCATGCTTGGCGTGGCTCGCTATCCCGCTTCCTCAATGACGACGAAGGCCGCGGCATCGACTCGCATTTATTAATTCCCATCTATCAACGGCAACGCTCCGTCCTAAACCTCGCCTACTACCACGCCATGCTACTTATCCACCGACCCTTCCTTCTCTCCAACTTTGCCAGTCTAGCACACATGCCCACGCACTCAACCTTCGCCCCCAACGCCTCCATCGACACATCAGAAAACATAGCATCCTGCCTCGAAGCAGCCCTGTCCATCGTCCGTGTTGTCGACGACGTCTTCACCTCATCCAATCTCTTCCGTTCGTTTTGGTTCACGCAATACTACGCCTTCTGCGCCGTTGTCGTGCTCTACATCTATTGCATTCAGCAGCACCTCGTCACGCCGGGCAAATGCGAGGGCTACTTCGCCGCGGGCCAAAAATGCCAGCGCCAGCTCGAAAGCGTCAGCGAGACGGACTGCCTTGCGCGTCGCTACTGTCTCGTGCTCGAGGAATTGCGCCTGGAAGCTGCACGGCCGACGAGTGCGCCGAGCCCGTTTTCGACGGATCCCGCGGCATTGCAGGCGGAGCACGAAGCGACGACGACGCCGAATTCGACGGCACAGTATTTCAATAGCGGCGGGAGTATGCCGACTCCAGATAGTGCCGTGTTCAATTCGAGCTTCTTGCCGAACAGTAGCATCATGGCAGACTTGACGAGTTGGGGCCAGTTTGACAGTCTGGTCACGGCAGGGATTGGGCTGTTTGACGGCGCGGGCATGCAGGGTGATGGGGGGTTCGGATTCGGATTCGGACTTTGAAGAGAGGTGTGGTATCTTTTTCGACAATACTGACTTCCTGCATATTACCATTCTCTAATCTCTCCACCCGGCCCGATAAACCCTGGAGTGATCCACGCCTTTGCATTCTTACTCTCCCTCCTCACCCACTCCTCATCAACCTCAATCCCCAACCCCGGTCCCTCTAAAATTCTAATGTACCCATCTGTAACATCCCACACCTCAGGGTTCTTGGTATAGCTCGTCAGGTCCTGGGTGCCGGCGTTATAATGAATCCCGAGGCTCATTTCCTGTATCGCGAAATTGCTCAACGTCGCGTCGACTTGACAGCACGCGGCTAGTGCGATTGGGCCCAGCGGACAGTGCGGCGCGATGGCGACGTCGTATGTCTCCGCCATGCTGGCTATCCGCCGCATTTCGCTAATTCCACCGACATGGGATATATCGGGTTGGAGGATGTCTACGCATCCAGCTTCAAGGAAGGGCCGCACATCCCAGCGTGAATGCAGGCGCTCGCCGAGCGCGATGGGAATGCTAGTCTGTGCAGAGAGCTCCTTAATACCGCCGATATGTTCAGACAGGAGCGGTTCTTCTATGAACATAGGCTGGTGCGGTTCAAGCAGGCGGGCAAGTTGCTTCGCCATAGGTTTATGAACACGCCCGTGGAAGTCCATACCCGCGTCCATGCCCAATTCCTTGACAGTTTGCAGGCGCGAGACGGCAGAGTGCAGAGACGAGGGAGAATCGAGCCAGCCGATGTCTTCCGTGGCGTTCATTTTGACGGCGGTGAAGCCTTGGGATTTGCGGGCTTCACTGCAAATTATCAGTGTGTTGTGCTGGGAAATGGCGTGGGAATCTTACGCTTGGGCTTTGACGTCGCTGGGTCGATCGCCTCCAATCCACGCATACACCTTCAACTTATCCCTCACCTTCCCGCCCAGAAGCTGGTATATCGGCACATTCAACTTCCGCGCTTTGAGGTCCCAGAGCGCGATGTCGATGCCGGCCAACGCGCTCATGAACACGGGGCCGCCGCGGTAGAAGGATGTGCGCCAGGACATTTGCCATATATGCTCGATGTCACTGATTCTGACGTTAGTTTGGAAGATTGAGTTGGCAGTAGTGGCAATGAGGCGTACTCTGCTTCGAAGCCCGTGTAGCGTTCGGCCCAGGCCTCTAGACAGCCTTCAACAGCTTGTGTGTGGCCTTCGAGGGAGGCTTCGCCCCAGCCGGAGTTTCCGTCTGAATCTGTGATTTTGACGAAGAGCCATCGTGGGGGTACTCTGAAGTATTCGACTGTTGCTATTTTGCCCATGATGAAGAGTATGGTTTTTGCAAATGTTCTAAACTAGCTCTTTCTGCGGTACGTCGGTTGGTGGTTTGGTAGTATGTAGATGACTTTGGGTCTACAGTGTTTCTACATCACAAGAGTGAACATTGTGCCCTCATCAACCATCAACCTTGTTCAAAAGCCGTCAGTACCCTCACTGGACGAATCAAGCTCGTCCACGCTCTATTAGGGTATCCCGCTGCCGGCGCGGGGTCAGGGCCTCCACAGTGACATGTCTAGGCTCGGGGTCTGGGGTAATAGCAGCCGAACCATGACCTGCGGCATTTGAAGTAAGACGACGAAGTTCTGCTGAAATAATTTGCAGCTCTAATTTCACAAGACAATCACTGTTCTCTTGAAGAAGTCGCAGTCGCATTTCGAGTCCACGCACGAGCCACAAAATGACCTCATCCTCATCCCCGCCAACAGGCGTCTTCGTCCCCGTCCCAACCTTCTTCAAACCCGCATCCTCATCTTCCCTCCAAGCTGCAGTCGACGTCGAAACTCAGGTCCAGCACTCGATCTTCCTCGCGCAAAATGGCGTCCGCGGACTCGTCCTGCTCGGCTCGACGGGCGAGGCGATCCACATGTCGCGACAGGAGCGCATCGATGTCGTCGCGGGCGTGCGCAAGGGACTGAACGACGCGGGATTCCCAGACTACCCGATCATGGCGGGGACGCTGATTAACAGCATCGATGAGACGCTGGAGTGGCTGGGGGACTTTAAGAAAGCGGGTGCGCAGTGGGGCCTTGTGCTTGCACCGGGATATTTTGGAGCGGCGGCGAGTCAGGAGGGGATTAGGGAGTGGTATACGATTGTAGCGGATAAAAGCCCGTTGCCAATATTGATGTACGTGCTCTTGAAGAGTGAAGCTCGGGGTGGTTGAAAGTATACTAACTGCTCTGTACAGTTACAACTACCCAGGCGTCACCAATGGCGTCACAGTCACGCCCGAAACTTACCGCATCCTCGCACAGCATCCCAACATTGTCGGCTGCAAAATGTCGCACGCCGTCGTCTCGTGGCACAACCAAGTCTCACTCGACCCCAAGATCAACCACACGAAATTCAAAGTCTACAGCGGACTGGGCCAGCAGCTCGCTCCTATTGTCTTCTTCGACGCTGCAGGTGTGATTGACGGGCTGGCGGCGATATACCCAAAGACTGTGTGCTCGCTGATGAAGCTTGCGGAAACGCGGCCCATCACCGATGAGAATCTGAAGAGGATTAAGGAGCTGCAGTATACCGTGAGTACGACGGAGGAGTTTATTGGCAAGTATGGCATTGTGGGGATCAAGGAGGCGGTCAAGAGAGTGACGGGATATGGCACGATGGAGGGTGGGAGGTTGCCGATTAAGGGGAAGCTGCCAGACGGTGAGTGGGAGAAGTGGAGCGAGGTTTGGGAGAGGATACAGAAAATGGAGGATTCTTTGAGTGAGAAGGACTTCAAGTGAAGGGATTTGAATGCAGTCAATTTTCGAAGTCTGAAACATATCTGTTGCGATTGACACATGTCCACGTGATATGGACCGATCGAGCGGTCTAGAAAATTATTTGTTACAGCTCAGTGCAATTACTACACAGACCTTTATGTGTCATGATATGGATTGGTAAGTGCGACTGAAGACGTGATTCTGTACCTACACAACCCGCGTTTTACCCCGCACCATGAGGTGCCACAGCAATTCATGCATGCTCTTTTCAAGCTCTTAGCACGTTCGCACAGCCGCCTGGATAGCTCCTACCAGTCTGAATAAATATAAAGATTACGAATTTCACTCTCCCTCGTTTTGCGGGAAGAAGACGAATTCTTGCGCTGCCTATCTGCCTCTGAATTATATTGAGACACGGTTCCTCACATCAGCAAAGAAACGGGCGTAAATCCAACTGCTTAACGAAAATACTTGTCTGTGAGGAAGTTTTACGGTTCGTGTCTCAAATACAGAAGGTTAGATATTGAGGCTATCGCCTTTGTAGAAACATCAAGAGTTGTTCATCATGGCCCCGTTAGACGACACAACACCTGCCACGCGCTTCGACAGCTTCCACGTCTACCGCACCTCATACAAGAAGATCGGCGACCATGAAATCGAAGTCGGCATCCTCGTGCCCAAAGACCTCAAGCCAGGCAAACATCCACTGATGGTCAAATTCCACGGCGGCGGCTTAGTACCTCACCACAACATCTTACCCATTAACCTACTAATATGAGAGTCAAGGTCTCAGGCGACTGCCTCTATCCAGACTGGATCGGCGCCTTCTTCATCCCCCTAATCCACCGCACATCCTCCATCGTCATCCTGCCCAACTACCGCCTGACCCCCGAACACACCGGCGCCGAGATCCTCTCCGACCTATCCGACTTCTGGACATGGTTCAACGCGCACTCGCCCTCGACTTACCTCACCCCCAAGCACGCCGACCTGTACCTCGATTACTCCAAAGTCCTCGTCACGGGGGATTCCGCAGGCGGGTACATGGCGCTCATGTCCGCGCTGCTGCACCGCAGCCCCGGCATCAAAGCCGTGCTCGCGCAGTACCCGATGACGAACTATCTGCGCAAGGAGAAGACTGGGACGATGTTTGGCCAGCCAGTCCCGCCGGAGTCGACGGTCGAGAAACATGTCTCCGCGATCAAACCTGGTGGCGTCATCTCTTCTGCTATCCCGCCCGCGCGCTCAGATCTCTCGTACGCTCTGGCGGCGTATGGCAAGTATTTGACGTATTTCGGAGAGGGGGCGAAGTTGTGGCCGATTGGACTCATTGCGGGGGCGGGGACGATGCCGCCGACGTGGATTATTCACGGGGAGGCGGATTCGGCGGTGGAGATTGGGGATAGTTTAAAGTTCGTGGAGGAGTGGACGGCGAATGAGGTGAGAGGTGAGGTTAAGTTGAGTGTGGTGCCGGGCATGGAGCATGGGTTTGATGATGGGATGAAGGAGGATGAGGAGGAGTGGCTGAGGGAGGGGCTGGAGTGGGTTGAGGGAAAGTGGTTAGGGTGAGATTGAGGATATCAGATCTTGTGAAGAACGTGTCTTTTGTGGCATATCAATTAAGCGGGGAGTAGCTCATGTCTTCTCTTCGTGTTCCAGGGTGGAGTGTAGCTTCAGGCCGTTAGATGAACAATGTACGTACTTGCCAGAGAACATGAAGTCATTCATGTGAAGAGATTGCTGGTCGCTCCCTTTGTCTTTGTGCTAGCACAATGTGCCACTGAGCCTAGAGTTATTCGCCTGCTGGTAATATCTTGCATCCACGGAGCCTTGGGTCAAGGTCCAGATTATAATTCTTATGCAGCCTGACATTGTTTAAGCTTTAATTCGGACGTAGTCGAGTAGTTGCTGGCCTTGTGTTTGGGTCGAAAGACGGTATGTTACTTGGAGCTTTTTGTGGAAAAACATAGGTTGCAAACTGAGGGCTTTTCGAGTCCATGATTTCTGCCTGTTCTGTGATTCTTTGACCTGTCGTTGTCTTCCGAATCAATCTACCGCCGTGCTTGGTTGAGCAAATTTGCAAACTCCAACTTGAACTGTCAGTGCACGTAAAGTAACTATGAAAGCTACTCTTCCCACCCATGGTGAATTGCAATCATCGGTTGCCTGGTCGAGGCGCGGTAGTTTCACGCCTACAATGATCGCTCTGGTATTAAGGTACCTCTCTCCTCACCTTCTGGCGATCTCTTCTCCACACTACAATTTGCTCACACTTGCAACCAAACCGTCAACCAAATCCGCAACCAAACCCGCAACTACAACAGCCATCCAAACCGTTACCGTAACGACCAGCTCTCTGCTGACACTTCCTATAATGGCGTCACCCATCGAGTCCCTGCCGCAGGAGCTCTTGGATATGATCATCAAGGCCACAGACTCGAAGAATGAGCCGGTCCTCAATGCCGAGGAGTTCTCCAACCTTCGAATCAGCAGCAAGACCCTCGAGATCAATGTCCACGACGAGTTTGCTAAGCGCTTCTTCACCAAGCGCAAGCACATGCTGTCTCGCGCCAGCCTCCAGTGTCTGCTCGACATTAGCGCCAGCCCCAAGTTCAGCTCAAATGTCGAGGAAGTCAATATTGGTCCCGAGCGCATCAACTCAGGTCTCCTAATGTCCCTGGCCGCCGCTGATAAAGAGCGCTTTCAACGCAAGCGCGACCGCCTGGCTGCGTGGCGGGAATTCGTCGAGGAGCAGAAGACATTTGATAACAGCGGCCAGGAGCAACGTATGCTTGAGAAGTCTTTGCATGGATTCCGCAACCTCAAGCACGTTCACATTGACTCCTATCCTGACGATACGGACCAAGTAGCTTGGTCTCGGGCCTGGGGTGCAAAGTCGATTCTGCGGCGCCTTGGAATTGACGTCTCGGAAGAACACGCTTCTCCAAATGCCCGGTATTCGCTTGTCGACGAGAACAATGGGCTTTCCACACTGCACAGCCATTACAAGCGTGTCATGGGCGCGTTGCGAGGAATCCGTTCAGACAACAAGGACTGGACACTGGAGTTCAGCTTCCACCCCATGTGCCTGCATTACGAGCGGGAGCCGTTTGATCTGGATCGTTCTGGCTTGTACGACGTCTATCGGGGCCGTGTGCGCGCCGTCAACCTCTCTCAAGTGTTTTTCGGTGAAGCTAGGTACTTCAGCGAGTCTTGGGTCTCGCGATTCCTGAACGCTTGCAACAACCTCGAGTCACTCACATTGGAGGATGAGAGTGCGGCCTTTCTCTACGAGGATATACTGATTCCCAAGCTCCGGCATCTGACCGATCGGGGCGGGCGTCTGGCATACGATGTATTTCCTCAATTTCTAGCTGACCACGCTGACACGCTGGAAACTATCACGCTGGAAGGTCCTCATATGACCATCTATGCGAAGGGCTTCAATGCGTCCATGAACGACACTGGGATCTACCCGTCTTGGTTTGATGTCTTTGGAATCATGCTTAAGATGCCGCACCTGTCACACCTCCATCTTTCTGGCTTGACGGAAGACTCTGCCCGAAGCTTCTGTGCGCCATACTTCAAGTGCGAACCGCGGCGAATTCCGGGAAGCACGTTAGTCACTGTATCCGACGGCGAGATTGCGACGCAGCTGAATCGTGCTATTGCGGCAGGTTTCGTCAAAACATTTGAAGATACGGAAGAGCGTGTCAAGGTGTGGTTCCCTGCAGACAATTAAGTTTCGAGACTCGATACTAAGCGGGATCTCCCATGATGGAGTCAAGATAGAGTTTGATGCGTATTTGTCTGGTTTTCGAGAGACTTAACAGGTGGGTTGTATAGGAAGACGAGAGAGGGTGTGTATATCCCTAGCACCGTGTTCTTCCGAGACAAGACAGTAGTCAAGACGGCGCTGAGAAAGGTGGTCCAACAGTGTGGGTCCCGATGCGAGGTCACCTAGTCTTGGTACTTTAGCGTTCAAAAATAGTGGCGGCGTAGAGAGAGTTTCCAGCAAACACCACGTGCAGAATGAATGAGAATGATTTGAGAACAATACAAAACTTAGTGCAATGTTGCTCTGAATATGATGTCGGTGCTGCAGTTGTGGCTAAGTTAGCTCGTCAGCGGACTTGGCCCCGTTAGAAAGTTACTAGAACATTCCACATTCTTGAGACACTGCAGGAGCGGAATCTGAGCGCATATTTGAGGTGTGACCGGTGAGCCAAGGGAGTGATTGTTGAGCCTTGTGACCTTCAGCCGTATCTGGGCGAAATGCGACAAGGCACGATCGCAGATAAGCAGGCCCAAGAAGCTGACTATAGCACTCAGCTGCCAGTCGCAGGAAAAAACGCCTCGAGGACAAGCTTTGCCGTTGGGTCTGTGGAGTGACGAGGTTGGGAAAATGGTGGCCGCCTCGTGGTGGTACGCCAGGGAATCAGAGCTTGGCGGAGCAAGCAATTGATGGCGAAGTGAGGCGATTGGATGTTTCTCAGCTCACCCGTTCGCAAAAAGCTCGGTCTGGAGTTTGCAATGACGTGGGCGCCTGGATTCTGGGGACCAAGACCAGCGTAATCGGAAATCCGGCACAGGTTAGTGTCTTGTCCGGGGCTGGGCGGGACTTGTTCTCGCAGGCGAGCGGGAATCTTGGCGCATGTCTCGCTTGTGTCGCCACTGATGCTCCTTCACCCCTCCAGCTCGACGCATCTCCGCACCCCGCTGTCGTCATTGGAGACACAAGAAACAGTGGTACAGCCATCACAGCGATGATTCACAGGAAATGTGCGCGTGTTGGGAGATGAGGGAAGGGAAAGTTTGATTGCAATTCGTTCCGCCATGCCCAGCATACCCTTCCATGTCCGCCCAGCATACCCTTCCATGTCCGCCCAGCTCATTGTCGGACCCTTCATTGTTCTCCACTGCCGACTGTGACCGAAGGTGACGTCCCTTGGTAGACTAAAGACCGGACCCAGCATGGTTCCCACCACGCCAAGCGCTCCATATCTCATGTTTCTTGGCTGTCGCCATGAGCGTCCCGCTTGCAGCTGCAGGCTCAAGGTTTAAAGGCATCATGTTCCCCCGGATCTCGATTTGCTTGTCATCCCAAACTCCTTCTTAACCTTTGACCGAACAAACATTCGCCATGGGAAAGGAGCAACCATCTCTCGAGGGCCACAAGTCCGGTCAGGCCAACGAGCCTCTGACCAAGCCCGCCCATGCCCTCACCTTCAATGAAGTTGTAGAGCAAACAAAGTGCAACCCTGACGATGGCCTTACTACTGCGGAAGCAAAGTCGAGGCTTGAAAAGCATGGAAACAACGACCTTGGTGAGGATGGAGGCGTCTCACCAGCGAAGATTCTATTGCGCCAGGTTGCCAACGCAATGACTTTGGTAACTAATTCGGACAGTTGCGAATGTACACCTCTAACTTTAATAGATTCTGATTGCTGCTATGGCGGTTAGTTTCGCCATTCAGTCTTGGATTGAAGGTGGTGTAGTAACTGCCATCATTCTGCTCAATATCATCATTGGTTTCGTCCAAGAATTCAACGCCGAAAAGACTATGGACTCGCTTCGATCGCTTTCCTCGCCAACTGCTTCAGCTGTCCGCGATGGAAAGACGACCACCATTCCAACCATTGAGGTTGTTCCTGGTGACCTTGTCGAAATGAAGACGGGTGACACCGTCCCAGCTGATGTCCGGTACGTAACACCACAACTAAACTTTTGAAATCCTTCTAACACCATTTTGCAGTATCATTGAAGCCGTGAACTTTGAAACCGACGAAGCCCTCCTTACCGGCGAGTCCCTCCCCGTGGGCAAAGATGGCGAGACCGTGTTTGATGAAGACACCGGCCCTGGTGATCGTCTCAACGTCGCATACAGCTCTTCGACTGTCACCAAGGGACGCGCCCGAGGTGTAGTTTTCGCTACCGGCATGTACACTGAAATTGGTTCCATCGCCATGTCGCTTCGAAAGAAGGACTCTCGCGTTCGCCCAGTGAAGCGCAACGAGAGCGGCAAGGCCAAGCCTCATCGTTACGCGCAGGCTTGGACTTTGACTGCCACCGATGCCGTAGGTCACTTCCTTGGTGTTAACGTCGGCACCCCGCTACAGAAGAAGCTCGCGCGTCTCGCTATCCTCCTCTTTGGTGTCGCAGTCGTCTGCGCCATTATTGTCCTCGCCTCGAACAGCTTCTCCAACAACCGCGAAGTCATCATTTATGCAGTCGCTACCGGTCTCTCTATGATCCCCGCGTCGCTTACTGTCGTTTTGACCATCACAATGGCTGCCGGAACTAAGCGCATGGTGCAGAGGCACGTCATTGTCCGCAATCTCAAGTCGCTCGAGGCGCTTGGTGGTGTCACGGACATTTGCTCCGACAAGACTGGTACGCTCACACAAGGCAAGATGGTAGCCAAGAAGGCATGGATTCCTGCAAAGGGTACCTACTCGGTCGGCACAAGCGACGAACCTCACAATCCCACGATCGGTTCCCTTTCTTTCACCGCTAAGCAGCCACGACACATCGATCCTGACATTGACGAGAAGACCCAGACATCTGAGGAGTTGATTGAAGAGAACCCACACCTGGTCGATTATCTCAAGGTTGCCTCTTTGGCTAACTTGGCGAACGTCCATCAAACCAGCGAAGGTCAATGGAACGCTCGCGGTGACCCAACTGAAATCGCTATCCAGGTCTTTGCTTCTCGCTTCAACTGGAACAGGCTCAACTTCACCACCGGCGACTCGCCCAAATGGAAGCAAATTGCCGAGTTCCCTTTCGACTCTGACGTCAAGAAAATGTCTGTCATCTTCGAAGAAATAGCTACTTCCAAGAAGTATGTCTTCACCAAGGGTGCCGTCGAACGTGTTATCTACTCTTGCACATCTGTTTTCAACGGAGAGACCGAAGGTGCAACCGAGCTGGACGACGACTACCGCGAGGAGATTCTCGGTAACATGGAAGCCCTCGCTGCTGGCGGTCTGCGTGTTCTGGCACTCGCTAGCAAGGACTTCGAGGGTGAGCCACCCGCGAAGGGAGAGGAATTCGACCGGAACTCTCTGGAGCAAGGCTTGACTTTCCGTGGTCTTGTTGGTCTGTATGACCCTCCCCGTCCCGAAACCGCTGGATCAGTCCGTCAGTGCCAGAAGGCCGGAATCGAAGTACACATGTTGACTGGTGACCACCCTGGAACTGCCCGCGCTATTGCTGCTCAAGTCGGTATTCTGCCCTCGAACATGGAGACTCTCGCAAAGGAAGTCACCGACGCTATGGTTATGACTGCATCTCAATTCGACAAGCTCTCCGACGACCAAATCGACAACCTCCCCCTTCTGCCTCTTGTTATCGCTCGTTGCGCGCCCAACACCAAGGTCCGCATGATCGACGCTCTTCACCGACGCAAGGCCTTTGCTGCCATGACTGGTGACGGTGTCAACGACTCTCCATCTCTCAAGCGCTCGGATGTCGGCATTGGAATGGGTACTGGATCTGATGTCGCCAAGGATGCCTCTGACATTGTTCTCACTGACGACAACTTCGCCTCCATTCTCAACGCTATCGAAGAGGGCCGCCGCATGTTCGACAACATTCAGAAGTTCATTCTCCATTTACTCGCCCAAAACATCGCCCAAGCCTGTGTTTTGCTCATCGGCCTCGCTTTCAAGGATGGCAGCGGCTTTTCCGTCTTCCCCGTGTCTCCCGTCGAAGTCATGTGGATTATCATGATTACTTCCAGTTTGCCCGACATGGGTCTCGGTTTCGAGATTGCTGCTCCAGATATCTTGGACCGTCCTCCCCAGAGTGTAAGTTTCACGTTCATGTGTAAATGTACACAATATGCTAATTCTTTATAGCTCAAGCGTGGTGTCTTCACAATCGAAGTCATGATCGACATGCTCTTCTACGGTCTCTGGATCGCCGCCCTCTGCCTTGCATCGTTCTCCCTGGTCATGTTCGGTTTCGGTGATGGCAACCTTGGCCAAAACTGCAACGAGTCCTACAACCCAACCTGTGACACGGTGTTCCGCGCTCGCGCGACCACTTTTGCCTGTCTCACTTGGTTCTCGCTATTCCTGGCATGGCAGATGTTGGACATGCGCCGCTCGTTCTTCATGATGCAGCCAGACTCCACCAAGTACTTCACACAATGGGCACGCGATGTCTGGAGGAACAAGTTCTTGTTCTTCTCCATCATGTTCGGTTTCGTCACCATCTTCCCGGTGTTGTACATACCTGTCATCAACGACACTGTGTTCAGACACAAGGGAATCAGCTGGGAGTGGGGCATTGTTTTCGTTGCAACTTTCCTTTTCTTCATCGGTATTGAGAGCTGGAAGTTTGGCAAGCGTGTCTTCTTCCGCAGGCGCGAAGCAAAGATGGGCGGCGGCAGGCGCGGCTCAGTTGACCTGGAGCAGCGCGTATTTGAGCGCTACCTTAGCACTGCCATCAGCACGGATGGCGAGAGCGACGAGAAGAAGTCGCGAGCTTGAGCATACGCTGCAGCTCATGATCATCAGTATGCGTTTCTGAGCGTGCCCCGATTGGGGTTGTTACGACGCTGCAAAAGGCGTTTGTTTAGTGCATTGCCTGCGATACCTAATGTCTTCACGACTGCATCTGAAGGCTTCTCTAGTAGCTTATCTTCATAGTAATCAAGATACCATCATATCAATTCTCTCCGCATTGCTTTCTCCGCACCACGTCTTATCGCACTCAACCACATCCTGGTCTATTCCAAGCACAGTGACGATCCAAACCACATATCTACAAACCATCCAGTAGATCTACATCTACATCTCCAGCTTCGCTCAGCTTTGCTATCTACCCCGCTATCAGGGTAGCACGACAATCTTCAACCCCCCACGTGTGTCCCAAGCATGCATTCCTCGATGCGACCCATCCCACCCCGCTCCACTCCGCCATCGCCAACGCTTGGCCGCCCAAGCCGAGAGCCAAGATCACTAGGCGCCAATAGATGAAAACGCACGCTAAGAGGCTCACAGCTACGTCAGCCCAGGCCCTTTAACGCATTCGGCTGACTCTGGGTATTCCACAGTGCGTGTGCTAACATGGCGTGATGACAAGCGCTCACAGACCTAGACACTACGCGTGCAGGGAGTCGTTGGGCCGGGCTGTGTCGCTGACATGTTTGCGGAAGCCATGGATGCCGAGCGCTATCGGCCAGTGATTGGCCAGCGCACCACGGACTTCGCGGCCGTGGAGGCGCAGGACCTTGAAGTGGTCATGGACTGGCTTGATTTGCGGGGAAAACTCGCCGTGGGGTGGAATAAAGATGATGGGATGACCGCAGCAGCCGAACGAAAGGAAGGAATCGCGACCGCGGGAAACGTACCCTTCTGACACCTCACGATAGCTTGAGAAATTGTCTTCTGGACGCCCAGCGAATCGCGCATACACTGCTGCCGTCTTTTCCGATCCGCTGTGCCGCTTGCTCGCATCTTATCGCGACACGGCGCCCCACTGTAAAGTCAAGTCAAGTCGCGACGTGATGCCGGCGATATCGAGTCACGATGCATTCGCGAGCCTGGAGAAGAGGGAATGGAGCAATACAGTCGGGCAAAGTGGCATGACGCCAACTGCATTTGCGTTCCTGATTCCGGTATTCGTTGTTGTCGTCTTTGCGCCTTTGTAAGTTCCATCGCATCCGCCGGAACGGGTCGATGTGCTAACACACCATTGTAGTCTTTGTGTGTTTTGCATAAAAAGGAAACGACGTGGTCCACAGCCATTGCCTGCGAGAGCTGTGAAGGTTAAGAAACCGGCGCTCCGAAGAGCAGAGGCGAGGGAGCGCTTGAAGCAGTTCGCCGATGCATCGGATGTGGCGGGTGAGGTCAAAGAGCCAGTAAATGGCGAACCTGAGCAGACAGAGCAAGTACCGGTAGTTCCGGACAGTGCTTCGACGTCTGAACGTGAATGGTAGGCTGCATCGTCGTGCTTTGATTGATCTCGCTGACAACCACCACAGTGCGATATGTCTCTCAGCCCTTCACGCACCGGCACCACCGGAAGCTGCACTCCTCGCCCCATCAGATACATCTACCATTGATGAAGCTGCTACAAATCCCACCACGCCTCCTCCTACCGAGGCTGACGCTATCCTGAAACTCCGCACGTGCTCCCACACCTTCCACGCCGAGTGTCTCGTATCGTGGTTCGTGTTGCGAAAGACAACATGTCCGATATGTCGAACGGCGTATATTTCGAAAGAAGATATGCAGGCGTATGAAGAGGAAGAGGCTGCCGAGACAGCAGTGGTAGAACAAATGACCGTTGAAGAGCCCCCTGCTGCACCAGCCACAACCGCACCACCAGTGACGAATTGGCGATACTTCTGGGCCGGTCAGAGTGTAATAGGACGCGAGAACGCGTTAGGTGCGGCGAGGCAGGGTGTGACGGACGTTGAAGCCGGGCAGCAGAGGGAGAGAAGATGGAGGCTCTGGAGACGTAGTTAGACGAGGCAAACACGAGAAATGCCCATTTTTGCAATTGTTTTGTTCATTACTGCATCCACGCATCACCAAACTATCGCAGTGAACAAAACTATCGTGGTCGATAGCATGATCATAGCCCAGATGGAGACACCAATCACTTCCGCCGCGCCCCCGATTGCCTGTCCCGGCGATCCGTTATTCGGTGCGATTTGGCCGTTCCCATTACCACCGTTGTTTCCTCCATTGCCATTGCCATTTCCATTGCCAAAGTTGTTTCCTCCATTCCCATTCCCATTCCCGAAGTTGTCGCCTCCATCTCCGTTGCCGTTCCCGAAGTTGTTACCTCCATTTCCGTTGTCGTTGCCATTTCCACCATTATTTCCGTTCCCTCCGCCCTGTCCCGGTCCGCCGACCTGACCACCATCACTCCTGGCGCTCGTCTCGATCTGGATATCCTGGAAGGGCTGGCCTGGAGGGTTGTTCACACTGCTGACCAAAGTATTGAAGTCCATCATCGGGTTGGAGATCAAATCGCAGTTCATCCTTCCACCATTCGCACTCAACGGGCCCGGGATGGGTTTCGTACTCAGTTGTCCCGCGCCAGGAAAGCGGTTGATACTATTCGTAACACTAATCGGGAGATTGAAAATACTGTAACGGTCCGCGCCATTGAGTCGGAAGTTCTGATGTATGGAGATGTTGTATTCGCCGCGCTGGGTGCCTTGGGTATCCTGGCCATCTCCGACGAGACATTCGGGCCATTCGAAGTTGATGTGTTTGACCGTTTGTCCGAGTTCCTGCTGCATGATGTCTGCGAACGGTGGTGTGGTGGTTGTGATGTTAGAGATTGTGAAGTTCTTTTGTAGCGGTATGGATGTGAGAAAGAGGGTAAAGTTGTAGACTTGCGTCAACGGGTCGGACATTGACCGTGGTGGAACGGGTAGTTTTCCATCGCCGGCGACGTCGAGCGCGATGTGGAGGAAGTCGCCGCCCATGGGGGTGAAGGGCTGGGGCTATATGATGGTTAGTTCGTGCACAATACACTTATTGATAGAAGCATACTGCAAGTATTATTCCAAGCCCCGGTGTGAAGAGACGTCCATTGACAATGTTGAATGCGCTCGTATCCGGCTGACCATTCTGACCATTCTGTCGTCCCTGGAGTTGCTGGTCACCGACCCACGACCCAATCATTTGCGCATTGACAGCGCTCCATATTAAACATAACGAGAAAAGAGATACTAAGAAAGAATGTGATAGAGAAAGTAACTGTGTCATTGCTCAACAACGATGATCATCACGATAAGAATATAGAAAGAGCGAAAAGAAGGGAAACGGGAACGGGCAACCAGCGCTGACTTCCGCGTGCATAATCAGGAAAGTGGTTCATTATAGCTACGCGTGGCCGCTATTAAGCCGCGTCAAATCTTGAAATGCATCGCATGAGATCGTGACCGCCGCGAGAGTGGAGAGTCATGCGGTCTGTTATAGCCAAGGTCATGGTCGCGGGCGAGCGAACTGATCAGGGGCGTTCGAGACTGCTAGGAACATGCGTTGGCCTGGCAGATGAGGTTTCGAGACGTGTGTTGTTTGAGACATGTTGGACGGTTGCCTCAGGCGTGGGATGGGTCTAGTCCGAACATGGTTAGCGACCACCCTTTCAGGATTTGATTGCTTCGTCTCACTTTGCACGTTCTCATACCGACATGGGCAGTATTCCCATTCCACTACAAAATGGGAGAGAAGTTCACAATGCCTTCCACTCCGTCACATATCATCCACCCGGTTAATAATTTTGCTGGTTCACCGCCCACAGCGAAAGTACGGTTGTTAGATGCTCACAGAACTGGTCGTGCAGCATAAGTCACATCACTGTATAGCCGATAGACAATGGCAATAACTCTCATGATCAATCTTCCGAGACATGTCGAGAGGTGTCTCCACTTCGAGCAGATGGATGCCCGATCCAAGTCAGCACAAGACATGTCACTCGCATTTTCAACGGGTGGCATATTTATTAATCATGGCAATCCCCATTTCTCCTTTGTGCCGTACACGAATGTTATGCGAATCGCCTGCCAGATGACTTCTGTATACACACTCCTTATCCCGGACGCTGTACAGCCTTTTCATTGTCAACCCGACATTATACGATGCAGCTACTGTATACTCACATGTCGAACGTATGTATCTTCGAACTTCACAATGCACAGGCCTCAACACTATTATATAAATCCTGGCTGCTATTGCTTATGGGACATGAAAATCAGCAGTCAGGCTTACGCAATCACACGACATCTGTCATTACTCCATTCGCCTTCCACACGCTTACCGACTCTCCACCTATATCTCGTAGCACTATTTCCACGGATAAAGAAATGTCGCGTACTAGCAGAGTTTCCGATCGCGCTATGGATGGGCGGAGCAACGAACACTATGGAACTCGTGAAGGTGACCGCAAGCTAGAAGACAAGCCTATAGTCACACCAACCTCGCTACCTTCGTGGTTCATTGGTGTGGCACAGGGCGACACAGACAAAACTTGGTTACAACAGCAAATTGAAACCGAGATCTTCAAGAAATTTGCCGAACAGGTAACAAAACGCACCGGTGTGGATTTTATGTGGCTTGTCGCAGCGCTGGTCGCCATGCATTCTGCTCGGACCTTCATACCCTCGACTTTACGAACTGTTTTGCGGTTTTTCCAAACTCAAGCTACCAGCTCGATCACGCTGAGCCCGCATGATGCTTTACAGAAGGGACTGCGCAATTTTGTGCGCAAGAGCACTGTAAAGACGAACAATTCCTGGCTCAATGTCCGTGGACGCCATGAGGAGCGCGACATTAACGGGGAGCTCCAACCGATTGTCGGCAGTTTGAAGCAGATGTTCTTGTTCAACGATACCTTGTTTATTCTTGATGAAGCAAACAACACTGATACCAAATCAACGCAAGAGGACGACGAAGATCAAGATGCTGATGCGTTCCAGCAGCTGACTGTGCGTTGCTTCGGCCACTCCAACGAGCCAATCAACGAGCTGCTAGATTACATCGGACGAGAAGTGGCAATGAGCGAGCAGCTTGATGTTGTCAACATCACAGTTGGTTCAGTCGACCAGGGCTCGCGCGACAAGCGTCCCTTGTCTTCCATCGACATGGAACCGGAGATGATGAAGCAGATACAGCGAGAGGTCGAAGATTTCTTTCACGAGGATTCCAAGGCATTGTATCGAGCTACTAATCGGCCATACAGACACGGATTCTTGCTCAGCGGACCTCCGGGTACAGGTAAGACGTCATTGTCAGTGGCGATAAGCTCACATGCAGGCGTCCAGTTGGCCATCATCAATCTCCAGAATATGGACGACGAGGATCTGAAAGCTGCGTTTGATAAGCTTCCGATACCTTGTGTGGTACTTCTGGAAGATATTGATGCATCGTCGGCGGACGTGGGCAATCGCGCCCTTCCAGTCGAGACCAAGCTCCAGCACTTGAACGGAGAGAGCGAGACGTTCAACAAGAGAGACGCGGTAAATCTCATTGACCATAGTCTCGGCGTTTGGCAGGAAGAGTTCAAGGCTCAAGTGAATAGGTTCGAGGCGACCAACCAAATGATCCTCCAATTTATGGAAGAGCATGTCGCAGATGGAGAGTCGCAAGACGGTAACTGGTCAGATTCAACGGTAAAATCTAAGAAACACCATAAATCTTCGCCTGTGATACCAGGGCACAAGAAGAGCGTTACTTTGAGCGGTCTCCTTAATACTATTGACGGAGCTGACGCTGTTGATGGGCGCCTGCTCATCATGACGACCAACCACCCAGAGAAGCTTGACCCTGCTCTCACTCGAGCAGGTCGTTGCGATAGTAGGTTCCACATCGGCTACGCAACGAAGAACTCAGCTGAGCAGACATTCAAGCGCATCTTTGGGTCTGACCCTTGCAAACTGCACCAGTCGGATACTATTGACCGCTTCGCTAAGGCCTTCAAGGAGCAGTTTCCAGCCAACAGCCAGATTCCAACTTGCGATCTCGCTAAGTACTGCGGTCAGTATCGCAACCGACCAGTAAAAGCTGTCCAGGACTTCCCAGAGTGGCTGCGTGTTGGAGATGACATGTTCGCTTACGCGATCACTGATGCATCGAGCGACAGTGGCGATATTGCTGTCAATGAAGCTCAACCCTTCAATCCTGCCTTGCTGAACGTTGGACCTGAGGACTTTGTACCTGTAGTGACAAAAGTTCCCATTCCTCGTCCCCAACGACCAGCGGATGTTGGGTTTAGTGTGGATGACGTCGAGCACGACGAGTGGCCCGAACATTTTGGCAAGTTCTTCTCGTTCTTTTGCCCATGTCCCACCCCATCTTGCACCGCGATAGACACCGGGGAGAAGGAGGCGTGTCGGGCGTTTGAGACGACTCCATTCTTCTGGTAGTTCCGATGTCTACCGTAGACTCACTTACTACTAGTCCCTCCATCACACCATGTAGCAAATCTTAAGTTAACCAAATTGAGCGCAAGTATCCGAATGTCCAACCTAGCACTTGCCTTTACACTTTCATGACTTTCTTTTTGTTCAAGACCGGAAAAGTATGGAAATACAGTGTACAGGAGTAAAGCTCGAGATTAATCACGTGCCTTGACTGTAGACCCGAAAGTACCAGGAAATGTTTTATGTCGTTAAAGCCAACTCAGCATTGGCTTGGCCAACCCAAGCTCGACACGTGCTACAGCCTCTCCATCTTCCGCTTTCCGAAAAATGCTCAACAAGAGCAGGACAGACCTCGGCTCCTTTCCTAGGTAGAGGTAACTTGGCCTCCGCTCTTTCGAGATCTCCTACTGTCACAAGAGCCGATTCGCCCTCAGTCTTAGCTGTTGAATCTACCACGACTTGGTCCTCTACCCTCAGCTGCTCCCTGTCCTTCGCTATCTTGCTCAGTCTTTTCCTTTCCTTCTTTGAAATGACACCATCGTTCAAGATTCCCCATCCTCCATCGTCTTGCTTCTCGACTAACATCTCAGGCAGAGGACTCAGGTCATCCTTCTGCTCCCCATTTGGCTTGGGCGGTGGTGATAGAGGTTTCTCAATCTGTGCCTCCTCCACTTTCGCCTTGCCCTTCTTCTTTTTCTTTTTTAATGTTGATGTGGCCGCACCCCAAATGGTCGATGGGCCCTCTCCGTTCACTTGCTCGGGTACAGGTGACGGTTCTTGCACGGGAGGAAGTGGCGTAGGCACATCTGCCTGCGCTTGTCCGATTTCTGGGGATAGCTCAGGTTCGGGAGGCAGCGGTGATTCTACCACTACTCTGCCCTTCTTCTTTTTCTTCTTCAACGTCGTTGAGGGCGTGGCCGAAGAGCCCCACGAATCTTCTACGTTCGCTGGCTCAAGTGCAGACACTGCTTGCTGCTCCTCTACAGGTGCAGGTTCCACGGGCGGTTCGTGTTCAGCGGGCACTTCAGAAGCAGCTTTCTTCTTCTTTTTCTTCGGCACTGTTGTGGGTGCAGCCCAAGAGCCCCACGGATCCTCTGCTTTCGCTGACTCAGGTGTAGGCAATACCTGCTGCTCCTCGACAGGTGCAGGTTCTGCAGGCGATTCATACCACAGGGATGCTATTTTCTTCTTTTTCTTCTTTGCAATCCCAAAGCCCCATGGGTCGTCCTCCTCCTTGACGGGCTCTGGTTCAGGGACTGGTTCGGGTTCTTGTGGAGGGGGCGATGGTTCTTCAACAGTGTCTTTCTTCTTTTTCTTCTTACCCTTTGACGAAGCACCAAACGAGAACGCCCATGGATCGTCTACAAGCACTGGTTCAGGTTCAGGCAACGGCTCTGGCTCGAGTAGTGTAGGTGGACTGTCGCCCTGTATTGGCCCAGTCTCGGACACTAGCTGCGGCTCGGGAGATGGTGGTGGCAGCACTTCATCCTTCGGGTCCTGTCTCAAGCCCTTCTTTCCCTTCTTCTTCTTGCCAGTTGGCGCGTATGAGTTTCCATCGTCTACCGCGAGCGCTTGGCCAGCATGTGCAGACGCTTCCTCGATAGCTAATTGCTCTTGAGCTTTGCTATCTTTCACCTCACTGTCACTGCGCACCTCGACTCCATTCGCCTCCACATCGACCACAGCCGCGTGCTTCTCCGAAGATTGACCCGGCGATCCATCGACCTGGAGCATATGTGTGATTTTGTCCTTGTAAAGCTGCAGCACGCATTTTGCCAAGATCTTGCTGAGCGCGACGCTGTTGATACGGTCGAAGGTCCCGTCTTCCAAGAACACGGTATGGTCCTTCTCGAACGCATTTCTGGCTTTCGCCATCAAGTACTCTTCGAAACCGATCGCACTCTCTGGCAGTCTCGAGAAGTCCTCGTCGATCGCAGTGACGATGTCAGAGACGGTCATATTTCCGCCGAAATATTCGATCTTGAACATCGCCAATTGCTGCAGCCCAGCAAGTTGATATGTATTTGCCATGACGTATGCGGAGAAAGCTCTTTTGAACTCGACATGCGTGTCCTCAATCGCAGAATCTTCGATGTTGTCGAGCGTTTGATAGGTACCAGTGTATAGGTAATGGACCAGGATATGACCGGTGTTTTCGTCAATGTCCGGCAACTCTATGCGGCTCCGGGAGGAATCGATCCATGTTTGGTTTTGCAACAGGCTCGACGAGACAAAGTACTTTTTACGCGCAGGGCCGATGCGAAGAGTGACCGACTCAACTATGTATGGCCTAAAGAAGCTAGTCAGCCATCAAATCCCAGACATGCGAGGGATACGAACGAGATTGTAGGTCGTTGCATTACAGCGCCTTGCTGTATTGCAAGCAGCATCTGCTGCTTGCTAATATCCACACCCCCATTAAGCGTCGACATGGATGGTGAAATAGTAGAAATCGCGGTATTTGCGAGTGAAGACGGTAGTAAAAGTCATGTTTGAGGTGACTACCTTGATACTTGTATGTATACGGTTGGGCTGAACATGCGACTCATGTCCAAGGAGACCTGCAGTTTTAACGAGAAGGATCTACCCCGCTACTGGAGGGCCACTCAACGCTCACCACAACCACGCTCTCGAGGAGGTTGGGAGACGCGCGATGAGTTGTCTGGCGCACTCAAGCCTATCATTGCCTTAAGTCCTTTTTCAATAATGTGCAGCGAATCGTGGCAACGCATGCGAAGTGCACTGCATATAGTACTATTGCGGTCCGGACCGCGTGCAGACCCAGATTGTGATGTGACAATTTCATGTCGCTGTCAGGACGCTCAGCGCCATGACTTGATCTCGATCAATCCCTGGTACCAAATTTGTTACATTAATTCGCGGCAGATGCGCGGTAATCTGCTGTCGTCATGCATGAGATGAAAATTGGGTCGATGTTTGATTACAAAGGGGCACAGCCCACCATGCACAAGTGGCAGGCAATGACACTGGCTATTTAAAATCCGACAGCAGGAGGTAATGGGGTCTCCAAAGCAGCGGTATTATGTGACGGTATCTAGTCTCATGTATGATGGGATAACAGCCGTGCACTTTAAAATGTCTAGCGGAAGCTTACAGTATCACAGTCGCGTTCGTGATAGTGGAATACAGCACACAACCGTCATGTGTCATTACAAAGCAAAAGTTAAACATTAGCATTATCGCGTAGGCCTATCTTCAGTTCACACTAACCATAGGCGTTGATCTGAAGCAAAGCCATTTTCGCGACTCTGGAGTCGAAAGTGACAAGCTGCTAAAGCAACTACATACTGGGTCTACTCCGCAGCCGGCCCTATATTACATACGCATTACTATATACACCCTTGGCGACATCGCGAGCTGCATCTTCTATCTCATTGAAATGGGAAGACGTGGATGACCTGGGGCCGCGGAACCTTGGTTCATTTTGCGGAGACCGTACTTGATCGCCGCGGCGATATCCATGTTGTTCTTCTCCAGAAACATGAAGTGTGCGTTGCCCTTGATACCAATTTCGGCAAGCTTGATCCACTGGAAGTTGGTAAGGCCCATCTGCTTGAAGTACTCGACGAAGCAGTGGTCGTACGTGATGTGCGGGCTGGCCTCGCCTGTAATCATGATGTAAGGCACCTTGCCCACTTGAGTGAGTTTGTGGATGGTCCCAGTCTGAAGAATGCAGGAGCGCTTGCCCACGTCATCTCGTCCGACTTCGGCGGTGGCAATGGTCGAGCAGTTCGTTACTGGTGGGTCGAATTGCAGAGGTGTGTAGGTGAGACCGCAAGGCCGAGCAGCGGTACGACCAACGCCAGGAACGGTGGTATTTCCGATCAAGGAAGAGAACGGAATGTTGCCAGGCTCGATGTTGATGTTGGCACGCAGCAAATCAGGGCATGCATCAGACCAGATGGCGGTGTAGGTACAGCCGGCAGAGTGGCAGACTGTGTACGACTGGCCAATCATGCTGAGAAGCTTGCATCCAGAGGTACGCATAGTGCTCTCCACGTTCACGTTGGATGAAGAGATGGGAACATTGGCGGCCGTGAAGGCGTCAAAAACGGGATCTCCGCGAGATCCATTGCCGGGCCATTGTGTATGGATGTCTGCTTGAGGGTACTGGTCGAAGTCTTCCGGAGCCGTGAAGCCCTGCTCATTGATCCTGTCCGTAGAACCGAGGCGTAGAGGGTACTTGGAGAGAAGCTGCTGGCCACTTCGGCCGTTGGCAGCAATATCGACAATATAGACCTGGTAGCCTTGGTCGAGGTAGTAGGAAGCCCAGCCCTTGCGGTTGTCTGGCGTGTTCAGCCATTCCGCGCCTGTGTTGACGCCTGCAGAGACGAAGACCATAGGATAAGGTTTATTGACCTTTCTGGCGGGCGTAAGCTTCTCGACATAGAGTTGGTCGCTCCACATCTGCTGGCCCGGGATTCCGGAGTCGACATAGCCACCGCCGATGTAGAAGAAGTCTCGCTGGTACGCAGATTCTTGGCTGCGACATCTGGGGCTGATGCCTTTGACACCAGCGCAGTCGTCGATTGGTGGATGTGGATTTGGCGGACCAGGCTTGTGAGGACCGTCTTTTGGAGGAGTGCGGCTTGCGTCATCGTGTGCCGAAATCAGAAGGGGCAACCCTCCTAATAGGAGAAGCGAAAGAATGGTGCGCAGATACATGGCCAATGAGAAATGAGGGTCGCTGAAATGAACGGACAACCAGTAGCAACAAAGGAGTGAAGTTGGCTACTGATAGAATGGCTGATAAGAGGAGGGGAGGAAGACTTTTCTCCCAGACTTTTTCTCTTCTCGCATCCTCTTCTAAGGATTCTGGAAGGGATTTGCGCGGCCGGGTCGGAAATGCATCAGCTTGAAGCCCGCGATTCAACGTCAACGAGCTGCGCGATTGGCTCTAGTCATTTGTGTGGGAGGGTAGGATTGGCCCAGAATTAGTTCTGCGACTCCCTAGAAACCGCTGCCATGGGTTCCTGAAGGAAGCGGACTGCCAGGAATGGGCTAGTGGAGCGGCTGCATCCTGCCTTCCTGATCATCAATTTCTGGGGTGCCCCGATATTCCTTCAGAACCAGCGGTTTGCACGATTCTATGGACCCAGTTCATCCTGCAGCGGAAAGGTACTGTGTCATGTCACGACGGCAAGGGTGAGGGCAAGAACTTAAAAAAGTGAGGCTGACAGAGCGTTTCATCTCATAGATGTCGTATGATAGTACTGGGAGTTCTTTCTGAGAAACAGCAGTCGATACCCATGTCCCATGTTCATGTTAATTTGGTGAGAAAGCAACAAGGCGCATGATCCCAATGAAGAAGCTGGTTCTTAGTGACAGATGGTGTGGAACAGCGCCAGTGCACAGGCCACCAACATCAATCCTCCCTGTTTTGAAGGTCGTGCCAGCCACCAAGCTGCAGGACTCGGTGTTCCGCACCCCTTGGATGCCTTGGATATCGATCGCAGACGACCCCTCTGTGGACAGAGCAGACAGCGATCGTCTTCTCGACTCCATGTCCCACATGGAGTGTCGAGACATTGTGCCGCCCATGCATGCTAACAGGCATCCCGGTAAGAAAGTCAGCAGCATCCCAGCAAGATAGTAACCGACCGATGGGTCTTATCTCGGCTGAAAGATGTGGCCCGGAGATGAAATTTGGCACTCTTCAGGCACGTCCGTTTTTGAATCTGCAGCAAACGATGAGTTTTGGTATGGACTAAGTTGGCATGATCAGGCTTTCTCGGTAACAGTCCTACGCAAGACGTTTGCCATCGAATACTATGTAAGTAAAGGATCCTTCTTTGAGATCTGGGTGCTTTTGTGAAGGGCAGTGATTGGGTAAAAGGGCCTTTGGGGGTTAGCAGTCACCTTCTTATTGGGGTGGTATGCTCGTTAGGTATACTTCCCGCTCCTTGTACCTATCCAGTACCACCGAGCCCATACCACATCAGCGGGATGCTTCTTCTGCATCCTTCAAACCCAGGGTCTAGGCGAACCCTGGAAGCCTTAAGAAGGAGGAAGTCTAAACCTCCACTTGAAATCTTGTTCTGTCGATCGTTATCGGAATCGCCCCAATTTCGTATGCTCTACGTGCAGCATCGCCAGGCCGAGTCAGCACAACCATCGACAATGGTGTCTGCTTATTTCAACACACCGCCAGCTACCGACCTCGATGAACAGATCGTCGCAGGATTGTTACTGCTGACCGGTCTTACCCCCAATGTTAAAAATCCTAAAGACGGGGTCACTATTCCGTTGCGCCCAACAGAGAACTACCACTTTGAAACCAAAGGTCCGGCTGTCATAATCGCACTCTCAGTGTGCATGGTTTGTCTCACCCTCATCACTTTCCTGAGACTCGGCATTCGATTGTTTGTCCATGGAGTCCGTTTCGGCGCCGATGACTGGCTTATCATCCCAGCGTACCTCCTCTCCATGGCATACCCAGCGCTTCAGATCGCCATGGTTCAGTACGGCGGGGCAGGGAAGCACTTCTACGACATTACTTATGAAGAATATTTCTACTACAAAGCAGTAAGTGACGACGATCCTTACGATCTGCATCCGAGCGTGACTAATGTTGATGTGTAGCTCGCACCAGCAGCCGCGACCGTGTTCTATGTCTATGTGGGAATTGTCAAGATGAGCATTGCACTGTTCAACATTCGACTGACAACTCTCACAACGAGCTTCTGGAAGAATGTGAACTGGGCATTTTTCGTTATATGTGCGGCCTACACCTTGGCAGCGCTGTTCTTGAACGTCTTCAAGTGCAACCCTCAGTACGCGAGCTACAACCTACTTCGGATCGCCGATTATGGCAAGGTACCAAAATGTCTGTCCGTCAATCACATGAACAGTATTCTGCGTTTGAACCTCGCTCTGGACTTCACCGCTCTCGCCATCCCGGTCATTGTCATATGGAAAGTTCAGCTGAGCTGGAAGAAGAAGGCTCGCATCTTTGCTCTGCTGTCCATCGGCCTCGTCGCTTGCATCGCTTCAGTAATGACCCTTGTCTCGCAATATACACTGGAGAAAGATCCGTTATGGAATTACACGACTCTGTTGGCATGGATCATGGTCGAGCTAGTTGTCAGCCTCGCTGCTGCTTGCGCTCCTACGCTTGCCTATCTTCTCCCGCGCTCCATGTTTTCGAAGAACTACGCGTCCAATAGCGCTAGCGGATTGACAGGTCTTAAGGTAGATACTGGCTTCCGCTCGCGGCAGTCAAGGCGCGGGCACGCCTTGAGGTCACGATCGGTGAATGAAAAAGATGGAGACAGTGAGGAGGAACTTCGCATCGTGGTGAAGCAAGATGTGAAGATGGAGTGGCAGAGTGACAGACGCATCAATGCTCGCAGTTCTCAAGGGAGCAATCACTCGGGCGGTGACAGTAGACAGACAGGCCGGTATGGTGATGATATAAGAACGACTGGCGCTGTCGTCTACGACGGCCGCCAACACCAAGAAAGTACGAGAGCTTGGATAAGTACAGATAGCTCCGGTCGAAATATTCCTAGTCTTGGATCCCGTCCAGGGCAAGCGATATGAATCCCAATTAGATTTCTTACATATATGCTCCTGATAAAAACATGTTTTCAAGTATAATATTGACGTGATAAGTGTACCGCGACGAGAAACAAAACCTCGTGATCCTTGGGTATCTCTGTCAGCCCACAATCTTTACTCTGGCGTAAACTCGTCCTCGCTACCATCATCCGCCCTTCTTCTCTTTGTGTCCTTCTCTACTTCCTCGTCAGAATCTCTTTTGCGCTTACCACCCCCTTCTCCTTCATCCTTCGTCGCCAGCCGCTCCGTTACAAAGAGACTACTAACCGTCTCTCCCGGATCGCACGTCTGACCATCCGGATCATCCAAAGCCTTTACCACCTTCTCTAAACCCTGGTCGTCACCCTCCACAGTGTCACTGAGCTCTGGATCTACCCAGCCTTCTGTATAACTGCCTCCAAAATCGATAATCCAGAGCTCATTGTTCTCGTCAATTATGAAATTGTCGGCCTTGGCGTCGCCCCAGACAATGTCGTGCTCGTGCAGCGTATTGACATATTTCTCGGACTTGGACGCCCAATCTGCGCGCTGGGAGCGAGGGACCGATGACTTGAGTAGCGTGGTCAATGGGCTTGGGGATGCGATAGGAGTGAGCAAGAACCCAAGTATCTCGGTCTTGCTGTTGTCAAAGGACACGAAGCCGAGCAGTTTGGGCACTTTGATATCAAGATCTTGTTCGCCTAGTTTCTGCAAGATGCCGATTTCTCGCTTTATGGGGCCGGGTTGCTCGGGCACGACAGGTTTGAAGAAGTATTCTTTGCCGTCTTTGTCTATGACAATACCGGGATGTGCGGGCTCCGGAAGGGAGACTTCGGAGCGGACAGTGAGGTCGTTGGCATTGAGCCAGGGGAGATCGATCGCTTGACTGTACTTTGGCATCTTCATTCTAGGAACTAGTTTCTCGATGCGCGCATTGAGCTCGTCTTTTGTTTCGAGCAGCTCCGGTTCTAGTTCACCTCCTTTGATCTGTAGGCTGTAGAAGTATGTGGGTCCATGGTACCATTCGTACAGTGTTGAGTCAATAGGTTAGCGATTAGGTGGCGCCCACTCCAATGTGACATCCGAGAAAGCTGGTAGTATCCAGTTGCGCAGTTCTACTGCAGCACTGCTGGAATCTTGATCCTCGTCTGAGTCTTCATCGGTCGTGATATCGATGGCGCTGTCCTTATCATTGGTCTGCCCCTTCCTCTCTCCTTTGCCAGCAATTTGCTGCTTCTCAGTTTCTTCCTCTTCCCATCGTTCCGCATCGCGCCATCCGTACAGCTTGTCTAAATATTCGTAGTAAAGAGGCTTGTCGCGCGATTTTTGGAGGTCCTTTACATCAACGAGGATGTGAAAGCGGACATCGTTGACGAGAGCAGTAAGCGCGCAGCCGTCTTCATCATCGTACGTGAATTGCAAAACATAGGTCTGGTCGTCTTCAGTAGCTTGCGCCATAGTGAGCAATAGGTATGGATAGAGATGCTTCAGGCGAGAATGGTTGAAAGTAGGCTACATCTGCTAGGTACGTCCACCATCTTATCCACTCTCGTATGGGCACACTAAGACCTTGAAACGATTTCATTATGTCCATATCGCTGGTGGCTTGCGACCAGGAATCTGAAGTATTGCATCGACATCATAGACATGGATGTTGATCTGATCGCCAGGTACCATCGCTGCGGCAACGACGACATGTGAAGCTATTGGGCATCATAGCTAGTGCATCTCTGTATATGGAAGTGCTAAATTTAAGCTTATCGATCGAGCACAAAGAGGCTGGGATGACTCGAGATCGCAGGTGAGACAGGGGATATGAAAGCCGTCACAGCGGAGCTGAGCCACGAATCTAGTCTATGACGTTGGACGCCAGACTAATCATTCAGCTTGACGCGTCCATCTCTGAACGCGTTGGCCTGCGTCATGTTCGCGCTTAGTGTTGGAAATCGCAGATCGTGTTAAACGGATTGAACTTCTGGGGGAGCAAATTATGGAGAGATAAATCGTGCCATGTATTCTATATAGCATAGCCGTGCTTGTGCGAAATGCCGCCCATGCTAGACAATGCCACAGCTAGGCTAGTCGCAAATCCGACATTAAACGTCCCATAATCCTTCACTTGCGCCGACCCAAGAATATCAAGAATAGTGCCATGTTTGCCAAAGGAGCGTGTATCCAAGTACGTCGCGGCCCCTACAGTAACAGTCCAAGAATCGAAGTCATTCTGTCGTGATATCCAGATCGTTCCAGATTTTATGCCAACCCAAAAGCAAGCATTGCGCCGTTCGTTATGTTCGTGAATCGCTTCTATATCCTACACCAGTCGTCTTCCTACATTAAAGCTCTACAACAAATTTACACGTCGAAGTTCATGAACTCGTACGAAGAAGAATCCAGTGACGCAAATCCACTCGGTTCACCCAAAGCCTTCATCTCCAGTTCAAATTGCGAGTATGAGTTGTCAGGCAATGTGTTGAAAAGTTCGTCGAGATCATCCTTGGGGCCTAATGGTGAAGTTGGCGGGGTTGAGAAGGGATTTGACTGTATCGACGAATGCGAGGGCGTTGACGAGCCCTTCAGCGGGCTTGAGTGGATTGGCACGCTCGTACCGTTTGCAGATCCCGAAGAGTGTGGCCGTTGATCTGCGGGAGACATTGGCGGTGTATTTGATGTTTGTGTGAGCTGCTGAAGGAGGTTCATTGATGCAATATCGCTGTTGTAAGAAGTTGTAGTCGTGAATGTCGATGTCGCGATCTGAGTGTCCTCTGCGAACGGGCTTGAGGAGTTGAAGCTGAGTTCCGTTAGTAAGACAGATTTATACTGAGAATGGAAGACGCACCTGAAATGATCAACTGTTGAGCTCATTGGGCCGCTGAAGCTACCGTTCTCAGACATAAGCTGAGTCGCCTCCTGCGACTGCGAGTGAGCAGGCTCGTAACCGTCAAGCGGAGATGGCGAACGCATATCAGAGTATGGCGAACCACCTGATACGGAAGAAGAGGCTGATGCAAGTGCTTGTCTGGTTCTGCTCGCCTTGTCTACTCGGTCTTCTATGTCTGGTCGGCTCTTCTTTGGGCGACCACGCTTTGCTTGCCGGCGAACAGCATCGGGGAAACCACCACAGCACATTCCGCGCTGGCGATGGCGTGTGAGCGCGTCTTGACGTGCGAATCCTGCACCGCAAGGGCACTTGTAAGGCTTGTTGCCGGAATGGATCTTTGCATGTCGCTTCAAATCGTGCTGACGAACGAAGCACTTTCCGCAGCCGTTGCACTTGAACTGTCGGTCTCCAAGATGTGTCTGGACGTGGGAGCGAATGTTTTCCCTCCTACCGAACATCTTGCCACAGTCTTGGTAGAGGCAAGTCCACTTGTTTGAGACAGGGTCTTGTTCGCTGATATACCGCTGGACCTCCTCTGGTGCAATACCGGTGTATTCGAGGCTTGCGTCGACCTCAAGATCATTGAAAAGTGCCGGCTGCTGGTATGACTCGGTAGACATGGGCAGACCATGCATCGACATTGAGTTTTGAGGGAGAAGTGTTGGTGCTTGCGAGAACAGCATCTCCTGGTTCGGGAGCTCGTCGATCTGCTCAAGGAAGGAGTGCATTGCCTTTTGTTGTGGCGACGAGTTTGGGGATGGGGACAACGCATCCGAAGTGTAGTAGGAGGACGATTCGTAGCCCATGTCGAGATCTGGGTTTTCAAAATCGAAGGTCATGGCGCTTGAAGTCGGCGCAAAGTTGATGTCGGCCATGTCGCTGTAGTTCTGCTGCGTGATCGCATTCAGAGACTCGTGACTGGAAGACTGTACTTGCTTCTGAGGCGTTGCTGTGGGAGTGGGGAGAATGTTAATGAAGACTTGCCCACAGGAGCCATACACCGACTGTATGTGCTCCTGGAGATCTTTCAATTGCTGCTCGGTGGGAGCTTTGGATGGAGAGAGAGGAGGCTGCTGAGGAGACTGCGCACGGGTTGTCCGTCTAGGAGTCCGTGGCAGAGGAGAAGAGGTCTGTACTGGGGATCGCAATAAGGTGTCCTGGGGGCCCGGCTGGTGCTGGCTGTGCGAATGCGCTACTTGCATAGAAAGCTGTGGTGTTTGTCCTAGGTTAGTAATACTTACCGTACTATCCTTCTGCCTGAAGGTGGGTGTGTCGTTGGGTCCTGATTGTGGTTGTTCCGGGAAATATCCTTGGTGATGGGCATGCATGGCCTCGTGGGTTGCCCCGCGAAGGTCAAGACTCATGCCGGGCCGGTGTCGTCGTAGTGGTGTGTTGGCAGGGATTGGTCGTACTGGTGGTGCGTCGAGAGCAGCAGGTGTGGAATTTTGTCGTCGGTGCTGGGCTCGTCGGCGTTCGATGCCGGATGGCATATTTGTGGACAGCATAACGTATGCAGGTCGAGTCCGGAAATTGGTCTCTTGTGGAATCTGGGGTCCTTTGTGGTCCGAAACTGAGTACATGTTAGTAGCTGGTAGATCGAGATGATGGTGGTGTGCCATCTTTATGTGAGATTGACATACCTCACGCAGTGCAAGCGGCGCTCCGCCGGGCGGTTGGTATCCTTATGGTCTCCTCAGTACAGATGCAGTCTCCTAGTAGCCTGTCTCAAGTAAGTATATACAGCCGAAGCCGATGCAGTGAAGATGTAGTAGCGAAGTTGTAGAGTGTGCTTTTCGAGAAGATGGGGAGGCAACGATGAGAGTTGTGGGGAGGATGTGCTGCACGAACTCGAGATGGGTAGACGCAGGCTCAAGTGGAGTATGATGATATTATTCCATTTGCGGTAGCAAGTTGTTGACGCTCCGGTCTCTATAGCAACAGGTTTCCGGGGCCGATGGTGTTTCGCTTAGCGCCTAGCACGAGCCGTCAGCACGCCACTCCCTCATCATCGCTCTCAATTCGTGCAGATGTCCGATGCATTTTTGTTCATTATTAAATATTTCATGAGGCCTGCGATGCGTCAGCTCCACGCGACGTAGCTGCGCGATTGATTCGACATCGTTGTGGTTTTCGCGAAGCATCATTGTCGGCGCCGGAAGTACATATGTATGTAGAGAGCCCCGAGGTACAGCACGAGCATGACCTCAGCGATCAATGTCTGCAGACATCCTCGGACATGGTCGATGTTGCAATATGTCTGATGTCGTACTCTGCCACAAAGGTCGAAATACGGACTGCGCCATGCCACGCGGTATCGCGAATTCCGCCAATCCACGTCCAGCTGATGCAGCCACCAGCTTTGATATCGGAGCGCCATCTCTTTCTCGTCGACAGACCATGTTCTTCAAGTCACATGGAAGTGTATAATCGACGAAGGAAGGAAGAAGTACTACATCTTGTCAACCACAATGGAAAGCCACTTGGGTGCAACAGGTAGCAGGTCATCCCATAGCTGAAAGCCATAAACGGGGCGTTGTTGTCGCAGTCAAATCCTATTGACGCTTTGCATCGTTGCAGGCTGCCCGATACTGTTGACCAGGAGTCTTGTATGAGTTATCCAGGTTCTATTTGGTCTCCTCTGGCGTTACAAAGATGATCGAATAGATAGTTCAATATGCTGGACTCTGAAGCGCGGCACCAAGTGCAGTGGCGATGGCGATGCGAGGCCTCAAAGTTCCATCGGGCTCTTTCGAGTAAAGATTTGAACTAATTCGGAGCACTGATTGCACAAGAGGAGACTTGCAGCCGAGACGCGTACGTTCATGTGTCTACAGCGCCTGTGACGGAAGCGTAGCGTCTTGCACTTGACCGTTTGATTTTGGGATGACTAATCCGCCAAGTGTTCGGGGCTCGTGCGCCCCGCCCGCGCACCACCAATTTTGACCCGCGCTTCTTCTCTTTCTCACAACCAAACCTGCATCAAGCGCTGAGGATATCAACGATCAATCGTTGACTAGGCAGCAAACATGCAGATCTTCGTGAAGACCGTAAGAAACTCTCACTCACTCATGAACTACGCGCAAATTCTGACAGCATACAGTTGACGGGCAAGACCATCACGTATGTCACCTCCTCTGGATCCTCTGGACTTCCTCTACAACTTCAACACCCTCCCATGATCTGTATACTGACGATGACGCAGGCTTGAGGTTGAAAGCTCGGATACTTTATGACTACCCCGATCCCGTAGTCTGCGCATCAGCTAATATCCAGCAGATCGACAATGTCAAGTCCAAGATCCAGGACAAGGAGGGCATTCCCCCGGACCAGCAGCGTCTTATCTTCGCCGGCAAACAGCTCGAGGATGGCCGCACTCTTTCGGACTACAACATCCAGAAGGAGTCCACCCTCCATCTAGTGCTCCGCCTGCGTGGTGGTGCCAAGAAGCGCAAGAAGAAGGTGTACACCACCCCCAAGAAGATCAAGCACAAGCGCAAGAAGACCAAGCTCGCGGTCCTCAAGTACTACAAGGTTGACGGCGACGGCAAGATCGAGCGCCTCAGGCGTGAGTGCCCCCAGCCCGAGTGCGGTGCTGGTGTCTTCATGGCTGCTATGCACAACCGCCAGTACTGCGGACGCTGCCACCTTACCTACGTTTTCGACGAGGCCAAATAAGCGCATCGACTGCGTGCCGGAAACTAGGGATGGAGATCGGAACACGACATGAATGATTACGAGTTATGGAGACGCGGCGGATCGGCTGGACTGAATAGGTTGGCCATGTGTCGGACATCTAGGCTATAAATGAAACATGTCAACAACGTCAATAACGCGCGAGTGCTCTATTGTGATAATTGTGACTTATACTCGTGAACGTACTCCAATAACTGCCTTGCTCTTTGCCTATGTCTGAAACTACCATGACGGAACTTGAGGTAAAACATTACAACGCCGCATATGCTACATCACCAACCCTACATCTACAAGTACTTCTTCGGTTGTCCATTCCTCCTCTTCTTGTACACAAGATACGCGCCCGTAACCATAATCTGCACCGCGACCGCCACGAACAAGAAGCTCGTGAGACTCGGCCCATGCTTGCCCACTACCGCGCCCATGGCCTCTGGCAAGCTCCTGCTCAGTCCCTCATGCGTGTTTTCCAGCGCCCGGTGAATCTGCTGCATCATCTCTTTAAAGTCCTTGCTCTCGAGATCGCGCAGAATCTCCATGGTCGTGCGCTCAACCTTCTCGACGTTGCGGATCGTCGCGGCGCTGCGGTCGTCAATGGGCACGACGCGGTTCATCAGGTTGTTGTATTGCTCGTTGTTCGTGCGGGTCATGTGCTCGACCATTTCGTGGATCTCGGCGACGCGGTTGTTGATGATTTGGATCCTGTTGTGCAGATCGGCGAACTGGTCGGCTTGGCTGCGGATGCTGCTGGCCAGGACGTCCTCGAGCATTTGGGGCACGTTGGAGTGGTCGGCGCCGCCTTGCTTGTGGGTTTGTTGCGAGTGAGCCTGTTGCGAGGCCATGTTGGCTTGTTCCTGGTGCCCCGCAGGCTTTGCATAGTCTTCCCACTTTCTCTTGTCGATCGTCGAGACAATGAATTTGTGGACTTCAAAGGAGTCGGGGTTCTCGGCGGAGGAGGCGCTCACACCGAAGTAGTAGCCATCTGGGAGGTTGATCTGTGGGTTTGTTAGTATATGATGTGTAGCATTGGGTACATATGGCTTACCTTGTCCGTCTTGAAGCATGACTCTCCGTCAATCGACACCTCGAGGAAGGTTTCTGCATGGTGCAGCTTGATCGAGCTGAGCGAACCGCGGTTCCTGTAAGCATGATCGCACTTCCCAAAGGCGAGCGTGTCTGGATCCGGGTGCGACTTGATGTCGATTGAGCCGTCGTTTAAGAATCCTCGCACTGAGCCACCGTGTCCTTCATACTGGTCAATTACCAGGACCAGACCGTCAAATTTCGGCGCAGTATACAGGCTGTTCGGTGTCTCGCGTGCCTGTGAATCCCTGACATACCAGAACTGCAGATTGCCAGCTCCCCGCTCCATGCCCGTGGCCCTGAAGTCCAACTCGGCCGTCCAATCGCCATGATGATGTAATGGGTCTTGAGTCCACAGCGAACCGCGCTTGTTCCCGGGGTATGGTGGAGTGAGGATAATCCTGTCAGACAAAATCTGGGGAGTGTAGTCCTCATTGCCTTGGATCACCCAGTGAGGGATGGTGCGTAGGTCGGGGGAGATGTATTGGCCCTCGTTCTGTCCAAAACTAAGGTTGTCTATGACATAGGAGGTAGCGGAAAAGGCAAGCGACGACCATGCGACGGTGCGCAGCGATCGCGTGGACATGTACATGGTGCGAGCGGGGCGCAAATGCGGAGACGAGGCGGGTTCGAATGAGATCTATCACTGGAACGTTTGGCAATACAACTTGCGACCTGTCTATGACCGTAAGCCTTTCATTCCAGCAGATGTCGGCGCAATGCAATTGGCGTACCTCAAGCTGCTTGCGATAAGTGTATCAGCGTCGCACAAGGCACAAGGCACAAGAGAGTCGCAATCAGGTGCAAGTAAAAGAAAGTGAAAGAACGGGGTATCTCTGAACGGCGGCTATGTAAGAAAAGAAGATGCCGCCATATGGGCACTTATGAGATGTATCGGGGAATTGTCGAGCTTGTGGACAGCTGTTGCTAAGAGCTCACTTGTGCAGGAGGTTGATTGTTTTGGACCGTGCACCGAGATGATGCAACTATCTGCAGCCACGGTCTGATAATTGTCACGGCGCGCATCTGAAACCCATACGAAATGATTTTGGAGCATGTCGGAAGAATTTCCAAAAGGTACAGCGACGTCCTCGACAACATCTAGCCGTGGTTCGACCGAACAGGAAGCCACAACCTTGGAAGGAAATGCTCGTAATGGCTTGGCACTCGCGCTAAAATTCAGCGCATCACCAACTCTAGCCCTCCGCCATCGTCAACTGTCGCCGCCTGCACGTCTCACAAACACCGCGTCACTCCCCATAAAATACCACCATTATGGCTGCTCCGGATCCCAAGGAAGCGTGGGCACGGCTCCAGAGCGAACTTACTCGACGGACTGCGCGGATGGGTGGAGGCGGAGGCCCGCCAAAAGGTCTCTTCGGTGGACTCGGAGGCCTGGTGCTTGTCGGTGGAGGAATCTGGGCGGCCAACAATGCGCTGTTCAACGGTGCGTACATCTATACCTGCGCAGCTACGGGCCGGAGGGGTGCAATTGGAATCAGGCAATGCTGACGTACGACAGTTGATGGTGGCCACCGCGCAATCAAGTACACCAGGATCGGCGGCGTGCAGAAGGAAATCTACAGCGAAGGAACCCATTTCCGAATTCCGTGGTTCGAGACCCCGATCACCTACGATGTCCGCGCCAAACCACGAAACGTCGCCTCCCTCACCGGTACCAAGGACTTGCAAATGGTCAACATCACATGCCGTGTGCTGTCAAGACCGCGGGTTGACGCCCTCCCGCAAATCTACAGGACGCTCGGAACAGACTACGACGAGAGGGTGCTGCCGTCAATTGTCAACGAGGTCCTCAAGAGCGTTGTTGCGCAGTTCAATGCTAGTCAGTTGATCACGCAGCGTGAGAATGTCTCGAGACTGGTGCGGGACAACCTTGTGAGGAGAGCAGCGAGGTTCAACATCATGCTCGATGACGTTTCTCTTACTGTGAGTACCATTTCCCAGTCGCTCACGTGCCTCCACTAACGCCTCCCAGCATCTCGCCTTCTCCCCCGAATTCACCGCCGCCGTCGAAGCCAAGCAGGTCGCCCAGCAAGAGGCACAACGTGCCGCCTTCGTCGTCGACAAAGCCCGTCAGGAGAAGCAAGCCACCGTCGTCCGCGCACAGGGTGAGGCCCGCTCCGCCGAACTGATTGGTGACGCCATCAAGAAGAGCCGCTCGTACGTCGACCTCAGGGAGTTTGAGAACGCCAGGAATATTGCGCAGATCCTGCAGAACTCGGCCAACAAGGTGTACTTGGACTCGAATGGTTTGGGACTCAACGTCACGCAGACGCAGAGCGACAAGGAGAAGAGGGCGAAGGCGTAGTGTAGTGGGGCAAAGTGACAGAAATGTACAATTAGCATTCGTAAAGGCGATGAAGGAGGATTGGTGGCTTTCCACTCTTGCTCGAATAACAAGGTTTATGAACTCATGCAGTCGTAGATCAGGTGTAATGATCTGTATAATGCCAAGCGCTCTTCCTCTCATGGTCACATTACGATCAAAATTCCATAGCATCTGCTCCCTCTTCTCTCTCCCTCTTCACCGCCGGCTTCTCCTCCATGAGCCCGCTCACAAACCGTCTGAAGTAGTCCACATATGGCTTCAAACTCGTCTTCTCCCAATCCTGCATCTTCTTGTCCCCCTCCTCGCCCTCCCACTCATCAATCTCCGTCAACAGCTGCGTAACCGTCGGCACGCTCAGCGGATCAAACTCCTCGACTCTCCTTGTATCGATGGGCACACACACCCGCCCCGTACCCGGATGCACGACAAACGGCGACTTGAGCAAATGGTTGAGTTTCTTGGACACATTGGCGTCGAGCCGGGGATACGTGTATTCGAGCACAATGTCCTGCTTCGCCTCCTGCAATTCTCTAGGCGACTTCGATAATGCGCCCGATTTTGCCAGCGCGTCGATATCCGCCCATTTACTCGCGCTCGGGCGCTGCGGCGACGAGTCCCATTTCTTCTGCAGCGCGGCGCGGAGCTGTGTGTCTGGTAGGAGATTGAGCAGGTGTGCGGCCTTCTCGTCGGTAGCCCAGGGGTCCTGGTCAGTG
>Ga0265780_10000471_pt1 | contig 62719 bp, 59 predicted proteins | sample P1T30metagenome_FD_192432 | JGI IMG/M metagenome (GOLD analysis project Ga0265780, IMG submission 192432) | Plant litter microbial communities from East Loma Ridge, Irvine, California - P1 T30 | ecosystem: Environmental > Terrestrial > Plant litter > Unclassified | place: USA: California... | reverse complement strand
GGCTGGTAGACGCGCAGCATCTGGCTGGCGCTGTCGATGACGATGGTCTGGTAAGTGCCGGTGCGGACGGCTTCGCGCTGGGCGAAGCGGATGGCGCGGGCGACTTCGCCGGCGGCGGCGTCGGCGCTGATGGCCGTTTGGGTGTCAGCCCGGGGAATGGCGACGGCGGCGGCGATGCCAAGGATGGCAAGCACCACCGACATTTCGGCCAAGGTAACACCTGCATGCCGAAAGGCAGGGCAATACGTCACGATGGCCAGGACAAGTTTACTTTGCCGACAATGCGGTCGTGCCGTCACGTGCCAGGTTGCTGCTGTTGATTTGCAGCGTACCGGTATCGTTGACGAAACGCCAGCCGACGGTTGCAGCACCTGGAACTGGGTTACCTGCCGCCGCGGTGGCCACGACAACGGCGTTTGAGGCCGTGATCGGTTCACTTGGAATCGCGCGCAGGTAAGGGCCGAAGCTGTAGCCAGCAGCGGCGGTGGCGCAGGTATGGCCGTTGACGTTGCTGAACTTGGTCAACTGGTCGCTGAAGGTTGTCGCGTTGTCGGCTGCGGTCGAACCACCGCCAGTATTCGGGCAGGCCGGTGCAGTGCCAGTTGGCGCCTTCGACGGATAGGCGCCATTGTGCTGTACGCGGTAGAGTTCGATTGCAGAGCGCATCGTGGTCAGGTTGGCGATCGACGCCGATTCCTGGGCATCGCCCGAAGTATTCGAAAACTGCGGAATCGCAATCGCCGCCAGGATGGCGATGATGATTACGACGATCAGGAGCTCGATGAGCGTGAAGCCTTTGGCGGCGTAGTGGCGGACAGTAGTGGTCATTTTAGTAAGGGATTGGGTTAAGGTTGGTTTGCTTTACGGCAAATACTTAACGAGTAGCAACGCAGAGTAACACGGACGGCCAGCATTTTAGTTGCTTTCGCGCATTAACATTTGGCGATTGTTGCATTTCAGTGAATCGCGCGTGACATTTTGAAGATCGGCAGGATGATCGACGTCACAATCGTCCCCACCAGCACGCCCATCACCATCAGCATCACCGGTTCCGCCATCTTCGCCAGCGCATTCAGCTGGCGCGTCAGGTCGCGTTCGTAGAAGTCGGCCACGCGTCCCATCACCTTGCCCAGCGAGCCGGTGGCTTCGCCGGTATCGATCATCTGCTTCACGCTGACCGGTATCAGCGGGCTGTCGCGAAAGCCCGCCGCGATGCCGCGTCCTTCGGTCACCTGGGTCTCGAGTTCGCCCAGGAAGCGCTGGAACTCGGCGTTCGGGATCACGTTGCGGCAGGCGCCGAGCGTATCGAGGATGGTCACGCCGCGCTGCAGCGAAATGCCCATCACGCGCATCAGGCGCGTCAGGTAGATCTTGATGAAGATGTCCTTCACGTACGGCAGGCGCAGCTTGGCGCGGTCCAGCCAGGCGCGCGCGTCCGGCCGGCGCAGGGCCGCCAGCGCCGCGCCGGCCAGGCCCAGCACCCCCACGCCGAAGACCAGGCCATGCCTGACCAGGAATTCGCTGGCGAAGATGAAGACCTTGGTCGTGAACGGCAGCTCGTCGTAGATCGACGTGAACATCACCGAGAATTTCGGGAACACGAACACCAGGATGAACACCACCACCAGCACCGAGAACACGACCAGGAAGCCGGGATACGACAGCGCCGAGACGATGGTGCTGCGCAGCCTTTCCTGCTTCTCGTCCATGTCGACCAATTGTTCGAGCACCTCGGGCAGGAAGCCGCCCGCCTCGCTGGCGCCGATCAGGTTGATGTAGGTGGATGGGAACAGGTCCGGGTGCTTGGCCAGCGCCTCGGAAAAGCGCTGGCCGCCGACGATGTCGTCCGCCACCTGGCCGATGATGGCCCGCAGGCGCGGCTTGTCGCTTTGCTCGTGCAGCGCGCGCAGGGCGTCGTGCAGGGCGACGCCGGTTTCCAGCAGCAGCACCAGGCGCTCGGTGAACAGCATGCGGTCGGCGCTGCCGATGCGCGCGTCGCGTCCAAAGGAAAAGGCGGCGCGCTTCGTTGCCGGCTTGGCCGGTACGGAAGCGGCTTGCTGGTCATCCCATTCGATTGCCATATCCGGTTCCCTTTACAGCGAATGGACGACGCGCGCGATTTCCTCGGGCGTGGTGTCGCCGCCAAAGGCGCGGTCCATGCCGTCGGCGTACAAGTCGCGGTGGCCCTTGCCGGCCACGTGCTGGGCCATCGCGTCCTTGCTGGTGTTGGCCACGATCATGCGCTGCAAATCGGCCCCCACTTCCAGCAATTCGTAGATGCCCAGGCGGCCCTTGTAGCCCGAGTCGTAGCAGGACGGGCAGCCGCGCCCCTTTTGCAGCTTCAGGTTGCCCTCGCCCTTCCAGCCATAGGCCAGGGCCGCGCCGGGCGGCACCAGGTAGCCCGTCTTGCAGGCCGGGCAGATGCGGCGCACCAGGCGCTGCGCCATCACGCCGATCAGGGCCGACGACAGCAGGTAGGGTTCGACGCCCATCTCCACCAAACGCGCCACCGCGCCCAGGGTGTCGTTGGTGTGCAGGGTGGTCAGGACCAGGTGGCCGGTCAGCGCCGCCTGGACCGCGATCTCCGCGGTCTGGCGGTCGCGGATCTCGCCGACCATGATGATGTCCGGGTCCTGGCGCAGCACGTGCTTCAGGATCTTCGGAAAGGTCAGGCCGATGGCATCGTTCACCTGGTTCTGGTTGATGATGTCCAGCTGGTACTCGACCGGGTCCTCGATCGTGACGATGTTCTTCTCGATGCTTTTGAGGTAGTTGATCGCCGCGTACAAGGAGGTCGTCTTGCCGCTCCCGGTGGGGCCGGTGACCAGGATCAGCCCATGGCTGCGCCCGAGCAGGCGCTTGAAGGTATCGACCGTGCCGCGCTCCATGCCCAGCTTGTCCACATCGAGGATAGACTGGTTTTTATCGAGCACGCGCAGCACCACCTTTTCGCCGTAGATGCCGGGCAGCGAAGAGAAGCGCAGATCGACCGTGCGGCCTTGCGTCATCACCTGGATGCGGCCATCCTGCGGCAGGCGGCGCTCGGCGATGTCCAGGTGCGCCATCACCTTCAGGCGCGAGACGATCGCCGGATGCAGCTCGACGCGCGGCGACATCACTTCGTACAGGATGCCGTCGATGCGCAGGCGGATGCGCGACTTGTTGCGCGAGATCTCGATGTGGATATCGCTGGCGTTGTCGTGGATGGCGCGCTGGATCACGGCGTTGACCATGTTGATCACCGGGCTGGCGCCGGCCATCTGGTCGATCTGCGTGTAGTCGTCCGGGATCTGGCTGTCCACCAGTTCCAGGTCGTTCGCTTCGCTGTGGATGAAGTCCGGCATGGTGCCGCCGTAGGCATCGTCGCGCACGCGGTTGATGTCCGCCGGCGGCGCCATCGCCACGCGGATGCGGCAGCCGGTGCGGGCGCGGATCTCGTCGATGCTGTGCACCGCCTGCGGTTCGCCGGTGGCCAGCGTCAGCGTGTTCTCGACCACGAACAGCGGAATCACGTTCAGGCGCTTGGCCACGTCGCGCTCCAGCAGCGACACCGCCACCGGGTCGTACAGGCCGGCGCGCAGGCCGACGAAGGGCAAGTCGAGCTGCTCGGCCAGGGCCTGGAACAGCGCGGCTTCGGTCAGCCACTTCTTCTCGACCATGATCAGGCCCATGCGCTTGCCGGTCTGCTCCTGCAGGCGCGCCGCCTCCGCCACCTGGGCGGCGGTGACGATGCCGCGTTCGACCAGGATGTCGCCCAGCTTCGGCTGGCCGGCCCCGCGCGGCGGTTTCGCTTGCGCCTGCGGTGCGTCGTACAAGGCGACCTTTTCGGAGACGCCGGTGACGTTCAGGATATCGAGCAGCAGCGGGCTCGGATAGGCCAGCTTCAGCCAGCCGCCGAGTGCGCCCAGGCGGTTCGCGGCGCGCGTCATCATTTCCAGCGCGCGGCCCGAGAGCAGCGCCACCTTGCCCAGGTCGAGCACGATGCTCACCTGGTGCTGGGCGATGCATTCGCCGATCGCGCTGTCCACCGCGTCGACGGCGTCGGCCGCCACCAGCGCCATCGACGGCGCCAGGTAGGTCATCGAGCCGATCCGGCTGCGGGTGACGGCGTCGCTCATGCCTTATGCCGCCTGCAGTGGCTGCGCCGGCAGGTCGCGTGCGATGTTGAAGCGCGCGATCCACTCCGGTTCGGCCGCGCAGACGTCTTCGAACACCTTGATGATGGCCGGGTCGAGCTGGCTGCCGGCCACGCGGGCGATTTCCGCCATCGCCACTTCGTGGCTACGCCCGGCGCGGTAGGCGCGCGAGCTGGTGATGGAGTCATAGGTGTCGGCCACGGCGATGATGCGCGCGTGCAGCGGGATATCGTTGCCCTTCAGGCCATGCGGATAGCCGGTGCCGTCGTACTTTTCCTGGTGGTGGCGGGCGCCCGGCACCGCGCCCTTCAGGCGGTCGATGTGGCGCAGGATCTCGTAGCTGCGCTCGGGGTGTACCTTGATGAAGGTGAACTCGTCGGCGGTCAGGCGGCCCGGTTTGCACAGCACCGCGTCCGGGATGCCGATCTTGCCGACGTCGTGCAGCAGCGAACCCCAGAACAGGTCGTCGGTGTCGCGCGACCCCAGGTTCATCGCCTTGCCGATTTCCATGGTGATGTAGTGCACGCGCTCGGAGTGGCCGCGCGTGTATGGGTCCTTCGCTTCCACCGCCTCGATCAGGGCGTTCGCCATCTGGTCGTTGAACTTCTGGGTTTCGGCCAGCATGCCGTACATCTTCGACAGGCCCGACAGCTGGTTCGCCAGCAGCTCGCCGAGCTTGCGGTCGCTGTTCGAAAAATCGGGCTTCGCCAGGTGGTTCGCCAGCACCAGGATCGCCACCACGCTGCGGTCGTGGATCACCGGGCAGCACAGCAGCTTGAAAGGCAGGTCGGTGAAGATGTAGGCGCGGCGCGGATCGTTGACGTCGTTGATGACGATCGGGGCGCGCGCCGAGTGGGTAAAGCGATACAGGTCGCCGCGCATCTCGACCAGCACCAGGTCGAGGTTGTGGATCGGCGCCGACAGATTGGTCGCATGCACGCACAGGTTTTCGCCTGGCTTGACGAAGGCGGCAACGTCGGCGTCCATGTGCTCGGCCCAGCTTCCCAGCAGGCGCTGGAACAGATCGGCGCCCGGTTCGAGCTGCTGCACGGTCTTGTCGATCGCATACACGAGGTGCAGTTCTTCGTAGCGCTCGGAGAGTTCCAGCGCCATCGAGTCCAGTTCGCGCCGCGACGCCGCTTCGTCGGCGATGCCGGCGCCGATGTCTTCGAAGGTTTCGGCCAGCGCGTCCCAGGCCGTCGGCGCAGCCTCGGGCGTCTCGACCCGCACCGCCAGGTAGCCGAGCAGGCCGGTCTTGCCGTGCATGGCCATGTAGAGCAGGGTCGCGCCCTCGCGGTCGTGGCGCTGCATGCCGTCGCCGTCCTGGGCCCAGGCCAGGCCGGCTGCCATGCCGGCCGCGATCCAGGCGCCGATGTCGCTCGCGGCCTGCTGCTGCCAGCGCACCGCGCCATCCGGCGCGCACACCGCGAAGTCGTAATCGATGCCGGTGGTGCGGCGCAGCCAGCGCGCGTGGCGGGAAAAGTCGATGTCGTTCAGGGCATCATGCATGCGGGGTCTCCTGCGCGGCGGCCGCGGTGGTGAAGTAGGTGGTGAGGCGGGCGATCAGCTGGCGTGGGCTGAGCGGCTTTTCGAGGAATTCGACCTGCGCCAGTTCGCGTACCCATTCGCGTTCTTCGGAGGCCGTCATCGACGTCATCACGAAGATCGGGAAGGCCTCGTCCGGATAGCGTGCGCGCACGGTGCGGCACAGTTCGCGGCCATCCATGCCGGCCATCTGGATGTCGCTCACCATCACGTCGGGCCGGCGTGCCGCCATCTTGCCCAGCGCCTCGTTGCCGTCGTTGGCGGTGGCGACGTCGTAGCCTTCGCGCTCGAGCATCAGGCGCAGCACGCGGATCACGTGCGGCTCGTCGTCGACCAGCAGGATAGCTTTCTTCATAAGACCTGGCCTCCTTCGGCCAGCGCCGGCATTTTCTTCAGGTGGATGGAGAACACGCTGCCGTGTCCGAGTTCGCTTTCGATCGTCAGGCGGCCGTGGTGCAGTTCGACGATCTGGTTGCTCAGGTAGAGACCGAGGCCGTGACCGCCGCGCTGCTCGTCACCGGTCTCGCGTACGCGGAAGAACTTCTCGGTCACGCGCTCGCGGTCTTCCGCCGTCATGCCGATGCCGCTGTCGCGCACCGCGATGACGACGTCGCTGTCGCCCTCCTCCGCCGCCAGCACCACGCTGCCGCCGGCGGCGTTGTACTTGATGGCGTTGTTCAGCAGGTTGTTCAGGGCGATGCGGAACATGTCCTTGTCGATCGATACCGCCGCCAGGTCGCGCGCCACCTGCAGCTCGAGGCGGATGTTCTTCGCTTCGGCGCGCGAACGCGCCTGCTGCCAGGCGTCGCGCAGCAAATCGTCGAGCTTTACGCGATGGCGCTCGGGGCGCATGCTGCCCATCTCGAGTTTACTCACGTTGAGCAGGTTGTTGACCAGGGAAGTCATGCGCTCGACCTCGTCCTGGATCACGTTGATCGCTTCCACGCGCAGCGCCGGGTCGTCGATGCCGGCGTCGGCCAGCATCTCGCCGTACATGCCGATCACGTTCAGCGGCGACTTCAGTTCGTGCGCGACGTGGGCGACGAAGTCGTTGCCGGCCTGGCGCGCCAGGTGTTCGCGGGTGGCGTCGCGCAGCACCACCAGGGTGCCGTAGGACATCGCATGGCCGGTCAGGGCCTGGGCCGTGGCCCACAGGCGCTTGCCGGGCACGCCGAGCGGATTGAATTCGATCGTCATCTGGCTGCGCGCATCGAGCCCGCCGCCGCGAAAGCGCGCCAGCATCGCACGCAGTTCCGGGTCGCGGCACCAGCCCTCGACCGGTTGCGACAGCACCTCGGCCACCGGCACGCCCAGCAGCGGCTCGATCTTCCCGGTGGCGAAGGTCACTTCGCCGGCCGGGTCCAGCACCAGCAGGCCGTCGGGCAGGCATTGCAGCACCGCCTGCATCTTGTTGCTGCCGTATTCGAGCAGGCGGCCGCTGGCCATGCTGGCGATGCTGTCCTGTTCCAGTTCGCGGATGCGGGCGCTGGTGTGGTCGAGGTAGTGGTTCAGCTTACCGGCCAGGCCGCGCACGTCCTGGCCGCTACTTAATTCGAGCACGGGTTGCGCCTGGTTCTTGCTGACAGCCTTCAGCTGTTCGCCGAGGGCGGCCAGCGGCGCCATCTCGCGCTTGATCACGATGTAAATCAGGGGCACGAGCAGGAACACGGCCAGCGCGATCAGGGCGTAGAAGGGCAAGTCCTTCAGGTCGAGCGGGCCTTGCGGCACGAAGTAGCCGATGCGCAGCTGCAGGCGGGCGTCGGCGCTGGCCAGCGGGCCGCGGAACTCGCGGATCGCGCGCGCATTCTGGCCGGCGGCCACGCCGCGTTCGTCGAAACTGGCCAGCGCCAGGGGCGCGGCCGGCGGCACGATGGCGCCGGGACTGGCTACTTCGGCCAGGTTGCGGCCATCTTCGGCGCTGATGGCGGCGTAGGCAAAGTCGGGATTGTCGCGTCCGGCCAGCAGCGACGCCAGCACGCCGGGCTGGCCCGGCGGAGGCAGCAGCACCGCGGCCGGCAGCGCGGCCAGCGAGCGTACCGTGCCCAGGCCCTGCACGCGCACCTGCTCGGCCTGCTCGGTATGCTGGCGCTTGAGCAACAGGGACATCACCAGCGCGATCACGGCCAGCGAGGAAACGACGAGGATAAGGCCGATCCGGTTATTTTTCATGAGGGGACGGAGTGCGGCAGGTCTAAAGCGCTAGACTATAGTTGAAAATTTCTTACAGGAAAATAACATTCTGCTCGTAAATGTGAACTCGTCAAATATTTGAGCCGACTACAACACATTTGTATGCACGCAAGGCTTCAGCTGGCGCACCCAACAGCGCGCTTGTGAAAAAAACGTCAGGGCAAGGCGCGTCGCCGCCATGGCGATTTTTTCACGGCATCAGGATGCGGAACGGGTCGGCTGGCGCATCCGCGCTATAGTGATAACAAGCAGACATCATCCGTTTTCACACATGAGCAACTCCCGTAACGACCCTTCCGACAACGATGCCGGCACCGGCGACGACGCCTTTCTCGAACAAGACCTGAAGCTGGCCGAACGCGGCATCGAACTGGTCAAGATGGAAGGCCGCGTCTTCCTGCGCTTTTCCGGCGAAGTCGCCTACCACGGCCTGCGCGTGCGTTATGCGCTGGTACCGGCGCGCGGCGTGCTGGCCAAGCCGAGCAAGTGGCGCAAGCTCGATCCGCTGGCCCGGCGCGACCTGATCGAGGAACGCACCGGCGACAAGGCCCTGGCCGAACTCCAGCTCGACGCCGAGGAATTCGTGGCCGAGATCGCCGAGCAGGCCGACGATGCCGGGTTCGATCCGCGCGTCTTCCTGGGCGTGCTCGAGGAGCTGGAAACCTCGGAGCCGGCCGAATACGTGTTCGAGCGCATCCGCCAGCGCGTCGAGCACGCCATCGAGCGCGAGCAGGAAGAGCGCCACGCCGCGCGCACCAAGGAAAGCATCAACCTGGCGGAGTACCCGGAATCCTTCGACGTGGCCAGCCGCATGCCGCGCAAGTTCATCGCCCTGCTCGGCCCCACCAATTCCGGCAAGACCCACCGCGCGATGGAAGCGCTGGCGAAAGCCGCCAGCGGCGTGTACCTGGCGCCGCTGCGTTTGCTGGCGCTGGAAAACTACGAGCGCCTGCAGGCCGCCCGCCCGCACGGCGAGGCCTTGAAGGTAAGCCTGGTCACCGGCGAAGAACGCCGCATCGCCGAGGGCAGCACCCACGTCGCCAGCACGGTCGAGATGCTCGATACGAAAAAAGCGGTGGAAGTGGCCGTGATCGACGAAATCCAGATGCTGGCCGACCGCGACCGCGGCGCCGCCTGGACCGCGGCCGTCTGTGGTGCGCCCGCACATACCGTCTACCTGGTCGGGGCGCCCGAAGCGCGGCGCGCCATCGAGGCCCTGGCCGAGCGCCTGGAAGTGCCTTTGGAGGTGCATGTGCTGAAACGCATGGCGCCGCTGGCGATGGAAGCTTCGCCGGTGCGTAAGCTCGGCAACCTGCGCCGCGGCGACGCCGTGATTGCCTTCTCGCGGCGCGAGGTGCTGATGTGGCGCGACATGATCACCGAAAAGGGCTTGTCGGTGGCCACCGTCTACGGCAATTTGTCGCCGGAAGTGCGGCGCGCCCAGGCCGAGCGCTTCCGCGAGGGACAGGCCGACATCGTGGTCGGCACCGACGCCCTGGCGATGGGCCTGAACATGCCGATCGCGCGCATCGTGATGACCACGGCAGTGAAATACAACGGCTACGAGGAAGAAGAGATTTCGGCGGCGCTGGCCAGGCAGATCGCCGGCCGCGCGGGCCGCTATGGCGTGCACGAGGAAGGTTTCGTTGCCGGCTACGATGACGACACCCACGAAGTGATGCGCGCGCTGATGAAGGAAAAGATCCCACCGGTGCCGGCCAGCGGTTTTTCGGTGGCGCCATCGCTGGAGCAGTTGCACCGTATTTCGTCGGTGACCGGGGAAACCTCCCTGGTGAAACTGCTGAAGCGCTTTGTCCACAACATCGATGTGCCGGACGGCTTTTTCTACCCGCGCATCACCGAGGAACAGAACGAGCGCGCCGAATGGCTCGACACCCTGCCCCTGTCGGTGGCCGAGAAATTCATGCTGTCCCTGGTCCCGATCTCGACCAGGGTGCCGGTGCTGCAGAGCGCCTGGGAACATTGGTCGCTGTCGCTGGCCAGGAAAAAAATCTGCAAGCTGCAGCCGCATACGCAGGAACTGTTCCTCATGAACTTGCAGGAGGTCGAAGACACCTGCCGCCTGTACTCGGCCTACGCCTGGCTCGGCTACCGCCAGCCGGACTTTTTCCCCAGCATTGAGGAAGCGCAGAAGCTGGCGCGCGAAGCGTCGGAGCGGGTCGACTCGACGCTGCAGCAGCAAAATTCAGCCGCACGCAAGAAGCAGGGAGGCGGGAGTGGCGGTAAGCAAAAACGCCGCGCGTGATGTAGCGCGAGCGCTGAGCGCATTGTTTGCTTGAACGTCGGGCGGGCACCCCGTGCCCACCCCAGGGTTTCCGCCGCAGGCCTGGCACGCAGTGTACGATGACAAATTCTCTCATCCGTCACGACCGACCATGAACAACCAGCTCACCCCCGACGTCTTCAACCAACGCGGCGCCAACACCCTGCCCGGCTACCTGGGCATCGAGATCCAGGAAATCGCCGAAAACCGCGTCGCCGCCCGCCTGCCGGTGCGCCAGCAGTTGCTGGCCCCGAACGGCTACCTGCACGCCGGCAGCGTCGTGACCCTGGCCGACACTGCCGCCGGCTACGCCTGCATGGCCCACCTGCCCGAAGGCGCGCACAGTTTTACTACCATCGAGCTGAAATCGAACCACCTCGGCACCGCACGCGACGGCGCGATCGCGGCCGTGGCCACGCCCGCCCACCTGGGCCGCACCACGCAAGTCTGGGACGTGACGGTGACCGACGAGGCCAACGGCAAGACGATCGCCCTGTTCCGCTGCACGCAGATGATCCTGTACCCAAAAGCGGCCTGATCAGGGTGGCAGGCAGGCCGCCGCCACGCCGTCCGACGCGCCGCCCACGGCCGGCAAGTCCGACGGCGACTTGCCATTGCCCACCAAAATGGCTGGCTGGCCCTGGTAACTGAGCTGCAATTGCTCGCCCGCATAGCCGTCCAGCGCCTTCGGGATGAATACCGCAAAACGGTAATTCAGGCCGGCATAAAAGCCGGTATGGAAGATTTGCGCGGGCGGGCCTTCCTGGATTTCGGCGGCGATCGCATCGAGGATGGGCAGGCGGTCGCCATCGTTGTTCAGGTCGGCCTGGCCCTGGTAGCGCAAGCTGTAGGGCGGCAAGCCGCCGAGTTCGCGTCCGCCATACGCCACCCGGAACTGCCCGACGTTGTACTGGAAGCCGCGCCGCGCATGCGCGGCGACGTCGACATTACACAGCAGGAAAATGGCCCAGAAACCTTGTGAATCGACCGGCGCCAGATAACCCACGCGGTACAAGGCCGCCGACAGCGCGATCGGGTTGGTAAAGCGGATTTCGTGCGCGTTGGCCACGTGCTGGTAATGCAGGACGGCATCGGCCTTGCGTGCCTGCCCCGCGCAGCCGGCCAGCGCACACAGCGTGGCGAGGCCGGCTATCCTGCGAAGTAAGTGAGCCATTGAATCTCCTTTGCGAGCATGCGCCAAGGTAGGGGCGCAGCGACCGCATCAAGCTTGGACGATTCAGATGCACCAGGCTTGCGCTAAGTCAGGCGTGCTGTGGCATTGACGCATAACGCCTCCAAGCCAAGTGTAATCAGGGATGAGAAAGCCGGCAAGGCGAGCACGGCTGCGCCAAGCGGCTTCAGCCGGCAGCCAGCGCCTTTTGCAGCAGGGCGTGCAGCTGGGAAAAGTCGGGTTCGCCGACATAGCGCTTCAGGACGGCGCCATCCTTGCCGATGACAAAGGTGGTCGGCGTCAGCGTCACGTCGCCGAAGGACTTGGCGATGTCGCCGCCCGAATCGAGCGCCACGATGAAGGGCAGCTTGCGCGTTTCGGTGAAGTTGACCACATAGTTGGGCGGGTCGTACTGCATGGCCACGGCGACGAACTCCAGGCCCTGGCCCTTGAACTTGTTATAGGTGTCGACCATCGCCGGCATCTCGTGCACGCAGGTGGTGCACGAGGTGGCCCAGAAATTCACCATCACCACCTTGCCGCGCAGCGCCTGGGTGCTGACCTTGTCGCCGGCGATGCTGATGAAGGTGACATCGGGCGCCGTCTCCCGGCTGCTGAGCGTGGCATAGCCGACGCCCGCCAGCGCGAGCACGACCGCGGCGGCCGCCGCGGGCTTGATCCAGGAACGGGAGGCGGCGCTGCCCATGGCCTTACAGGGCGACCGACGAAGACTGCGGATATTGGCTGCGCAATTCTTCTTCGGTAATGTATTCAAAGATCTTGACCACGCGCTGGACGCCGGACACGCTCTGGGCGATCTTCGCGCCGAGGTCGCCTTCGCGCTGGGTCACGCGGCCCATCAGGTAGACGGTGCCGCGCTCGGTGACCACCTTGAACGAGGTCGCCGAAATGGTTTTCATTTCGACCAGGCTGCCCTTGACGTTGGTGGTGATCAGGGCGTCCGAGGAGCGCGAGGTGTAGCTCGACGGACCGGCGACCGCCAGTTCGTTGATCACCGACACCACGTTCTCGATGCCGCGTACTTCGCGCTCGACCGCCGCCTTCATGGCTTCGTCGCGCACTTCGCCGGTCAGCAGCACCTTGCGGTTGAAACTGGCGATGTTGACGTGGCCGGCGCTGCCGACCAGCTTCGGCACCTGCACTTCGGCTTTCACGGTGATCGACTTGTCTTCGGTCTGGGCGCCCAGCGTGCGGCGGTCCATGGTCGAGGCCGCACCAAAGGCGGCGCCGCCCACGACCAGCGGCACGCAGCCCTGGAGCGAGCCCAGCAGTGCAACGCACAGGATTGCCTTCGTCAACGGACCCTTCAGGGCCTGGCCAGTCTTACTCATTCTCGTCTCCTCCGAAAAGCGCAACGTCGATGCCGTCGCAAATGCAATGGATGGCGACCAGGTGGACTTCCTGGATGCGCGCGGTGCGGCTATGTTGCACGTTGATGTGCACGTCGGCGTCGGTCAGCAGCTTGGCCAGCGCGCCGCCGTCCTTGCCGGTGAACGCCACCACGCGCATCTCGCGTTCGAGCGCCGCTTCGACGGCGGCCAGCACGTTGGCCGAATTGCCCGAGGTCGAGATCGCCAGCAGGATGTCGCCAGCCTGGCCGAAGGCCTGCACCTGCTTCGAGAAAATCTCGCGGAAGCTGTAGTCGTTGCCGACCGCGGTCAGGATCGAGGTGTCGGTGGTCAGGGCGATGGCGGGCAGCGGAAAGCGCTCGCGCTCGAAGCGGCCAACGAGTTCGGCGGCGAAATGCTGGCAGTCGGCGGCGGAACCGCCATTCCCGCAGGCCAGGATCTTGTTGCCGTTGGACAGGGCGCTGAACATCAGTTCAACCGCCTGCGAAATAGGGGCGGACAGGGCGGCGGCCGACTTCAGTTTGAGATCGGCGCTCTCCTGGAAGTGAGCGAGGATGCGTTGAGTGTTCATAGCCGACGATTATAGTGCAGTGGAAAGGGGGGACGGACAAACCGTTTTTAAATTTGCTTACACTTCGTGCACAGTTAACTGGCACTTAAGTTTGGATGGCATTCCGTAGCCATTCGAGTTGCTCGCCATCGATGGCGACCACGTCGAAGCGGCAGGGCGGCAGGCACGGGAAGCGCAGCAAATAGACCTGGGCGGCGCGTACCAGGCGCCGGATCTTGGCGGGGGTGATGCTGGCGGCCGCGCCGCCGTGCGCCGTGCCGGCGCGCTGGCGCACTTCGACGAAGACGAGGGTGTCGCCGTCGCGCATGATCAGGTCGATCTCGCCGCCCTTGCAGGTGAAATTGGCCTCGATAAACGACAGGCCCTGGCGCTTCAGGTAGCGCAGCGCGGTCTGTTCCCAGTCGCGGCCCTGGGACTGCTTCGGGGACAGGCGCGCCGGCATGTCATGGCCTGGTCGCCACCGCTTCGAAACCGAGGCCGTCGCGGTAGACGGCGGCGGCTTCCTGGCGCCGCATGGAGTAGGCGCCATTGTTCATGCGCACGGACAGGCGGCCGGTGACGCCGTCCAGCTCGAAATCGCCGCGCGGATGCTGGGCGACTTCGCGCGCCACGCGAAAGGCGTCGATGCCGAGCGCGTACAGGCGCTGCATGTCGAGGGTGTCGGCATCCACCGGGCGCGGATACACCATCACCTGCGGGTGCTCGGGCTGGATGGTCCAGGGCAGGTCGAGCATGCGCACGCCGTCGAGTTCGGGCCAGCCGGCGCCAGCGGTGCGGCCCGGGTTGGCGGCCGAGACGGCATAGGTCGGCAGCGAGGTGCCGAGGGCGCTGCGCACCTGGCGCAGCTGGCTGGCGTCGAGGGCGGCAAAGACCAGGTCCGGACGGTCGATTTCCAGGCGCTTGCGCAGCTCGGCCAGGGCATTCGCGTCGACATAGCCATCGAGCACCGGCAGTTCGACGGTGGCGTTGTTGCGCCCCAGGCGCGACCAGCGCGAGGTGAACGCGCCGACGCTGCGCTGCTGCCAGGCGGCGCTGCCGCCCAGTACGAGGGCGCGGCCGGCAGGCTGCTCCTGGGCGGCCCATTCGGCCACTTGGCGCGCTTCTTCTTCCAGCGAGAGGCCGATGACCAGCATTTGCGGCGGCAGGGGCCGGTCGATTTGCGGGTGGTTCAGGGCGACCGTCGGCTTGGTGACCACATTGCTGTTGGCCACGGCGGCAACGGCCGAGCGCGCCAGCGGGCCGACCACGATGTCGTTCTGTTCGGCGGCGCGGGCGTAGGCGCGCAGCGTGTCTTCGGCCGAGTCGCCGCTGGGGACGACCTGGACCTCGATGCCGGCGCCGTCGCGCTCGTGGCCGGCCAGGAAGCCGGCGCGCACGGCTTCGGCGGCCTTGGCCAGCGCGTTCGATTGCAGCGGCAGCAGCAGGGCCACGCGCGCCTGCGCACCGGGCACGGCGGCTTGTCCGCCATCTTCGCGCGGATACAGCTCGATCGGGATGGTGCGCGTTTCCGAACGCGGCGCCGGGGCGGGTTCGGGCGGGAGCGGCGGGCGTGGCGCACTTGTGTTTGGCTCTGCGGGCGCGCACAATCCGCCCGGTACGCCGCATCCCAGATCCGGTGGCAGGGGCGTGCTGGCGCAGCCGGCCAGCGTGGCGGCGGCGGTAGCAACAAGCAGGCCCTTCAGACTATTCACGAGCATCGTATCTCCAACATGACCGACAACCAGTCCATCGACATTGCCAAGCTGCCAGTAATGGCCGAGGCAGCTCAACAGTCCTATCCTACCGCAACGCTGTACGTCGTGGCCACCCCGATCGGTAATGCAACCGACATCACCCTGCGCGCATTGCACCTGCTGGCGCTGGCCGACGTGGTCGCTTGTGAGGATACGCGCAAAACCGGCGCCCTGCTCACCCGTTACGGTTTGAACAAGCAGATGGTCGCCGCGCACCAGCACAACGAGCGCGAAGTGGCCGATAAACTGATCGCCCGCCTGCAAGCCGGCGAGCGCGTGGCGCTGGTATCGGATGCCGGTACGCCGGCCGTGTCCGATCCGGGCGCGCGCATCGTCGACGCCGTGCGCACCGCCGGCCTGCGCGTGCTGCCGCTGCCGGGCGCGTCGGCGTCGGTGACCGCGCTGTCGGCGGGCGGGCTGGTGAATGACCGTTTCAATTTCGTCGGCTTCCTGCCGGCCAAGGCCAAGCAGCGCGAGGCCGCCTTGCAGGCGTTGGTGCGCGAGCCGGCCACCCTGGTCGTCTACGAAGCGCCGCACCGGATCGTCGATTGCGTGGAAGGCTTGCTGGCTGTATTCGAGCCGACGCGCCAAGTGGTGTTCGCGCGCGAGCTAACCAAGCTGTTCGAGGAGGTGCACCGCTGCACGCTGGGCGAGGCGCTGGCCTGGGTCAAGGCGGACCAGCATCGGGAACGCGGCGAGTTCGTGGTGCTGGTGGAAGGCGCGACCGTCGAGACCGATGCGGCGGATGTGGAAGCGGAACGCATCCTGCAGATCCTGCTGACCGAGTGCTCGGTGAAGCAGGCGGCGAACCTGGCGGCGCAGATCACGGGGCGCAAGAAGAATGCGCTGTATGAGCGCGCCTTGCAGATCAAGGGCGAGTAGGCTTGTAGGTCGGCGCTGGTTGAACGCCCACGCTGCCGCCTCACCATTTGCACCCGCTATCCTTCTTGTCCGCCAACAGGAGCAGCGGCGCCAGCAAGCCGCCCGGCAAGCCATCCTTGCAATTGCGCCGTTTCGCGGCGCCAATCAAACGCGCCGCCTTGGTTTCCGTCTCCAGCGGCTTTTCAGGAAATTGCCCAACCGCCGTGCCGTCTTTCGCCGGATCGCGCAAGTTGGCAAGGCTGCGGGCGCTGCGCTTGGCGGCGTCGAGGTCGAAGCGCGGCGTCTCCGCTGGCGCTGGGGTGTCCGGCTGCTCGACCACAAAGGGATCGGGCCCTGCCGCGCGGCTGGGTTCGGGCGGGACGGCGATCACGGGCCGCGGCGTCACAGGCTTCTTGACGGGTGCGGGGCGCTCGGTCCGGGGCGCAGGCGGTGGCGGTGGTTCCGGTATCGCAACGGGTGGCGCTGGCGGCGGCTGGATCCGTACCGCGATCGGCTGCGGTGGCGCGGACACGTCGGCGGGACGGAAACCTCCCCGCCAGGCAAACAGCAGCACCGTGTGCGCCACGATCGACACCGCCACCCCCAGCATCACGCGCTGCATGCGGCGGCGCTCCTCGGGGCTGAGGGCATCCCTGCCTGTCATGACGCTACTTACCATTCATGCTCCTGTCGCCTACGCCATCCTCGGAAAGTTCAGTTATTTTCTCACGTCAACTTGACCGAAACGCCGCCAGCGGATATTATTGATGTCTTCGGAGTGTAGCGCAGCCCGGTAGCGCACCTGGTTTGGGACCAGGGGGTCCAAGGTTCGAATCCTTGTACTCCGACCAGTATTAAGAGAGAAGCCGACAGCGAAAGTTGTCGGCTTTTTTCGTTTACGTGGCTGTTTTTTACCCACAGCGGTGAAAATGCAGGGTGGGCGCTCCGTGCCCACCTACCTGCGCATGCTTAGCGAGTACCGTCGCGTTTCGGTAGTTCAACCAGCCCGCTTCGCCAGGATCGCATTCCCGGCGCGGCTCGCGCCCTTGCGTCCCAGCTGCTGCGAAATGAACTGCCCCGCATCCACCACCTGGTCGAGGTCGATCCCGGTCTCGATGCCCAGGCCATTGAGCATATAGACCACATCCTCGGTCGCAACGTTCCCGGTCGCGCCCTTCGCATACGGGCAGCCGCCGAGGCCCGACACCGACGAGTGGAAGATCTGCACGCCCACTTCCAGGCTGGCGTAGATGTTGGCCAGCGCCTGGCCGTAGGTGTCGTGGAAGTGCCCGCTCAGCTGCTGCAGCGGAAACTCGCGCGCCGCCGCCAGCATCACGTCCTGGGTCTTGCGCGCGGTCGAGACGCCGATGGTGTCGGCGATGTCGATCTCATCGCAGCCGAGGTCGCGCATGCGGCGCACCACGTCGGCCACGGCCGCCAGGGGCACCTCGCCCTGGTAAGGACAGCCGAACGCGGTGCTGATGCTGCCGCGCAGGCGGATGCCATTCGCCCTGGCGGCGCGCGCCACCGGTTCGAAACGGGCGATCGATTCGGCGATCGAGCAGTTGATGTTCTTTTGCGAGAACGCCTCCGAGGCCGAGCCGAAGATCACCACTTCATCGGCTTTCGCCGCCAGCGCCGCCTCGAAGCCCTGCATGTTCGGCGTCAGCGCGGAATAAATCGTGCCGGGCAGGCGCGTGATGCGCGCCATCACCTCGGCGCTGGTGGCCATCTGCGGCACCCACTTCGGCGACACGAAGGACGCCGCTTCCACGTTCGCAAATCCGGCGCGCGACAAACGGTCGACCAGCTCGACTTTCACATCGGCGCTGATGGTCTCCTTTTCGTTCTGCAGGCCGTCGCGTGGACCGACTTCGACGATCTTGACCTTCTTCGGCAGCGTATTCATGTTCAGTATCCCAGTTGACGGTCGACGATGTCGTCAACCGGTTGATCCGCCTCGAAGGCGGCGATTTTAGCGATGATCTGGCGTACCGCTTCCTCGCGCACGGTGAGCGCGGAGATGTGCGGCGTGATCGTGATGCGCGGCTCTTCCCAGAACGGGTGCGGGGCCGGCAGTGGTTCGTTGCGGAACACGTCGAGCGTGGCGCCCGCGATGTGGCCGGAGCGGATCAGGGTGAGCAAATCCGGCTCGGCCACCTGGGCGCCGCGCGCGACGTTGATCAGGTAGGCGCCCTGCGGCAGCGTGGCCAGGCGCCGGCGGTCGAGCAAATTGTTGGTATCAAGCGTGAGCGGCAGCAGCGACACCAGCACCCGCGTGCCGCGCAAGAATTCGTCGAGCGACGCCATGCCGGCGTAGCAGTCCACGCCCGGCAAGTCCTTGGGCGTGCGGCTCCAGCCGCGCACCGGAAAGCCGAAGCCGCGCAGGGTCTCCACCACGCGCAGGCCCAGCTTGCCGAGGCCCATGACGCCGACCGTGAAGTCCTGTTTCTGGTACGCCGGCAGCGGCGCCCACAGCCCGTGGCGCGCCTGCTCCTCGTACTCGTCGAAACGGCGGAAGTAGCGCAGCGTGGCATACGCCACATACTCCGCCATCTGCACCGCCATGCCGGCGTCGCCCAGGCGCACCAGCGGCACCTGGGGCAAGGCGTCGCCGAGCTTCAGCACCGCGTCGGCGCCGGCGCCCATCAGGAAGATGGCTTTTATGCCGGACAGCTGCGCCAGCAGGCTGGCGGCCGGATTCCACAGCACCGCATAGTCGCAGGCCGGCACGGCCTCGCCTTCGCGCCACGCGAGCGTCTCCACTCCGGGCAGCAGGCGCGCAACGTCCTCGGCCCATGCGCCGGTCTGGCCATCGCCGCGGACCAGCAGGATGCGCATGGTTTTACGCCGCCGCCTTGAACGCCAGCAGCGGCGCGCCGTCCGCCACCTGGTCGCCGACCGCGTACAGCACCTCTTCCACCAGGCCGTCGCTTGGTGCGGCGATGGTATGTTCCATCTTCATCGCTTCCATGATCACCAGCGGCTCGCCCTTCTTCACTTCCTGGCCGGCTTCGGCCATCACGGCCACCACCTTGCCCGGCATCGGCGCGGTCAGGCGGCCACCGGCCGCTTCCGCCTCGCCGGCGTGCGCCATCGGGTCCTGGTAGGACAGCGTGTGGTGTTCGCCGCCCGTGAACACGTGGAACAACTCGCCGTCGCGGCGCACATTCCCGTGCATGGATTGTTCGCCCAGTCGGATCGACAGCGCCGCACCGTCGCCGGCCAGCTTGGTCAAGGCTAGTCTGGCGCCGTCGACCTCGAGTTCCCAGCCCTGCTGGCGGTAAACCACGCCGACCTTGTAGGCGCCGCCGTCCTGGCCGGCCGCATGCTCGTCGCTGAACGACAGCAGGCGGCGGTAGTCGCCGTTCAAGCGCCAGCCTCCGGCCTGGCCCCACGGGTCGCTGGCGATGCGCGAGGCGCCACGCGACTGCCCCTGTTCGGCCTCGATCAGGGCCACGGCCGCCAGTGCCAGCGCGCCGGCCGGTGCGCCTTGCGCGGCCGGGAACAGCGAGGCCCCATTACGTTCGATCAGGCCCGTATCCAGGTCGGCCGTCGAGAAAGCTTCGCCTTCAACGAGGCGCTTCAAAAAGGCGATGTTGGTCGCCAGCCCGACAATCTGGAACTCGCTCAGGGCTTGCGACAGCCGCGCCAGCGCTTGCGTGCGGTCCGCGCCCCAGACGATCAGTTTGGCGATCATCGGATCGTAGAAAGGCGAAATCGCATCGCCCTCGCGCACGCCGGAATCGATGCGCACCGCAGCCGGCTCCACGCCCGCCGTGCCGCCCAGCTCGAAGCTCACCGCCTGCGGCGTGTCCATGTGGCGCAGTGTGCCGATCGACGGCAGGAAGCCCTTCTCCGGATTCTCGGCATAGACGCGCGCCTCGATCGCGTGGCCGTGGATCGCCAGTTCGTGCTGCTGTTTCGGCAGCGGCTGGCCGGCCGCCACGCGCAGCTGCCATTCCACCAGGTCGGTCCCGGTGATCATTTCCGTCACCGGATGCTCCACCTGCAGGCGGGTGTTCATCTCCATGAAGTAGAACGAGCCGTCCTGGTTGGCGATGAATTCCACCGTACCCGCGCCGACATAATTCACCGCGCGCGCCGCATTCACCGCCGCTTCGCCCATGGCCCTGCGGCGCTCGAGCGTCATGCCCGGCGCCGGCGCTTCTTCCAGCACCTTCTGGTGGCGGCGCTGCACCGAGCAGTCGCGCTCGTGCAGGTAGACGCAGTTGCCGAGTTTGTCGGCAAACACCTGGATCTCGATGTGGCGCGGACGGGTCAGGTATTTCTCGACCAGCACCTTGTCGTCGCCGAAAGAGCTGATCGCTTCGCGCTTGCAGGAGCCGAGCGCGGCGACGAAATCCTCGCTGCGCTCGACCACGCGCATGCCCTTGCCGCCGCCGCCGGCGCTGGCTTTCAGCAGCACCGGGTAGCCGATGCGGTCGGCCTGCTCGCGCAAGAATCCGGGATCCTGGTTTTCGCCGTGGTAGCCCGGCACCAGCGGCACGTTCGCGCCTTCCATCAGCCCCTTCGCAGCGGACTTCGAGCCCATCGCGCGCATCGAGGAACCCGGCGGGCCGATGAAGACCATCCCGGCCGCCTCGACAGCCTCGGCGAACTCCGCGTTCTCCGACAGGAAGCCGTAGCCCGGATGGATGGCCTGGGCGCCGGTGGCCAGCGCGACCTCGATGATCTTTTGCCCTCGCAGGTAGCTTTCCTTGGCCGGCGCCGGCCCGATCAACACCGCCTCATCGCAGACCGCCACGTGTTTCGAGCCGGCGTCCGCTTCGGAATACACGGCGACGGTGCGGATGCCCATGCGGCGCGCGGTAGCGGCCACACGGCAGGCGATTTCGCCACGGTTGGCGATGAGGATCTTGGTGAACATGCGTTTGTCTCGCTTTATAGTTTTTGATGTTGATCGGTCGGGCGCGGGCTGGAACGGCTTAGCAGCCGCAGGCTTCCTTCGGCGCCGACTCCAGCGTGGCCGAGCGGGTCTTCAGGCCCAGTTTCGCCAGCAGCGTGCGGTCGTCTTCGGCTTCCGGGTTGCCGGTGGTGAGCAGCTTGTCGCCATAGAAGATGGAATTTGCACCGGCCATGAAGCACATCGCCTGCACCGCTTCACCCAGTTGGCGGCGGCCTGCCGACAGGCGCACGCGCGCTTCCGGCATGATGATGCGGGCGACCGCGATGGTACGCACGAATTCCAGCGGGTCGAGCGCTTCCAGGCCGTGCAGCGGCGTGCCTTCCACCTGCACCAGGTGGTTCACCGGCACCGATTCCGGGTAGGGGTTCAGGTTGGCCAGCTGGGCCAGCAGGCCGGCGCGCTGTTCGCGCGTCTCGCCCATGCCGACGATGCCGCCGCAGCAGACCTTCAGGCCGGCGTTGCGCACGCGGCCCAGCGTGTCCAGGCGGTCCTGGTACTCGCGGGTCGAGATCACGTTGTTATAGAAGTCGGGCGCGGTGTCGATGTTGTGGTTGTAGAAGTCCAGGCCCGCTTTTTTCAGCTGCTCGGCCTGGCCTTCTTCCAGCATGCCCAGGGTGGCGCAGGTTTCCATGCCCAGCGCTTTCACTTCGCGCACCATCTGCTCGACCTTTTCCATGTCGCGCTCTTTCGGGCTGCGCCAGGCGGCGCCCATGCAGAAGCGGGTGGCGCCGCTGGCTTTGGCCTGGCGCGCGGCGTCGAGCACGGTGTCGATGTCGAGGATCTTCTTGGCCTCGACGCCGGTGTCGTAGCGCGCCGCTTGCGGGCAGTAGCCGCAGTCTTCCTCGCAGCCGCCGGTCTTGATCGACAGCAGCGTGGCCAGTTCGACGTCGCCGTCCGGGAAGTGGGCGCGGTGCGCCTGCTGGGCGCGGAACATCAGCTCGTTGAACGGCAGTTCGAACAGGGCCAGGACGTCGGCCAGCGGCCAGGTGGCGTCAGGACGCTCGGTGATGGCGGCGGTTGGGCGGTGCAGGGCGACGGTGTTGTGGGGTGCGTTCATGGTGTTTCCTTAATTTGAAGCAGAGCCTCGCGACGACGGCCAGCCCGGCAGTCCCGCGAGATCGATGAATTGGGCCGCGTTCGCGGCAGTGGCTTGTTCGAGGCGCGGCACGACGCCGAGCAGGGGGGCCGGAATGCGCGCTTCCAAAGCCTCGATATTCTCGTCGAAGAAGCGCATGTCCGGGTCCGCCGTGTTGGCCACCCAGCCGGCCAGCACCAGCCCGCGCGCGACGATGGCTTCGACCGTCAGCAGGGCGTGGCTGATGCAGCCCAGGCGCACGCCGACCACCAGGATCACCGGCAGGTTCAGCTGGGCGGCCAGGTCGGCGCTGTCGAAGGTATCGTTGAAGGGCACACGGAAACCGCCCACGCCCTCGACCACCACCGCGTCGGACGCGGCCAGGACTTCGGTGTAGGCGGCCAGGATCGGCACCGCTTCGATGGTCACGCCCTCCAAAGCGGCGGCGATGTGCGGCGCCGCCGGTTCGCGCAGCATGAAGGGCGTGGTGATGTTCTGCGGCAGGTGCACGTTGCCGGCGGCGATCAGCATGTCGGCGTCGTCGTTGTGCAGCGCGCCGTCACGCAGTTCGGCGCCGGCGGCGACCGGCTTCATGCCGCAGGCGCGCTGGCCGCTGGCCACGAGCTTGTGCAGGATCGCGGCGGAGACCAGGGTCTTGCCGATCTCGGTGTCGGTGCCGGTGACGAAGCAGCAGAAGCGCGAGGGGATGCCCTCGGCGGCCAGGGCGTCCAGCGGCGCCGGCGCCAGGCTTGATTCCGGCTCGGGCGGCGCCAGCACCGGTGCGATGGCGGCGTCGGCCGCCGGGTCCTGGGGTTCGGTCAGGTTGCGGCTCACATGGCCTCCAGTTGGTTGATGGCCTGCGCCAGTTGCGCGACCTGTCCGGCAGTATGCGCCGCCGACAGCGTGATGCGCAGGCGCGCGGTATTCGCCGGCACCGTGGGCGGGCGGATTGCCGGCACCCACAGGCCCTGCGCATGCAGGCTGGCCGCCACGCGCAGCGCTTCCTCGTTGGCGCCGATGACGATCGGCTGGATCGCCGTGTGCGACACCGGACGCTGCCAGCGCGCCAGCCGCAGTTCGCCATCGAGCTGCGCGATCAATGCGGCCAGCTGCGCACGCCGGCTTGCACCCTCCTCGCCTGCGATGATGTCCAGGCTGGCGAGCAGCGCATGGGCGATCGCCGGCGGCGAGGCCGTGGTGTAGATGTAGGGCCGCGCGCGCTGGATCATCAGCTCGATCACGCTGGCATGCGCCGCGATAAAGGCGCCGGAGACGCCGGCGGCCTTGCCCAGCGTGCCGACATACACCAGGTTCGGCGAGCGCAATCCGAAGTGTTCGAGCGCGCCGCTCCCTTTGGCGCCGAGCACCCCGAAGCCGTGGGCGTCGTCGACCACCAGCCAGGCGCCGTGCTGTTCGCACAGGGCCAGCAAGGCGGGCAGCGGCGCCAGGTCGCCATCCATGCTGAAGACGCTGTCGGTGACGACGATTTTCGTGCTGGCGCTGCTCGCCGCCAGCTGCGCACGCAATGCCTCGACGTCGCCATGCGGGTAGACGCACACATTCGCACGCGCCAGGCGGGCGCCGTCGATCAGGGAGGCGTGGTTCAGCGCTTCCGAAAAGATCATCGCGTCGGCGTCCGCGCCCAGCGCCGTCAAGACCGCGAGATTCGCCATGTAGCCGGTGCTGAAATACAGGGCGCGCGCATCGACCAGGCTCGGCGCGGCGAAAGCGGCGAGGCGTTCTTCCAGCAGCGCATGCGCGCGACTGTGCCCGCTGATCAGGTGCGAGGCGCCGCTGCCGGCGCCGTACAAATGCGCGCCTTCGCGCAGCGCTTCCACCACGCGCGGGTGCGCGGCCAGGCCCAGGTAATCGTTGCTGCAAAAGGCCAGCATGGCGCGGCCATCCACGGTCTGCTGCGGCGCGCAGGCCGTGTCGGCGATGCGGCGCCGGCGTGTCAGGCTCTGCGCATCGAGCGCCGCCAGCTTGCCCTGCACCTTGTCGATCAGGTCCATGCTCACGACCCGATCACCGACTCGAACACGCTTTGCGTGCGGATGGCGAGGAGTTCGATCTCCTCGTCGTTCAGCACATACGGCGGCATCATGTAGACGGTGCGGCCGATCGGACGCAGCAGCAGTTCCTGTTCAAGAGCCTCGGTGAAGAAGCGGCGCGAAAAAGTGGAGGCGCGCGCCGCATCGGGCTCGACCGCGTCGAACGCGAAGATCATGCCGCGCTGGCGGAAGTGGCGCACGCGCGCGTGCTCGGCCAGCGGCGCCAGCGCCACCGTCAGCTTGGTCGCCAGTTCGCGGTTGCGGTTCAACACGTCGTCGTCCTGGAAGATCTGCAGCGTGGCCAGCGCGGCGCGGCAGGCCAGCGGATTGCCGGTGTAGGAATGCGAGTGCAGGAAGCCGCGCGTGATGTCCTCGCTGTAGAAGGCCTGGTAGATCTCGTCGGTGGACAGGACCAGCGACAGCGGCAGGTAGCCGCCGCTGATGCCTTTCGACAGGCACAGGAAGTCGGGCCAGATCGCGGCTTGCTCGCAGGCGAAGAAGGTGCCGGTACGGCCGCAGCCGACCGCGATCTCGTCGGCGATCAGGTGCACGTGGTGGCGGTCGCACAGCTCGCGCAGCCGTTCCAGGTAGAGCGGGTCGTACATCGCCATGCCGGTGGCGCACTGCACCAGCGGTTCGACGATGATGGCGGCGATCTTCTCGCCACGCTCTTCAAATAACTTTTCCACATCCTTCAGCGCGCGGCGCGCCACGTCCTGCGCGGATTCGCCATCGACGGCATTGCGTGCATCCGGCGAGGCCACCACGTGCGACGCGCGCAGCAGCGGGCCGTAGGCGTCCTTGAACAGCGGGACGTCGGTGACCGACAGCGCGCCCATGGTCTCGCCATGGTAGCTGCCCTGCAGGCAGACGAATTCCTGTTTATTCGGATAACCGGCGTTGCGCCAGCTATGGAAACTCATCTTCATCGCGATCTCGACCGCCGAGGCGCCGTCGGACGCGTAAAAGGCGTGGCCCAGCGCGTGGCCGGTGAGGGCGGCCAGCTGTTCCGACAGTTCGATCACCGGCTCGTGGGTAAAGCCGGCCAGCATCGCGTGCTCGAGCTTGTCGAGCTGGTCCTTCAGTGCCGCGTTGATGCGCGGGTTGGCGTGCCCGAACAAATTCACCCACCACGAGCTGATGCCGTCCAGGTAGCGTTTGCCCTCGTGGTCAACCAGCCACGGACCCTTGCCGTGGCTGACCGCGATCAGCGGCACTTCCTCGTGGTGCTGCATTTGCGTGCAGGGGTGCCACACGCTGCGCAGGCTGCGTGCGATCCAGTCGGACGATGTTTGATGCTTCAAAATGAATCCAATGCTTCTCTAGTTCAGCCATGACGGCTTGCGCTTCTCCAGGAAGGAAGAAACGCCCTCGCGTCCCTCGTCCGAAGCGCGGATGGCCGCGATGCGCTGGGCGGTGTCGAACACCATCGCCTCGTCCGCCGGCTTGCCGACCACTTCGCGCACCAGCTTTTTCGCTTCCATCACCGCGTGCGGGCTGTTCGAGACCAGCGACTTGACGATGCCGGCCACGGTGGCGTCGAGCGCCTCCATGGTCACGACTTCGTGGGCAAAGCCCATGCGCGCGGCCGCGGCGGCGTCGAAACGTTCGGCGGTAATAAAGTAGCGGCGCGCGGCCTGCTCGCCCATCGCCTTGATCACGTAGGGCGAAATCGTCGCCGGGATCAGCCCCAGCTTCACTTCGGACAGGCAGAAGTTTACTCCTTCGGCGGCCACCACGATGTCGCAGGCTGCAACCAGGCCCATGCCGCCGGCGTAGCAGTCGCCCTGCACCTTGGCCACGGTCGGTTTCGGGCACAGGTAGATCGTGCGCAGCATGTCGGCCAGGCGCGCCGCGTCGGCCCGGTTTTCCTCATGCGAGTAGCCGGCCATTTTCTTCATCCAGTTCAAGTCGGCGCCGGCGCAAAAGGCCGGGCCGTTCGCCGCCAGCACGACCGCGCGCACCAGTTCGTTGCGGCCGAGTTCATCAAAGGCGAGCGCCAGTTCGGCGATTGCCGCTTCGTTGAAGGCGTTGCGCAGCTCGGGGCGGTTCAGGGTGACGGTGGCGACCTTGTCGGCAATCGCAATGCTCAGGGTTTGATAGTCCATGTTCTGATTCCTTTACATGCGGAAGACGCCGAATTTCGTCGCTTCGATCGGCGCGTTCAGCGCAGCCGACAAACCCAGGCCCAGCACCATCCGCGTATCGGCCGGATCGATCACGCCGTCGTCCCACAGGCGCGCCGACGCGTAGTAGGGATGGCCCTGGTGCTCGTACTGGTCCTTGATCGGCTGCTTGAAGGCCGCCTCTTCATCCTGCGACCACTGGCCGCCCTTGCCCTCGATGCCGTCGCGCTTGACGGTGGCAAGGACGGAAGCCGCCTGGTCGCCGCCCATCACGGAAATGCGCGCGTTCGGCCACATCCACAGGAAGCGCGGGGAAAACGCGCGGCCGCACATGCCGTAGTTACCGGCCCCGAAGGAGCCGCCGATGATGACCGTGAACTTCGGCACCGAGGCGGTGGCGACAGCAGTGACCATCTTGGCGCCGTTGCGGGCGATGCCTTCGTTTTCGTACTTGCGGCCGACCATGAAGCCGGTGATGTTTTGCAGGAAGACCAGCGGGATCTTGCGCTGGCAGCACAGCTCGATGAAGTGGGTGCCCTTCAGCGCCGACTCCGAGAACAGGATGCCATTGTTGGCGATGATGCCGACTTTTACCCCGTAGATGTGGGCGAAGCCGCAGACCAGGGTCGTGCCGTAGCGCGCCTTGAATTCGTCGAACTCGCTGCCGTCGACCACGCGCGCAATCACTTCGCGCACGTCGAAGGGCTTGCGGGTGTCGACCGGGATCACGCCGTAGAGTTCTTGCGGCGCGTACTTCGGCTCCACCACGTCGCGCGTGGCGCCCTGTACCGGCTTGACGCGGTTCAGGTTCGAGACGATGGTGCGCGCCAGGGACAGCGCGTGCAGATCGTTCTGGGCCAGGTGGTCGACCACGCCCGAGAGGCGGGTGTGGACATCGCCGCCGCCCAGGTCTTCGGCGCTCACCACTTCGCCGGTGGCCGCCTTCACCAGCGGAGGGCCGCCGAGGAAGATGGTGCCCTGCTCCTTGACGATGATCGATTCGTCGCTCATCGCCGGTACATAGGCGCCGCCCGCGGTGCAGGAACCCATGACCACGGCGATCTGCGGGATGCCTTGGGCGGACAGATTGGCCTGGTTATAAAAAATGCGGCCGAAGTGGTCGCGGTCGGGGAAGACGTCGTCCTGGTTCGGGAGGTTGGCGCCGCCGGAGTCGACCAGGTAGATGCAGGGCAGCTGGTTTTGCTCGGCGATCTCCTGGGCGCGCAGGTGTTTTTTCACCGTCATCGGGTAATAGGTGCCGCCCTTGACGGTGGCATCGTTACAGACGATCACGCATTCCTGGCCGGCGACGCGGCCGATGCCGGTGATGATGCCGGCGGCGGGGGCAGCACCCTCATACATCGCGTAGGCGGCCAGCTGGGAAAACTCGAGGAAGGGCGTGCCCGGGTCGAGCAGCATCTGCACGCGGTCGCGCGGCAGCAGCTTGCCGCGTGCGACGTGCTTGGCGCGCGCCGCTTCGCCGCCGCCCTCGGCAATCGCCGCCACCCTGGCGCGCAGGTCATCGACGATGGTGTGCATGGCCGCGGCGTTGGCTTTGAAATCGTCGCTGCGCGGGTTGAGTTTGCTCTCGATGTGGGGCATGCCGTCTCTCTAGTTTTATTCGGGAAAAGTGCCGTCCAGGTAGAACCAGCGCGGCGTACCGCCGATGGCCGGGTCGGGCTCGCGCAGGAAGCGGCTGGTTTCGTGCAGCCGGTGCGCGCGGCCGCCCACCTTGAAGCGGGCGACGAATTCAACGGTGCCGCTATCGGCATCACTACCTGGATGATCCGGCAATTCTGCTTTACGTTGACGTAAACGTAAAGCAGATTTTATCTCCAGGCCGAGCCAGCGCAGCTTCGTGTCCGGGTCGAGGATGGCGTCCTGCGGCCGGGTCGATGGATGCCAGGTCGCGCGCAGGTAGGCATCGTCGCGTTGGGTGTAGGCGGTGTAGCGCGAGCGCATCAGCGCTTCTGCCGTGGGCGGCAAGGCGGCGCCGGCGAGGTAGGGGCCGCAGCAGGTGGCCAGTGTCGGGCCGCCGCAGGGGCAGGCGCAGCGGTCAGTCTTGGGATGGGCGTTCTTGATCGGCATGGGCGGATTATCCGTGATTTTCATACAGCGGCGCACAGGACGTGGCTGCACGGCCAAGGACCGGGCAAACAAATGTTTGTGGCGTCAGCAAATGTTGGGCAGTTCAGGCCAGGCGCGTGCCTGCGGCGCAGGCCGCCATCAGTTTCGCCAGGCGCGCCGCGCGCGTTTCCGGCTTCTTCGCCGTGGTGATCCAGTGCAGTACCGTCTTGCGGTAGCCCGGCGGCAGCGCCTCGAAATAGGCCCAGGCTGCGGCGTCGCGCCGGAAAGCGTGCAATTCCTCGTCGGCCAATTCGGCTGCCCGCGCCTGCTCGTGCGAATAGATGCCGGACTTTGCCTCGGTCCGCAAAGCAAAGGCACGCTCGCCTTCCGGCCGCATGCGTCCGCTGGCGCGCAATTGCGCCATCTTCGCGATATTCACCGTACTCCAGATCGAGCCCGCCTTGCGCGGCGTGAAGCGAATCGAATACGCCGTGTCGTCGATGCGCTTGCGGCGCCCGTCGATCCAGCCGAAGCACAGCGCCTCGTCGACCGATTCCGGCCAGGACATGCTGGCTTGCCCGCTGCCGACCTTGTGGAAGCCGGCCAGCAGTTCGCTCGCGGTGGCGGCGTGCGTTTCCAGCCAGGCGCGAAACGCAGCCGGGGTGGCAAAGAAAACAGCTTCGGTCATGGAAAGTCCATTCGGCTTGGCGACCCGGACATTCTACTGCGGCGAACTTCCCAGGCGGCTCAGCGCAAGGCCAGCATGTCCAGCGCAAACGGCGGCGCCTCACCTTGCATCAGGCTGGTGAGCAATTGCGCGGTGCCGGCTGCAAAGGTAAAGCCGAGCGGCCCATGGCCGACGTTCAGCCACAGGTTCGACAGCGGCGTGGCGCCGACGATGGGGGCGCTGTTCGGCGTGGCCGGGCGCAGGCCGGCCCAGGCGCTGACCTGGCTGTAGTCGGCCGCGTGCGGCATGGTTTCGCGCACTTGCCGCGTCAGGCTGCCCACGCGTTGCGGATCGAGCGCCAGGTCTTCGCCCACCATGTCGACCATCGCCGCCACGCGCAGCTTGGCGCCGATGCGCGCATACAGCACCTTGCGCTCGAAGTCGGTGACGCTGATCTCGGGTCCGGTGTCGGTGGGGCGGATCGGGGCGGTCAGGCTATAGCCCTTGAGTGGATACAAGGGCAGGTCGATGCCGACGTGCTGCGCCAGTGCGCGGCTCTGGATGCCGGCGGCCAGCACATAGGCGTCGGCCCCGAGCGCGCCGATGCTGGTTTCCAGTCCCACCACGCGGTCGCCGCTGGCGGCGATGCCGCGCACCTCGGCATGCACGAAGCCGCCGAAGCGCGGATGCGCACGCACGCGGCTGGCCAGGGCCATGCAGAACGCGTGGCAATCGGCCACGGCTTCGCCGGCGTTGTAGATGCCGCCGGCCAGCTGGCTGCGCGCCGCCGCCAGCGAGGGCTCCCGCTCGGCGCATTCGGCGCCGCTCCAGATCTCGCCGGCCGTGGCCTTGCCGGCCGCCTGTTCGAAGATCTTCGAGGAACGGTAGACCACCAGCTTGCCGGCGTCGCGCCAGGCAAAGTCGTCGGGCGAGATGATGGCGCCGAGCTGCTGCATGCCGGCGCGCGACAATTCGCCGAGCTCCAGCAGCTTGGCGGTGGTGCGCCGGTTCGCGCTGGCCGTGCACTGGCCGAGGAAGCTGGCCAGCCAGGTCCACTGGTGCAGGTCGAGCGCGGGCTTGAAGCGCAGCGGGCCGTGTTCCTGGAACAGCCAGGCGATGGCTTTCAGCGGTACGCCGGCGTCGGCCAGCGGCGACACGTAGCGGTAGCTCAGCTGGCCGCCATTGCCATGGCTGGCGCCGCTCGCAACCTCGGATGCGCGTTCGACCAGGCTGACGCCATAGCCGGCTTCGAGCAGCCACCAGGCCGAGGTCAGGCCGACGACGCCGCCGCCGATGACGATGACGTGCTGTCCCCGCTGTTGCCCCCGCTGTTGGCCTCTTGGCTGAACACCTTGCTGCATCCCGACACACTTTCCCATGAGCTGAACCCAGGGAGGAGCTTAGGGGCAGGCGTGCATCGCGGCCAATGAAAGTGCTACACCACGCCATAACCGCCAGTCATGCAAGCATGCGGCCTGCATGGTTTCAGGTGGTCTCAGCTAGCAATGGCATGGTGGAAGAGGCTTGTAAGCACTTTTTCCTCGAACCCGGCAAGGATGGCACCGCGGCCAGGGCGGCTGGCCGGGTCGACCGCCGTACCGCCGACCAGCACCACCATGCCGTTGCGGCGTGTGGCGTCGAAGGCGAACACCGAGCGCAGGCCATAGGCATCGCCCAGGTGGCCAACGGCATCGAACCCGCCCTCGACCAGGCGCTTGCCCGGCTGGTCCGGATAATGGGCATTGCCCAGGCCGCGCGCGGTGAAGCGGCCATCGGCGGTGTTGTGGACGCCATCCGTGTCGACGGCTGTCCATTGGCGCGCGAACATCTGCGCCAGGGTACTCGCCTTCAGGATGCGCCGGCCATCATGGACGCCGCCATGCATCAGCATCAGCATGACCGTGCCCAGGCCGCGCGCCGAGATGCGCAGGCCGCCGGTAGGGCTGAAGGGTGTGGCGTTTTCGCCAATCACATAGGTATTCGCTACCGGCGCCGGCGGCCGCGTGCCGTAGTCGTCGGCCTGGGCGATCCAGGGACCGGCGGCGCTCCAGGCTTCAGTGTCGACGGTGCGCTTGCGGTACAGGGTGGCGACACGGTTCAGCGCCGCCGGCGGCAGTTCCGCTGGGTAATAGCTGGCGTCCAGGCCCAGCGGCTGCAGCAGCAGGCGCGCCATCAGGCGGTCGAAGCGCTCGCCTGTGGCGCGTTCCATCATGGTGCCGATGATGCCCCAGCCGAGGTTGGAATAAGTGTAGAACTTGCCCGGCGCGCCCTGCTGCGCATACATCGCGCCGGGGCCGCTACCGAAGAACGCACGCAGCGTGGCGCCGGGTGGGAAGGAATAGCCGGCCTCGTCGCGCAGCGAAGAGGTGTGGGTCAGCAAGTGGCGCAGGGTGATGGCTTGCTGCGGGAAATGCGGATTGCGCAGCGTAAAGCCGAGGTAGGCGGAGACATCGGCGTCGAGGTCGAACTTGCCGTCTTCCACCAGGCGCATCAGGCCGAGCGTGGTCATCAGCTTGGAGACCGAGGCGATGCGGTACAGGGTATCCGGGGTGGCGGGCAAGTCGGGCATGCCGCCATTGCCTATCCTGCGCCGGCCAAAGGCATTTTCGTACACAACCTTGCCGCCGCGGATCGCCAGCACGGCCAGGCTGGCCAGTTCGCAGGCCGGGTCGGCAGTGATGGCGGCCAGCTCGCGGTCGAGCTGCATAAGGTCGCGCTCCCTATCGGACCGCGCCACCGCTGGCGCCATCGCCCATAGGGGTGCCGCCGCGCCCAGCAAGGCCATTCCCAATACCGTACGCCTGAGATGATCCATGTCCATCCTTTCACAGTGTGTCTGTCCGAGCATAGGCAGCGGCCCGCGCATGCGCCAATGAAATGCCGTCACCAGGCCATCACTTTTGGCTATGCCGCCGGCGCGGGCAGCGGGGCGCGCCACAATTTTGCGGCTGCGAACCCGGCGCTGGCTTACACTTCGTTGCATGAACCAGTCTTCCAACGACTTCAGGGTCGACCTGAACGACAATTCTCCCTTGTACATGCAGCTGGCGCGCAAGCTGATGCAGGACGTGCGCGAAGGCCGCTACCAGGCTGACCAGGCCTTGCCATCGGAACGCACCCTGTCGGAAACGCTCGACGTCTCGCGCGTGACTGCGCGCAAGGCCATCGATCAATTGGTCGATCAGGGCCTGGTGGTACGGCGCCGCGGTTCGGGCAACTATATCGCGCCGCGCATCGAGCAGCCGCTGTCGAACCTGTCGAGTTTTTCCGAGCAGCTGCAGCAGCGCGGCTACACGCCGAATTCGCACTGGCTCAAGCGCGAGGTGGTGGCCGCCGATGCCGACGAGCAGCTGGCCCTTGGCCTGTCGCCGGGCGCGCGGGTGGCGCGCCTGGAACGCCTGCGCCTGGCCGACGAGGTGGTGATGGCCTATGAAACCAGCGTGATCCCGGCCTCGGTGCTGGCCCAGCCGCAGGCGGTGTCGCACTCGCTGTACGCCCACCTCGAGCGCAGCGGCCAGATGCCGGTGCGCGCCTTGCAGCACATCCGCGCCATGAACGCGCCGCAGGAACTGGCCAAGCGCCTCGGCGTGCCGGAAGGGCAGGCGGTGCTGTTCATTACCCGCGTCGGCTACCTGGAGTCCGGCGTCGCCGTCGAGCTGACGCATTCGTATTGCCGCAGCGATTACTACGATTTCGTGGCCGAGCTGCGGCGCGCGCCGGGCCAGGCCGCATAACTTTACGCGCATAACCTGATGGAATAAGCGCGGCCCTTCCTTTCATGGGAAAGCTTGCGTAATTGGTATTACACTGGTTTTATCAACCATCCCGCCAAACCGCCGCGACCATGCTGAAGACCGAAACCCCCGCCCTGGACCACGCCCAGCTCGACCAGTATCCGACCACGGAGCTGGTGAACGTGCTGGTTGACGACCAGATCAATGCGGTCAATGCGGTGCGCGCCGCGGCGCCGCGCCTGGCGGCCGCCGTCACCGCCGCCGTGCCGCGCATGGAGGCGGGCGGACGCCTGGTCTATGTGGGCGCCGGCACCTCGGGCCGCCTGGGCCTGCTCGACAGCGTGGAACTGTATCCCACCTTTTCCTGGCCGCATGGCCGCGCCGTGGCCCTGCTGGCCGGCGGCAGCGATGCCATGTTCGTGGCGGTCGAAGGCGCCGAGGACGATGCGGTCCAGGGCGCGGCCGACCTCGATACGATCGATGTGACCGCCGACGACGTGGTCTTGCTGATCGCCGCCTCCGGCGCCACGCCGTATGTGCTGGGCGCCCTGCGCCGTGCGCGCGAGATCGGCGCGCTGACGATCGGCTTCGCCAACAACGCGGATGCCCCGATCGCCAACGAGGCCGAGATCGGCATCACCCTGGACACCGGCGCGGAAGTGATCTCGGGCAGCACCCGCCTGAAAGCCGGTACCTCGCAAAAGATCGCGCTGAACAGTTTTTCGAGTGCCTTGATGGTGCGTTTGAACAAGGTTTACGGGAACCTGATGGTAGACTTGAAGGCTACCAACGCCAAGCTGGTACGCCGCGCCATCCGCCTGACCTCGTTCGCCACCGGCGCCGATGAAGCCGCCGCGCGCGCCGTGCTGGAACAGTGCGATTTCCACGTCAAGACCGCCATCGTGGCCTTGTCCAAACAAACTGGTGTCGAGGAAGCACGCGCATTGCTCGAAGCGGCGCGCGGCAGCGTGCGGCAAGCCCTGGCCGGCTAAACCCGGCACCGGCAGGCGCGGCGGCGCTCTTCACCGATCTCGAAAGCCTTATGCAAACTTCGCAAGCGAAAAGTCCGTGGCTGTGGGTGCCCTCGCTGTATTTTGCCCAGGCCATTCCCTACGTGGTGGCGATGTACCTCTCGGTCATCATGTACAAGGACATGGGAATCTCGAACACCGACATCGCCTTCTACACCAGTCTGCTCTACCTGCCCTGGGTCATCAAGCCGCTGTGGTCGCCCGTGGTCGACATGTTCGGCACCAAGCGCGGCTGGACGGTATGCCTGCAGCTGGTGATTGCCGCCTCGCTGGTGGCGGTGGGCACGACCCTGCACTTGCCGACCTTCTTCAGCGTCAGCCTGGCCGTGATGTGGCTGATGGCCTTCAGTTCCGCCACCCACGACATTTCCGCCGACGGTTTTTATATGCTCGGCCTGCGCCAGAAGGACCAGGCTGCTTTTGTGGGCGTGCGCAGTACCTTCTACCGCCTGGCGACCCTGGCCGGGCAAGGCCCGCTGGTGGTGCTGGCCGGCTACCTGGCGGTGTCGCTGGGCGACGCGCACCAGGCCTGGTCGATCGTGCTGTTCGTGCTGGCCGGTTTCTTTGCCCTGGCCTTTGCCTGGCACCAGCTGATGCTGCCGCGCCCCAGGGAAGACCACGCCGTGGCGCGCGGCGCCAATCCGCTGGGTGAATTCTTCGGCACCTTCGGTGCGTTTTTTGCCAAGCGCGATATCTGGCTGATCCTCGGTTTCATCCTGACCTTCCGCCTGGGCGAATCGCAACTGCTGAAACTGGTGGCGCCTTTCCTGAAAGACCCCATCGAAAAAGGGGGCCTGGGCTTGACGACGGCCGAGTACGGCATCGCCTACGGCACCATCGGCATCATCTTCCTCACCATCGGCGGCCTGGCCGGCGGCTATTTGATCTCGCGCCTGGGCCTGAAGCGCTGCCTGTGGCTGATGGTGTTCGCGGTGCACTTGCCCGACCTGGTATTCGTCTATTTGTCGCAGGCGCAACCGACCAATTTCTATTTGATCTCGGCCTTCCTCGCCGTGGAACAGTTCGGCTACGGCTTCGGCTTCACGGCCATGATGCTGTACATGATCATGGTGGCCGAGGGCGAACACAAGACCGCGCACTACGCCATCTGCACCGGCTTCATGGCGCTGGGCATGATGGTGCCGGGCATGTGGAGCGGCGCGCTGCAGGAATTCCTGGGCTACAAGCACTTCTTCATCTGGACCTGTTTGGCCACGATTCCGGCTTTTATCATGGCGGCGCTGGTGAAGATCGATCCGGCGTTCGGGAAGAAGTGATGACGGTGCGGCTCCCATGAGCGGCCAAGCCGGGATGACCCCCAGCCGCCTCGCTTCGCTCGACGCCTTCCGCGGCTTCACCATCGCCGCCATGGTGCTGGTGAACAATCCCGGCGACTGGAGCCATTTGTACTCCCAGCTGGCGCACGCCGAATGGCACGGCTGGACCTTCACCGACACCATCTTCCCCTTCTTCCTGTTCATCGGCGGCGTGGCCATGTCCCTGTCGCTGGGCCGCCTGGCCGCCGCCGGCGCCGACAGGCCGCAGCTGCTGCTGAAACTCGCCAAGCGCGCCTGCCTGATCTTCCTGATCGGATTTTTACTGAACGTCATTCCGCGCTTCGACCTGGCCACGGTGCGCATCCCCGGCGTGCTGCAGCGCATTGCCCTGTGCACCCTGCTGGCCGCGCCCATCGTCGTGTATTGCGGCTGGCGCATGCAGCTGGCGATCATCGCTTTGTTGTTGACCCTGTACAGCGCCTTGATGCTGTTCTATCCGGTACCCGGCATCGGCGCCGGCGTGCTGGAGCCGGGCCAGGACTTCGGGGCGTACATCGACCGCATGCTGCTCGACGGCCACCTGTGGGTGCAATCCAAAACCTGGGATCCGGAAGGCATTGCCAGCACGGCGCCCGCCCTCTGCAGCCAGCTGTTCGGCGTGCTGGCCGGACGCTTCCTGCTGCTGGAACAGAATCGCACCGAACAGACCGTATGGCTGCTGCTGGCCGGCCTGCTGTGCGTGTGGCTGGGTGTGATCGGCGATGCCATTCTCATGCCGATCAACAAAAGCCTGTGGACACCGTCCTACTGTCTCCTGATGACGGGCTGGGCTTTGATACTATTCTGCGCCTTCTTCTGGTTGCTCGACGCGAATCCCTACCGCGCAGTGCGCGAAGCGGCGGCGCGCTGGGCGCACCCGTTCACGGTCTACGGCATGAATGCGCTGTTCATTTTCGCCTTGTCCGGCCTGGTGGCGAAGATGCTCGGCTTCATCAAGCTGAGCCAGCCGGATGGCGGCACGCTGTCGCTCGGCCGCCTGCTGTATGCGCCGCTGCGCGACTTGCCGATCGGGGCGGTGAACAGTTCGCTGCTGCATGCGCTGCTGTTCAATGCCTGCATGTTCGCCGTCGCCTGGGTCATGTGGCGCCGGAAGTGGTTTGTCAAAGTATAAATATCGAATGAATAGGGAGCGGTAGTGCAAGCTGATCAAAAACGACGCGCGTTCACGCTGGCTGGTGTCGCCGGCGCCATCGCCATGGCGGGTTTCCTGGGCGCCTGCTCGACGCCGGCCACACGCGACGCCACCAGGCCGGACGGCAGCATCATCGGCAGCAGCGACACGCCGCCGGCCGCGCCGCGCGAGTTCCGCGCCGCCTGGGTCTCGACCGTGGCGAACATCGACTGGCCGAGCAAGCAGAACCTGAACGCGGCCCAGCAGCAGGCCGAGGCGATCGCCATCCTCGACCGCGCCAAGGGCATGAACATGAACGCCATCGTGCTGCAGGTGCGCCCGTCGGCCGACGCCATCTACGCTTCGCAGATCGAGCCCTGGTCGGAATACCTGACCGGCGCGCAGGGCAAGGCGCCGCAGCCCTGGTACGACCCGCTGAAGTTCTGGGTCACCGAAGCGCACGCGCGCGGCCTGGAGCTGCACGCCTGGTTCAACCCCTACCGCGCCCGCCACGACGGCGCCCGCTCGCCGGCGGCGCCGAACCACATCACGCGCAGCAATCCTTCGGCAGTCAAGCGCTACGGCAAGTTCATGTGGATGGACCCGGGCGAGGAGTCGGCGTCGAAGCAGACCCTGGACGTGATCCTCGACGTGGTGCGCCGCTACGACATCGACGGCGTGCACCTCGACGATTATTTCTACCCCTACCCGATAGAGGCGACCCCGGCCGTGGCCGGCAACCAGGCGGCGCTGGACGGCAAGCCTGCCAGCAAGGCCGAGCTCGACTTTCCGGACACCCCGGCCTGGGAGCGCTACCTGTCCGGCGGCGGCAAACTCGACCGCGCTTCCTGGCGCCGCCAGAACGTCGACCACCTGATCGAGGACATGTACACGGGCATCCACCGCGAAAAGAGCTGGGTGCGCTTCGGCATCAGCCCCTTCGGCCTGGGCCGTCCGGACCGCCGTCCGCGGGGCATCAATGGCTTTTCGCAGTACGACAAGCTGTATGCCGACGCCGAACTCTGGCTGCAGAAGGGCTGGCTGGATTACTTCACGCCCCAGCTGTACTGGGCCCGTGCGCAGGCGGCGCAGTCGTACGACGTGCTGCTCGACTACTGGATCGGCCAGAATACGATGGGCCGCCACATCTGGCCGGGCTTGTTTACCAGCCGGATCGGTGCGCCGACCAAGGATTACCAGCCGCAAGAGATCCTGGACCAGATCAGCGTCACCCGTTCGCGCCCGCAAGCCGGCGGGCACGTGCACTTCAGCATGGTTGCGCTGATGCAGAATCGCAAGGGCATCGCCGACCAGCTGCGCACGCAGTCCTACGCGAGCCCGGCGCTGGTGCCGGCCACCCCCTGGCTGGGCAGCAGCAAGCCGGGGCTGCCCGTCGTGAAGGCAACGCGCGTGGCGCGCGGCATGGCCTTGAAGTTCACGGCGGGCAAGGCAAACGCCCTGTACGCCGTGTGGGAGCGGCATGGCAACGAGTGGAAGTTCCACGTGGTGCCGGCGGCCAAGGTGGACTGGACGCTGGCCGACGATGCGCGCCTCGGCGCGGCGGATGCCGTGTTTGTCAGTGCGGTGGACCGGCTTGGCAACGAAAGCGAACGTATCCGTGTGTGGAGCAAGCAATAACCCACAACATTCTTTCGTCTTATGCCCACTCATTCAATCGGCCTCGGCATCGATGCCGGCGGCACCCAGACCCGCTGGGCCCTGTGCGCGGCCGGCGGCGCCTTGCTGGCCGAAGGCAGCGTGGCCGGCTTGTCCGCGCTGCAAATGGCCAGCAACGATGGCCGCCACGCCGTGCACGCCACCTTCGCCGAGCTGGCGCGCGCGGTGCTGGCGGTCGCCCGTCCGGACCGGGTCCGCGCCGGCCTCACCGGCTTCGGCGGCGACGGCGGACAATTGCAGGCCTGGCTCGCCGCCCTGCTCGGCATCGCCCCCGGCGCCATCACCCTCTGCAACGACATCGAGATCGCCTACCGCGCCAGCTTCGCACCGGGTGAAGGCTACCTGGTCTACGCCGGCACCGGCTCGATCGGCGCTTTCATCGATGCCGAGGGTGGCTTCCACCGCGCGGGCGGGCGCGGCGTGGTGCTCGACGACGGCGGCGGCGGCTTCTGGATCGCACGCGAAGCCCTGCGCCACATCTGGCGCAACGAAGACGAATGCCCGGGCCGCTGGGAAAATTCGCCGATGGCGCACGCGGTGTTCGACCACGTGGGCGGTGCGGACTGGGCGTATTCGCGCCAGTTCATCTATGGCCAGGAGCGCGGCGCCGTGGGCAAGCTGGCGCTGGCCGTGGCCGCCAGCGCCGAAGCCGACCCGGCCGCGGCACGCATCCTGGACGATGCCGGCCGCGAACTGGCGCGCCTGGCGAACGCCTTGACGGCGCGTTTCGGCCCGCGTCCGGTGGCGCTGGGCGGCCGCGCCGCCGAACTGCACCCGTCGATCGCGGCAAGCATGCGCGCCAGTCTGCCACCCGCCACTATCCTCACACACAGCACGACGCGCGCGCACCATGCCGCCGCACGCCTGGCTGCCGCCGATCACTGACTCCCTACTGATACAAGACGATGAAAAAAATCCTTGCGACCCTGATGATTGCCCTGCTGGCCGGCTGCACCACCCCCGGCCCGCGTATCGACAAGAGCCTGAGCGCCACCGGCCAGGCCAGCCGCGTGCGCTTCCTGGTGCTGCACTACACCGTGTCCGACAAGCCGGCCTCGATCAAGATCCTGACCCAGCAGCAGGTCAGCGCCCACTACCTGGTCACCGACGACCCGCAGCCGACCGTGTATGGCCTGGTCGACGAAACGCGCGCCGCCTACCACGCCGGCATCTCGAGCTGGAAGGGGTACACCCAGCTGAACAACAGCTCGATCGGCATCGAGATCGTCAACGCCGGCTGGAAGGACACGCCGCAGGGCCGCGTGTTCGCCCCCTTCCCGCAGTCGCAGATCGACGTGCTGGTGCCGCTGATCAAGGACATCGTCGCGCGCCACAAGATCGCACCGGAAAACGTGGTGGGCCACAGCGATATCGCACCACTGCGCAAGCAGGATCCGGGTCCGCTGTTCCCGTGGTACCAGCTGGCCCAGGCCGGCCTGGTGGTGTGGCCGGACGCCAACCGCGTCGCCGCCGTGCGCCAGGTGTTCGATGTCCAGGTGCCGGACGCGGCATGGTTCCAGAAGAAACTGGCCACCCACGGCTACGCCCTGGCCCAGAGCGGCGTGCTCGATCAGCAGACCCGCACCGTGCTCGGCGCCTTCCAGATGAAATATCGCCCGGCGAACATTGCCGGTGAACCGGACGCGGAAACCGCGGCCATGCTGGAGGTGCTGACCACGCCGGCGAATGCGCCGCTGCCGCCGGTACCGCCGGCGCCGCAGTTGCCGCTGCCGCCAGCTCTGCCCACGGTGCCTGGCACGCCGGTTCCGGCGCCGCAGGTGCCGGCCCTGCCGCCGGTGCCGCCTGCGCAAACCATGCCGCCAGTGCCGACGATTCCACCCGCACAGCCAGTTGCGCCAACCCCACAACGATAATCGCCGTGTCCACATTTAACCTGTATCCTTCGACCACCCCGCGTCCGCCGCGGGCGTTCCATTGAAGGACTAAAGCAATGCGCCTGCGTCACATCGAAGTTTTCCACGCCATCATGCAAGTCGGCACCATCAGCGGCGCCGCCCAGGTGCTCCACATCTCGCAGCCGGCCGTCACCAAGGTGCTGCAGCATGCCGAACTGCAGCTGGGCATGCCGCTGTTCGAGCGCGTGCGCGGCAAGCTGTATCCGAAGCCGGAAGCGCACCGCCTGTTCGCCGAAACCGAAAAGCTGAACCGCGACCTGCAAGGCATCCGCCGCCTGGCCGCCAGCCTGAAGGGCCGTGCGGTCGAAACCGTGCGCCTGGTCTCGACGCCCACGCTCGCCATCAGCGTGCTGCCCGAGGCCATGACCCTGTGGCGCCGCGACTTCGCCCAGACCCGCTGCGAGCTCGCCACCTACCACACCAGCGAAATCGTGAACGCCCTGCGCCTGGGCGAAGCCGACCTGGCGCTGTCGCTGCAAGATCCGCGCCATCCCGGCATCGTGGCCGAACCGATCGCGCAAGGCATGCTCACCGTGATGGCCCCGGCCGGCACCTGGAGCGACGCCGAATGCGCCCAGCCGATCGGCGCCGAATGCCTGACCGGCGAATTGATCGGCCTGGCCGACAACGACCCGCTCGGCGAAATCGTGGTGGCCGCCTGCGAAGCGCAAGGCGTGCAGCCGACCTTCCGCACCGTGGTCCAGACTTACCAGATCGCGCGTTCGCTGGTCGAAGCCGGCGCCGGCATCGCGGTGGTCGACCCGTTCACGGCAGCCTCGGCATCGCACGACAAGGTGCAGCGCCGCCAGTGGGGGCCGGCAATGCCGGTGCAGATGTATTTGCTCTCAGCCAGCCACGCCCCGCTGTCGCACGGCGCGCGCGAACTGGCCAACTGCATCGCCGCCACCGCGCGCGCCTGCCTGGAACGGGGCAGCCGATGAGTGTGGAGCTGCCGGGCGGCACGGTTGCCAGCGAAGACATCGCCGCCAGCCCGGAGTTCCGTCATCTGTCGTCGATCGCCGGGATCCAGGTCGACCTGCGCTATGCCAGCGCCAACAATTTCGTCGGCCGCGACTTGTATGCGCCCTTCGACTGCGCCTGGCTGCACCGCGACGCCGCCGCCGCGCTGGAGCAGGCGGTGGCCTGGCTGGCCGCGCACGCGCCCGGCCACACCGCCCTGGTGCTCGACGCCCTGCGCCCGCAGCGCGTGCAGCAGCAACTGTGGGACGCGCTGGCCGGCACCGGCCTGCAGATGTACCTGGCCGACCCGGCGCGCGGCTCGATCCATTCCTACGGCATGGCGCTCGACATTACCCTGCTCGACCCGCAAGGCCGCGAGCTCGACATGGGCACCGGCTTCGACGACATGACCGACTTGTCGCATCCGGCGCTGGAAGAGGGCTTCCTGGCGGCCGGCAAGCTGAACGAACAGCAAGTGGCCAACCGCCAGCTGCTGCGCGACGCCATGTTCCAGGCGGGCTTCCTGGGCATACGCACCGAGTGGTGGCATTTCGATTGCGGCGACCGGGAACGGGTACGGTCGACGTTTCGGCGGGTGATGTAATGTCATGGCCGTATCCATGCAGGGTGGGTTCTCGGACCCACCGTTTCACCGTTTGGATACCGGCGCCTTCCCTATCACCCTTCGACAAGACACGCCACCCCACCCCGCCCCCGCACACTTGAGCTTTCTCATCCTTCTCCTCCATCCCGCCCGGAGAATCAATGGATACCGACGGAAGAAGTGACGCCCCGGCTTGACACCCGAGGCCGCTTCATCCGCGCCAACCAACGGACAAGAGAGGTGCGTAATGAAAGCTTCGATGATGGCCATCGCCATGGCTGCGGCATTGGCGGGTTGCAGCACCGGCAGCGGCGAAATCCTCGCGTCACGCGACCGGGCGGTCGAGTACATCCGCGTCTTCGACATCAAGACCGACGCCGCCGGCGCCACGGTCACGCGCGCCGCCGGCGAGGGCCTCGGCCGCAACGTCAACAACGCCACGCTGGCCACGCCGCTGCCCGGGAACGCCGAGGTGCAGGACCAGCCCGGCCGCTTCAGGCTGGCCGATCCCGCCGGCGCGCCGCCCGGCTCGGTGCCGGTACGCGGCCCCAACTGCGACGGCGCCAGCTGGACCGCCAGGGCCACGCCCGACGTGCGCGGCAGCTCGGACATGCACATCGTCGCCTGCCTCTTCCCCTACAAGGGCGGCTACCACCTCGACCTGTACGCCGCCTTCACCAAGAAGGAAGGCGGCTGGCTCGACTGGCCGCGCCGCGCCACCGGCTATGTGCTGGGCACGCCGGACAAGTACGCCGAAAAGACCATGCTCGACATCGTGCGCACGATCCGCGAAACCACCAACGCCCAGGTGGCGCTGGTGGAAGCCAGGCCGGAAGTGGCCGGCGCGCCCTGGCTCGAACCGTCCGGCGTGGCGCCGCGCACGAGCCAGACCTCGAAGCCTTGAGGCCGAAAGATTATTTCATCCGAGGAGCAGCAATGAAATAATATTTCATCCAAGAAATCCTGGTGGGCAGGCCCCGGCTAGTCGATCTCCATGGTCTTCACGTCCGTGTCGGTCATCCGCACGAAGCGCACGATCGCGTCGGTGGTCACCGTATCGATCTGGCCGGCCATGCGCCGATCGAAGGGATGGTCGTCGAATGCCACGTTGGCGCGGAACATGCGGCCGCCGAGGCGCGTTGCCGCCGGCACTTCCACCGTCAGCGGCTGGAAGCGAAGCGAGCGCATCCAGGCCTGGGCTTCGCCGCGGGTTTCCACCTGGCCCGACGGGGCCATGGCGGCGGCCAGCGACTCGAGCACCCACTGGTTCGAGTTCTGGTACTTGGTCGAGTACACGTAGGCCAGCATGTTGTAGTGGCCCTCGTGCATGCGCAGCGGGGTGCGCGTGGCGAACAGCTGGGCGATGCGTTCCTGCGCGGCCGGGCCGGGAATCACGAGCTGGGCCTCGTAGCGGTACAAGTCGGTCAGGAAGAAATTGCCCATGCCTTCGTTGTAGATGCTGGAAGCTGCCGTGCCGCACTCGTTCAGTTCGTGCACGACGGTCCAGCGGCCGGCCGGATGGTCGCGCACCGCCACGCCCATGTGCGAATAGCGCAGGCGGTAGCGGCGCAAGTCCTGGCCGGCGCGCGCCACCAGCGCGATTTTCGCGCCGCTGGCGTCGAGCGCCTGCACAGTGCGCTGGGCGAGGTCCATCGACATCACGACTTCGTTCGGGGTCAGTGGCTTGTCGGCGCAGGCCTGGCCGGCCTGGGCGGGCAGGGCGCAAGCCAGGGCGCAGGCGGCAAGCGATGCGGCAAGGAGGCGGGCCATCTCAGCTCACCTTGGCGTGATGCAGCAGGACCTTGCCCACTTCGTTCGGGATAAAGGCGATCGCCTTGCCCGACAAGACCAGTACATGGCCGGTCGAGGCGGTGACCACTTCGACCGCGGTGCCGGCCGCAACCGACAAGCCGCCCGCCACCGCGCCCGACAGGCGCAGCGTGGCGCGGCTGCCGTCGGCCAGGCTTTCGACCACGACTTCAAGGCCGTCGCCAACGGTCTTGACGCTGGCCACGACCACGCTGCCGGCCGCGGCCACGGTGAGCACGGAACCGAACACGACCACGCCGGACAAATTGGCGCTGGCCTGCGACGGGGCCGACTGGCCCGCCGCCGACGCCGTGGCGCAGGATAAACCGAGGAGGGATGCGAGCAGGGAGGTGACCACAACACGTTTCATGAGATGCTCCTTTGATCAGGTGCAGGCATCATCGCGAAAACGCGGCCGCAGGCCAATGCTGGCCTGCGGAGTATTATCTTATCGGCGAATACGTATCGTTCGGCGATACCGGCTGCGCCGGCACCCCGGACAGGGGCAAGCCGGCCGGCCCCCCGGAGCGCGCCACCCAGTCCACCAGCGCATCGACCACGGCCCGGCCGCGTCCGTCGCCGGCGCGCTCGTCGTTCACCATCGCCACCACCACGTTCTGCACGCCGCCCGCATCCGGCACGTAGCCGGCCACCGCCACCACATTGCGCAAGGTGCCGGTCTTCAGGCGTGCGCGGCCGGCGGCCGGGCTGCCGTGCAGGCGGCGGCGCATGGTGCCGTCCACCGCGACGATGGGCATGCTGGCCTGGAATTCCGGCGCCCAATTGCTGCGCAGCCCGGCGCGCAACAGGCCGCCCATTTGCAGCGGGCTGATGCGTTCGATGCGCGACAGGCCGGAGCCGTTCTCGATCACGAAGCCGCTGTCGTCGATGCCGCGCGCGCGCATCCAGTTGCGCACCACCTGGTCGGCGCGCGTATAGGTGCTTTGCCCCGGCACCAGCGGCAGCGGACGGCTGCCCAGCACCGGGTCGGCTTCCAGCGCGCCGAGGCTCAGGAACAGGGTGCGCGCCAGCGCGTTGTCCGAGGGCTTGTTCGTATCGCGCACGACTTCCGGCAAGGCGCGCGCCGTGTGCTGGGCCAGCAGGCGCGCATCGGGCGGCGCGATGCCCTCTTCCGTCTTGCCGTCGAACTTGCCGCCGAGCTGTTTCCACTTCATGCGGAAGAGGCCGTCGAGGTAATCGTCGCGGTCGAGCACGTTGATGCTGTTGGTCTGCACGCAGTTTTTCGGAAAGGTCCCGCGCAGCACCAGCTTGATGCGGCCATCGGCGCCTTTTACCGTCTCCGGCAATTTCCAGCCGTCTTCCCAGCGCGCGCAGGGCGCATCGGCCAGGGTCATCTCCGACACCACGCGCACACCGTCCAGTTCCGGCTGCATCTCCAGCTGCAAACTTTTGCTCGTCGAACGCATGTCGATCTGCAGCATGTTCTTGTTGACCAGGAGCGCATCGGGAATCACGTTGTAATACGCTTCCGGCGACTCGTCGAAGGGCGGCAGGCCCAGGTCCTGGCGCGGCGGATTGAACAGGCTGCGGTCCAGCACCAGCTTGCCTTCGATGCGCTTGATGCCAGACAGTTGCAGCGCGCGCAGCATGTTGTCCAGCACCTCGCCCGACAAATCGGCGTCCGCCCCGCCACGCAACACCAGGTCGCCCTTCAGCACGCCATTCGTCACCTCGCCATTGCTGAGCAGTTCGGTACGGCCGCGAAACACCGGCCCCAGCTGCTCGAGGCTGACCAGGGTCGTCACCAGCTTCATCGTCGAGGCCGGCTGCATGGGCCGCTCGGCGCCATGCGCCAGCACCACCTGGTCGCCACGCAGCACCAGCACGCTGAGATTGGCCGGCGCGATGCCGTTTGCCGCCAGCAGCGTCATCACCGGCTCCGGCAAATTGCCGGAAAGCTGCTGCACGCCGGCCGGCGCCGGCGCCAGGTCGGGGGGCGTCCCCTGCAACTGGGCGTGGGCGGGCAGGCAGGCAAGCAGGGCGGTGCATAGGGCGAGGCGGCGCAGCATGGGCATCCTTAACCGAAGAAGAGGTAGGCGACGAAAATGGCGGCAATCACGCCGGCCAGGTCGGCCAGCAAGCCGCAGGAAATCGCATAGCGCGTCTTGCGGATGCCCACCGAGCCGAAGTACAGGGCGACGATATAAAAGGTGGTGTCGGCCGAGCCCTGGAAGATGCAGGCCAGGCGCCCGACGAAGGAGTCCGGGCCGTAGGTGGTCATGGTGTCGATCATCAGGGCGCGCGAGCCGCTGCCCGAGAGCGGCTTCATGAGCGCGGTCGGCAGCGCCGGGATGAATTCGGTGTTCACGCCCAGCTGCACGAATACCCACTCGAAGCCGCGCACCACGAAGTCGAGGATGCCGGCATTCCGCACCACGCCGATCGCGACCAGCATGCCGACCAGGTAGGGAATGATGGTGATCGAGGTCTGGATGCCGCCCTTCGCGCCCTCGATGAAGGCCTCGTACACGTTCACCTTCTTGCGCAGCGCGCCGACCATGAAGATCACGATGATCGAGAACAGGATCAGGTTGGCGGCCACGGTGGACACCAGCTGGATCTGTTCCTTGTCGAGGAAATTGCTGAAGTAATAGATCATGGCGCCGATGGCCAGCGTCATGCCGCCGATCCAGCCGCCCAGCACCGGGTCGAACAAATTGATGCGCTGGCGGATGCCGACCACGATGATGCCGGCCATGGTGGCGACATAGGTCGCGATCAGGCAGGGAATGAAGATGTCGGCCGGATTCGCCGCGCCCAGGATGGCGCGCTGGGCCATGATGGCCAGCGGAATCAGGGTCAGGCCCGAGGTGTGCAGGACCAGGAACATGATCTGGGCGTTGCTGGCCGTGTCCTTGTTCGGATTCAGGGTCTGCAAGCTTTCCATCGCCTTCAGGCCGAAGGGCGTGGCGGCGTTGTCCAGGCCCAGGAGGTTGGCCGAGAAATTCATCACCATGTGGCCGTTGGCCGGGTGGTCCTTCGGCACTTCCGGGAAGATGCGCGAAAAGAAGGGCGCGATGAAGCGCGCCAGCACATTGATGGCGCCAGCCTTTTCGCCCACGTTCATGATGCCCAGCCAGAGGGTCATCACGCCGGCCAGCGGCAGGGCGATGTCCATCACCGCCATCTTGGCCGAAGTAAAGGTGCCGTCAACAATGCGCTTGAAGATTTCGGTATCGCCGAGGAACAGCCACTGTGCCAGTGCTGCGACGAAGCCAACGAGGAAAAAGCCGGTCCAGATGTAATTTAATGCCATGTTCAGTCCGAAAGGGCGGTCGGGCCGCCGCGCGTTCACCAGCCGCGGATGACATCACGGCATTCCTGCGCACGATTGTGCAGCGGAGAGTATAGGCGCACAGCAAGCTGCAAGGATGAAAGAATGCAGCCGCGCCATGCAGAAAAGTTATGGTGGGAACGGAGATGCGAGGCTTTGCCAGCGCTGTCATGGGCGCAGACGGCTGCATCCGTAGGGTGGGCGCCCCGTGCCTTGCGCGGCCCGGTCCACCCTACGGTTGCGGCTCCTGACTTCGGTGCCCACTCCAGGTCGTCGCGCTGAGGTTCTTCGTTTGCCATCGCCAAGCACCCCGCCTATGATACGCAACGCCCAACCAGGACATGCACACATGACACTTCGCTCCGCCCTGCCCGCGCTGCTGCTTGCCACCGGCGTCCTCGCCTTTCCCGCCGCCGCCCAGGCGCCCGCAGCGCCGGCAAGCCCGGCCCCGCAAAAAGTCCTGCACATGTTCCTCTCCACCAGCGAAACCGGCCTCGACCCCGCCGCCGCGTCCGACATCGCGACCCTGTCCCTGCTGGAAAACATCTTCGACCCCCTGCTGCGCTACGACTACCTGGCGCGCCCGGTCACACTCCGTCCGAACACGGCCACGGCCATGCCCGACATCAGCCCGGACGGCCGCAGCTACACCTTCCGCCTGCGCCCCGGCATCCACTTCACCGACGACCCCGCCTTCAAGGGCAAGGGGCGCGAAATGACCGCGCAAGACTACGTCTACAGCATCAAGCGCCTGTACGACCCGACCCTGAAGTCCCCGTGGTCCTACATGTTCGACGGCAAGCTCGAAGGCGACGAAGCCCTCAAGAGCAACTTCGACATCGATACCCCGATCGCCGGCCTGCAAGCGCTCGACCGCCACACCCTGCGCATCCGCCTGAAAGAGCCCGACAACAACTTCCTGTTCTACATGGCCACGCCAGCTTCCGGCGTGGTGGCGCGCGAAGTCATCGAGGCCTACCCGGGCCAGGCCGGCAACCACCCGGTCGGCACCGGCCCCTTCCTGGTGCACGACTGGAAACGCAGCGACCGCATCGTGCTGCAGGCGAACCCGTATTCGACCGCCGTCTTCCACGCCACCCCCGGCAATGACCCCGAAGCACAAGCCATCGCGAAAGCATTGGAAGGACAGCGCCTGCCGCGCGTCGACCGCGTGGAAGTAAAAATCGCCGAGGAATTCCAGGGCCGCATGCTCGGCTTCCTGAACGGCGAATACGATTACCTGGAGCAGGTGCCCGAAACGATGACCGAGATGGTGATCCGCGACGGCGCCCTGAAACCGGAATTGCAGCAACGCGGCATGGCGCTGTCGCGCTTTCCGGTGCTGCAGACCTACTACATGTGGATGAACATGAACGATCCGGTGCTGGGCGGCTACGGCAAGGACCGCATCGCCCTGCGCCGCGCCATCTCGCTGGCCTACAACAGCGCCGAGGACATTGCGCTTCTAAAAAAAGGCTTCGCGATCAAGGCCGAATCGCCCTTGCCGCCGAACGTGCTCGGCTACGACCCGGCCTACCGCAGCCCGGTCCCCTACGACCCGGCCCTGGCCAACGCCCTGCTCGACCGCTACGGTTACGACAAGCGCGACGCCGAAGGGTTCAGGAAAGCACCCGGCGGCAAGCCGCTGACACTGACGATGCACAGCGAAGCGACGGTCGGCGGCCGCCTGCGTGACGAGCTGTGGCGCAAATGCCTGAACGCGATCGGCCTGCGCGTGGTGTTCAAGTCGGACAAGAAAACCGAGATCATCAAGGCTTCGCGCCTGGGCAAGGTAAGCATGTTCGAGAGTAACTGGATCGCCGACTTCCCCGACGGCGACAACTTCTACCAGCTGCTCTACGGTCCGAACGCCGGCCGCGCCAACTACGCGCGCTTCAACCTGCCGGCCTACAACCAGCGCTACGAGCAGGCGCGCCAATTGCGCGATGGTCCTGCACGCCAGCAGCTGTACACCGAGATGAACCAGCTGATCCACGCCTATAACCCCTGGGTGCCGCTGACCCATGTGCTCTCGGCAGATATCCGACAGCCGTGGCTAAAAAACTACAAGCGCCACCCGGTCGAATTCACCAACTGGCGCTACCTGGACGTCGATGTTGCGCAAAGGGCACGCTCACAAGGCACGCGTCCCTAGTAGATAGTCAATTTCCAACTATAAACATTCCTGGAAGTTATACTTCCCGCCGGATATTTCATTGGATACTGCCTAATAAACAGGCTTACCCTCGAATCAAACATAACGTAATGCCAAGACATTACGCACAAAAATATTGATCTGCTGCCGGAGGCGATTACCTGATCAATCGCCCCCTTGCATCGCCCCATTCCTCAGGAGAGACGCGTGAAAGTAAAGAAACTAGCCCATCTGATTGCCTTGATCGGCGTCGTCAGCCCGGCGCTTGCACAGGAAGTGGCGGCGCCGCCGATGGCACGCGTCGAGATCACCGGTTCCAGCATCAAGCGCATCGCCAAGGAAGGCGCGCTGCCGGTGCAGGTGATCACCTTCGACCAGATCGAACAGCAAGGCATCAACACCACCGAGGAACTGGTCCGCACCATTTCCGCCAACGGTAGCGGCGCCGATAACATGACCTCGGGTAACAACGTGTTCGGCGCCGATGCCGACCGCGTCAGCGGCGGCGCGTCGTTTGCCTCGCTGCGCGGCCTGGGCCCGAATAGCACCCTGGTCCTGCTCAACGGCCGCCGCATCGCCACCCACGGCGGCAGCGGCAAGGCGGTCGACCTGAACTCGATTCCGCTGGCCGCGATCGCGCGCGTCGAAATCCTGAAGGACGGCGCCTCGGCCATCTACGGCACCGACGCCGTCGGCGGCGTGATCAACTTCATCCTGAAATCGGATTACCAGGGCGTCGAAGCCAGCGCCAACGTGAACGCCACCGAAGCCGGCGGCGGCCTGACCCGCCGCGCCTCGATCCTGGCCGGCAAGGGCGACCTCGACAGCGACCGCTACAACATCATGGCTTCGCTGACGGTCGACAAGAACAACATGCTGCACTCGCACCAGCGCGACTTTGCGAATGGCTTCCAGCCCACGCGCGGCCTGTCGCCGGACACCACCGGCACCCCGTTCGCGAACCAGCTGACCGGCGCCGGCACCGCCCTCGGCGCCAACTTCCAGATGCCGGGCGACGCCACCCGCTACCTGCAGGCCAGCCTGCTGAGCCTGCAAGGCAAGTGCGATTCGATTCCGTGGATGTCGCAGTACCAGAGCCAGCTCTGGCCCGACGTCACCCCGGTCACCCGCAGCCGCTATTCCTGCGCCTACGACTACGGCGCCGACTACGTGATGGCGCCGCCGGTCGAGCGCGCCAATGCCCTGCTGCGCGGCGTGTTCCAGGTCGCGCCGGGCCACCGCCTGTTCGTCGAAGGCCTGGCCTCGCGTTCCGAGGTGACCTCGATCCTGACCCCGATGCAGATCTCGACCTCGCTGGCCACGGGCAGCGCCTACCCGGTCGGCGGCGCCTACTACCAGGACCTGTCGCCCTACATCGCGAGCTTTAACAAGAATCTGCCGATCATCTACAAGTGGCGCGCGGCCGACTTCGGCAACCGCACGATGGACAACACCACCGACGGCGCGCGCCTGCTGGTGGGCCTCGAAGGCACGCTCGGCAAGTACGACTACAAAGTCGGCCTGTCGCGCGCGATCAGCAAGACCCAGACCACGCTGACCGACGGCTACGCCTACACCACGCCGATGTACCAGGCGCTGGGCACCGGCCTGATCAATCCATGGCTGCAGCCAGGCCAGAGCCAGACGCCGGAAGCGATGGCGCTGATCGAATCGACCAAGTTCCGCGGCGACTTGCAGCACGGCCGCACCACGCTGACCCAGCTCGACGGCTCGGTATCGGGCGAGATCTGGGACTTGCCGGCCGGCCCGCTGGCCGCCGCGGTCGGCTTCGACCTGCGCCGCGAGGGCTATGCCTACGGCCAGGACGCCGATGCGACCATCGTCTGGCAGGCGCCGGGCAATGCGGCCCTGAAACAGGCCGAGCGCGACATCAAGGCCGTGTACGCCGAACTGATCGTGCCGGTGGTGAAGGACCTGGAACTGCAATTGGCCCTGCGCCGCGACCACTACAGCGTGATCGGCGCCACCACCAATCCGAAGGTCGCCTTCCGCTACCAGCCGGCCAACTGGCTGCTGCTGCGCGGTTCGGCCAACAAGGGCTTCCTGGCGCCGAGCTTCACCCAGCTGTATTCGGCCTCGCTCGACCAGGAACTGCCGAACGGCACCATCGACCCGGTCGGCTGCCCGCTGAACCCGGGCGACCCGGCCTACTGCGCGATCGCCCGCCTCGACTACAAGAGCGGCGGCAACTCGAACCTGAAGCCGGAAACGTCGAAGCAGGGCACGCTGGGCGTGGTGATCGAGCCGTTCAAGGGCTTCTCGGCCTCGATCGACTACTGGCTGATCAACACCCAGGACAAGATCCTGAACCGCACGCCGCAGATCATCCTGGCGAACCAGCCTGGCCTGTCGGCCAACGTGATCCGCAACAACGACGGCAACCCGGGCACCATCAATTACGTGCAGGCTGGCTGGATCAATGCCGGCGGCGTGAAGACGCGCGGCGCCGACCTCGGCCTGCGTGGCGACGGCCGCATCGGCGACTGGAAGTGGAGCGCGGGCCTGGACGGCACCTGGACCCAGCACTTCCAGTTCGCCGAGCTGGCGGGCCAGGCCTACAAGGAGTACGTGGGCAACTTCTATACGCGCGATTTGTACCTGCGCTGGAAGCACAACGCCACCTTCAGCGTCAGCCGTGGCGACTGGAGCGGTACGCTGAGCAACAACTTTGCCACCGGCTACAACGACCAGGTGCCGAACAAGGGCATCGGCGCGCCGCCGCCGGGCTTCGACCCGACCGTGTCGAGCTACACGACCTGGGGCCTGTCGACCAAGTACACCGGCTTCAAGAACGCTTCGCTCACCTTCGGCATCCAGAACCTGTTCGACCGCGACCCGCCGTTCACCGCGCACAACGTCGACGAAGTCGTGGGCGCCGGCTGGGATCCGCGCGTGGCCAGCCCGCGTGGCCGTTCCTACTCGCTGCTGCTGAAGTACAAGTTCTTCTGATTTGTATCTCCGTTTGCGGCCCGCAGCCGAAGGAAGCCCGCGCTTCCACGGCGCGGGCCGTTTTTCATTGATGAAACCGAACGTATGTCCAGCCTGAAGTTCAGCCGGCGCGCCTTTGCCGCCTGGCTTGCCGCCGCCGCGCTCACGCCGCTATCCAGCACCGCGGCGGCCAGGCCGCGCACGCGCAAACCTGCTTCGAAACGTCCCATGACACCCCTGATCAAACCTCCACGCCTGCGTCGCGGCGACACCGTCGGCCTGATCGCGCCAGGCGGCTACACGAGCGAAAAATCGATCGCCAAGGCGCGCGCGAATATCGAGGGCCTGGGCCTGAAGGTGCGCGAAGGACAATACCTGCGCGAAGTGAACGGCAACTATGCCGGTACGGTAGAACAGCGCCTGGCCGACCTGCACGCCATGTTCGCCGATCCGGACGTGCGCATGCTGTGGCCGATCCGTGGCGGCTCGGGCTGCATCTCGCTGCTGAAAGCGCTCGACTACGACTTGATCCGCCGGCACCCGACAATCCTGCTCGGCTATTCCGACATCACCGCCCTGCACCTGGCGATCTTGAAAGAAACCGGGCTGGTGACCTTCCACGGTCCGGTGGCCTCGTCGACGCTGTCGGACTATGCGCGCGAGCACATGCTCGCCGTGCTGATGGACCCGCAGCCGTCGTACACGATCCCCATGGCGCTGGACAACAGCCGCCGCGCCATTTTGCAGCCGCACTTCGGCATGCGCACCGTGCATGGCGGCAGTGCGACCGGACGCTTGATTGGCGGGAATTTGAGCCTGGTCGCGGCGCTGGCCGGCACGCCGTATGCGGCCGACTTCCGCGACAGTATTTTGTTCCTGGAAGAAGTGAACGAGGCGCCCTACCGGATCGACCGCTGGATGACCCAGCTCGATCTTTCAACCGGTTTCCGCAAGGCGGCGGCCCTGATGATCGGCATCTGCGACGAGTGCGGACCCGAGCACGAGGACGTGTCGCTGACGCTGGACCAGACCTTCGACATCCATTTGCAGCCCTTGCCGATTCCGGCCGTGACCGGCTATTCGATCGGCCACATCCGCAACCAGTTCACGATCCCGATGGGCGTCCAGGCCACCCTCGATACCGAGCGGCAGACGGTGACCTTGCTGGAGGCGGCGGTCGCCTGACCGGCCGCCCATCCCTTACCAGCGGGTTTATTTCTTGGCTTCGACGCCCGGCGTTTCCGCGCGCACCAGGAAGGCCTGGGTCACTTGCGGCAGGTGTTCCAGCAGCCAGGCGGCCATCGCCTTTTCCTGGGCCAGGATCTGTTCGCAGGCGGCAGCGGTGGCGGTGTCGCCCACGGCATTCGCGGCGCCGATCAGCGAGGTGTAGCTGGCGATCTCGAGGTTCTCGAACACGTAGCCGGCCATCGCGCCTTTCACCACTTCGTCGCTGGTGGTCATGCCGCCCACGGCCTGGCCGAATGCCGCCAGCTTGCCACCCAGGTCCTTGAAGACCGAATTGCCGATGCCGCGGCGGGCCATGATTTCATCAAGCTGGCTCTGCTGCCAGCGGGTTTCGTCGATGTGCTGGACGATGCGCGCGCGCAGCTCAGGGTAGTGTTCCAGGCGCTCGGCCTGGGCGTTCAGCATCTTGTCCGCTTGCTGTTCCATCGCGTGCGCGTCGCGCAGCCAGTCGTTCAGGTGGTCGTTTGCCGAAGTCGTCATGGGTCTTCTCCATCGTTGAGGTTTGCCGGATGCGCCAGTGGTGGCGCCGCCTGAATGTGCATGCAGCCGCCATGTGGCAGGCTGCGCAGCTACGGCTACCTTCGCAGAGTTGGCGATCGATGTTTGTTAGATGCGCCACACTTCGGCGAACTTAAGCGCAGAAAGATGCGTGATCGCTGCCTGATGGAAAAGATTGGAAACATGTGCCGCATTGTTGGGGTGGGCTCTCGAGCCCACGCGGTACAACAAATGCATGTCGATGCGTGATGTAGAGAGCTGTCAGCACGAGTGCCCAGCGCGGCCCGGCCCACCCTGCGAACGTCAGGCCTTGCGGCGCATGGATACGTAGCCCAGCTGTTTGCCGTTCTGCGCGACCGCCCGGATCGCTGGCGCCGCCATCACAGCGCCCGTGCGATCAGGATCTTCTGGATGTCGCTCGTGCCTTCATAAATCTGGCAGACGCGCACGTCGCGGTAGATGCGCTCGATCGGGAAGTCGGCCACATAGCCATAGCCGCCAAACACCTGCATCGCATCCGACACCACGCGCTCGGCCATCTCCGAGGCGAACAGCTTGGCCATCGCCGCCTCCTTCAGGCAGGGCAGGCCGGCATCCTTCATCGAGGCCGCGTGCAGGATCAGCTGGCGCGCCGCCTCGATCTTCATCGCCATCTCCGACAGCTTGAACTGCACCGACTGGTGCTCGAAGATCGCCTTGCCGAAGCTGGTGCGCTCCTTGGCGTAGGCCAGCGCGGCTTCGAAGGCGGCGCGCGCCATGCCCACCGATTGCGAGGCGATGCCGATGCGCCCGCCCTCCAGGCCGGACAAGGCGATCTTGTAGCCCATGCCCTCTTCGCCGATCAAATTCGCGGCCGGGATGCGGCAGTTCTCGAACACGATCTGCGCCGTGTCCGACGAGTGCTGGCCCATCTTGTGTTCGAGGCCGGCGACGATGTAGCCGGGGGTATTCGTCGGCACCCAGAAGGCGCTGATGCCCTTCTTGCCGGCCGCCTTGTCCGTGACGGCCATGACAATCGCCACGTCGCCGTGCTTGCCGCTGGTGATGAACTGCTTGGTGCCGTTGATGACGTACTCGTCGCCTTCGCGCACGGCCGTGGTGCGCAGGGCGGCGGCGTCGCTGCCGGTGTGCGGCTCGGTCAGGGCAAAGGCGCCCAGCATCTCGCCTTGCGCCAGCGGCACCAGCCACTGCTGCTTCTGCACGTCGCTGGCGTACATCATGGCGATGCTGCACACCGGGCAGTTGTTGACCGAGATGATGGTCGAGGTGCCGCCGTCGCCGGCCGCGATCTCTTCCAGCACCAGCGCCAGCGACACGTAATCGAGGCCCGCGCCCCCGTACTGTTCGGGCACGGCCACGCCAAAGGCGCCCAGCCGGGCCAGTTCCTTCAGTTCGGCTTTCGGGAAGTAGTGTTCCTTGTCCCAGCGGGCAGCCTGCGGGGCCAGGCGTTCCTGCGCGTAGCTGCGCAGGGCGTCGCGGATCATCTGGTGTTCGTCGGTCAGGATCATGGTGTCTCGTGTGTGGTTTTTATCGCCGGCGGCTTACCAGGGGATGGGGTCGCCGTCGTGGTTCAGGAAGCTGCCGTTGGCCTGCGGCTGGGCCTTGGCCAGGGTGGCGCGCAAGTCGCGCACACTGTGCTCGACACTGATCGCCGCGCCGTCGCCGCCCATGTCGGTCTGGACCCAGCCCGGGTGGAAGGCGATGCAGGTGGCGCCTTGCGGGCCGAAGGTGAGCGCGGTATCAAGGAGGACGGAATTGAGCGCGGCCTTGCTGGCGCGGTAGAGCGAGCCGCCGGCGCTCGTGCGCGAGCCGATCGAGCCCATGCGCGAGGACAGTACGCCGAGCTTGCCGCGCGTGGCGGCCACCAGCGGCGCGACGATCGGCAGCAGGCGCATCGCGGCCAGCACGTTGGTGTGCATCACGGCGTCGAAGTCTTCCTGCGTGGGAAAGCCGTCGTGGCGCGGGCCGTACAGGCCGGCGACCAGCCAGGCGGTGTCGATCTTTTCGTCGTCGAGTTTCCAGCCGAGGCCGGCGATGGCTTCAGGGTCGGTGACGTCGAGCTGGTGCGGTTCGGCGCCGAGTTGCGCCAGTTCGTCGAGGTCTTGCTGCTTGCGGGCGGTGGCGATCACGCGCCAGCCCTCCGCGCGGTATTGGTGCGCGAGTTCGTGGCCGATGCCGCGCGAGGCGCCGAGGATCAGAGCGGTGGGCATGGTGGTGTTCCTCCGATGGGTGTTGCGGTTTGCGTAGGTACGACGTATCCAGACAAACATCGTAACCGGAAACCGGAACCTCAATGGTCCGGTTCCCCGGTCACCGACATCACACCATCTCGATCGCCATTGCGGTCGCTTCACCGCCACCAATGCACAGCGACGCCACACCACGCTTGCCGCCGGTTTTCTTCAAGGCGCCGAGCAGGGTGACGATGATGCGCGCTCCGGAGGCGCCGATCGGGTGGCCCAGTGCGCAGGCGCCGCCGTGGATGTTGACCTTCTCGTGCGGGATGTCGAGGTCGCGCATGGCGGCCATCGGCACGGCGGCAAAGGCTTCGTTGATCTCGAACAGGTCGACGTCATTCGCCATCCAGCCGGTCTTCTTGAACAGCTTGTGCATCGCGCCGATCGGGGCGGTGGTGAACAGGTTCGGTTCCTGGGCGTGGGTGGCGTGGCCGATCACGCGCGCGATCGGGGTCAAGCCCAGTTCCTTGGCCTTCGATTCGCGCATCATCACCAGCGCGGCGGCGCCGTCGTTGATCGACGAGGACGAGGCGGCGGTGACGGTGCCTTCCTTCTTGAAGGCGGGCTTGAGCGACGGGATCTTGTCGATCTTCGCTTTCAGCGGGCCTTCGTCCTTTTCCACGATCAGCTCACCGGTGCGGGTGGCCAGCGTGACCGGCGCGATTTCCCAGGCAAACGAGCCATCGTTGTTGGCCGCTTGCGCGCGCTTCACGGAGGTGATGGCGAAGTTGTCCTGGTCTTCGCGGGTGAACTGGTAGGTCGCCACGCATTCTTCCGCAAAGGTGCCCATCGAGCGGCCTTCGCCGGTCTTTTCGTTGCGCGAGTAGGCATCCTCCAAACCGTCGAGCATCATGTGGTCGAACATCGGCGCGTGGCCGATGCGGTAGCCGCCGCGCGCTTTCGGAATCAGGTAAGGCGCGTTGGTCATCGACTCCATGCCGCCGGCCACCACGATGTCGGCGCTGCCGGCCACCAGCTGGTCGTGCGCAAAGATCGCGGCCTGCATGGCCGAGCCGCACATCTTCGACAGGGTCACGGCGCCGGTCGACAGCGGCAGGCCGGCTTTGATGAGCGCCTGGCGCGCAGGCGCCTGGCCCTGGCCGGCCATCAGGCAGTTACCGAAGTAGACGTGTTCGACGGCTTGCGGGTCGACGCCGGCGCGCTCGACCGCCGCCTTGATCGCCACCGCGCCGAGGTCGCTCGCCGACTTCGAGGAAAAATCGCCCTGGAAGCCGCCCATCGGGGTACGGGCGGCGCCAACGATAACGACTGGATCATTCATGTTCTAGGTCTCCAAAGAGGATGGCGCGGGGCGGAGTGCTTGCTTGCGCCGATGGGTGATGGTCTGGTGGAAGAGGATGTGTTGCAGGTTTGCGCGCTACTGCATGAGATGGGGGCGGATGGCTGCGTTTCCAATCTCGGGAACGTCACTCGGGTCATCGTTCGTCTCGCGTGGGTCGGTTGCGCGTTGCAATGGGGGCGGTGTGGAGAGCAATGGCCTGCGACGTCACCCGTAGAGCTTGTGAAAAGATCGCCATGGCGGCGTTGCCTCGGCTCGCCATACGCTCGTACGGTCGTCGCCGCCGGCAAGTGCAAACGCCGCGGCGACATTTGTTCATGTAAGTCTTACGCCGTCTCGCCAAACAGTTCACGCCCGATCAGCATGCGGCGGATCTCGCTGGTGCCAGCGCCGATTTCGTAGAGCTTCGCATCGCGCCAGAGACGGCCGACCGGGTACTCGTTGATGTAGCCGTTGCCGCCCAGGGTCTGGATCGCTTCGCCCGCCATCCAGGTGGCCTTTTCGGCGCTGTACAGGATCGCGCCGGCGGCGTCCTTGCGCAGCGCGCGCACGGCGGCGGCGTTCTCGGCGCGGTCGCAGGCCTGGCCGACCGCGTACACATAGGCGCGGCACGCCATCATGGTCGAGTACATGTCGGCGATCTTGCCCTGCATGAGCTGGAATTCGCCGATGGCCTGGCCGAACTGCTTGCGCTCGTGGATATACGGCACGACCACGTCCATGCAAGCCGACATGATGCCCAGCGGACCGCCCGACAGCACGGTGCGCTCGAAGTCCAGGCCCGACATCAGCACGTTGACGCCCTTGCCCACGCCGCCCAGCACGTTCTCGAGCGGCACTTCGCAGTCCTCGAACACCAGTTCGCCCGTGTGCGAGCCGCGCATGCCCAGCTTGTCGAGCTTTTGCGCGATCGAGAAGCCTGTATAACCCTTCTCGATCAGGAAGGCGGTCATGCCGCGGGGGCCGGCCTCGAGGTCGGTCTTCGCATACACCACCAGGGTGTCGGCGTCGGGGCCGTTGGTGATCCACATCTTGGTGCCGTTCAGGACGTAGCGGTCGCCTTTCAGCTCGGCGCGCAGCTTCATGCTCACCACGTCGGAGCCGGCGTTCGGCTCCGACATCGCCAGCGCGCCCACGTGCTCGCCCGAGATCAGCTTCGGCAGGTATTTCTGTTTTTGTTCTTCGGTGCCGTTGCGCTTGATCTGGTTGACGCACAGGTTCGAGTGGGCGCCGTAGGACAGGCCGACCGAGGCCGAGGCGCGCGAGATTTCTTCCATCGCCACGATGTGGGCCAGGTAGCCCATGTTGGCGCCGCCGTATTCCTCGCTGACGGTGATGCCCAGCAGGCCGAGTTCGCCCATCTTCTTCCACAGGTCCATCGGGAACTGGTCGGTGCGGTCGATCTCGGCAGCGCGCGGCGCGATTTCGGCAGCCGCAAATTGTTGCACTGCTTCGCGCAGCGCGGCGATGTCTTCGCCGTGGTCAAAGGTCAAGCCTGGAAGATGCAGCATGTCGTCCTCTCGGTGAACGGTGTGATTAAGCTCTCGGCATCATACTCGCGTGTGACGTTAACGTAAACGTCAAGTAGTGGACGCGGTTGCGCCTTCAAAGGCGCGTTTGTTCAGGCGGCGTTGCTGGCGCTAAGCGGCACGTCATCCTCGCCCAGCAGGCGCCGGCATTCCTCCTCGTGCGCGGCAATTTCTTCCAACGCCATCTCGATATCGGCACGCTGCTGTTCCAGGGTCTCGCGCTGGTGCCCCAGCACGCCGAGGAAGCGGTTGATCTGCGCCACCGTGTCCTTCGGCGACTCGTACATGTCGACGATACTCTTGATCTCCGACAGCGTCAGGCCCAGGCGCTTGCCGCGCAGGGTCAGTTTCAGGCGCGTGCGTTCGCGCGGGGTGTACACGCGGTTGCGTCCGCCCACGCCTTCGCGTTTCGGGCTGAGCAGGCCCTGGTCTTCGTAGAAACGGATCGCACGCGCGGTGATGTCGAATTCGCGCGCCAGTTCGGCGATGGTGTAGGTCGTGGCCATGAAAAAAGCGGATGAAGGTAAGAGCGGGTGGAAACGGCTAGAATCGGACGCCGGCATTGCCGTTTACGTTAACGTCACCCATTGTAGCGCGCCCGTCCTGCATGGAATACGAAAGATTGCTGAACATGAATCCGCTCGAAGCCCAGTTAAGCTATCCCTTTGCCGATGCCCTTCCGCCGCCCGGCACCGTTCGTGAAGTCGCCCCCGGCATCGGCTGGCTGCGCATGCCGCTGCCCTTCGCCCTCGACCACATCAACCTGTGGGTGCTGAAGGATGAGCGCGAAGGCCGGCAAGGCTGGAGCGTGATCGATTGCGGCGTGGCCACCGACGCCACCCGCGCCGCCTGGGAGCAGGTGCTTGCCAACGAACTCGACGGCCAGCCGGTGCTGCGCGTGATCGCCACCCATTGCCACCCGGACCACGTCGGCCTGTCCGGCTGGCTGTGCGACCGTTTCGACGCCCCGTTCTGGCTGACCACCGGCGAATACGGCTTCGCGCGCATGATGGCGGCGGCCCTGCCCGGCGTCGACGGCCCCTCGGCGATTCCGCACTTCGAGCGCCACGGCCTGGCCGACCAGGACATGCTGGAACAGATGCGTAGCCGCCGCAATTACTACCCGTCACTGGTGCCGAGCGTGCCCGCGTCCTATACCCGCCTGCAGGATGGCCAGGATGTCACGATTGGCAATACAAGCTGGCGCGTGATCACCGGTTTTGGCCACTCCCCAGAACATGCTTCGCTGTATTCCCAAGCGCTGAACGTGCTGGTCTCGGGCGACATGGTGCTGCCGCGCATTTCGACGAATGTCTCGGTGTTCGCGATCGAACCGGAAGGCAACCCGCTCCAGCTCTACCTCGACTCGCTCTCCAAGTTCGCCGGCCTGCCCGACGACGTGCTGGTGCTGCCTTCGCACGGCAAACCCTTCCGCGGCCTGCACACCCGCATTGCGCAATTGCGCCAGCACCATGTGGAGCGCCTCGACGAGGTCGTCGAGGCCTGCGCGACGCCGCGCAGCGCGGTGGATATCGTGCCGATCATGTTCCGGCGCCAACTCGACGCCCACCAGCTCAGCTTTGCACTCGGCGAAGCACTCGCGCACCTGCATAAACTCTGGAATGATGGTACTTTGAAGCGCGTAACCGGAACCGACGGCATCGTTCGTTTCCACCGCATCTGACTTGCCTTGAGCCGGACTCTGCGGGCTTCCCCAGCCCGCCCGGCCTGACTTAACGGCACTTGTATAGCGAAGCGTGGCATTCACGCGACAAAACATTTGCACGAATGTTATTCATGGTGAAAATGTCGATTCTGCGCGGAAAAGGTTATGGCATGATGTCACACTTCTGCGCATTCCACGCCTCACCTCTTTGTTACTTATCTGTCTGTAAACTGTCACAACTGGTCTGTACGGGCAAGAGACTGACATTTATAGTCCAGCATGAAATAGTGCCATCATGAATTCCACGAATGAACGGGAGAGCTTTAGCGAGCGTCTCCAACAGGCGCTGAAGAACGCCCACTACTCACCAGACAGCCCGACTCGCCTCGCCCGTGAATTTAACATTCGCTTCGAAGGCCGACCGATTACCGTCCATGCCGCGCGCAAGTGGCTGGTCGGCGAAGCCATCCCGACCCAGGAAAAATTGCGCATGATCGCGCAATGGCTGGGCGTGCCCGCCGACTGGCTGCGCTTCGGCGGTCCGGAAAGCCCGGGCGAAAGCACCGACACCGGCGGCGCCGCGCGCTTCGAATCGGCCGACGTCAAGCTGATCGCCGACCTGCAGCGCCTCGATGAGCACCACCGCCAGCTGGCACGCGAATTCATTCGCATGCTGGTGCGCATCAACCACCAACCGCTGGCCAAGTAAGCGCAGTCCTTCCCTGCCTGAGGTTTCCCGCTTACAAATTTTCTTCTGAATCGGGCAGTACAAACCGCTTTCGCTGGCGCATAATCGAACTCGTCACAGCCGAGGATCGTACCAGCCCATGAAAAGCAATTATGTGAATACTGCCCAGCTGAAAGAGTTGATGACGGCGCCGCCGATGAGCGCGGCCCGTCACGCCGAGGTGATGCGCAAGCGCATCGCCCAGCGCAGGATGCTGGAAGAAGCAAGGGAACTTAAAAAGGCCGGGGATAGCGGCTACAGCAGCAAGCGTTAAGTTTGCCTGAACGTCAGGCCTGCGTGTCGCCACCGGCGCCGCGCATGCCCGGCCAGCGTGCAGCCTGCGGGTTCTCGATGCCGAGCAGGTCGAGCACCCGGTCCAGTGTGTGGTCGACCATCTCCTCGATGCTCGCCGGACGGTGGTAAAAGCTGGGCAAAGGCGGAAACACGATGCCGCCCATTTCGGTCACGGCCGTCATATTGCGCAGGTGCGCCAGGTTCAGCGGCGTTTCCCGCACCATCAGGATCAGGCGCCGGCGTTCCTTCAGGACCACGTCGGCCGCACGCGCGACCAGGTTGTCCGCCAGGCCATGGGCCACGGCGGCCAGCGTCTTCATCGAACAGGGAGCAATCACCATGCCGTCGGTCTGGAACGAACCGCTGGCGATCGTTGCGCCGACTTCGCGGTTCTTGTGCACGGCATGGGCCAGGGCTTCGACCTCGCGCCGCTGCAGGCCGGTTTCCTGGTGCAGGGTCAGCGAGGCGGCGTCGGACATCACCAGGTGGGTCTCGACGCCGGGCACGGCGCCAAGGCGCCCGAGCAGGCGCACGCCGTAGACCGCGCCGGTCGCGCCGGTGATGGCGACGATGATCCGGCGGGGACGTTTTTCCGTCATTACTTCTTGAACATCGCTTGCAGTTCGCCCGAGTCGTACATCTCGTTCATGATGTCGGTGCCGCCGATGAACTCGCCGTTCACGTACAGCTGCGGCACGGTCGGCCAGTTCGAGAAGTCCTTGATGCCCTGGCGGACTTCCGGATCTTCCAGCACGTTGACGGTGGCGATGTTATCGACGCCGCAGGCTTTCAGGATCTGGATGGCGCGGCCCGAGAAGCCGCATTGCGGGAACTGCGCGGTGCCCTTCATGAACAGCACGACCGGGGTGTTGGTCACGGTGTCTTTGATCCAGGTTTGTACGTCGCTCATGTGATTCTGCCTTCGGAAAGAAATAGGTGAGATGGCGCCATTCTATAAGAATTCCACTGCCGCGGTGCGGCCCGCGGCCGGCTTTGGGGGCGGCTGTTCCGATGCGGCGACAGCTTCGGGTATGATCGGCCCGATTCCACACACTTCTTTCATGCTCATGCAACAACAACGTCCCTCCGCCGGCCCTTCGGCGGGCTTCAACCTGCTGCTGGCCGCGGTGCTCGGTGCCATCGGCGCCTTCGATCTCGTCAGCGGCGTGCGCGGCGACGGCCTCGGCGTGTTCCTCACCGGGCTGGCGCTGGTGGTCTACGCAGCGGTCCTGCTGCACGACGCGCTGCACATCAAGAAGACCGGCGTGCCGGCCATGACGCGCCGGCGCATGAATACCATCGGCATGGGCTGCCTGGCGCTGTATTTCGTCGGGGTGCTGGTCAAGCGGGTGCCGGAGCTGGCGCAGTTCTTTGGGTGATCCGCGGCCGGCGCCGAACCCACCCTACGCAAGCCCAGCCATGAGCGCCTTGCCGAGGCAGATGGCGTCCTCACGCCCGACATACTTGCCATAGTTCGGAATGACGCGGTAGCCATGCTTTTCGTAGAACGCCACCGCGCGGATATTCACCTTGCGCCGCATCCAGTTCTGCGGCCAGCGCACGTGCCTCGGCGCAATCGGGATCGACAGGCGCGCAGGCCGGCATCGCTTACTTCTTCAGCTTGGCGAACGCCGCCGCCATCGCATTGCCGCCCGCCGGCGCCGCACGTTCCTGGCGACCCTGCTGCTGGTGCTGGGCCACGCGCTTGCGGTCATCGCGGTCGCCGCGCTGCTGCGGCTGCGAACCCGCTGCCGGCGCGCTGTCGGTCAAGCGCATGGTCAGCGCGATGCGCTTGCGCTTGGGGTCGACTTCCAGCACCTTCACTTTCACCACCTGCCCCGCCTTCACCACCGTGTGCGGGTCTTTGA
>Ga0265780_10000470_pt1 | contig 62784 bp, 62 predicted proteins | sample P1T30metagenome_FD_192432 | JGI IMG/M metagenome (GOLD analysis project Ga0265780, IMG submission 192432) | Plant litter microbial communities from East Loma Ridge, Irvine, California - P1 T30 | ecosystem: Environmental > Terrestrial > Plant litter > Unclassified | place: USA: California... | reverse complement strand
TAGTCAATTGCGGCAACCCATATCATGTTATCAGTCACAACTCACGGCACTCCCGGAACAAATGCCTACATCGAATCGGGGAGTCCAAAGCACCTCGTATCAGCGACAACAACCTACATCATATCGGGGAGCCCAAATGAGCTTCAAACTTCCACAACAGAGTGCGACATATCGTGAGCCAAATCAACTGATCAGGACGCCAGCCGTTCACGAGGCGAATGCGGTGCTTGTTGCCGCGACTAGATACGCAGAACGACCTCAAGGTGTTCAAACTCGTATCATACGTCCTGGAGAACCTCATCACTTTGGCAGTCGCGCAGACTACGAGCGTGGCGAGCTGCACTGCACGCTTTGCCGGTGCCAAAATCCCGACAGCCACGGCGACGCTTACACTATGCTGAATTCCCCACGAGGCAGCGACATCAACGGCCAGCCTATTGACTGGCAAGAAGCCAAGAGAAGGATCCTGGACTGTTATCAGCGAGACCAGATATCACATGCAGAGGAAATAGCCGTGGCACATATTATCTTTGATGCGCCAACCGCACAGATCGTATCGCAGGGTGAGGCAGGGTTGACGCAGGCGATTCGAGAGGGCTGTGCGATCAACGTCAACACTGTTCACAACAACGTTGGCTGGCACAATAATGATGGGCATGCAAAGCCATATTTGACCCAAGAGGGCGCAAAGACTCAATATCGTCGTTGAGGAGGTTTAGCACCAATACGGGATCTGCTCGATTATACGTGGAGTACATCTAGGGTGAGCTGTTTCGTATGTCAGAACTTAACAAATCTAAACAACTGTTTTTGACTTGAAACGCTCGATACTGAAGTTTAATGTGACATAAACACAATTTGTGGCATATATGATAAACAGTGTGCGGCATGTCACACCGCATTTCGAATTACATTCGATAATTCGCTGGCCCAAGTCGGAGTGTGATGTGTAGCAGAGGTGTGACGGAATGTGTGTTGGCTTTACAATTCGCATATAGCGTCACCACGTACTCTTCGCCGATGGTCTTGTTGTATGGTCGTGTTGTGCTGACGGCCTACATACAATAATGTCCAGTTACTAATCTCTAGGCACGTGTCAGATAACTACGAGCATATCTGTATGTCCTCAATGTTGGCCTACGTCTCGACCTCGGAATTCACATTACGCGCCTGTTGAGTCAGCCAGCTGTGCAGCATGAAATTCCTCGATGACCTAAAGTACTCACTTCTCAATAACTGTTGACCCCCGACTCTGGAACCTGCATTATCTGCAAACAAAAAAGAAACACGAGCATGAATTCAAACAGAAACAGTCATTTCCAATCACCTTCTATGAGTCAAAGCACACAACGACCGAGCCTTGGCCATAGTAGTCATTCAAATCAAAATACTAGCGAGACAGCTGCAGGGCAGAGGAGTGAGTTGGCGTCAACACGTGCAGTACCATCAACGCGCCCAGCACCTGGCCAACCACATCTTACTGGCACGCGCATCAATCGAGGAGCCGGGCGTCTCGAGAGTACTATATGCCGCTGCCAGAACCCCGATGAGCATGGAGACGCTTTCTCCAATGGCGATGTTTCTTGGGGAACCGACCGGAATGGCATGGAAATCTCTTGGAGTATAGCCATGAACCGTATCCTCGATATCTATGGTACAAACTTGGTGACACGAGAACAGGAGCGGAATCAGTACAACGCTATCTTATCTCAAGGTTCAGCGCAAGAGCGCCGAGAGTTGGAAAACGAGGTCGATGGGTTCGTGCAGAGCGGTAAGCATGTGAAAGTTGACCCAACACTGACTTGGCACAACGACAACGAGCAGCTAAAGCGGGAGTGAACCGAGGAGGGCGCTCGCACAATAATTCATCATCCACATCATTCAGATGGTACATCGCTACGACGGAGTTCATACGAGAGCGCGCCAGGACTGCCGAGCAGTGGTCGGCATGCAAGGCGTTTGAATGCAGGTTCTGCAAGCCGCTTCTCAGACCACCGAAGTCGTGATCAGGTGGGAAAGTAGACGATAATTACAAGTAATGTATTAATTTACCTTGCACGATATTCGGAGCGTTTTCTAAGTTAGGTGGGTAGTGATTGAGTTTCGTTCACCATGGCGACTTCCAGGTAGAATCGTATGACGCAGGACTGCATTTCAAAGCATGAACCGGCTGCCTTGGGGTGTGACCATACGCTAGAAATTGCGACGCACAGGTATACGCTGATATCAAAGCATTGGCTACAGTGGTTACGCCAAAAGCCTAGAGCTGAAGATGGAGGCCCAAATAGGAGTTCAGCTGCGGCTAGCAGCTTGGCAGTGCAACCCCTCTTCGTCCAGAATGCCACCTTCGCAGTCTTATCGCCTTCAGACAATGCAACATGGACAAAAAACATGCTGATCTGATAAGATCGCAGCATGTGAGATGCAGTCGCTTTTCCCGGTTTTGTTCAGTCAGTGTGTTGAGCGCAACGGAAACCCCTAAAAACCTTGGGCGCAGCATCCACAAGATGTAGGTCTCGTTAATGCCATACCTAGGTAGGAAGTCAAAATTTACGTACATGGATTATACCATGTACGTGCGACAGGGTTTACCGGTCAACGAACTACTGTTGGCTCGATCCGACGGCAAGAATGCGCATTCGTTTATTAGGACCACTTTGGGAATCCGGCGTCAGCCAGACCTCAGCCTCACCAACCGGAACGCGCAACATTTATCAGAAGATGAAAGCCGCCAATACATGTATGCCCAAGTTCCAGGACTAACTCCATTCCTATGTGGTCGACCGTCCGAAGCATATAGCAATATATAGAAGAACGGAAACGACATTTGAATTCGACAAGTATTCTTCGAATTCGACGAGTATTCATTCTTACTCAACGATGAACGTTAACCCCACCAACACTCCCCCAGGCTGGAAAGCAGAATGGAGCCATCAATATTCAAGACAGTAAGGGCTAGACGCAAGAATAAAAGGTGAACTAGTCGCTGATCAGCTTAGCTTCTACATCAATCTTTCGACGAACGAAAGTACTTGGAATCTGCCTACGGCAACATTGCCCCCTGTACAGCGTCAGCAATCTCTTCAGAGAAAGCCTGTCCCTGCCCAGCCTCCAGTCACGCAAGGTCAAGCTTCAGTTGTAGCGAAACAGGGGATCTACGTCGAGGCATATCCAACTCCTCCTCCACAAGTAGCCACGGGTTACTTCCCACCAGCACCAAGTACCCATCAATTACCACAAAATCTGCACGCACAGGCTCATGTCACACACCAACAACAAAATCCGCATGCTCTACCGCAGCAACATCAGTCGCAGTATAACCAATATCAGACCAGTCCACAACAATTCTCTTCAGTCACAAAATACAGCCAGTCTCCGGCATCTTTCCAAACCCCATCGACAACTCAGCTGCAAACCCCGTATCCTCAGCAACAGCGCAACTTGATAACACCTGCTGCTAGTCCGAGTGGCGGCACAATCCCTCAGTACCCTCAACAAGCTCTACAAACCTTGAGCCCGCCAACAACACCAAACACCCCAGGGTCTCAAACAGTCAACAGCCATATAATTTCTCCACAGCAGCAGTCTCAGATATATGCGCCGCCGGGAACAAACGTCGCTGGAAATTTCGTTCCGCTACGGCAGGGCCCCTCTCCGTCTTACCCGCAACAACCCAACAACTTCGGCCAGCCCCAGCAACGAGGGCATGCATTTACGCCGCCTCAACGCCAAGTTGTTCATGCCGCGCAGCCTCCTCCTCAATATCAGCAGCAAGGCGTGCATCCGCAACAAGCCCAGCTCCAAGCGCAGCAGCAGCAACAACAACAACAAGGCAAACGTTCCTCAATGATGGGCGGAAGCATGATGAACAAAATGTCCTCCAAGTTCACGCAACTTCAGAAAGGCGTCGCCGGCCCTCCAACAGCCGCCCATCCCAACGGTAAGCCGGCAGATTGGAAGAAATGGGGCAAGCGCGCAGCTATCGGCGTTGCAGGCATAGGCGCCCTGGCTCTCGGTGTAGATGCAGCAGGCGACATGTTTTCTGGTGCGGAAGGACTTGCTGGAGGGGATTGGAGTGGTGGTGGTGACTTTAGCGGAGGCGGAGGCGACGTCACTGGTTTCGAAGGCAGTGGCGATGCAGCAGGTGCTATGGATGCGCAAACGATGGTCGATGCTAACTATGCGCAACTGGAGATGGCGGGGATTGGGCAAGAGAACGCGAGTATGCTATTGGACCCAGTGGGGACAGAGTGTAAGTCTCATTGCAGATGATTTGCGGAAGAGAAACGCTAATAATTGACTGTAGATACGTGGATTGGTAACGCTGACGCGACCCAGAATGCTGCGTCATTGATTTAGAGGCTCCATATTTAGTCTGTAGATTATGTGCCGGTAATTGCAGTACGTAAGAAGGGCCAGAATGCTTACCAGATTCTCTAGACACTGTTCGTAAGTTACAAACATTAGGTAGAAGTCTACAGAGCATCTCCCATCACAGACTCCTGCCATGGTCTACATGAAACAAAAAAGGAGCTTTGTACTGAGCGCGTTGCAACGGCTTTACACCCCAACTGGCAATGTATGCCAAGGTATCACAGTTGTTTCAGAACACACTCAAGAAAAGAGGGCCGAATCGGCTCAACTCTCCTTGGCGTCGTCAATTTGCAAGGAAGGTAAGCCGAAAGACGTGCATATAAGCTTCTTACAACACAATTGGCGCCGTTATTCATCAATCACTCGTACCATCTTCCAGACTTCCGGTATATCAAACCGTTCGGGCTGGCCCGAAACTCTATCTACGCACGCACAGATACCTATCGTATAGTCGGGCTCAAAATGGCACGTGCGAGTCTGGAAATGCTGCCGATGGAGGTGCTGCAGAGCATCACTGATGTATTGAGTGTTTCTCATAGGCGCAGCGTAGCGAACTTTTCGCTGGTGAACAGACGATGCCGCCTTGCTGCGACTTTTGCGCTATTCCGGACGCTGAGTATCCGCATCGAAAATCCTGAGAGTTTAGTAAAGGCGATAGAGCAATGGACGGCAACTCTAAAATTGAGCGATAGTTTCAGACATGTTCGGACTCTCAAAGTTCGGGGCGATGTCTATGCCGACTGGCAACGCCGTTCACAAGACCGGGCTTCAGATGAGGAGGGGGCTTTTAAACCGCCTTTCAAATACGAGGACGCCTGGCTACCGCTGGTACGCTTCATGGAAACACTGCCGAGTCTGAAAGACATGCACTTCCAATGCCACGGCTCCTTACCATCTGCCTTACTCCCAGTCCTCTTGGGCAAGCATCGCTCATGCCGCCTCCATCTCAGCAACTTCAGCCTGGACAGCCTCAGACTCCGCCTCCCCAAAGGCAGCACCACGCTCATCGAGCCCAGCGCCCACGACCTCGCAATCGTCTCGTTGCCCAATCTGCGCACTATAGCCACCGATACGGTTTGGGACAACATCGCGCCCACAGACTACACGCCCAACGCGCTGGCGGAGATACTCGCACACTACTGTCCATGGGTCTCAGACGTCGATATCATATCCCGCCGATCCGAGTCCGAGCACAGCGCGTTTGAATACGTGCATTTCCCCGGTCTCAAGCACGCGCAGGAAGCGAGCAGGAAGGTCAGGCTGTCGAGTCTGTCCGTCGCTGGCGACTGGTCGGAACTGAATTCGTGGGATACGCATGCCGACTTATCTACGCTGCACACTCTGCGGCTGAAAAGCGCGGATGCGGGGTTGCTCGGATACGAAACGTCACAAGGCAATTTTGCGTCGCTCAAGGTGCTTGAGTTGGGGAATTGCCAGGGCGGCGGCCTGGATGTCTTGGGTAATGTCGTCAATGTCATCCCCGAGTTTTTGAAGTCGCTGGTGCCGCTCGAGGAGATTGTTATTACTGGGGAGATCAGGAAGGAGACGCTGGACGCTGTGCTGGATCATCATGGCGCGAGCTTGCGGCGGCTCGCGCTTCCTGCGGCGTTGGTGTCGGTCGATCGGCTCAAAGAGATGAATGAGAAGATACCCTGGTTGGAGCATTTGCATATTGGACTGCGCCGCACAGGAGGCGATGCAGATGAGGTTGCACTCTACGATACTCTCGCCACTTTCCCTCGTCTTCAATCACTCATTGTTGAGTTGGATTGCTCCATTGACGTGGCCCCCGACCAGGGCGACACGAATAGCTTCCCGTATGACGACGGGGCCATGCGGCATACACTTGTCAAGCGCGCCATCGACGCTACTCTGGCGGCATGGATTTTCCGCAGGATGGCGAGTGGTTCCGCGCCGCTGCGCAGCGTAGAGCTGAACGTCACGAATGTCGCGCAGTTTAATATGCTTAGTGATGGGGCTAGTAATGCTCAGGAGATTGGGAATCCCATTAGGCACTTTACGCGGAAATGGATGTGCGGATGGGATGTTAGGGATGATAGGGAGGGTGAGGTGGCTGCAGAAGAATGCGAGGAGAGTAAGCGTGGGAGATTGCTGGATGAGGAGAAAGACGAAGTGCGGGGATTAGGAGCGGCAGAAGGGGCGTTTCGTCACCTTTTGCCGGAGACGAGTGGAGATTGGAGGGATGATTGGAAGAGCTTTCCACTCCAGGAGTGAGGGAATACTTCAATATCCAGAGTTATGGGCTGTGGAGAGCAATTAGTTTACTCACGAGCAAATCAAGGAGACAAGCATCACAAGAGAATCAAGAATTTGTTTGGAACAATGCATTTATCATTCGATAGCATTCACGCATGTATATGTACATGAAGAAAAGAGTCTTCTCGCTGAATCTAGCAGCCTCAAAGAAGAAAAAGGTAATGGGTCATCAAGCCCCTCAAGAATATACTCTCAGTATCCAAAGAATCTAACCAGCAGGATTTGCCGTTACGCCTGAGCTATGCAGAGCGAAGAAGGTGTGGAGAAGTGTGTGTTGCGAGACGCTTACAAAGCGAACGCGCGGGCGTGGCGGCGAGCCTTGTACGACGAGCCAGTCTGCTCCTTGAGCCAGGAGATGAACTGGGTAATGGTGAAGGTCTCGGGGAGCGAGCCGGAGGGACCACCGGCGGGAGGTGCAGGTGCAGGTGAGGCGGAAGCAGCGGGCTTGCTGGGAGTAGCGGGCGCGGGTGCGGGCGCAGCAGAGGTAGCTGCGGGAGCCGAAGGGCTCGCGGGGCTGGGAGTAGCAGTTGCGGAAGGCTCGGTGGGAGTGGCGGGCGAGGAGCCAGAAGCACCAGCAGCCATGACCTTGGGGCCGGGGATGGTGTAATCTTTCTTGCCGGAGTAGATGTCGAACAAGACACCTGGGTCGGTGGCAGAGTAGGCCTTGGTCATGTCGGTACCAGAGGCAGGGAGAGCGACGGATCCGCCAGAAACCTGGATCTGACCGCAGCCGTTGTAGAACTGAGCACCCTTTTGGCGGTTGCCCTCGTGGAGAGCGATGATCTCGGGGCGGATCAGGTACTTGCCGTCCTCAAGGTTAGGGAGCTTGACAGTGATCTGTCCCTTGTTGTCGATGAACTTTTGAACAGCCCAAGTGCCGTCGGTGAGACCCTCCTCGAAGATCTTGGTCCAGACGGCACCCTCACCGTTGGTATCGGCCTTGGCCATGTAGACCATGACAGGTCCCTGATGAGACTTGGCAATGGGCTCGTCCTGGTCACCAGACTGGACCGGACCGTCGTTGTGGTGCCACTGGAAGGTGACCTCGGAGCCGGCCTTGGCCTCGACGAAGTCGGTGGTAGCCTTACCACCATTGCAGATCATAGCAGTGGAGGTAACATCGAGGATAGGGTTGTTGCCGTTGGATGGGGTCTGGACAGCAAAGTGCTGGCCCATGTCCTTGCCATCGATGACGAAGGACTGGAAGGTGGTGTGCGCAGCAGCGAGCTGAGCAGCAGCGGCGGCGATGGCAAATGAGGTCCTCATGTTGATGTTGGGTGTTGTTGGTTGGATTTGAAGCTTGGAAGTGAGAGTATAAGAGGTTGAACCTTGAGAACGAGTGTACAGGCGAAGAGATAAAGTCACGAAAGTGAATGAATACCAAAGAGCGTAGTGAACGAATGTCAGCTTCAAGCTTGATGCCTCTCACTCAAGGGAAGGTGATAGCATCTTATACTCTGCCCGCAACACGGCACGAATCGATTTGACAGCCATCAGAGTCGCTCTGACAAGCGCTCCGACGTCTTGAAACCCAGGTACCCGGTTGAACGCGAAGTAAGTGCGGGCACCTGTCATCTATCCAGCGGCCGCTAATGCAAGGGCATGTACAAACTGAGGTTGGCGTATCGATTAGTTGCCAGAGAGGTTGTTTCTAGGCAGATATCGATCCTTGGCCCCAGTACTCTTCATTGCAAGGAGCATGGAAGGATCTCGCTTCGATGCATGTTCCTGAATGGGGCGTGTTCATGGTCCAGTGTGTCGAATCACGACGAAGAGGTTTGAAACGGAGGTTAAGGTGGACCCAGCTCGAGCGGAAGAATTCTACCAACATTGCCACAGCGGTAAACGAAACTTGATGCACTGGCGGCCCCATGATGTGCTAGACGTCATGCTATGGCAAAAGCCAGCCGTGATTGCTTTGTTTTATCTTGTGAAGTTTTCCGCTATCGATTTTGCGTGAACACCAAACTTGGAAGATAGCGGTGGCTGTTTCGCATTAGTTGCTACTCCATGACCTATGTATTATTACCGCATACTCCGGCAGGTAAGGGATATGCTAGGCTCGATAGGGTAACCCCCGAGGGCCTATCAGAACGCTTAGTTGGGCCTAAAATCATATCTTTTCGCATTGATTTCGCGAAAAGCACTGATTTTAGTAGGTCGCTGGCCCTGCTGGCTCGTCTGATAGGTCTTCGGGGTTTACCTTTACCTGCCAGAGCATGCGGTATTCTTATGTTGTGTTTTATTCCTTTCGAATAATTCGGTATCTATACCCAAGAGCTCTGTATGAATTCAAGAACGTGTACGTAGATGCACAGAGGCCGCATGAACAAAAAAAGAACGCTCGAGACGTTCCGTGGGTGGGTCGAGTTCTTCCGTGGGCGCGAAGAGGTGGGGAGTGATCCGACTGAAACGAAATTCGTGGTGGGGCAAATTGCCTGGGTCCGTGGCGCGCTCACTGAAGTTTCAACTTCAGCACCGCGGTCACAAACAAGCGCTTCGATTTCCCTCTCTCGATGTATACCTACACCTGCTTGCAAACAGTTGTTCTATTGAAGCATTGTTCGGTCCGACTCACAGTAAGGCCCAAGGCTTCTTACCTTGAAAACACAATCGCGACTGTCTTGTCAGCATCGCAAATTGCATGCAGCGTGATTGGAGCACGAATCGCTTTTGGAAAAGGGCAGTATCGGGTCTACTGATGAATGACACCGTGCCGCTATCCTTCTTGAAACCTTTCTGACTCGTTATCGGGGTTCGATTCAGTCAGTAAGTGGTACATGGCACATGTAGCGTCGCGATCGTGGTTACTACCCGTGTCCCATCCGGTGTGTCAAAATTGATGAGCCTGCCGCCGCCGCGGATCGTGTGTATGCAAAGATTTGGGAGTGGGAAGAGAAACCTGAGGCGTATAGTGATGATCAGGCGGATAAAGGGCAAGCTTTATGCAATCGACTCGCGCAAAGGCGCGACTACTCTGCCGTAGAGGCGCAAGTTTGAGAGACATGAATCTTGACTTTCTCGTGTCAAGTTGATGGACATTTGTTGTGTTTGCACGCGGTGCAAGCGCTTCAGTTTCGCATAGCAGGTTTGTGCTACACGCGCGTTGAACTTTGGATTTTTGGTTGTCACTGCAGTCTGCTGAGCTTCGTAGCGTAATGGTAGGCAGTATCTGCGCGATCATTTGGCCCAGAATAAGACTTTGTGGCGTGCGCGTGTTGCGATGGAGAATGGTTTCCACATTACACTCTAATATTTGGAGGGAGGCGTTGGAGAGCTGCGGCTGGTGGCAGTGCGGGAAATTGCGATCGAGATGGACCTCCAAATCTACCCCAGAGCTTGGACCAAGGCTTTGGGGCGCTGTGGCTGATGTGGCTGTGCAGATTACCGGTACTCGCCTCCACATTGGGCAATGTCCAAAGGCATCTAGACCATGACCACAACAAAGGCTGAAGGTGCACACATCGGACATGAGTAAGGAGCTGGTGTCTCGACGTGTAGTCCATCTCAAGCTGTAAGACCATGACATGCGACTCGGAAAGCCTGATTGTCTGTGACGGGAGCGTTGTCCGCGCAACCAAATGGCGCAATTGCAACAGTTTTCAAGGTGCACAACGGCGCATCTTTTAACTAAACTTCAACGCCTAGAGCGGAAGTGAAGATAGCACAAGTAAGACGAGATCTTGTCTGGTGAAGAACGAGATCTAGGCCCTGGTGTCAGCACAGGGGTAGTAGATGGGGTCCGTCGGGTGGCTGAAAACAACAACTCGACATGCAGCATGCCGCGCAATGAGGGTCCACGGCGTACATAGGTAGATCTTGAGATGCGGGAGATGTTAGGATCACGGGGATGCCGTCCACGTCGCAGTGATGACGGTCGTCACGAGCGTTGATTGTCAAGCCCTGCACAACGCAAGAATGGCACACCGACAGTGGTGACGATCGCCGAGAGATGTTCGAGCCTTGCTTTCTCCCTGTTTTCTCGGTAGCTTCCAGCGACCCACAGCGTAATTCCGTCACACGTGTCGGCCAATTGCAAGGGCCGACACCAGAAAGCCACCGGTTCTGTGCGATAAACAAGGTGTGTTGCCCTTGGCGATCAGGCATAAGCAATTTCCCAATGCCAGAGTTTGACAATTTTTCGCTTCCAAGTTTTTTGGCTGCGTCTGTCGCATGAGGCTGACGTGTTGCATACAAGAACCGCAGACCAGCATGTGACGATACCAACACATATGCAGCCGCAGCGACGGGCAGCACGAACTGCAAGCGGCTGCGGCTACATTGATTGCGCACGCTGGGGGCTGGTGCAGTGGTGAAGTGGTGGATGGGCTAGTAGATTGGTGGTGAGACGGGTGCAGACAGCTGAAGGTGTTGTGGATCTAGCGTCGGCGTATCCCTTAGCGCCATGGCGTGGAGCTATCCCTTTGATGGGCGCCAGGATACGTCACGGCGCGTTCCCAGTACTTCAACCAGCACCACCCTTAGACCACCCACGCTCAGCAGCGAGGTGTATCGCTCCCTCACGACCCTACGACCCTTCCATCCCACCTTCCTCAAGGGCTAACCGGCTGCCCAATTACCAATCGCAAATCGTAAATCGCCCATCATGTCGGGCACCGGCGGCCAGCAGGGAAAGGCGCGTGAGAGTTCCAACTCACTATCTTCTGTCATATCGACGCTCGTGCCAGCCGCAATTCTCGCATTAGCATTTGTGACGGCTTTCATCGTTGCGCGAAAGTATTTCCGTCGCGTATATGCCCCGCGAACCTACCTCAACCATCTCGGCCAACAGCGCCAGACGCCAGCTCCCAGTGGGGGGCTGTTTGGGTGGATAAAAGATTTCAAAAATCTCCCCGACACGTTCATTCTTGACCACCAGTCCATCGATGGCTATCTCTTCGTGCGCTACTTCAAGGTCCTCATCGCCGTCTCTCTGTTGGGATGCATCATCACATGGCCTGTTCTCTTCCCCGTCAATGCCACTGGGGGCGCTGGGAACCAGCAGCTTGACATCCTCTCCATGAGCAACGTTGCCCAGCAGCCGGCCATGAACGTCAACCGCTACTATGCACACGCCTGTGTCTCGTTCATCTTCCTCAGCTTGGTCATGATCATTATTGCGCGCGAGTCCTTCTACGTCGTCAACCTGCGCCAGGCTTACCGTCGCTCGCCATGGGGCGCCAGCCGTCTGTCTGCCCGCACCATCCTCTTTACCAACGTCCCCAAGACGCTCTCGCAGTCTGCCCTCTTCGAGATGTTCCCCGGTGTCAAGCACGCCTGGGTCGCCTCCAACACCAAGGATCTGGAGAAGCTCGTCGAGGACCGCGACGAGACCGCTCTCAAGCTCGAGAATGGCGAGGTACAGCTGCAGACGGATGCGAACAAGAACCGGCTCAAGGCTGAGAAGGGCAAGAAGCACTATGTCGCCAGCGACGTCAACGACGGGACCAAGTGGATTAACCCCAAGAAGCGCCCAACCCACAAGCTCAAGTTCCTCATCGGCAAGAAGGTCGACACCATCGAGTACGGTCGCTCGCATCTTGCTGAGCTTCTCCCCAAGATTCAGGCAGAGCAGGACAAGCACTGGAACGGCCAGGGTGAGCTTGTTGGCGGCGTTTTCCTCGAATTCGACACCCAACGCCACGCCCAGGACGCCTGGCAGATGATGCAAAACAGGAAGACCAAGCCCAACTCCAAGCTCGCGGCCCAACAGCTCGGTGTTATCCCCCAGGAAGTCGTGTGGGGAAATCTGCGCATCAAGCCCGCTGAGCATCTCGTGCGATGGGCTGCTGCCACCGCTTTCATTTCTGTCATGATCATCTTCTTCGCTGTTCCTGTTGCATTCGTCGGTCTCGTCTCCAACGTTAACTACCTCCAAGAACAATTCACCTGGTTGCGATGGATTGGTAGCATTCCTCCAGTCATTCTAGGTGTTATCACTGGTCTTTTGCCCACGATCATGCTTGCAGTTTTGATGGCGTTGGTCCCTATCTTCTGTCGTTTCTTGGCCAAGACAGCTGGCTACGGTAAGTCAAATCATTTCGCTACTACAGGCGACATCACACTAACAATTCTCAGTCACTTGGAGCCAGATCGAGCTCAAGACACAGTCGTGGTACTTTGCGTTCCAGGTTGTCCAGGTCTTTCTTATCACGACTGTAGCCAGCGCAGCTACAACGGTTGTCACCGCTGTCATCAATGACCCAGGCTCCGCTCTAACCGTGCTTTCGGAGAACTTGCCCAAGGCTTCGAACTTCTACATCAGCTACTTCATTCTACTTGGTCTATCGTCTGCATCAGGCACACTCCTAAACATCGGTGGCTTTGTTGTCGTTGTCCTCCTCGGCCGTATTCTCCCAGGAAAGACACCGCGTAAGATCTTCGAAAAGCTCACCAAGCTCTCCGGGCCGTCCTGGGGATCCGAGTTCCCCAAATGGACGAACTTGGCTGTCATCGCTATCACCTACTCTGGCATCGCACCTCTCATGCTGGGGTTTGCGGTCATCGGTTTCTCCCTCATTTACATTGCATTCAGGTACAACTTCTTGTATGTGTACGAGTCCAACATTGAGACCAAGGGTGCCGCCTACCAGAAGGCCATGAAGCACATCATCGTTGGCTGCTATCTCTCCGAGCTCTGCCTCATTGGCTTGTTCGCCATCTCCACGGCCAAGAACATCCAGGCCGTCGGACCTCTAATCATCATGTGCATCCTTCTGCTCATTACTATCATCTTCTCGGTAACGCTAAGCAAGGCCCTTGCTCACGAAGAGGCCCGCCTCGCTTACACCGACCCTTCGCCCATGAACGGTCACCACGAGAATGGACTTAAAGGCGTCAATGGTACCAACGGCGAGAAGGTCGCGGCAGCCCAGAACGGCGACTCGTTCCAGCATGCCCCTAAGCCAAGTCGCATTCCTCTCTTCCTCCGGAAACTCATCAACCCCGAACGCAACTCCATGAACACGTTGTCTGCGTCTCTCGATCAGTTCTACCATCAGCCACAGGAGCCGCTTCCGGTTGAGATTCAGAAGCGTGCCTTCTTCAACCCCTCGGTCACCTCGCCCACCCCAGTCATTTGGATTGTTCGCGACGACATGGGTATCAGCGAGCGTGAGATCCAAGACACCAAGAAGATGGTTCCCGGTCTCGAGATCACCGACGAGCAAGTTATTTTCAACGAGAAGGGCAAGGTATACTGGAAGGGTGTTGATGACGGACACTCCCGCGAGGCGCCTGTCTTCGAGGAGCGCATCATCTACTAGCGGTAGATGGGCATAGAAGAGGAGATGGCCGTTTCAGCGGCCTTGGATAATGGAGTTTGATACCCTATGGGACGATGACGACTGATACACATACCCCATTCCTTTTCTTGCGCACCGCTTCCTGTTCACGATGTGCGACGAAGGGCTTTCCCTTTCTCTAGTACCCCTGCACTAAGCCACTATACCTTTAAAAAGCGACGATGGGCGGAGTAGACAGTAGTAATCAATTTTAATGAGTCCGATCGAAAAATTTGTGTTACTTGCAACTTTCTGGTTCGGTGTGGTGTGAGGTGCATTCGGCCAGGCGGGATAATGATCACACGTTACCATCCCGACTTGATCGATGAAGCTCGAGACGCGATGCAAATACCTAGAAACTGGTTCTCATCATGGATCAGGCACTCGGTGCATCCTAGAATTGAAAACCATGGTACTTGCGCGTTCATCTCTCGTCTTTTAGCTTCCTCGAGATCTCTTGCGTTCTATAAGTCTATCTACTTAAAGATGGCGAAGTTACATAGTCGTACGTTCAAAAAATCCATTAATTTGAACAGAAGTCTACGTTTGGAGCTGAATTCACCACACGGGATTATTCAAGTATGAGTCCCAGAATGAGACATGGATCTGCGCTGCGTCGCAATGTTAAAGAGATGGTTGTCGACATTCACAGGTGGTGGTACATGATCGCCAACCAGGTGCCGGCCCACAACAAAGCACGCGACAACAGCCTCTTTGCGGCAACTACTACCCGGTCCCCATAGTCTTACTGAAGTCTTTACTTCTTGCGGTTATAGCTTAGTATTCGCACATAGATGTCGATGATTTTGGAGATGATGATTTCATTGACATCATCAGCCCATCATAAGGGTCCACCACGGTTCATAAGTCTACAAAAGTCAAAGTGATGAGAAGCATATTAATTTCTCACACAAACAAAGCACTTCCTCTTCAACAACTTCTAATTCATTTACATAAACAAACAAACGAATCCAACCATGTCTGCCGAATACAAGAACGCTGACTTGAACAAAATCGCTCAAGACGCCGAGCGTGACCTCAACACAGACGCCGCAAAGAAAGGCCATGGCAGCGACTCTGGTACGCCCTTCTATCCCTAATCACATACTTCATCATCTTCTCGACTCATTTGTATACTAACTCCCTCCAGGCACCGACGCAACCGGCATCGACGAGTCCGTGACTACCAAATTCCCCGGCTCCACCATCGAATACGACACGGGTGCAAGCAACAATCGCACGATCCCCGAATCCGAGGGGGGCTCGATCAACCCGGCTACCGGAAAGTTGTACAAGGCGGGCGACTATGCGCATGGGGGTGTTGGTGCGCCGGAGGCGCGGTTAGAGGGGTATGCAAAGAATCACGGAGGTGAGGATGATGTTAGGGGGAATACGGTTGATGGGGCGACACTGAGGCAGAGTGGAGCGAAATAGAGATGGATACTTGGATGGAATCAGATGAAGACCAAGCTCGCCCTGTAAGAACATGAATCAAAGTAAAGAATTCTCTCAAACTTGATGCTCATCAGAGAAAATATGCTTGCTGACAAGACACATACTCAGTCACACGACGCTCCTTCTCCTCACGCATCATCACCTGCGCCCACCACTCCCCGCTTAACCCACTGCTCCTGCATACTAATCTCAATCTCCCCAACCTCCCACTCTGTCGGCCCAACGCCAAACTGCTCATACCAATCCTCCTTCGCCCAAGCCATCCACTCCTCCTTCCACACGCGCTCATCCTCCACCTTTCGCAAAATCTCCCCCTTCTCCTTCTCCTTCGCCTCCCCAACCCTACCCTCCGCCTCCCCGCGCAATTCCGCAATCTCCGCCTCCACCTCTTCGGTCAGCCGCATCAGCTCCTCGGCCTTCCTGTCGCTCTCGTCGAGCAGTTTGAGCGTGTGCGCGTCGGAGGTGAATGTGTTGTGCGCGCGCCTGAAGAGGTGGGTGGATTCTTTGTGCAGGATGCGTAGGCGGTTTGAGAGGATGGAGAGGGAGGGGGACGCGGCGATTATGCCAGGGTAGCGGGGGGTGGTGGGTGGCTTGGCTAGGGAGTCGGAGGGTTTGGTGGGAGTGCGGTGGGTGGGTGGCATGATGGTGGTGTGTGGTTGATATCTGGGTGGTGGTGAGTTGAGGGTAGCGGTGTATGTGGCGAAAAGGACTGAGTGTTGAGGTAGCGAGGATTATGTAGAGGAGGGGTGTTAATACGTCGGAGTGAAAGATTTTAATATGTTGGTGGTTCATAGCGGAAGATGTTGCCTTGCTAAAGATGTTACATGCTCTACCTCACTTCATTATGTCAACTAGCTCCGTTGGCTAATCTCTCAATGTCCTTCGTGGCACTGTGAGAAGGCAGACTACGACGTGAAGGCCAACTTTTCATTTGGAAGAGTCGCGAATGCCCCAATTTCTCCAAGCAGTTTGCTAGATTCCTCGTGACTAATCAGTAGCAAACCCGGCCTAGAATACTTAATCGGCTCTCCTCCCACAAGTCGATGATTCTAACCGCACATTCCAAATCACGAAACTATGAGAATCGTACGCTCACACCGTCGCCTCGATTCAGTGACGAATCCCGATCCCAGACCGCGACCTGTCAAGAAACTCTCGTTGATCAAAACACTGGATCTCGAGCTCAGAATGTTGCAGAACGAGTGCATAAAGCTCAGGAATGAGGGAGTGGAGCTGGAAAGAAGGGGATTGTCTGGTGGAGCGCGCTGGATCAGCATCATGGCTGAGTTTGCGAACAACTCGAGTGCGCAGGACAGGATTAAAGAGAGTATCCACCAGACTGAGAGGCAGATTGTAGAGAGCTGGGGAAGTGCGTGGTAGACATGGATTTGTTGATGGACCGATGAACATTGCAGTATCATGAGAAACTAGCCAAGTTGCCGAGCTTGGAAGGTCTTTTTGCTGTATAAAGGCTCACAATTGTTTTCTTATTGTTGCATTCACTCTCGTGCTGTGTCTCGCCTAAATGTAATCGCCACTTGTCTAGCGCCCGCGCAAAGTGAAAGGCTAATCATTGCCACTAGCAATTCACTCGACAAACCCCGATCCTTCTCTACTTACTTTGAGTCCCAGTCTTTCTCCACCCATCAACTCAATCACCCTTCCACTTCCATACCCAGCATGTCTTCAAGCTCTTTTCAAACAGACGCTGTCGCCCGCGAAGACCCATCGAAAATTGACCCTGGAGTTCACTGCAGGATCCGCCCAATCTGCTACATGTGTTCCGTCTGGCAGCGGATCCAGTACCTGGAACTCTCCGGAAACGACTTGGAGAGGCGACTGTCGAAGATGCCTGATCCAAACATCGACGACGACCTATTTGGACAGATGAAGTGGCCAACGTGGCGCCGCATGGAGGATGCGGAGCGCAGGAAGGACGCAATGGCTCATGTTATCATCAGCATAGATGAGATCAAGGCTCAAAAGGCTCCGCTTTGGACGGAATTTGATCAGCTGAGGAAGGATCATGGACTGGATAAGGTGAAACGATACTGAGGGCATTTCGCGTAGTCTTTTGGGGTGTGGCGCGAGAACCAAAAGTGAACACTGTGAAAAGAATGGTAAGGGCAGAAAGCAGGCACGAGGTGGAGATGTGGGGAACCAGCTATGAAGACGACCACGTGATGTCAAATGCTAGATTGGAGTATCAACTCTACTTTGTCATATAGACACATTCCAACCCGACTTGCTTCCATCTCAGCGTAGAATTGGACGTGACACGTCCCAGAAAGCTTGTCTGTTACACATCTATCGCAGTAAGTCGCCCACCGCCCACTTTCCTTCCCACCCTTTCCTTATCTCCCAACAGTGGCCCCACCTACCAATGACGAAGCGAAGACGGCTACGGACAGCAACTTGACCTGTTGATTGGTCTTGGCATTCCAGCAACAAGCTCGAGACTTCCACAACTGCAAACAGCCGCAAGCAACTATCGTTGCATGGTCGCTACGGCAGAAGAGCTGCTGGAAATGTAACAGGCAGACAGGTCGTTTGAGAGTTCGATGGGCGCTTGTGAGCAGAGGATGCGAGAATCAGAGGTGTCGATTGCCAAGCAAGAGGAGGTGACGGAGTGAGGGAGTGTCCCGGCTGGGAACAAACAGATATGAGTGGATGCGGTGCGACAGGAAACGCCATACATATTTCAAACAGTGGAAGCGGCTACGGGATTATGGCGTCGTAAGGGTCTTTGACATGGGGTGAACGGGTTTTGAGGTAGCACGAGACGGGAGTGTGCATTGATTGAGTGGAGCACGGCTGCTACAATTCGAGAGGTCGCCGACAATAACAACACGTGATATCATGTAGAGTACCTCCATGAAGGTTTGTAGAGTCTCGTGTATTTCCAAGTCAGCTGCTGATGCTGCGAGATAACGACTGACGAAAGTGGGCCATCTTCAAGCAACCTGGGCACCTCGTTTGTAGGGGATTGCGTCACGAATGTCGTGATCTCCGCGGTCAATATCCCAATGCGCGCGGAAAGGGAACATGCATACACCCGTAAATCCCTACACCGTATCGAATGCTCCTCGCAGGCAGATTCGGTCGGAGCAGCAGCAAACCTTGGACGAATGCTGCAGGTGGCGTCTACATATACTGCGCGACAGATCCATTTACTCGAAGTCCTTCATCCTCCAATCTTCAAAACACACAACTCATTCACTTTTCACACGACCGCAAACAACTCTCCGCACCATGGCTTCCAACACACCCAACACCGGTGCGCCTCTCTCTCCTGCCGAGGTCAGAGACAGGCTGGCTATTCTATTCAACGACCTGGAAACCTGTATGATCGACAACTCCAAACTCTCCAAAAAGCTCGAAGATGGGTTGATGGAACAGAAGTGTTCAGAGCGCATGCTTGAGCGCAAACTGGAGGGTACACGTAAGGACCTTCTAGCCCAAGAGAGGCATTCAGAGGCTAATATCATCATGCAAGAGATCCGTCTGGATGCTTCAATCTCCAGGGTTACGAAGCTCGAGAAGGAGATCGCGGAGCTCAAAAAAGGCATGTCCGGAACATGTATCGAGCTTCTGGAAAAGATCGGGCAACTCAAAGGCCGAATCTTGGGCATGGAGGAGGCGCGACACGTCGAGAAGCACGAGCAACCGTCCAATGCCACTGACAACGTGGTCGTTAAGGTGTGTTCCCCTCTTTCTCTCACTCTTTTGTCTGTTATCAGACGCCACTGTGATGACAACTCCGAACAACCTTATTTCATCTCCGCACCACGCTATCTGGAGAGATTGTGGACATGTGCGACAACTTGACTGTCTGAGCTGAATTTGGAGCCTGAAGCACGCACTTATCATGTCAATTTTGACCAACGCTGACTACGTGTACAGGAAGAGAGACAGTAGTGGCAAGATGGGCGAAGCTAGGAGATGGTTAACGGATGATTTATGAGGAGAGGGGGAGATCGCGGTGTGCAGAAGTGGTGTATGAAGTATCCAAAACATGTAGCTCGGACAAGCCTCAATAACAAGAACTACATACTACTATACCAGCTTCAAATCGACGTGAACCTATCATATGACATGTCTTCCCGCATCTCGATGCTTCGTCGCAAGCACTTCTCAGGCTTAATAAAATAATGGTAAATGAGCTGCCAAATCACACTTCGATGAAGGCCCCATCCATCAGCGGCTTCTTATCCGTCTCGCACACCGTGCCATTCTTAGGCACTTTGCCCGTCTCGAGATATGCCCGCATGTGGTTAAATATACAGGACGACGGTAAGCCGAAACTACTATGGCCTCTAGATCGCCGCTGAAGAACAGCGCTGCCCTCGAAGAAATTCGACATGTACTGTGCATCGCTGAGAGGCGTTACAGGGTCCCATTCCGAATTTACGAAAAGAATTGGGTGGAGGCTCTTGGTCTTCTTGAAGCCTGGTAGATATTTGCACTGTATGGAAATTCTGGACGACGACTCGCGAAAACTTACCGGGGAATGACTGGCTCTTGGTTGGCAAGATCGATATGCCTGCGGAAATGAGGGGGTTCCTTTTTGCATAAAATTTACCAGTCCACTTGCTAGTCTTCGAGATGCGCTCTTCTACGGTGAGGTAGTCGTTGACATTTATTATAGGGTAACGATGGGCAGTATTGATGGCAGTGATGAGCCTCTGGGCCTCCGTAAAAGCGGCTGCCGTGTAGTTATAAGTGGAAGGTCTACTAGCATTGCTCCTCGCAGGTGGTCCCACCTCGTTCCAGATAGTCGCATTCTTCTCCACGAGGCCAGTCAGCCGGGCTGCAATATATTGGAAGGCAAGAGCTGGGCTGTAGTTCCAAGGATGCAATTTCAGCACTACCTGGTCGCGAGTGATGATAGATGGGAAAGATTGCTTTGGATCGATAGACTGAAGAAGTTCTTTCTCAAGATCACTGAGCAAGGCATCGAAGCGCTTCTCGAGGCCGTCAGCATCGGTCGTGTCGGTGGCAAAAGCGCATTTCTTGCTCCCGGCCTCAGCGCAGAGACTGAAAAAGTATCGCATTGAGTTGTCAAATGTTGAAACGGTGTTGTATGAAATGCCTTTATACTGTTCTTCGCTGTTTACGTTGGCGTCGACGATAATGCGACCAACGCGGCTGGGGAAGAGGTTGGCGAGGGTATGGCCAATGACGGTACCGTAGCTGACTCCATGGTACCAGACGAGAGCCTTCTCAGGGTCTTTTCCATTTAGAGCAGCTTGCAATTTAGTGAAATGCAATATGTCCTGTACAACAGCCACAGTACCAGCGTAACGAGCATTAGTATTCTTGTTCGCCGCCGTGCACCACTTGCCACTGGCAACGGCTTGGGCGTATTTCTCCTGGGGTGTCGAGAGCGGGGGCGGGCCTATACTTCGAGCCTGTGTACTTCAAGACTCTCTCAACGGATCCTGAGAGGAATGCAGCAGTGCCCGTACCACCTGGACCTCCAGGATTGTAGATGATATCGATGTCGCTGCTGTTGGTAGCTCTCAAACGTATCCATGGAACGACAGTGGATCCCAGGGATGGCTGTTAGTAATCCAGCGGCACTTCCAAATTTGCACACTCGAACCGTTCGAAACAGGGTACCCATTTCAGCTTCGAGCTCTTGGCAATATCTTTGAAGCTAGAGACGGTGTTGTTTACGCCAACGGCTCGCGGTTGAGAGGACGGCGTGAATACGGGTGCAGGAGATGCCGCTGCAACAGAGAGTAGCAGAACCGTGACTGCGGTGAGCAACATGGCGATTGAGGGAATTCGGGATTGCGATCTGGTGTTTTGTGTGAAAGAATGATAATGGGTTGCATCCAGACCGTGCCATAATCTATGTTTTTGATCGGATCGAGATGCCTACGGCGCACGAGCGAGCTCAGGCTGCAGTTGCAATCATAGACCAGAGACGACTAGCAAGGCCCTGCCAGGCTCGTGTACAGCCCCTTTCCACGACCGACGGAACAACCTTTGTCTTGAAACACTGTTTGAAGTCGTTCTCTACACCTTAGGAAAGAGAATATATTCTTTCTCCAGGTATATGCTAAAGAAGTTATAGATAAAAGGAGATACATAACTGAAAGATAAAAGCCTGCTGCTGACAGCGTTGTGTGCTGAGAACACTTCTGTATCGCTCCACAGTTCCACCGGACGTGCAAATCCGCTGTAGAACAGCTCTATTACCCCCAGTTCGTTCCCATGGCGCCAGTAATTACGGATGGCAATGTCGTCGCGACCCGGTTGGTGTATTGAAGCTAGCCTCAGATACTCAGCCTTACCAGGAAAGTAGCGGTATGTTGGGGGCTATGGACCGCGGCGCGTTCGCTGGGAGTTCGACATTGGATTGAGTAGCGTGCTTGTATAATCACTGTACATCTCCTCGCTCCTTCGCACCCCGAGTTTTATTCGGACCGCCGCACGGCACGCTTCGTGTTCATACCTAGGTAACGACATGGATACTCGGTCGATTGAATTTACTTTCACAATCTGAGTAGCAGTCGCGAGATCTTGAACTACCATAAATAGGTTAGGCTCAGATGAGAGTATAGTAGAATCGAACATCCGGTGTTAGAAATTACGAGGGGGTGACGGAACGCTGAAGTTGCAAAGCGATTACGATGTCGCGACATCTCACGTGACACCGCTAGCTGTTTCAGGAAAAAGCACCCAGATTGATGCAATCTGCTAATGATGCCTTAACACTCTGCTCTGCTGGACTTGGAATAAGATTAGCAAGGGTGTGCGTTGGATGAATAATCAATAGAGAGCGTGGAGCTAAGAAAGATTGGCGGCAAAGCAGGCCTTACAAAGCTTCACTGGAAAGAATTGGGAACCATTGATCATCTTCAGTGGTCAAACCAATTGCGATGTACCCTTATCGCCAAAGAGAGATCTCATAACGCCAGGCTCAATAATCCTATCGATCCCTATTGTTTCATACCCAACCTGAACGCCTCTTACCATCTGCTTAGAGATCCTACCTCGCCTTGATATTGAACCCACTCTCTTCCGCTGCCTTGTATCCATTGAATGCAAACAGACTGATTACGTAGAGCGCGACAAACCTCACGATGACATCGCTCAGCCCACCATTCCCCATGATCATCCTCTGCAAGCCAGCAAATGGGCTCTCACCGACCGGCCTACTTGGGGCATCTGCAGACCCCAAGGTGCGACCTTTCGTCGAGAAAACTGCAGACGCCGCACCGGGACCTGAAGTGTCGCCCGCGGCCTTGCGCACGGCGGCTGTGAGGGCAGCGGGGTTCGCGCCACGGATGGTATCGACGACGGCGGAGGATTTGATCACGAGGAAGGTTGGCATACTACATACATGATTAGTCATAACTTCGCATGTCAATTGTCTGCTTCAGATCACTTACGCAGATACGCCATACTTCTTCGCGACTTCCTGCTGTGAATCTACATCGACCTTGACGAACTGCATCTTTCCGGGCTTCGTCTCTTTCTCGGCAAGACTCTGGAATACGGGTGCGATTGCTTTACATGGCCCGCACCAGTCGGCGTAGAAGTCGACGATGGTGTAAGTGCTTTGCGACAGCAGCTGTGAGAAGTGCGAGGATGAGGTTACGGAGATGATTTTGCCGGGCATCTTGTCGCTTTTGCGTGGATTATGTGTCCGTAGATTTTTGTATTTGATCTTCTAGTTCTAGAAGCAGAGTGCAGTCGTGAAGGTTTGCGGGGTGTGAAGTGGATGTGGACAGCTTGCGACAAGGTTGTGGCGCAATAAGGGAAGCTCTAACTTAGTGATGCGGCGTTGGGAGAGCGCCGATTGGTCGGCTGGAATCCACACCTTCCCCACGTCACGTCCTCAAACCTCACTGACATTGACTTCAAGCTTGATCCGATGACATTTTCCGAATCCGTGTCCGCTTTACACATGCGCATAGTGATCTAATCGTTTTTAGGAGCACACTTGTAAGCTTGTAAAGCAGCCTAAAAACACATGCTATTCTGATGTATTCTTTTCTAGGTCTGTGAAAGCTTTTGGAAACACCTAGACTACCTCATTGCGTCGTCTCACGCCTCGTCCGAATCAGTGTCGTAATCCATATCCCACTCAAAAGGACATTCCGAATCATCACCGTGAGTGTGGAAACTCAATCCTGCGGCACCAAAGGATTCGATGTCATCTGGATCTAGTAGTGCGAAGCCACCAGGGACTTCGTTCAGGTTGTCGAAGAGGGTTTCATATACATTTGCGAATCGGAAATCGGTACGACTTTCGTCAAACAGGTTACCATCTTCATCTTCCAACTCTTCGTCTGCGGCTTCGTTCTGACTTCGTGGCTGTTCTTTGTCCTCAAAGCCTCCTCTATGCGGATCCGGCACTGGGAATCCGTTGGCATACCCAACATGGCGCATTGCTGGTCCGCCGAGGTCCTGTTGGCGAATGCTATCGACATCGTTTGAAAAGAACTCACCTGTTACTTCTTCCGGCGCAGCAAAGAAAATCCCAGACGTCGAGTGAATATGACTGAACTCCACAGACGAATTTAAAGTAGGGCTGACCAACGGTAATACATTTGTCGCAGGGGGACGCGCGACGGGAGACTGCGAATGCATGTGATCTAGTCCAGTAACGGGCGCCAGCCTCACAGCTTGCGTGGATGTTTCTTCAGGCGACCCGGTACCGACTATTCGCACTGGCCGGCGATTTTCACATATTTGGGAGCGACACTCGGGGCAGAGATTGCTGCAAGCTGCGACAGAATTCATCCAATCCCGGAGACAGTGATCGTGGAAATAGTGGCCGCAGTCGCGAAGTTTCAAGCATGTTGCCTTCGCAGTTTGAGGTACAAATATGTCGGCGCAGATCGTACAGTTCTGCCTGCGCGGTCGATCAACTTCCCTGACAGTCTGAGTGAATTCCAGCGGATTGATTGGAGGGCCATGGGCTTCGAGATCGGCGCTGTCATATATATCACGCAAAAGCTCCTCAGGTACATCTTCATCGCTGTCCTCTTCCACATCTAAGAGAAGTGCGTTATAATTGGCGATAACACGAAGATCGGTCGAAAAGCCAGGAGGAAGATCGTCCCCATAGAACTGGCGACCCCAGTGGCGCTCCATGTAGTGAGTCTCGGTATCCTCTATGTGATCGAAGTCTACGAGCACTGGATACCCGGAAGGTCGCGAGGTCGTCACGTCAGAGACGCTCGTTTCAGTCCAGTAAAGGTCTATTTTCGTGTTCAGCACCGCATCCATACGCCGAAGCTGGGACGAAGATAGTTCCACTGTGTCCTTAAGAGCAACGAGCACGAGAAGGTACATATCGCAGTCCAACGCGTCGTCTTGCGGAGGCATGCAATCGCTCTTTTCGCTCGCAGCCTGCCATAACCAATCCCAAATCGTAATGAAAGGGACGCTCTTGAGAAGATCTCGCATCTGATAAGACAACATGCACTCAACGGTGTCTGCGCAGTCTTCTATCATATCAGCGAAGATGTGGCGCGACTGCACAAGGCCTAGATAGTACCACTCGAAGGGTGGCAGTCCCTTTTTCTGTCGGTAGCCTCGCCTGTAAGTATAGTCCCAGATATCCACGATATTGAGAGCCACACTTGTGACGATATGAATCAAGCTCTCCACATCTCGTGCACCGTTTTCCCGCGCGGCATACTCCACAACATCAAACAATACGCCCGAACGAGTCAAGGGTCCAGGGCTCACTTTATTGTCCAAGCCGTGGTCCAAATCAGCTGACTCGTACACCGGCTGCGGTGTCTTCAAGTGATGTAGGTGGCGCATAAATAGGAACCTCTGTTCGTCATTCGCGGGATTCGGGCCCAGTTTCGCGCATTCAACCAGCCAGTTTCTCGAGCAAGAGATCTCCGAGTACAGCCCATCCTTGGCCCTACAGACCTCGTGGCAATGGCCGCCGCCACTCTCATGCAGCCTTTTGAAGACTTCGAGTGGATCCTGTCGGGAGAGTACCTGCGCGACCTGCAAAGATTCCGGATCGCGATACATGGTCGATGTCGGACAGCGCAGCGCCGTCATGAGCTTTTGCCATTGCTCATGACGCTGTTGATCCGTATTTGACAGGTAAGAGAGACATAGTAGGCGGCCGAAAACGGTGAGTGCAATTCGGGTCCCGTGATATGCGCCATGGAACTTTTCGAGCGTGGTGTTCAGACAAGAGAGGCTTTCTGGCGGTGGCGACGCGTGGAGATGGCTCTGCGATGCCATATTCTCAGACTCGCTCATCGTAAATTTCGGGTATGGGGGAAGTTGTGGTAGGCATGGCGTTGTCGGAAATCGTCGCGCCGTGAAAAGATACTGTGGGTGAGGCGCGGTACTAGCGCGGTTTTGCAGCCTGAGCTTCTGATTGAAGCTCTCACCACTCACGCACTACCGCGAACAAGATGTCGTAGCTCATAGCTCAGGCTGTCTATCTCTTTGGCCTCTTTAGGGGGGTTATATGGGCTGATAAACCGTTGAGGCTATATAGGCTAATGCGTAACTTGCTAGATGGTCTCTAAGGAGGTCGCAACTTTGACCAGAGCGGGTGAATAGTTGCAGCATATGGTGTCACTAGAGTTAAACCTCTACTGCTGAAATCATGCAGGCGCAAAGACGTCTTTGGGGCTTACTTAAGTCTATTGTAAGTACTGATAATCCCACCGTCATGGCAATGAGGTCGTCCCGGTTATGCACTCGATTGATCTAATTTGAGAGGAAAGAGGCTTTCTAATATGTACTCGGAATTACCACGTGTCTCGCAATAGCCAGGACCAATTCAAGGTCTGCTAGTCATCTATCAGGGACTACAGAAGACACTTAGGCGGATACAATCTACCCTAATAGTATCATCTTCTCGCCTGCACTCGCTCGAGGTCCAGCGAGCCGGCCATGTTTTCGAACTCTGTGGCGCCCCACATCTTGAAGTTGTCGTCGTAGCGCTCGCTGCCGTCGTTGTTCGGCTCCAAGTCGGTCAGCGGACCGGCGAAGTCATCGAAGACATGCGATCCTCCAGCCTCGGTCTGGACGGTGTAGTAAGGCACGAAACCAGGCTCCTTCTGCAACAAACCCTTCAAGATGGGGTTGCGCTCGAGGTCTGAGAAGATGGCGAGATCGACGGAGATGCATTCCTCGTATCATGAAATGAGCTTGGTGCCCGTCTGGCGGTCCGCGGGACGGGTGAATAGGACGCGAAGGAGGTTGCCGAAGTGAACGAGCTTCTCGTTCTTCTTGCTGGAGTGTTCACGCTGATTCACGCTAACTGCCTCCCACTGCGCGATCATCTGGTACATCTGCTTCTCGATAGCGCGGATCTGGCTGATGCCGTAGGTCTTTAAGTCACCCGCCGGCGCGTTCATCAGTTCGTAGACGAAGTTCTCGCAGTAATGTGTCGGAGATAGATCGGGCTGCTACAACAGGCCGTAGCCGTTCTCTTCCAGACATGCGTAGATGTAGGCGAGCTGGACCTTCGTGGCTTTGCCATGGTTATTGTCTTGGCAAACCTTGAATAGGCGGACGCGCGTCTGGGCGAAGGAGCCGTTGAAGTTGAAGTGGCCGACGCCGTTCTTGATCTCGATGTTGGCGCAGAAGGAGGACAGAAGGAAGTCGAAGTCCCAGTCAGCGAAGTGATCCCAGAAGCCCTGCTTGCCAATGTTACGCTTGATGGCGCCCATGTTGGTGAGTATACCAGCAAGAGTCGCGGAGAAGCGAGGCGCGATAGGGTGAGATCTGGTCTCATAATTAGCGATATGCCTTTGTTACGCAGGAAGATGGTAGCTAACTAACCCATCGAAGGGGAAATGCGCTCCCTTGTTGTTGAGCAGAACATCTTCAATGGTGATAGCGGGGTACAGGCAAGGAGACACGTATCAGAGCTTGCGTGCGAGTACTTATTCAAGCTTGTCCTTGACGTTGGTCGGTGTTGGGGCTGGCTGGATAGACATGTTGTCGGTAGCGGCGATTGTAGTCAGTGACACGTAGAGCTGTCAGACCTGTGAGTCGGAGATGGAGATAGAGGTAGAGGACATAGAGGTAGAGGGAAGGATTAAAAAATGCGAGCAGCTGTTTATATAGTGGGGCGAGCTAGCGGGAGGTAGCAGGTAACCGTAGGTGAGCGCGGATGATGTGCCGCCTTCACCTATCCGTGAGCGCAGATGAGCCGAGCACCGGCAGTCCATTGGCAATTTACGATTGATCCAATTCACACTACGAATTTTTTGAGACTACCAAAACGTGAGCTTGATGCTCTTAAGGTCATTTGTATCCGCCTAGGTGTCATCTAAAGCCCCTGATAAAGAGCTGGGAGCCTGTGAATTGGTACTGGCGGAGTGATTGACGGGCTGAAATTTGTGGATTCTCGATGAGCATAGCTGGGCGTAACAATTACGGGATGAGACATGATCAAATGTTTTAGGAATTAGTGCTTCGACCTCCTATGCCTCCCTTGCCTCCTTTTCCCTCCTCGCCTTTCGCTCCACGTTACGTGCTCGCTTTTTTGCCTTGTTCTTTTCTGATGATTTTCCTTTTCCCACATTTTGCACTTCCGACAGTATTTCAGGCTCAGTTGCGCCAGTGGTCGCACCGTTCAAATAGTGTCGAACAGTGCCAAAAAGAGCACCCGGTGTCGCTCTGATGTGATTCCAGCTCCGGCCGAAGAACCCTGCTTGTGGTGCTTCTGTTTCTTCTGCATCCTGTAGCGCTTCTGGTTCGTTTGTCTCCTGTGGTGGTTCTACATTGGTCACCGCTTTTACTTCGTTCATCTCTTGTGGTGCTCCTACACCGTTCAATTCTCGTTGTAGTGTTTCAGCGTCATCCGCCTCATTGTTCCCTAAAGTCAGTGGTGTGTGCTCCAATTCCGTTTCTTCCTCTGGAATTTGAGTTGTCTTATCTGCCTCCTTGTGACTCTGATGACATTTGCAGTGGTCTTGTAGAACTTCAACTAGGCCAGATAGGCGATCGACATTCTCTTCCAGGCTCTTGATAGCAGCACTTCCCGCATGATAATGCGCAGCTCCATGGCATACAGATCTGGTGGGAGACTTGCAAGACGGTGTCCTCTCTTGTTCCTCTTCACATGTGCTAGAATATCTTCCTGCTGGGAAGTGTTTGGAGGCCCATGAATATTTGCCAGGGCTAGCAATGGGCAAAATGCGCCGGACGTTCGAGAGACTGGCCGACGGATCTTTCAGAATTGCAAGTGAGATTCCCTCAAGACGCCGCTCATCTTCGGCTTCTGTTTCGAAGTTGCCCGCTGTGTGATCAATGATTGGGCTGTTGTCTACGTTCTGAAGGTAGTCATATAATGACATTGTAGAACGTGATATTTGCGATGCGGTGACATCAGCTGTGTCTTCCGCCGCCCTTGCTTCGTCGCGGTGCAGATCATCTTCGATCATGAACTCCTTTGGAACAGATGCCTCTTCACCGGGAGACGCTCTAGGGTAAGTCATGGCGAGTGCTGTGTGATTTTTGGAGAATCAACCTATTTCTGAGCAGTGCTCTTCTTGTATACGCCTCTGGCCCGACAGGTTGCCAAACAATAGCAAACATACATTCGAAGGTTTGCCCAGCTGCTTATCAAAGAAACAAACATGCGTGCGAATGTCGCAGACTATCATGGCAACATCCAAAGCAGTTGGAATGAATACAGGACGTGTATTGGCGTTGGAGGTGTCCACGAGGCCCCAGCAAAATTTCCAGCCGCTTCCGCCTAGCGAGGAGGGTTAAGAGATAGCATAGATATATTCAAAATCTTTTGCAAAACTATAAGAAATATCTTATAGCACTGTATACATCCAGGCTTCTTCATAAACTTATTACTGCGCTGTTCAAGACTGTTAGATTACTTCACGCGTGTGCAGAGTGGCCACGAATTTTGCGCCTAGTATGTCTACGAATCAAAAGCTAGGACAACACAGACATCTCAGGAATTTACCACGATCAAATTTGGAAACAATTATTTTGCTTCGGTATGACATTCCTACACAAACATCTGCTGTGCGGCTGAGCGCTGTCTTGCTTAAGGATCGTACGCCAGTCTCCTCCAGAATCGATTCAATGCTATTTACTGCACTACTTCCTCCCTTATGAACCATCAGGTTGACCTAAGCCGAACTTCTAATAACCCAGCGCCACGCGGATTATAGTGCATCTTCACAATTTCGAGCCTCTCGTCCACCTCCTTGAACAGAGTCCTCCAGTCATTTTCCGTCCTCTCCTTTGCTCCAAACAACGCAAGCATGAGCAAGTCCATCTGCCTGAGCTGGTTCGCCTCGGCCATGGTCACAGCGCCCTCGGCACGCTCCGGGACGATAACATCATTGATGAGAACGACGGGGTTATCAATCCTGCCTTCGAGAGCTGGCATGAGTGCGCGCAACATCTTGACAGACTCTTCGTCATTGTGGTTGTGGAATGTTGCGCGGCATAGATAAACGCCCGCATCACGAATAGGCTGTGGCGTATAGTAGTCGTACTGCTGGTAGGTGACGCGATCTCCCAGCTCAGCTACATTTGCATCGGAGAGCTGTTGCGGTGACAAGTCTTGCACGGTGAAGCTTATGTTCTTGAACTCCTGTGCGTATTGCGTCAGTTCACGTGAGCGAAGCAGATAGACAGCACTTACACGCGCAAGGTCGAGTGAGACATGGCCGTTACCTCCCCCAACGTCCACGACCTTGGTATTGGCGAGCGATCCCCAATCGAAATTGTTGCGCAGCATCTCAAAGGGATTGTCAACTGATGAAAAGGTCAGCCAAGGTTCTTTTCGTAGTATTTTGGTGCACATACTCGTTCCCCAACTCCTCATTGCATCCGAGAAGAGCTTGCCGTGGTTTTCATCCGCAGTGTATGTGTAGAAATCCTTCTTGAACTGTCGGTAAAAGGGACTATCCTTCACGCTCATTCCGTATGGACTAGCCACAATCCAATCATCCATGTCAGATGTTGCCTTGGCACAAGGATCGAGCTGCATCTCGGCCATCGACCGATAGATGTTTGTCTTCAAGAAGTTTGATAGCGCAGTGTGACGGAATCTGCCGTTAACCTCCTCGAAAATGCGATGTGTAGTAAGCATCTTGAGGATTCGATTAGCACGATCCACGTCCATAGATGTAGCTTTCGCAACTTCCGACGCAGTGAGTCCAACATTGTCATCTGGGACGTGGTCAAAGAATTTGCGACGCAGTGCGACTTGTGTGGCTGCTAGATCAGTGTGCCAGAATGACATAGTACGAAAGATATTCTTGGGCCCATTCGCAAGACGCATCAGATCCATGGTTGCATCTGTAAGCTCATTTCGAAGACTTTCGTATGCGTAGGTCTCGGGAAGAACTGCCGAGGTAGGGGTGAAGTCCGGGTGGGCGTGTTCGTGCTTCTCCAAGTAGGATGTTATCTGTGAAGATACCTTGGAAACTCGACGAGCCAAGTCGGAGAAGGAAGTGTTGTTACGACGAACTGATGAAGCAAAGAAGGCCATGGTGGTAAGACAAATGATAGATCAAATGATCGAAGTACTTTGAAGATACTTGTGGTACAAGACATAACCGCTCCTTCAAGTACTTTGCACGAGCTCCATCACATATCCAATCACCAATACTTGAGCTATTGTGCTGCGTATCGCAGCATGCGCGCAACTCGCCGATCAAAGGGGTATCCTCGACCTGTATGCCTTCTCTGGGGAGTAAAGCGCAGTCCAGAGAAGCCACGTCCAGCCGGATGACAAGCACGAGCATTCTGAAAGCCTATGACGGCCATAATTACGCGATTTCTCGTACCACTGACTGCATTCGAAGGTTCTTCGAAGGGTGACCCTAGGCACATACATCGCTTGTTACCGCGAGGCGTCTTGTGGCGCACGCCCATGGCTGAACCAATATAAGGAGATCATCGGGCGATCTCTCATTCCTTTGTTCTTTTGTAAATATCTCCCTTATTCTTTTGTCAAAACGAGCGGGATGCTCTCATCCCAAGCCAATTTTGTGAAAATTTGCCTGAATCACCCCATACACCACAATCGTCTGCCAAGGCTGATTTGGTGAAAGCGTGGACTGCTCTAGGTAAACAACTTTGAGTCGTGCTGTGCGTAATATGGCGATAAAAAGCTCAACAATCCCTTCAATTCAATTGCTTCACCATACGTATAGCACCCAGAGGGAAGTGACGACCTAGCAGCGGCATCTCAGGACCATTGAGCGTCGAAGATTGCACCAGATCATGCCACATATGCGCGCTAGCAGCTTCTTTGACTATTATATCAGATATAGGCCGGGGTGCTGGAAGAGGGCATCCCAAAGTGAGAAGCGCATTGCTAAGTGATAAGTTGCAGAGCTAGTCAGTCACAGTCTTAGCAAAACCTTTAGGTTGAAGGCCAAGGTATCGTGTATGCGGATGAGACAAAGGAAGTCAATTCAGCCCGAGCTATTTGGTTGCAGTATGTACCTTGTACCGCGTCTTATCTTGTTAGGAGCTAGGTTTGGCCGCGGAGAGAAGTTTGGTTGGTCACAGTCGATGGTGCCGTCTATCAGGAGACGGGATGACGAGTGCAAGCGCTGCCGAGGCGAGCTTCATTTATGGTGATGCATACAATTTCTTAGGACTTGTGAAGGGCCTACACACCTGAAAGGCAACCCCAAAACGAAGAAATCAAGCTTCGGGGCACAGATAAGAACCCACAACGAGGCAATGCAGTCAAAGGTGCCACATATAAGGAATGGGCGCATATCGTATGGGAGCGAACCAAAGTCGTCATTCAAGAATATAGAATAGACCCTTTACCGGGCATCATGGTGTGAAGGAGAGCTAAGCCATCGTTATGACCAGCACGAAGTGAAAAAGTCGTAACCATTTTGCATGAATCCCACGCGTCGAACCCGTAACCCTTTCCCTGAAAGAAGAAAATGCCCACCCGTCATAAAACCCTCATATGCACTGAAGTCCAAGAAGAAGAGAAGTAAAAAGTGTACTTAAGAAGAAAAGTCACGTGCGTGACGGCGTGTCACAGAGGCGACAGATGCGAGCTGGGGGCCAGGAGCAGCCTTGATGGTCTTGCCGGCGTCGTGCCAGTAGAGGTCCCATTGGAGCAGTGGGTCAGTGGCGTGGTACAAATCAGTACCCTTCTTTCCAGGGGGCATCTGAGCGCTGTCATCGCCACCGGTGACCTTGATGTTGAAGGCCTGAGGCCAAAACTGCCTTTGTGAGACGTCGCCATTGTTGTGGATGGAGACAACTTCAGTGCGAAGGACGTAGTTGCCGCTGGGGATCTCCTTGGGGATAGTGACGCTTTGCTTGTTACCATTATCGTAAAAGATGGCGTCGGTTCCCCAGTAGCCAGTCTGGGCTTGCTTGCTGCCCTGGGAGAAGCGACCGTCGCGGTAATCGATAAGGGCGCTCTCGTGAATCTTGAAGAAATCCAAGTTTGTTTTCACGACGTCTTTGCAGTCGCCTTTGCAGGGCGCTAGGTAGGTTGCGGTCCAACCATGGTGCGAACAGTCCCAACCCTCTTCACCGCCACCACAGCTACCGTCGTGGTGCCATGTGAAAGTCACCTTCTCCCCAGCCGGTGTTTCAACTGTGTAAGGCGATGGTGAGGCGTCCTTGTGAGCGATGATGTCCGGGGACTGGAGTTGGCTTCCATAAATTGGCTGATGGCCCCAACCTTGGTTTGTCCACCAGGCAGGTGACTTGTTACCAGGGTCTTGCTTAGAGCCCTGGTAGAACCCATCGTAGGTCTTGCCACCTGCTTCGAACTTCTCGACGGAAGTGTGGCCTGCAACGGTTGCAACGAGCGCAGCTAGAAGAGTGACGGTTTGGAAGAATTTAGACATGGTGGTTGATAGTTGATGGCCGAAGGTATAGTTGATGGATTTGATATCGTTCGGGTATATGTATCGCGATAAAGTATCGGCTAAGTGAAGAATGAAGAACAGTGAATGGCAATAGCTCCAGAGCTATGTGAAAGAATGACTGGTCAATGAATGACTGAAGATAGTGACTGTGGGTTCAGCATGGAAAGCCTGGAGAGAAGTCAAGGGCAAGGAGCGTCCTTTTGTACTCTGCCGATCCGGCGAAAGCTGCTCCTCTCAGATCAACTTAGCGATGATCCTGAGGTGCCCACAAGTTCTGTTCCTGAACGCCATGGCTGCGATGACGAAGAGGATCAGCGCGCTAAGTCAAGCACACCAGATTTTAGTTCACGCCTCCACACCTGCTGCCCAGCGCGTTGAGGGGTTCGCCCAATCTGAGATGAGCGTGTGTGGGACACAACATTTGCCATAGTTTCAAAGTGCTGCACCTCATTCCCACTCTCGAAATTTGGGTCTCACTTCGCGCCTTGCTTCACCTCAGAGGTGGAGTGCACGTCAAAGTCTGTCAGTGTCTGGATGTCAGATGTCAACTCGGCCCAGTATCCGCTATGGGTCCAGGTCGTGCGGAGATTTTGGGATGTGATGGACCAACGAATCACAGACATGTCGTGTTTGTTCATTTTACGTTTGTAATGAGTTGGAAGAGTCGTGGATGGTCGGTTGCTCGGAACACCGTTCGGGGCTGCAGCTCGGCGACATGGTTGCTGCGGAGCTGCCGCCGTGCCGCACACGCCAGTGTTTCAACTACCAGCCCTAGGCGCAGCTGCTATCGATAACTGCACGTCGATAAGTCGAAAGCATCTCAACAAATCCGGATATACGGTTGTGGAGAATGGCTATCCTTGCTGTCGTGAGTGAGGGCGACGTTTGCTTGGAGTGAACAGAATGCCAAGACACGTGGCTTTCGTTTCTCCTGCCCCTTGGTCTGTGCCCTCCCGCCTAACGTGTCGCTCTTCCACCGTTAGTGTGCCCCGCGAACCGATGCATGCTTCTTGCTTCATCAACTTTTACATCTCGGGCATCAATCAATAACAACAACCAGGTTTGAGGAGCCGATATCGATAAAGAGTGCATGCATGACGAAAACTCTGCACATGTGACTGTATATGACTCGAAAACGTCCACGAGAATGCTTCTTGAGTCTGCATGCGTTCACGTCATGATACTTGCAAAGACGACCGTAGAGGCGCCAAAGAAGTTGCTATCCGTTGCCGTTCCGTGACGATCTTGGCCATGCATGCTCAATCCTCCAGACTTGACAATGGAAAGAATGGCATTGTCGACAAGAACTCCACAGCTTTATACTTGCAAGGACGTATAATAGCAAATGACAAAAGCTCGGGGTACTAAAACGCCTCTCTAAATGCCAGATGGCCACAAGATGTGTCGAGCTCCTAGAGGCTTTGGCATGTGCACACCTATGGACGAAGGTGTTACAGCCATCTTGACTAACTAGCTGCAAGCTACATAATATCCATGTACAACGGCATTCCCGCAGATGAAATTGTGGAACCTGGCGGCAGGATCAGTGGTGAACAGGTGTCCGGCCCTTACTGACACACTAGTGCAGCTCGGTGTTGGTCATCCGCAAGTCGCCCGACTGCGCACAACATCAGATGTGCGGTCACAGCTCTGTAGCACCGGGGCGTTGCGTTGTTAGTATGACTACGACCCGTATCTTGGTAAGTTGTGGGGCTACTAGTCGATCGATCTAGATTCCTACTTTGAGACTCATTTACACGTCCTGCTTGTCTGCGCAGGGTACGCAAATCACTTGTTTTCTCTGAGTCGGACTCGGTACCCATGACGAACTCCGGACCTGGAACTACAATATACTTGCTGATACTTTACGGTGCACTCACAAAGTCGTGATGTTGCTGTAAAATGGTGGCCACGTATCTGCAATACATAGTTGGGGACCTACAGAAGAGATTGCAGCCTAGCTCTGTTGTGCTACTTAAAAGCGTGAGAACGCCGCAAATTCGCAGTCAACGCATGTTTCCACACATCGCATACAACTAGATCTAGACTTTCCATCGGCAGAAAGGGCGGGCCTTTCAGAGGTCCCCGCACATGGCGTGACGACATGAAGCTTCGAGAGACACAGCATGACACACCAATTTTTGAACAATTTTCATTATTTTCTATGGGAATGTGAGTGTACATAGCAGTAATGGCGAAGAAACAAGTTACTCCGGCGTTGCTGCTGACATCTCCGCTTATCCCTCCGAATTTGTTCCATCACCATTTTGTTCCGTCACCTCTAGCGCGCACCCCCTTCACTGCCTAGTTCAGTGCCGAAGAGCCGCATGTTCGTCCGCGCACTCACGGTTGTCGCGCTGGACTTGCCGATCAAGAGCCATGTAATGGTCAGCTTGACGCGAGAGTAACTGAACGCGGCGAATCGACAGCTGAGCTGCCAGATCAACGGCATCTTCGTAGTTCAAATTCTGTGCTCCCGCCGCCACGCGAGCTGCAGCGCCGTCAAACCTTGCCAGCTCATGGCTCTGAACAACGAGGGTGTGTTCGAGTTGGCGTTGCGTAAGCTGCTGTTGGTCGGGCACTGCAGTTGTCGTCGGAGCTGGCACAGAAAGAGAAGAGGGGATGGCAGTTGCTTGCTGAAGATGGCCCTGAGTTCGTTGAAGATGTTCGATTCGCTCCCGGATAGTGAGTCTTGTTCGAGGGGCGTTTGTTCGGCGTGCTGGGTTGTGTGTATCTTGAACAGGCTCGAGCTGAGGAGATGCGGTCGCGATTCGCTGATTCAAAAAGCCCATATCAGAGCGCATTTCCGTTACTCGAAGCGCACGCTGTGCCGCGAATTCTCTAGCATCTGGCAGCTCAGCATAAACAGCTAGAGGATTCTGACGATGTGCGGCTCGAGGTGCGTCAGCAGCACTGACTCGCTGTGATCTTGCTCGGGGCTGTCTACGTGCAGGAACTGCCGCTCGATGACGTGAACGTCCTTGCGTCGCTCGTGAGAGCGCGCCAGATATGCTTTGTCGACATGATGGGCACAGATGTGCGTTCTGCATACCGCTATTGACCCATTCTTGGATGCACTTCATCCCGAACACATGATTACATGGCACGTGCTGCATTCGGATGGCTGGATGGTCACTATCGTTGTAAGGGTCCTGGCAAATTGGGCACTCTTTATCGTGACTTGCGTCGTTCGCTAGTAGTGCGGTGAAGTGCTGTACCTGGGCTGGGTTTGGTGGCCGCCGTGGACCAGGTCGCGAAACGCGTTGAGCACTCCGGATAGGACCCATCACAACTGGCGTTGATTGCGCATGGCTCTGCGATTGCGCACCATACCCTGATGCGGCGACTCGCTCGAGACCGTCTGCTGGGAGCCTCAAAGCTGCGCCGTGCTCTTGCTCAGTGTGCTGATAAGCAAACGGTATAGCAGTGGCTGTGGCATACTCCATAGCCTGCATGAAACTTCGTCTACCTCCGGGAGGCAGCGGGTCAAAAGGCGTCGGTGCCGGTTCCATGCCAAAGTGAGCGGCGGACGATGAATGTTGGCCTACATGGGACCAATGCGATTGTGAAGACTGAGAGAAGTCTTGCGGGACATCTTGAAAGAAACTAGAGTGTCCAGTGTATGGCACCATGGGCACGGAAGGGGTTATGGTTTCCCGGAAGAACGGTTGTTGGAACGCCTGATCGAACCCAAGGCCAGGAAATGAGTGAAATGAGTAGCCTTGGTCATGAAGAGATGCGGTACTCGGCCCATTGGCACGAATATGAGCTCCCGTATGAGCAGTGGCGGGCTCGGTCGGAACAGCCCAGATGGGTGTGCGCGGCTCATACGGAAGTGAGCCAAATCTCCGCGACTCTGCACCGTTGTCTGGACGGTTTGTCGTGTATGGTTGTCCATGCTCTGAGGGCCGGAACTGTTCACTGCATTGTAAATTGCTGGGCGGGTAGTGTTGTGCACGGTACATCGAATCTTGACCTGTTGGTAGCGGATATGCGTTCGCCGTGCTTTGGGCTGCCCTGCGTCGCATGTGGCGTGCTGAATGCGCATGCTCAGCCTCCAGGGTATTTGCGGTCGCTATATTCGTAGAAGGAGGATTGCGCACTCTATCCTGGTCAGCTTGCGCAGGCGCAGCTGGATTGCGTGGATCCCCTCCGATCGGCATGTCCTCTTCTACAGCCAGATTGAGCGGCAAGTTCTGGTACCATTCTGGGGCTTGCAATATTGACGTGTGGTCTACTCCGTAAACACGTGAAAGAGCCTGATGTGGGCCTGCCGTAGGGGAGTCGTAGTGGTCGAAGCTACCTTCAGCGTGCCTAGGCATATGAAGGTGATACGGATTGAAGCTGGTACGAGGAGCGTTTGTTGCTGAGCTGTGTAGAGCAGGAAGATGGAATGGATGATGAGGCTGAGCCTGATGCGCGGTAGCAGTGTTGTTGAAGCTGCTCGTCATGTTGAGATCCAGATTCTGAGGGTTCGGCTTCCCTGGATGGTGACTGGGACTGAAGCCCACATTAGGGTCGCGGTCTGACATTGCGGAAGGCCCTGTGAGTTTTCGGCAATCAACTGGGGTCGATGGTGCTTGGAGTAGAGAAGTAGTTTGTAGAAAGTGGGGGAAGCGGAAAGGCCGCGACAGATAGTGATCTCAAAGCTAGGCCGCAATGACGCGGTGAACCAAGCGGAGCGTGCACTCCGAGGCTGCAGTACAATCGCGAGAAAATTGTTGATCGTGTGTTGTACAAGCTAAAGTGTTTGCACGGCCGCGAGACTCGGTGTGAAAGCGAGTCAGCTTACAAGCTCCATGAATACGGCGGCAATCCTGAGAATTACAAAGTAGAAGAGCTTAGTCTCAGTCTTCCAGAAACAATTATCGCCGTTTGAGGTACTGCCGACAGGACTGACGTGAGGATACGCAATACGTTGATGAGTGGGAGCGTAGAGCACACTAGCATACGCCCTGAGCGATTGCAAACAACGCCAGGTGCTTATGGTAGACTATCGGCAACGTAGAGCACTCTGTCTAGCATAGCGTTCGATCAAGCTACTCCAGGGTTTGTCTCTTCAGGAGCCGGTCATTTTGGGGAGAGTGCCAGATGGCTCAGAGCTAGTGCCGATGATCGGATCCTGTAAGAGTTCATGCCTGCTCGAAACAATATTCAGAGCGCTCAACTCACTTCAGGCTTTCTGCGTACTCACCTGGACATCTGGCGCATCTTTTCGATAATTGGAAGAGACGGCTAGAATCATTACAAACGAACATACATCATTCTCACCATGCCATCGTTGTGCGTTCCCCCGGTGGAAAGTCCAAAGAACGCGACCTGGCACCTATGATCATGTGCTGCGGCTGTGTGACTGCATGTCGAAATCGAAGGAGATAATCAGGCGAGAAGCCCATGGCGGTGGCGCTTTCACGCGGACGAGGGCTTTCACATGACTTGAATGCAAACGGCAGTGAAAAAAGAACAGGAGCGGTATGGACGAAATTGTGATCCATGGTTTATGGCTAGCCTATCATTGTTTAGCGACCTATCGAATGCATACTGGGTCTTAGTGCTATAGCAGATGCGGAACGAGTCTGTGATTATCACTATGTTCATCTGAATGCTTGGTCAGTTATAATGCCACCCGGATTGCACATGACACGGCGATGAGCGAATAAGGTGTATGTATATAGACGTTATCGCATATCGCATGTATCAACATTAATGCCTTCCCGTCGTGTTGATTTTTAGCCTGTTGATTTCAGTAAATCAGTAAAATAAAAAGAGAACGCCGGGCTATGCTTTGCGGTTTTCGCGCTGTCGTACAAGCTCCATAAGAAAGCCATGCTTGGAAAAGGTTGCTCCTAACGTCATGATGTTCGTCTCTCCCATGCATACTGGTCGTAGTCGGTCATAGAGGCATACAGAGAGCAGGTCTTGTGTGTCCAACTGGCAGCCGCGCTTCCTAGTTACGACGTACTTTCTGGACAATGAAAACCCCAACCTCCAATCCTTCGGTTGGTGCGCCGTCGTCGTATTCCCTAGTTGAAACACCCTCTATGAGCTCTTGGAGAAGGTGAGGCCCTGTCAGCTCACCGGTAGGGAGTTTCTTCGACTTGCGGAAATACTTCGTGATGGCGTCTCGTATGCGGGGCTTTTCTTGTTTGATCCACCAGTCATCTGCCCAAGCCGCTCTGCTTGGTGCAAACTCTTCTCTCGATGCATGGATGACCTCGTACGAGCATTTGTCGTCAGAATTGCTCTTTTGGTTATTCGTATGCTCAGCGACCTTGGCGCAGAAAGACCTGACGTGCTCTTCAAGCTTGACGTATTCGTCCAGATAGTTGACCGCAGTCATTTGGCCGATACTCCTGCCCAGTTCTGAGTGAAGATCGTGCACGACTGTTACACTCCGGAGAAGCGGTTCTATGATAGGACCCAGGTACTTTTGCATGAACGTCCTGGCACCTGTCTTGGTAGGGTAGATAAAAAACAAGACACCGTTGTCAATAGACAACTCACTAAGTCGATCATACAACAAGGATCGGCCTCTGAATGTGAACATCTCGGCATACTCATTGGTGTTGGTAGGTGGGATGTAACGCTCCACGACGGAGATGTTGATGCTACCAGGTGGTACGACAGGTCTAGGGGATGGCGGGAGAAGTTTCGAGTCGAGTTGGTAGTCGGGAATCGCAACGGCGCTATCAAACACTTTGCTTGTGAAGTATTCGTCGCCTCCGACTGCAGGGCCAGGCGTTGAAGGTGGAGACTTTGGAAGATCCGAAAGGGTATAGCGGCCGGGTAGAGCATGGAACACGTTGATCCACGCGGTGCTTGTCGTGGTCCTGTCGTGAATAGCGGCAATCAATTCGCCGAAGAGATGGCCAGTCAATGATGGGCATGGTAACGCATGCGACAGAACTTTGACCGAAGTCAGTTCTAGACATCCTGATCTCTCAACTACAGGGCATTAGCAACGAAAAGTGTAGTCAAACGGTCCGTGCACATACTGATGGTATTCTTGGCCTCTTCAACCCACACTGAGATACTCATGGCGTCGCCAGGCTCAGTAGGCGTAGGCACAATGATCGGCGCTTGACCTGGAGCAGTCGCACTGGCAGTGAGGGTAAGGTTTGGCGAGGCGCCAGGATCAGAACTGGGGGGAGAGCCTAGGTCAGCCGGCCTCAGGTTCAGGAGGGGGCCCCAATGGAACGTCCCCGACTCCGATGGAGGGGTGAAGGTCGAGATGATGCGGTCCACTTGCGCTCTGGCGGCTTTTGGACTAGATGTAAGCGATTCGGCGGCCGTGTCAGCCTGTGGAGGATGTCCCAGTGGCGGGCTGAGTGCATGAAGAGGGTCCTCAGGCTTCGAGAGTGGGCCGGCACCTAATGCTGTGGGTGAAAACGAGTGACTGGATTGGTAGGGAATGCGGTCCGGGTGGGGTGCGGCGATGCCGAGCACATCAAACGAAGGGAGGCGCAGATTGTGCGTTGTTTTGATTACGGTGGGCGAGGGCAGCGAAATGTTGGTCGAGGGGAGAGCGTCTGCAAAAACTAAATCGAATTGCTGTCGATCCTCGTGGATCTGGAACGGAGTCTGGGCGCAAGGCAACGGGAGGGGCTGGGGTTGTGGGAAAGAAACATCGAGAAGAGTAGGAGGGTCGTCTGCGTTCGCGTCGGCAAACCCACGAGGTGCATCGGGGCAGGGAGCACCGTCTGGTGTCGCTGGGATGGCAGACGAGGCAGCAGCTCTTGCTTGTCCCTGCTGGGTGCAGGTGTCGAACAGAGACGTCCCGGGCAGCGGAAATAACAAAGGTTGGGTCATCTCAGAAGACGACTGTGCTCAGTCGGGTTTCGATGTCTTGCAGCCAGGTCGGTCACGCTATGGCCGCGATAAGGTGACGGAGCGGAGCAATGAAGAGAGACGTGGCTGAAAGATGTGACAAGCGAGCTGGCGAATCCGAATGTGTGGCTCCGCTGGTACTCGTACCCCCAAACCGATGGCTTGTCACTGTGTAGTCCGTGTGTCGTGGTGAAGGGCGGGGGGGTTTGGGCCAAGCTTTCCTCACTTGGGCGGGGCGGCAGCAACGGCAGCGGAGGATTGCCGGGAAGGATCAAAGAAGGAGCGAGTCGTGTGGTGAGACAGACAAATGAACGAATCGATCGCGGCGGCTAGCTGCAGTTGATAGGTAGTTAAGCAGGTGTCCTTGCGAACGAAGGCAGACGATCCGATGGCCGCCGGCGTTGTCTGCAGATGTTTGTGTGGTGCAAAAGTGAAAGCCGTTTAGCCCAATCATGCGTCGAGGCCGTGCACGTCCAGGGTCCACCAAAGGACCGACGATCTAGGCCTTCCTTCACTGTGGCCTGACTTCTGTCGCGTGTAGAGAAGCTGTCACCTCCCCTCCCCGCAGCCACATCCCTCTACGCTGCTGTCAGAAGGGTTGGAAATGATTCAGCCACATGGCCGCCGCAGTCGTTGGACTCGTTTGCCATCTCCCGAAGAGAACCTTGTGCGCCTCTGCAGCAAACTCTCCTATTGGGTCCGGCATTTTGGCCCTCATTAATAATAGTCAATGGACGCCTAGTACACCAGCAGCGCTACCCTCGGTCAATCTCTTACAACCCCCCTCTGCGAAATCTTCCTTCAGAGAGCCATTTCCGCGACAACATCAGCATACCTTGGCCTGAATCTCTGCGACCTGGTACATTTGTTGATCAGCTTTGAGCTACCTGCAGCACTAGCGTCGCCCATGGTTCGGTCTTGCGCTACCAAGTCAGTTTCCGTCGAGCTCTAGGGATCACCTAGGCAGGGGCCATGGGAGTCTGGACCTGCACCTTGTACATGACTGCACGCTGACCTGGCAAAGCACACGTTCAATAGTCATGAGCTCTTCCCAAGCCCTGGCGCGGCTTTTTTTTTGGTGGGGTGTTATCGACGACGCTCAAGGCTGCGCACATCGACGATCGTCTTGACTGACTACAAGTATCCCCGGGCTGAATGGTGTGTCCAAGGAATTTGGCGCAGCGATGCTTCGGCAACATTGATGTGATCTGGCCGGTTTGGAGAGCACTTGGGTCAAAATAAGCTCATGCAGATGGCGCTAGGGAGCCGCGATGGGAATGTAAACTGTCAGGAGGATGGATCCCAAAGTTCGGCGCAAGTTCTCAGCGCCTAGTGTGCCAGACGATGTTACTGCTCGTGATTTAGTACATGTGTTGGTTTGAAGGTAGGCTCACCGACCTATCAGCGCTTGCAAAGCACGCTCCTGCTTGAACCTGTCCATCGGCTCTTTCTTTTGCAGTCTCCCGCTCTACAGATAGAAAGTTTGTTATTGGTCTCTGTTCCATTGTTAGAGCTCACGGTTCGATACCCCTCCATGTGCCTTCGAGGACAGCGTCGCACAAGCGTCATCGGGGGAGCCAGCTGTAAACCCGTACGGAGGCGGTGAAGGCAGCGAGTGCGGGAGTCTGCGTCCTCCATAGCAGCGCGTCTATATTAGCAACGGAAGATCTCGTTCGAGCAGGCAACACGGGTCAAGGTGAAGCCAGAGAATGCGAGCGTATTTCTACAGTCGTTCCTTCCTGAGTGGGAGCTGGAGGCCATCTACGCAAGCCAAGGCGCTAAATCCAAAACTTTCCTCTTTGACCAATCTTCTTACTCACCTTTGAACACCAACGCCATGCAATATCAACGCCGACGGGTGCTCTAGAACATGACACTGGGCTTCCAAGTGCATTCCCAAACCCGTGCATGACATCATTGCACCTGTCTACAGCCACCTGAGGCGGTGCACAAGACCTCACCATGCATGTAGGTAGTGATCTGCCATCTTGGTTTACTTTTGCGCGCCTGCGTAGCACTTCAAAGATCGACATCAATTCTACGTTGAGATTATATTTCTGCATCAAACTACTGCCCCACTCGAGTATTTCAAACCGTAACAAAATATTGTTACCACTTCCCTTGACCTCCTGTACAGTCTTACATCACTTCAGTCTACATCACTATTGATTTAGCTTTTCATATACTCTGCGGCTGTCAAAAAGCCCTCAAACTCGCATACCTAACACTCCCAGATCAAAAACCCCCAGTCCGCACTCCTCTCAAACCATGAAGTCCTCCTGCACCTCCGCCAAGAAGAAGCAGAATACCACGGCACCGATGGCACAGATCGCAAACGCCACCTGCCATCCGGCCTAAACCACATGTTGCGGGATGTAAGCAAAGCACCCAGAAGCCGCTGAGTCAAACCCTACTTCCAAGAGTACAGCAGACATATATGTATCGAACGAGATCTAACGACACTTCAGGGCCTGACCTACCTCCAAACCCCGGACTACAACACCGCGGCCCTGGCGGACACTCATCCAGCTCGCCCTATGACGCTTTACAAGGGCCCGCATTCTCTCTACCATGCTTTAGCACCTCACTACCTCCTAAATAAAGCGGAGTACTTGCAGCTGTATAATCTGCGGCCCACGACGCAGGTCACGCTGGAATTGGTTATTGAAGAGGTGAGTCATGCCTTTGCTCAAACCACCACTTGGAGATCATTGCATAGGAGATGTCTCGAGACGAGAGCTGATGTATGAATAGGCCAACTCGCGCTTTACGGATGAACAACTCCATGACATCTTGGTCAAATGCCAGAACGTCTTTGACGAGGCAGAGGCGGAGATACCTGATGGTGTGGAGGATATTCAGACGAAGAAGGTCGAGAACAAGTTATTGGGCGCATTCAAGAAAGCAAGGAAGAAGGGTGGGCGAAAGAAGGTTTGAGACATCACACTTGGACAGGTCACGAGGACGTTTAAACTTTTTTTTGAACGTGGAATTGGTATGCTCGCAGACTAGCGGGTATTCGTCCCTTCCACCACCAGCCATCATGCATGAAGAAAAAAGAACCATAAAGAAGCGATGAGATAGTACACAATATGTCGCAAACCCATTTATGCGCCAATCCATTTGAACGCCGGCCCCATTTTGACATGACGTGAATCCAAACATACAGTGTCAGACGAAGACATAAGATCGAGGAGCAAAGGATTTCTAGTCCTTGCTTTTCTTCTTTTTCTTCTTGCTGTCGCCGTCGACATCGTCTGCTTTTCGCTTCTTCGTCTCCTTCTTTGCTTCTTTGGCTGCCTTCTTTGCCTCTTTGGCTTCCCGCTTGGCTGCTCGTTCGGCTTTGCGTGCCTTCTTGGCTTCCTTCTCGGCCTTCTTTGCGGCCTTGCTATCACCCTTGGGTGTTGCCTTTGCGTCCTCGGAGCCGGGGTCGGAGTCAGAAGCGCCTGCATCTGCATCGGCCATCTCTTCGTCGCTATCGACTTCTTGTACAAGCTTCTTGGGTTTTGTGCCGTTGGTCTTCGCTCCCGTTGCTGCTGGCTCATCGCCAGTCAGACCATCGGCATCAGCATTGTACTTTCGTGCCTCCTTCACGTCCCACTTCTTCTGTCCGAGCGCGACCGAGTTGGCGTTCTCCTTCAGGCTCTTCAGTGGCTTGCCCTCAAGAGCGCGCAACCTCCTCTCGATGCCGAGGCGTGCGTCGCGGCCAACTTGCGACTTCTCCTCTTCAGTGGGTTCGTTGGACGTGTCCTCAGAAGAAACACCCCACGTGCTGAGGGCGTCGATACGGAGACCGAGGGCAGACTTTGCGGCGAGCATACGGGCAATCTTACCCTTGTTCTTGCCAGTTGCTTGGCCGATAAGGGAAGCGTGGTAGATGAGCTATAGGAAGTTAGCGACTGGAGGGTAGCTTTCGATGCTGGCTCTACTTACTCCGTATTTGGGAGTGTCGTGCTTGGTCTTCAGGGCGCGGAAAAGAGCCTTCTCAGCACCGAGAATCTGGATGGTCGAACCGGGCGACTTCGCGAGGTTCATGAGCGAACCAGCGTGCGCGATGAGGCGCGCACCGACAAGCTCACCCACAAGCGCAGTCAGGTTAGGAGCCAGTGCTTGCATGCGTGTGGAGAGGTAGTTGCCAAGGTTTTGGCGATGTCTAGCAAATTGTCAGCGAATTGCTATGCTTGATCAGAACATCGCACTTACTCAGTGAGGTCAACAACCTGCTCAGCCAGGGCGCTAGTAGCCTCCAAGTCCTCATCGGTGATCTCAGTACCCATACTGATCTCAGCAGCGGCCTTGACGGCTGCCTCAATCTCCTCAGGCAGGATACCCGAAAGATCAGTCTCTCGTGCGTTTGTGCGGAAGCCCATCTTGAGCACGACCCTGGAATAGGCCATGTTGTCGTTCAGGATCTTGGCAAGCTCGGGGAAATGCCATCCGTACCACTCCTTGACTCTCATCGCATATGTGTTGAGCTGCTTGTCGAGCACATCGAGACTGGCGATACTTTGGATGATCATGGTGTCGACCTTGTCGGGAGAGAACTTGAGCTTGTGGCGCGAGAGCGAATGCGCAAGACCAAGACGGGTGGAGTCCATCTCGGCGGGAACGAGGTCAGGAATGAGCGAAACCATGTGCTCGCGAATCGCACGGTAGACATCCTGGGTCGAAGAGTCGGAGATGAGCTTCAGTGAGAGTCCAGGAACTTGCGCGATGGCATTGGCGAGCTTGGGGTCAGCAACGGCCACTGGAAAAGCTGTTAGCACTCTTGTTCGGCGTCCCACGTCGCGCGCGCAAGCGTACATGATGCCTTGGTTTCGTCCTTGAGCTCCTGCAGCAGGTTTGAAAGCATGGAGCTGACCTTGCCGTCGGTCAACGCTGCGGCTTCGTTGAGCGCAGTGACGGCATTTTCGAATTTCTGAAACTTCTTGAGCTTCAATGAGTCGACCAGCGAAGAGACGTCTTTGGGCGAGTCGTCCTTGCCAAACAGCTTCTTGTCCTTGGACTTGAGCAGGGCATAACCCGCGCTGCAAAGTTCCGTTAGCTCTCCTGGCCTCGCATTGGAGCTCTGCGCACGCGGCACACGTACCTCGTCTCGGTGAGGATGAAAAGACCCATCGTTGGTGGTGAATGTGCTTTCCGTGCGGGGTACTCGGTCGCTGCTGCCCCTGGAAGCTGTTTATGCGCAAAGTGTGGAAGGGTCGCGGGTCTTGGATGCAGTTGTGCGGCCGAAGCTTCCTCGCGAAAAAAGTTCGAGTTGCCAAGCCTGCGGAAGGAGCTAACGAGGGCTAACCTTGGAACGCACAAGCGCCGGCCCAGCTGCAGCCTCGCGAACTCCACTCGTACAGCGAACAGCGATATCTCGACTCCGTTGCTTCCATGATGAGCTGAACTACCAACCACCGGCAGGGGCACATCCAAACCTTGCAATGTCGACCAGCGAGCGCAAAGTCTCCGTCTCCCTCAACCGCGGCGCCCGAGGCACGACACCGCGCGTTGCAGACCTCGCTTCCACCCCCGAGTCGCCGCGAACACCGCTTGGTCGCGGCACATCCTATGGCTTTGGCTCCCCCGGCGGCAGCTTCCGCACCGACGACGAGTATGTCGTAATCGAGGTCGGGGCACGTTTTGTGCGCTGTGGCTTCCCCGGCGAGAGTGCCCCGCGCTGCACAATACCCTTTGGGCCCGACCAGCAGCGGAGAGTGGGGGACTACAGGCAGTGGGACCCTGAATACGGCCAGCAGAGACAGAAGCGAAGGAAGGGGCAAGATTGGGGCCAGGAACACGAACTCTACCGCGTGGACCTGAGTACTGTGGACCTGGGGCTGGTTGAGGACAAATTCGAGCGGGCCATGCGAGAGGCATACAACAAATATTTCCTTCTCGACAGCAAGCCGCGGCGCATCCTGCTCGCGATGCCAACACGCATGCCCCACGCCCTAATGTCTATACTACTCGACGTACTCTTCACGAGCTTCCACGCCCCCAGCATCACCTTGATGTCAAGCCCCGTGCTGTCAACCGTAGCGGCAGGACTACGATCAGCGCTAGTCGTCGATATTGGCTGGTCTGAGACAGCAGTCACGGCTGTATACGAGTACCGTGAGGTTCAGGAAAGGCGCAGTGTGCGGGCCGGCAAGATGCTGAGCGAAGAAATGGCCAAGCTCCTAAACACAGAGTTGGATGATAATGCAGACGCTGGTTCACCTAAAGCCCATGTCTCGTTCGAAGAAGCAGAGGAAGTTCTGACACGGGTCGGTTGGTGCAAGGCTAACCCACGGTCCAATCGAAGAACGCTATATTTCCCTGCGCGCGAGGCACCCGTGTTGGAGGAGTTTGAAGATGCCGTCGAATCGCCACCACCCACCATAAACGTTCCGTTCCCTAGGCACACCCCCCCTACTGAGCTTAGGATACCTTTCGCTTCACTCGCTAAGCCGACCGAGGCCGCATTGTTCGCGCCGGACATGACGTTGAGCGAATTTGATGATGAGGATCTCCCTCTACACTATCTCATGTACCGCGCCTTAGTACAGCTGCCTGTAGATGTTCGACGCCTTTGCATGTCACGCATAATCATCACAGGTGGTGTATCGAATCTTCCTGGTCTGAAGACGCGCCTCTTGAGAGAGCTCGAGGCGCTAGTATCAATCAGGGGTTGGGATCGAGTGAGGAACTATGGGAAAGCAAGCGCAAAACACGAAGAACGCATGCGTGCACGCAGGGAGGATGCTGAAGCGCGTCGAGAAGATGCAGAGTTGCGGCGACAGGAAGGGGAAGATGTGATCTCCGAATCTCTGGATCCGGGTGCACCTCTATCCTCCATACCCGCCGGGCTGCGAGAGCCCGAAGTTGACAACATGGACGCCAAAATGGAGCAACTCGCCATACGAACTGGCCCGCCACGTTCCTGTTTCATAGGCGGTGTGATTAGAGGAGTCGAGACGCTAGGTGCATGGGCCGGTGCGAGTTTGATAGCTCAACAACGCGTCAAAGGTATTGTCGAGATCGAGCGCGAAAAGTACCTCCAACATGGACTGCAGGGTGCAAGTCGCGACAAGGAAATCTCCGTCGTACAGCAGCGACAAAGTATGGGTCCTGGGCTGGCAAAAGGAGGGGGAGAGAGAGCAAGCTGGACGTTGGGAGTGTGGGCTTAGATCGTCGTTGCAGTATCCGTGAGCGTTCTTGCATAGTTTGATACCCCAATTTTCACTGGATTCAACAGCATTTGTCACACTCGACAGCTCTGTACAACGACCGACTGATGCATCATCTCAAGGATTGCAGAATGGAGTAAGACCATGGGAAGTGAGCTGACGTGTTGCTATATACACTCGATCTCTCGAATGAGCAAAGGCAAACAAGCGATGTGTAGCCGGATATGTCCCGACAAGACATACCCCGTCCGTGGGCTCACCGGTATCTGACCTCACAGTCGCTGCTGAACTTTGTACTAGTCCCAATACATACAGCACGTCGAAGCCAACTGGTCACTGCTCTTGTCGCGTGCACATCAAGACTACTACGTTTGCGGCGTTTACTTGTGCCCAGCTCCATAAGTCTACAATTCACAATTCTCGGAAATGAACAGACCAAGGACAGCCACGAGGATGGGTGAGGCCACCATGGCCGGCTTGAGATCTGTTTCAGCCTTACCTCTTGCATAGACAAGCGAGATAGGACAGCAGTGTCGACCAATAGCCCATGGCAGTGGCTGAAGAACGTGGGGCGGGCATGCTTGAGGTTATTGGCGCTGAGAATCATTCAGTCGAACAAGTGAACAAGTAAACTATTGGGCAAACCTGCAGGTATGCAAGCCATTGGCTTGTCAATAAGTGAACAGCCATTCAAATACGATCTGGTGTCGTTTAAAGTCATCGACTTGTCCGCCTTCGAGGTCCCTCGAGGTCCTTCACTACCCTACACAGCATGAAAGACGAGGGATCAATGAGTCCTTCACAATGTACAGAGGGTCCCCCAACAGCTTTTCCGTCAAATTCTACCCTTGAGGACGACTTTTCGAACTTTGATACACTGTACCCGCCCCTCGATCTTCCCTATTCGCCAGTACCATCAAATCCAACAGCCTACTTTTCTAGCTGGCAACTTGGTACGGCAGGCCACGCGCAGTCACTGTATACTAATAACGCCCTGAACACTTTCTCCGGCACACAGACCCCGCAGGTATTGTCTCCATTAATCTGGGTGTCTCTCATTACTCATTGCTTTGACAGACTTCATATACTGCCATTGTTGGCACGTCATCCAATCTGCGGACTGATCCACCAACTGATGTAATAACGTCCAGTCATCCTGAGGTCTGGCATTTGGCACTCAGGGATGCGATCGGCAATTGTGCTTCCCCAGCACCGAGCACCGGATCATTGACTCAAACACCTGGACATTCTTTTGCTCCTGATTCTCCCCGACCAGGCCACTCCTTGAGACCAAGAAATACTAAAGGCGTGAAGAAGCTGCGTCCTACGATGTACGAGTGTCCAATCTTCGTCTACCAGACGCAACACAAGTTGCCACGTACCTGTGATGGCCACAAAGCGAAGAACTTATCGCAGTTGCGCACACATCTGGTAAGACCTGGTAGAGGACAACGAGTACATTGCAGCTTCCTCCAACAATGTACTATCTGCCATGATGACTTCCTAGACGAATGCGTTTTCACCGAGCACGTTCGGAGCTGCGACAATGTGAGGAACCAAAGGCGGGGTGCCGCGGCCGATGCATACTATCCTGTCTTCTGCGAAAACATCTTGGCCAGTAAGAACATGGCTCACACCATACGGCCCAGTAAGCATCCTCTTAGCTTTGCCTTTCTTATGCTGACGCAACAAGCAGACCATGAGCGCAACATCACGCCACAGGGTCCATCAGCTCTAGAAGAGCGGCCAGACTTTGTTCCCAGCAATTCTCGTGAGCAACCAGGCTCGAATACTTATACCGTCTCCCATCGATCATCGCCATCACAGGCAATGGGCACCTGGTCAGATGTCTTGTCCGATTCCAGACCCTCCTTGGACGTAAGGCAATACACGCAGCTCTTCGAAGCATTTCTGACTGATATAGATAGTAGAAACGAGACCTGCTCAATAGACTGGTATCCCAACCGCAAGCTGATAACACGAACTTCGAGCGCCCGAGAGACACCACAGACAGACTAGACCTGGCTGCAAATCAGACCATGGAAAATAAAGACCAGAATGGACATCTCAACGCGGACTCCATGTCTTTGCGCATTTTAGAACCCGGAATACCGTCAACTGTCTTAAATCGGTTGCTTCCAAGGCCCAACGCATCGTGAGTATGGCCTTTGCTACGGTCCAGACTTTTCTAACAGAAATACAGCGATTTCCGGGACAGTCCATGGGATCCCTTTCTATGGAGTCATAACCCGTCACCTAGTTGCATGGAGAAATCACCCTTCCGGATAGCTGATTTTACTTCCGAACCACAGTGGAGTTGCCTGGAAGACTTTGGAGCATCCATTTCCTCGCATATCCAGCATTATGATGGCTTAACAGACCATATTGTGTCAGCGCACCTTCCACAGTCCCAAAGTAAACAAGTTGCAATAACACGAGACGAAGCACATCTTTCCTTCGAAAGTTATCCTAGGTATCTAGACTCTGACCGTCCGGAATTACATGAAGAAAACGTGCCTTCGTCAAGAATCTCAGATGCAACTAGCATGTCAAGGCGATCTACTGCGTCATCATCACTGAGCATCACATCCTCATGTGAAGCTGATGTTCTTTGTTGTTCTGCCCCAGGTTGTCACATGACCTTTACAGGTAGATATCGTCGTGGGAATTGGAACAGGCACAAACGCCAGAAGCATACAGATTCCGGAAGCCAGGAGTACCCCTGCCGGGTAAACGGCTGTGGTATGATCTATCTGCGCCCAGATGCACGGCTGAAGCATTATCGCAAACGGCACATGGATGCACTTCACACCGGACCCCCCAGAGCTCGCAAGTGATCCAGCCATGACAACAACGTCGGGGAAATCTGATGCGGCACGTGGGGCAGAAACGCGCTACTCGCGATGGTGCGAGAAGACATTCTTACGACAAGACGCCCTGTTGAAGCACTCACATAAACGGCACCCCGAGCTTTGTCTGGGCCCCCCGTATATCAACATTGAGTTATGTCTCAATAAATCCGAACCATCGATTTCACCACAACAACCACCCAGCAATGATCCTTCCATCGTGCACATGATTTCCTTCCTCAAAGACCTCTTTCGCCTGTGTGACTCCTCACAAGAACTGATGCTTCCCAAACCCTAACACATTCATAACATCCTCAAACACCCCCTCCCCACCATCCAAATACACCGCCCCCATCAGCGCCTCCACAGCCGTCGCCACCATCTTATCCGACACCACCGCTGTCCCCGGGCTCGTAATCACACACGCGTCGACTCCAAGCCGCCTACCTAGCCCCACGAGCGCCGCATTCCCGCACTTGTCGAGACGCGCTTGATTCCACTGACCCTTGATCCGCTGGGCGTCTGCGTCCCACCACCAGCGACATAGCACGGCGTCCATGCGCGTGTTTCCGAGGACGGCGAGGGCGTCGTTGCGCTGCAGGATGTGGATTTCGGCGTTGTAGATGAGGGGGAGGCTGGTGTTGTTGAGGGCGGAGAGGAGGAGGGGGTTGGTGAAGGTGTGGGAGAGGAGGGATTCGCAGGCGTAGAGTTTGAGGGCGGAGATGTGGATTGATTGTGTCATTGTGGTAGGGGAATCCTGTGGGCAGGGAGAGATGCATACATGTACGAGGATATTTGTTTGATGTTCTGATATTCTGGTTGTTGATAGAGGATGCTACGACCTTCTGGAAATTCTGCAAGATGCTATGATGATGAGAACAGCACGAGGACGCCCTTGCAGTCGTCCCCATATTATTATTGGGCTTGTACGTAATGTACCAAGTATAAGCCATGCAAAGACGTCAGACTATGACCGCAGAATTCCACCCACTTACTTTTAAGCAACATTTCCCATGCCCCAGTGGTATCTCAGTCCGAGAAACAAAACGCGTATTCCCAAAAGTATTATTCCTCCTTTAAACTCCATGCTCGATGCGTCGCTAGAGTGCTCAAAAACGGGGCAGTGACAATATCAAAAGAACAAAAGACGACAAACAGTAATTGATGCGTATCATCGACGCGAAGCCTGTTCTTTGGCTCGTGGCGGCCGCTTGCCCATCGCTTCCACTAGGTCGGGCGCTCGCGGCCGTCGTACCGGTCATGCTTTGACTGGGCGTCGTAGTTGCTGGGAAGAGTGCGGTGGTTGTACTACGACCCGAGCTGCCGTATACCAATTGTGTGGCTCCAGGTGCGAGGCTTATCGTGGTACCATCTACAACGATCGTGCCGCCTGGAGTGAGCGTCTGCCCATCGACCACATATGTAGTCCCAAACAAGGCGGTATATGTCTGCGATCCGACGGTGAGCAGAGGCGCATTGGTGATTGTGTTCTGGGTACCAGGGGTGAGGATACTTGTCTGCCCATTGATAACGATTGCCGTTGCACCAGGAGCCAGAGAAATGGTGGTACCAGCGACCGTGATGATACCGCCAGGCGTAAGAGTGGAGGAGTCAATGAGGTAAGTTATTCCTGAACCGGGGAGCGGCTTGAAAATACTATTGCCGATGGTAAGCATTGGAGCGGCAGTGTTTTGAGCAGCCGCGATATTGGCGAACGTAGAAGTGACTCCGTTCACTACCACGAATGATGCTGAGGGTGCCAGGGAAATGACGGTACCAGAAACCGTAATTGGCTCTCCTCCAGGAACCAGTGTCTGGCCAGCGATGACAAATGCACTCCCTGATCCCGAGATCGGAGAGAATACGCTATTGCCAACGACAATGCTGGGCTGGGCATTCGATACTGGCGAATGTTCGACTGCCGAAGTTACGCCATCGATTACAACTGAAGAGCCTCCGGGTAAAAGAGATATGGTAGCGCCCGAGACAGTGATGGCTGAGCCTCCGGGTGTAAGCGTCTGTCCCCCAACGACAAAACTGGGGCCAGGTTTGGCATTATTCTGACCACCGACCGGAACATTCGCCGAGGGTAAAGCAACGATGGTAGTTCCGCCGATGACTATGTTAGGTGGCCGTGTGGCGACATTTGTCCATCCGAGACCTGCTGCTGGGAAGAATTGGGTTGAACTACCGACGACCACAAACGATGCAGAGGGAGCCAAGCTGACTATGACACCATCGACAGTCGCCGTTCCGCCTGGTATTAAAGTTTGACCCGGTGCAACGAGGAATTGGGTGGCAGCATTGGCCGTCAATGTTGAGGATCCTATCGTCAGCACTGGCGGAGGTCGTGGTGGAGGATTGTCGAACACTTGCGGTAGCAGCAAAGTTGTTGAACCGCCTAATACGATGGCTGTAGCGGAAGGGACTAGGGAGATGGGGGTCACACCCCCGACAACGACTGCTGGTCCTCCTGGTTGCAGTGTTTGTGAGCCAATGACTACCACAGATGACGGCTCGATGACGACCGGTAAAGACCCAACGCTGCCCACAATGACCTTAGTCGGCTGCGGTAGGTTCTGGTTTTGCGTCTCGTCACCATTAGGACCCCGCTGGTTGGTGTTGACGTTACTGCCTGCTGTTGCGTGAATAGGGCTCGCGTCGGGACGACTGGTGGGATGTGGTGTTGGCTGGGCTGCATCACCAGGAAGATGCCAATCATCCATAGTCAAGGGCATCCCCTCTGTTGTACCGTCGTTGTTGATGTTGAAGTCATCCCACCCAAGAGCTGTTGACTCAAAGTGAATCAGATTTGGATTCCAATTAGGAAGGTTTACATAGTACAGATCTACGACGATCAAAACTTCTACAGTGGCCAGAAGATGTCCGGAATCACAGTCTGTTTGAGTGATCTGCTGCAAAAATCCCTCTGGAAGGGATCCCGATGCTACAGCTTCATGCTGGATATCTTTTACCCAATACGGGTACACATGAGCAGATGGTAGTCGGACAGTTTCCGTGGAACTTGCGTGCTCAATCTCGTATGCAGTGAAGTATACAAACGGGGTTGCCGAGACTTGCTCAGTGGTGCTATTAGGCGCAATGGTAACGGTGCGTGTCGCTAGAGGCATGTCGACATAGATGTCGTACAGGCCAACATCTGACATGGGAATGATGCCGCCGGGAGGAAACGGCACGGTCGCTGTTCTATAAACGAGTGATGTCGAGGCCGCTGTGGGCTTTTCGCTGTAGTTCAAACAGAACGTGTACGTCCAGTCGGTCCCCGCTAACGGGGAGTAAGCCATTGTGCAAGCAAAGTCAGAGACAAGAGCACTGGCAGCGTCGAAAGTCTTAGTTGCTGATATTAATGTGTAAGAAATCGCTTCGGAGAAATTTGCATATTGTGAGGTTATTGTAGCAACTGGATGCGAGTATGTGGCTGGGTACCAGTAATCGATACTTGCACTGGGTATGTTGATGGTGCATGATGCGTTCGAGTTACGAGTTGGCTCCAGTAGTGTGCCATTGGACCATGAACCGGAGTCGAGCGATGTGGAATTGATTGACGCATTGGATCTCGGTTGTGTTGTATTCACATTGATGGTTGAAAATGCCGATCCACTCGATCGCGCTCCGCTTGGGTGCGCGTATCCATATTTGTCGGACGCGGTATTCGAAGATGATGCTGCTGCTGGTAGACCTGTAGAAGTAGCAACCAAGACCCGACTTGTCAAAGCAGTAACATTTGAGTATGGGGCTGCATGGCTTGATTAGCATGCGCAATTACGAAGCCTCCCGGGATCGATCTCACCACTATAATTTGCGCTACTACGATCATGGAACACTGCTGCTGCAGTGCTTGAGGCGAACCAGACTGCAGCCAAAAAATTATGTAGTGACATGCCTTTTGCAAAGTGCTGCTCACGCATACACTTTACGCAGAGTAACGTGCGTCGTAACGACAGAGTGCCGAGGTCGTTCCAACGAAAAGATGGCAAGCGAGTGCAGCCAGGGGCAATTAAGAAGCGGGTCAACGCTCTCTGGCTCCGACCGACGGGTCCGTGACTCGATGGTCCCGTTGAGAGGCGAGGCCGAGGCAGAAGGTCCACGGGTAACTTACATGGCACTCAGTACAAGCGACTTGAGACTAGATGAATGTCACCACGTGTAGAAGGCTGTTCCACCAATTACTCGTCGAAGGATTCGCAGACAGCGTACCCTTTGGGTATATCTTACATGGCGCGGCTGACTGCAGGTCCAAAGTGCCAAAGCCTCAACTGGGAGGTGTGGGGACACAAGCCACAAAGCGCGGCCTCGGCTTTTCCTAGCATGGTCGGTTGCTTGTATTTGTGCGACTATGCACATTCCTTCCATGCTCCTGATGCGCTCTCAGTTTTTGAGAAGGTTTGATTGCGCTTCATGCGCTACGTTAGCTACTGAACAAGTTTCTTTCGTTGCGGCTCTTGGAGGAGATTGGGATACCACGTTCACGATATGTAGGTTAGCTGATGGACCAATGGGGCAGCACGCCAATACCATGGGACAAGACATCCCGGGCCCATTGCATGGTCTGAAGGATTTCGCCCTGTCGCGCACGCAGATCGGAAGGAGCTGGAACCTGTCGAGCCAACTCGCCAAGCGCTTATGGTCAGCCGTAGCGAAAGGCGTGATGGAGGTGGAGGAGAGACTCTTGGCTGCCAGACATGTGCGGACATGTGCGCGCCGAAAAGCCTCTCTGCGGCAGCCTCAGCGCCAAGATTGCGTGAACGGGTGGTTAAAGCAGTTTCGGTGGAACGAGGGGCTGGCCGCAGTCCACGGCACTCGAGCGCCTGCGCGCTCATTAATGATGCTGCGGAAGAAGTGCCGGGTGAAAGCAACGGGTAGCCCTGTCGCCGAGGGGTGCTGAGGGCTTCGCAGAGCTGGAGCAGGCAGCACCGCCAACCTTGCTGCCGCGAGACCATGACGCGGCAGGGCAGACTCCAGAGGCCACAGGCCAGAGGGATGCGAGGGGGGCGTATTCTGCACAGAAGGCGGACGTGCGTGATGCGGTGACTCGCGGACGCGATGAGCTGCAAGTACAACGAGGGCGCAGCGCTGGAGGAACGGACAAACATGGTTAGACGTGGAGAACAGGGAGCCAGAACCAATGCAATATAGGCCTTAGCCCGCCGCTGATCCAGGGTCCGTGGCCAATCTGTACAGAGTCGGCTCATCTCAACACTGTCCAGGTGGTGTCGCTCACTGGTGTCGTTCGCGTCTTCTGCTTCATCCTCGTGCTGCCGGCGGGGACAGACCATGTTGTCTTTGCCTGGTGATGCTCCTCGCTGCTGTCGTGGTTGAGAGTGCGAGGCATCTGTCGCGCCGTTGCTCTACCTCTGCCGTCGCCGCTTAGTCACGGGCCACCATGGTTCGACTCACCACCATCTGCGCCCTTGCCGCGACCACGCTGTTCGCGTCATGCACCGCCACCGACTATGTTCCAGCAAACATCTCCAGCACGCCGGGCTACAGGCTGCTGCCAGGCGTCGCGTCGGTGCCCGCTCCTGTGCGCGTTGCACCGGATCAGGGTTTTGACTCTGGCATCGATGGGCACTGGAGCACCTTTAGTCTGATGGTCGGCGAGCCAGCCAGCAACGTCCGCGTCCACGTCTCCACAGCAAGCCAGCAGATTTGGGTTATCAACCGCCAAGCTTGTCTGCAGAACATCACCGACGCCGCGGCCAACATTGTCCAGTACAATCAGCTCAATGCCGACTGTGAGTCGACCCGCGGGCGCCTCTTCAACCAAACACTTTCGACATCCTGGACCCAGAAGGGCTACTACCGGTTGTGGCTCGAGAAGTGGATTGGACTCGAGGGCAACGGCCTGTTCGGTTTCGACTATGTTGGCCTGGGGCAGGCGGGCGAGAAGGGTCCGTCTCTCCAGAGCACCATCATCGGCACCCTCGTGTCGTCCAACTTTTGGATGGGCCATCTCGGCATGCACCCCAAGCCCACCAACTTCTCTGTCTTTGAGGACCCCGTGCCTAGTTTCATGACTGGTCTCTTTAAGCAGAAGAGCATACCCAGTCTTTCCTTCGGGTATACTGCTGGTGCACCATACCGTACGTTGATTCCCATGTTTCGAGCATGACTTGTGCTAACACGCATAGGCTCCGTTGATGGCAATGATTTTCTCGGAACCTTGACGCTTGGAGGATATGATGCATCCAGACTCATCCCCAACAACCTGACCTTCATCTTTGCACCTGACAACGAGCGCGATCTTGTCGTGGGTGTTGCTGGTCTGACGGCCAACACTGCCACTAAACAAGGCATCGATCTCTTGAAACAGGTCGACCTCAACATGTTCATTGATTCCACAATCGCTGAGATGTGGCTGCCGCTTGAGGTTTGCAAAGCGTTCGAGGATGCCTTCGGGCTCAAGTACGACGCCAAGACGGACTTGTACCTCGTCGACGATGCTCTTCACCAGAATTTACTCGCGCAAAGCCCCAACATTACCTTCACGCTCGGCCAGAAGTACAGCACCGACGCCACCATGCAGATCACACTACCATATGCCGCATTTGACCTGGAAGCGTCACCACCATACAGAGGTCTCAAGCAGAAGAGCAAGTACTTCCCCATCAGACAAGGCGGAAACTCAAGCCAATGGGTGCTGGGGAGAACCTTCTTGCAAGAGGCGTATTTGACCGTAGATTGGGAACGCGAAAACTTCTCTATTTCCGCCGTCGACTGGACCTGGGGCCGGGGGTCCTCCGTTTCTGCAATCGTTTCTCCTCAGTACGCCTTGCAGGATCCCTTTTCAGTGCCGAAGAAACCTCTGCCTATAGCCGCCATCATTGGCATTGCACTTGGTGGTGGGTTCGTGTTCGCGCTCATTTTGATGGCAATAGGTTGGTGGTTCTGGCGGAGGCGCCACCAGCAAAAGCTGGCGGCCATCAAAGCAAAGTATGAAGCAGAAGTCGCTGCTGCTGCCCTTGTGAAGAAGGCACCTCCAGGGGACCAGGAAGAGCCCCCTGTGTCGCCAACGCAGGAGAGCGAGACGGGCACGAGTATCTTTCCGAAGGCAGAGCTGCCCGCAGGACAGCCCGTCCAACATGAATTAGCAACCAGTGTGCAAGAGAAGGAACCGCATATCATCAGCGAAGTGGAGAACAATGAGCGACAAATCTACGAGATGCCCGGGTGCATTCCCGAGCCCAAGGAAGCGGACGGCCGGCAGCTTTCCGAAAAAGAGTCAATGGTCGTCCGGGAGCGACTGTACAATGGTGTAGACCCGCATTCACCAGCCATATCGCCTGGAGTGCAAGAAGCTCCACGCAGACTAGCTCCAATATCTGCATCAGAGATTGCAGTGGTGGATTCAAGACTGCCCAGCAAGACCAATGTGTCGCCCGTGACGCCGCGAGCGCCAAGGGATGGAGCTTTCCTAGAGAGCGCAGACACATTCTTCCAGTTGCCGGCATACCGTCCACGAGATGGACAAGCGGAAGACTCGCTCTTTTTCCCAATCTCACCCCTGGAGGGGCCCACAGACGACACGTCCCAGCGGCGGTTCTCGTACGAGTCATGACACGGGTGCAAAAGTTGATGGTTCAACGATGGGAATTTACCGGCGTTTACTGGGGTTAGCGAGATGTCAGTGGGCTTCATTTGCTCCGCGGCATGCGGCGCGGTCGGCATGGCGGCATTGGCGTTTGACTGGGATATGATACCTCTAATTTGCTTGCATAGGAAGCTGGAATAGGTAGATTCTAGAAGCGCAGCGTGTGTGGGCACGGGTCGGCCACGCCTGAATTAGGAAGGCGCGATGATTGATACTTGTCAGTCAATTCTCTTTTTGTAGACGGGTGCGCGGCTTCGAGCCGCACTATGCACAAATCGGACACGATCGGCAGAAGGGGAATAAGGATTACATTGTTCACCATTGCAAGTTGCTTTGCAGAATCCTTTGCATCAAGGGACACGTATAGTAGCAACACTTGGGTGCCGATCAAAGATGACGCCAATACGTCTACCTAATGCCAGGTACAAAGGCGCCTGGGGCGGAGCGGTCAAAGACTGTGGCTAAAAGCTCCCAAGTCAGCCCTGGGTCCCTTGTCCACGCGTTTTACTGCTGAGTTACCCCACCATGCCTCACAGAGCCCGCGAAGACACCCAAAGACGACCGCTTTTTGTTCCTGTGCATAGCGTCACACTGTCGGTCGCTTGCTATAAGTTGCTTTGAAGGTTTACATGCTGCATCGTGAAGCACTCTTGCCAATCTCCCTCCCCCTCGTATTAAAGACGGTTTCGATAGGCGCTGCGTTGTGCGCTGCACCTGAACCCCTCAGTCACAGCACTTCTCCCGCGCGCCTGCGCGAGCCTTATAACGACGACTTCGCCTGCTTCCAAGGAAGTTTGATCGGCAGCGCACTCTAGTCGTTCTTTCTCTCCCGCGACACACGGCTTAGTTCTTCTACTACCCCTCTACATCAGCCACAATGTCGGACCTAGCAGGGAGGAAGGTCTTCAAGGTGAGAGCAGCTGAGCTTGGCCGCGGTTTGACGTTCTGACGATAGCGGGCAGGTCTTTAACCAAGAGTTCATCGTCGACGAGCGCTACAACGTCACCAAAGAGCTGGGCCAGGGTGCTTACGGCATTGTCTGGTAGGACTCACCCTGCCCCGCGCGCAGACACGAATTCAATGCTGATAGTGAGCCTGCAGTGCGGCAACCAACAACCAGACGGGCGAGGGCGTGGCCATCAAGAAGGTCACCAATGTCTTCAGCAAGAAGATCCTCGCCAAGCGTGCGCTGCGTGAGATCAAGCTGCTGCAGCACTTCAGAGGTACGGTCCCGTTGTACATGTTACTTGTATCACAAGCTAACTTGACCTAGGACACAGGAACGTAAGACCGCCCCACCGCCTGGCGACCATGTAGTCTTGCTCGAGCTCGATGCTGAACCACGCACAGATCACCTGTCTCTACGACATGGACATTCCCCGCCCAGACAACTTCAACGAATGCTATCTCTACGAGGGTACACCGCCCCTCGTGACTCGTGACACTATAAGGCACCAGGCTGATGTAACACAGAGCTGATGGAGTGCGACTTGGCGGCCATCATCCGCTCCGGCCAGCCCCTCACCGATGCCCACTTCCAATCTTTCATATACCAGATCCTCTGCGGCCTGAAATACATTCACTCGGCAAACGTCCTTCACCGCGACTTGAAGCCCGGTAACCTGCTCGTCAACGCAGACTGCGAGCTCAAGATTTGCGATTTTGGGTTGGCCAGAGGTTTCTCCATGGACCCGGAGGAGAATGCAGGATACATGACCGAGTACGTCGCGACTCGTTGGTACAGAGCGCCCGAGATCATGTTGAGTTTCCAGAGCTACACAAAAGCCAGTACGTATCCCTCGTTTGGTGCGCTGTAAAGGGCGAAGCACGTCTGGTGGCACTGGACCCTGGCTTCGACATCCCAGGGTCCATGTGACTAAAGGCAGCCTCCACTTAGTCTCCCGCACTCGGCAGGTACTAGAAGCTGACCAAAACAGTCGATGTATGGTCCGTCGGATGCATCCTCGCCGAGCTGCTCGGAGGGAAGCCCTTCTTCAAGGGCCGCGATTACGTCGATCAGCTGAACCAGATCCTACACTACCTAGGCACACCCAACGAGGAGACCCTTTCACGGATCGGATCGCCCCGTGCCCAGGACTACGTTCGCAACCTACCATTCATGCAGAAGATCTCGTTCCAGTCACTGTTCAGGAATGCCAACCCCGATGCTCTGGATCTGCTCGACCGCATGCTCGCCTTTGATCCTTCCAGCCGTATCTCCGTCGAGGAAGCACTCGAGCACAGGTACCTGCAAATCTGGCACGACGCTTCGGACGAGCCAACGTGCCCGACGACTTTCGACTTCCAGTTCGAGGTTGTTGAGGAAATCCCCGAGATGAAGACGATGATTCTCGCTGAAGTCAATCGCTTCCGCCAGATGGTCCGCGTTCAGCCTGGTGCCGGTGGCCAAGCGCAGAACCAGCCGCCCCAGGTCCCGATACCTAACAACTACGACCGTGCTGGCTACGAAGATCCAAGGCCACAAGAGGCATACAACCAGGGTGGGGGTAGCTGGCAGGGTAATGATTTAGAACGCGACTTGCAGGGTCTTGATGGCAGGCTGAGACAGTGATGTTGGGGAAGAGATTTTCTGGATAAAATGTTATCCTCGTGTATTACTTCCTTAGCAACGCACTATTGGCGGACTTCTGACTTCACATGGCGGTCTTCACTTGGTGGGCGTGAGTGATATACTAACAATCGTTTGTTCCCAAAGTACCTTACTCTATGCATCTCCCACGGCGTCGAGGACATATTGCTCCAAAACCTCCATCAATCCCGGCGCCTCACCTCTATACCCAAACAACATCTCTGCTCTCTCGGGCCTCGTCCGCGAATTACTAGCAAACAAGTACCTCGCCAACTTTGGAAAGCCAGGCAAGTTGGCCATGGAATCGAGTTTGTCCAAGTCAATCTGTTCCGGCTCTGGATCCCCAATAATCCCATTCCTATACAAAACCTCCGCCGTGGCTTTCGCCAACTCAAACTGCGACCATTCCTGCGTCGCTGCGAAGTAATACCCATTTCTGTTGAAATAATCTTCTGCGGGATATTGGGTGGGTGACGCAGCCGCCTCGACGACTCGCAGGTACAGACGCATCAAGTCGTCAATGTGCACCCAACCCCGCGTGTTCGCTCCGTCGTTGAAGTAAAAGGCCCTCCCGTTGTTAGCGGAGCGCAGATATTGGACGAACATGGGTATCAGCGCAGACTGGACTTTCGCCGTTCCTTTTCCCCGGCCGTAGATATCAGGCGGGCACATGATCGCGATATTCACCCTGTCAGAAAGCTTGGCGATCGCATCGTGTAGGATTATTTCAGTAGTGCGGTGCAGCTCGGCGGCGGGCAGGGATTGGATCTCCTGCAGCGAACATGTGTCGGACCATATTTTGGGGTTCAGGTGGCCGAGATGCGAGGGGGAGCGCCAGTCACTGACTATTCCTGTGCCGCTGAGGTGGATGAGGTACCCGGGTGTGGATCGTTTGAGGAGCCCGGATAGTAGTGCGTTTAAACTGTTTTCGTGGTCGGAGTCGCCACAGTGGATGACGATGTCGGCTGCTGAAGCGTTGGCGGAGAGGAGAGAAGAGGAGTCGTAGTCGCCCTGGATGATTGTGATCTTGGGGTAGCGCGTTGTGAAGGTGTCTGGGATGCGGCGGAGGAGGACGGTGATGGACCATTCTGGATGAGCGGTGTAGATGGTGTGCAGGACTGAGCCGCCAATGTAGCCTGTTACTCCTGTGCTGTGTTTGGTCAGATAACAAATAAGTTTGAAGGTGTGGCTGTCTCACAGGAACAATTTGGGTGCCATCGTGGTGATCTTGTTGATTGTTTGTTTTCAGAGCTGCTCGTGTGTGAACGATTAATAGAATGGCTATCAAATCGATGCTATTTCTATGCGTATATCTATGTCTCTTGAGGGATATGCTTGATTGGTAATCCTGTTCCCACTGGTGTTCGTTGAACCACTAGAACGTCATTTTGCAATGCTGTAGGAGCGCTAGAACGTCACTTCAAGTGCTTCACAACAGGTATCATGATCAATTTCAACGATTGCTAATCAAATCAGGATACATCGAGTAAATTACCTCATCATCTTCACGC
>Ga0265780_10000469_pt1 | contig 63049 bp, 55 predicted proteins | sample P1T30metagenome_FD_192432 | JGI IMG/M metagenome (GOLD analysis project Ga0265780, IMG submission 192432) | Plant litter microbial communities from East Loma Ridge, Irvine, California - P1 T30 | ecosystem: Environmental > Terrestrial > Plant litter > Unclassified | place: USA: California... | reverse complement strand
CCGCTGACCTGCGTGGTGCGCGGTTCGGGCATGGCGCTCGAGCGCATGGACAAACTCGGCTCGATCTTCTCGTACGAGTAATCGATGAGGACAAGGTGAGGTAACGTAACGCGGACAGGATGGTCGGCCCGGCCGGTCATCCTGTCCGCGTTTTATTATATTGAAACTCATGGAATACAGTCCTCCGCCGCTTTTCAAGCAGGGCGCCCCCGCGCGGGTGAAGGTGACGGTGTTCGCTCTGGTCTCGATCGCGCTGCTGGTCGTCGACGCGCGCCTGCATGCGCTCAGCGCGGTCCGCCAGGTCGCCGCCACGGTCCTGTACCCGCTCCAGATGGCGGCGCTGATGCCGCGCGACGCCGTCTCCAGCATGGGCAGCTATTTTTCGTCGATCTCCGCCCTGCAGAAGGAAGTGCGCGACCTCAAGAGCCAGCAGGTGGCCCAGGCCCAGGCCATGCAGCAGGCCCAGCTCCAGATGGCCGAGAACGCCCACCTGCGGCGCCTGATGGATGCGCGCGAACACCTGCCGGTGCGCTCGATGATGAGCGAGATCCTGTATGACGCGCGCGACCCGTCCACCCGCCGCGTGGTGCTCGACCGCGGCGCGCGCGCCGGCGTCAAGCTCGGCCTGCCCGTGATCGACAACGCCGGCGTGGTCGGCCAGGTCACGCGCGTGTTCCCGTTCACCTCCGAAGTCACGCTGCTGACCGACAAGGAGCAGGCGATTCCCGTGCAGGTGCTGCGCAGCGGCCTGCGCAGCGTCGCCTACGGCCGCGGCCATTCCGGCCTGCTGGACCTGCGCTTCGTGGCGCCGAACGCCGACATCCAGGTCGGCGACGTGCTGGTCACCTCGGGCCTGGACGGCATGTACCCGGCCGGCCTGGCCGTGGCCAAGGTGGCGCAGGTCGAGAACGTGGCGCAGGGCGCCTTCGGCCGCGTGATCTGCCAGCCGCTGGCCGGCATCGACCGCCACCGCCAGCTCCTGATCGTGATGTCCGACCAGCCGCCCCCGCCGCGTCCGCCCGAGGAAGCGCCCAAGGCCAACGGCAACAACACGTCGCGCAAGAACCTGCCGAAGATGGAGCCGGTCCCGCTGCCGCCGCTGCCGGCCCAGCCGCTGCCGCCGGCGCAGCCGCCAGCCGGCGTCGCCGGGTCGGCCGCCACCACCGCCACGCCCGCCGGCCAGCCCGGCGCGGCCGTGGGGGGCGGTGGCGCGGCCGGCGCGGCGCGCCCGGCGCTGACCGCACCCGCAGCGGCCCCACCGGCAGCTACGCCGGCCAATCGCGCCGCGGCGCCTGCGTCCGCAGCGGGCGCCGCGGCAGTCCGGCAAGCGCCGGTCACGCCCCCGGCCGCAAGCGGCACCACGCCGGCGCCCCGCCTGGCCGTACCGGCCGCCGGCTCCACCGCACCCGGCAACGTACCGGCCAATGCGCCGGCCACGTCGCCGGCCGCCCGGCCTGCGCAGCCGCCGGTCTCCGCCGCGCCGCGCCAGCCGGCACCAGGCACCGCCATGGCCCCGGCCCAGGTCCATCCGAAGGAAGCTGCCTGATGCCGACGACCCGCCCGCACTACATCCTGCTGCCGGCCAGCCCGCTGTTCATCGCCTTCAGCCTGATCTGCGCCTTCATGCTCAACCTGCTGCCCTGGGGCCGCTGGATCGGCGCGCCCGACTTCGTCGCGCTGGTGCTGGTGTTCTGGGGCATCCACCAGCCGCGCAAGGTCGGCATCGGCATCGCCTTCTGCATGGGCCTCCTGATGGACGTGCACGATGCCACGCTGCTCGGCGAGAACGCGCTGGCCTACACGCTGCTGTCCTATCTCGCCATCATGATCCACCGCCGCGTGCTGTGGTTCCCGCTGGCCACCCAGGCGATGCACGTGTTCCCGCTGCTCCTGATGACGCAAGCGATCCAGGTTGCGGTACGCTTCATCGTGACCGGCCGCTTTCCCGGCTGGCTGCATTTCATCGAGAGCCTGGTCGCCGTGGCCCTGTGGCCGGTGATCACCTGGCTGCTGCTGGCACCGCAGCGCCGCGCCGTGGACAAGGACCACACGCGTCCGATATGACCGAAATTAAAGACAGCGATCGCGAGATCCACCTGTTCCGCATGCGCCTGACGGCCATGGTGGTGTTCGTGTTCATCTGCTTCGGCCTGCTGGTTGCCCGCTGGGTGTGGCTGCAGGTCGTCAAGCACAACCAGTACATGGCGCAGGCCGAGGACAACCGCATCGCGCTGGTGCCCATCGTGCCGAACCGCGGCCTGATCGTCGACCGCAACGGCGTGGTCCTGGCCAGCAACTACTCGGCCTACACGCTCGAGATCACACCCTCGAAACTCGAGGCCAGCCTCGATTCCGTCATCGACGAACTGGCCAAGCTGGTCACGATCGAGCCCAAGGACAGGAAGCGCTTCAAGCGCCTGATGGAAGAGTCGAAGAATTTTTCCAGCGTCCCGATCCGCACCCGCCTCACCGACGACGAGGTCGCGCGTTTCACCGCGCAGCGCTTCCGCTTCCCGGGCGTGGACGTGCAGGCGCGCCTGTTCCGCCAGTACCCGCTGGGCGAGGTCGCCTCGCACGTGCTGGGCTACATCGGCCGCATCAACCAGCGCGAAGCCAAGGCGATCGAGGAGGGCGAGGACGCCGCCAACTACAACGGCACCGACCACATCGGCAAGGAAGGCCTGGAAAAGAGCTACGAGCGCCAGCTGCACGGCCAGACCGGCTACGAGGAAGTCGAGCGCTCGGCCGGCGGACGCGCGATCCGCACGCTGTCGCGCACGCCCCCTGTGCCGGGCACCAACCTGGTGCTGTCGATCGACATCGAACTGCAGAAGGTGATCGAGGAAGCTTTTGGGGACTTCCGCGGCGCGCTGGTCGCGATCGAGCCGGAAAGCGGCGACGTGCTGGCCTATGTCTCGCGCCCTGGCTTCGACCCCAACCTGTTCGTGGACGGCATCGACGCCCAGTCCTGGTCCGAGCTGAACACCTCGCTCGACCGTCCGCTGATGAACCGCCCGCTGTCCGGCACCTATCCGCCGGGGTCGACCTTCAAGCCCTTCATGGCGCTGGCCGCGCTGGAGCTGGGCAAGCGCCGCCCCGAACAGGGCATCAGCGACCCCGGTTTCTTCATGCTGGGCGGGCACCGCTTCAACGACGACAAGCCGGGCGGCCACGGCTACATCGACATGTACCGCTCGATCGTGATGTCCTGCGATACCTATTACTACCAGCTCGGCAACGAGATGGGCATCGACGCCATCAGCGGTTTCATGAAGCAGTTCGGCTTCGGTTCGCCCACCGGCATCGACCTCGAGCACGAGAAGGGCGGGGTGCTGCCTTCGCAGGAATGGAAGCGCGAGCGCTTCAAGCGCACCCGTGCGGCCCAGAAGTGGGTGGGCGGCGACACCGTCTCGATCTCGATCGGCCAGGGCTACAACAGCTACACCATGCTGCAGCTGGCGCACGCGGTGTCGACGCTGGCCAACAACGGCGTGATCATGAAGCCGCACCTGGTCAAGATCCTGGAAGACCCGGCCACGCGCCAGCGCACGCTGACGGTGCCGAAGGAATCCGGCCGCATCCCGCTCAAGCAGGACAACATCGACGTCATCAAGCGCGCCATGGTCGGCGTCATCGGCGACCAGAGCGGCACCGGCTTCAATGCCTTCCGCAACGCCGGCTACATCGCCGGCGGCAAGACCGGTACCGCGCAGGTGGTGGGCCTGAAGGGCGCCAAGTACAACCACAACATGACGCCCGAGCGCCTGCGCGACAACGCGCTGTTCACCGCCTTCGCCCCGGCCGACAAGCCGAGGATCGCGCTGGCGCTGGTGGTCGAGAACGCCGGCTTCGGCGCCACCTACGCCGCGCCGATCGTGCGCAAGGCGCTCGACTACTACCTGCTCGGCAAGCGTCCGGGCGAGAAGGCGAAGCCGGTGGCGGCAGCCGCCGCCGTCAAGGACGACGACGGCAATCCGGAAGAGTCCTTCGGCCCGAATGCCGGCACGCCCAAGCCGCCGGGCGGCGAGACGCCGGGCAACAAGGAATAAACGATGGCACACATTCCCGAAAGGCGCTCGCTGAGCCGGCGCCTGAAACCCTATTTCACGGTGTTCGATGGCCCGCTGGCCATGATCCTGTTCCTGCTGTTCTGCACGGGCCTGCTGACCCTGTCCTCGGCCGGCCACGACTTCCCGGGCCGCCTGGAAGGGCAGATGCGCAACATGCTGCTCTCCTTTATCGTGATGTGGATCGCGGCGAACATTCCGCCGCAGACGCTGCTGCGCCTGGCGGTGCCGATCTATACCGTCGGGGTCGCGCTGCTGGTGGCGGTGGCGCTGTTCGGCGTCATCAAGAAGGGCGCGCGCCGCTGGCTGCACGTGGGCATCGACATCCAGCCGTCCGAGATCATGAAGATCGCGACGCCCTTGATGCTGGCCTGGTATTTCCAGACCCGGGCCAGCCTGCTGAACTGGAAATCCTTCCTGGTCGCGGCGCTGCTGCTGCTGATCCCGTTCGGCCTGATCGTGCGCCAGCCCGACCTCGGCACCGCGCTGCTGGTCGGCGGCGCCGGCTTCTGGGTGATCTTCCTGGCCGGCCTGTCGTGGAAGGCGCTGGCGGTGCTGTTCGCGGGCGGCTGCGCCAGCCTGCCGGTGGTGTGGTCGGTCCTGCACGACTACCAGCGCGAGCGCGTGATGACGCTGATCGACCCGACCTCCGACCCGCTGGGCAAGGGCTTCCACATCATCCAGTCGGTGATCGCGATCGGTTCCGGCGGCGTGACCGGCAAGGGCTACATGAAGGGCACGCAGGCCTACCTGGAATTCATCCCCGAGCGCACCACCGACTTCATCTTCTCGGTGTATTCGGAAGAATTCGGCCTGGTCGGCAACCTGGTCTTGATGTTCTTCTACCTGCTGCTGATCGGACGCAGCATGATGATCGCCGCGAACGCGCCGAACCTGTTCACGCGCCTGCTGGGCGGCTCGATCGCGATGATGTTTTTTATTTACGCCTTCGTCAACATGGGCATGGTCAGCGGCATCCTGCCGGTGGTCGGCGTACCGCTGCCCTTCATGAGCTACGGCGGGACCGCCCTGATTACACTGGGCTTGGGGAGTGGTATATTGATGAGTATTCAAAGACACCGGAAGCTGGTGCAGACCTGATGAAAGAGAACGCGATGGCCGTTGCCTGCTGGGGCAAGCTCTCTATTTCAGCGGTCATTGTGATGTCTGCAATGATGACCGGCTGCGGTACCACGGATAGCAACGGCGAGCATAAACGCCTGATCCCGCTGCCCTGGAAGCACAAGGTCACGGCCAAGAACGGCAAGATCAATCCCGACCTTCCCAAGCTGCCCGCGGCCGGCTCCGGACGCGGCGGCTACTACCAGGACGACGGCCCCGGCGAAAATCCTCCCGACGGCCTGCTCGACACGCCGGACGCGCTGGTCAAGTACGAACCCTACGCCAAGTTCGCCAACCGCCCGTATTCGGTGTTCGGCACCACCTACACGCCGATGCTGAACGACGACCCGTACAGCGCGCGCGGCGTCGCCAGCTGGTATGGCGTCAAGTTCCACGGCCAGCGCACCTCGTCGGGCGAACCCTACGACATGTACAAGATGACGGCCGCGCACCCGACGCTGCCGATCCCCTCGTACGCGCGCATCACCAGCGTCGAGAGCGGCAAGTCGGTCATCGTGCGCATCAACGACCGCGGCCCCTTCCATTCGGACCGCCTGATCGACGTCTCCTACACCGCCGCCCTGAAGCTCGGCCTGCTGGGCAAGGGCAGCCACGAAGTCCAGGTCGAGCGCCTGTTCGCGGACGACGGCACCCGCATCGCCACCGCGCGGCGCGCCGCCGCCTCGCAGGCCCAGGCGCTGCCGGCGCCGCCGGAAATCGCGGCCCTGATGCTGGAAGACCGGGTCGACATGGACAGCGCCGCCGTCGCCAGGCCGGAGGCCGCCGTTGCCAGGGGCGGCTTCTGGCTGCAGCTGGGCGCCTTCGGGCGCGACGGCAAGGCCGAGGAAATGAGCGAACGCCTCAAGAAGTCGGGCGTGTCGCAGGCACTCGACGTGCTGCGCTCGGGCAGCGTCAGCCGCCTGGTCAGCGGGCCCTACGCGACCCGCGCGATGGCCCAGGATGCGGCGCGCGCGCTGCCGGCCTCGCTGGGACTGAAACCCATCGTCATCAAGCGCTGAGGCGGGCGGGGCGCGTCCTGCGCCCCGCTTCATGCATCCCGGATAGCGCGTAACATCCGCTGTCTCTTCCGTCCAACGAACAGGACGGTGATGCTGAACAATCATTATTTATTTGGCAGTTTATCCAATTTGCCGAATATCCTTCGCATTTTCAAGAAAAATGCCGAATATACATGTTATTACACATAAATGTTAGCGTATAACATCTATGTTTGAAGAATTGACATTTTTAACATCCTGCTTCTACACTGGTTGCGCCTGATTCGCCTACAAGCCGACGGACACACGCCGGCAGATAATAACGAAGAGGAGACACCATGCAGCATCCAGATCCACGGCGCGCCCGCGCCGCGCTCGGCCTCGGCCTGCTCGCCGGCCTGGTCGGCCAGGCCTGGGCCCAGGACACGTCCACCATCGCTTCGGACACCAGCGTCGTGCGCGTGACCGGCTACCGCGGCAGCCTGGAATCGTCGGCGCGCGACAAGAAGGAAGCGATCGGCTTCCAGGACACGATCAGCGCCGAGGACTTCGGCAAGTTCCCGGACAAGAACATCGCCGAATCGCTGGCCCGCATCCCCGGCATCCAGATTGCGCGCGACGTGACCGGGGAGGGCATGAACATCCAGATCCGCGGACTGGGCTCCAGTTTCACCAAGATCCTGCTGAACAACGCCCAGATCGCGGTGGCCTCGTCCGGTCCCATCGACGGCGCCAACACCAACCGCGAGATCGACCTCGACCTGCTGCCGACCGACCTGTTCACCAAGCTCACCGTCAGCAAGAGCCCGACCGCCGGCATGCTCGAAGGCGGCGCCGCCGGCGTGGTCAACCTGCGCAGCGCGCGGCCCTTCGACAACAAGGGCAGCTATGTCTCGTACAGCGCCACGGCGCAGAAGCAGCAGATCGCCGACGGCGTCGGCGGGCGCGGTTCGCTCCTGGCCAGCAAGACCTGGGGCGACAGCTTCGGCATCCTGGCCGGCGTGTCCGTGAACCGCCAGAAGTCGCGCACCACCGGCTACGAAACCCTGGGCATGACCAACCCCAACCTGTCGGCGGCCCAGAACCCGGCCGGCACGCGCAACAACACGGGCGGTGGCAACTGGACGATTCCCGCGACCGTGCCGGTGGGCGCCGGCGCCGGACTGGTGGCCGGCACGCCGATCGACCAGGCCTTCCTGCTGTCGCGTAACCCGGGCCTGAACATCACCCAGATCGACAACGCGCTGCTGCCGCGCCTGGGCCGCTTCATGGATTACTTCGGCACGCGCGACAAGGCGGCCGCCATCCTCAGCGCCGAATACCGCCCGACCCGGGACCTGCACTTCTACCTCGACACCCTGTACAGCAAGCGCGACGACGACATGTCGCGCATCGCCTACACCTGGGCCGTGCGCAACAACTTCGAGATCCCGCTCGACATGAAGGTCGACCGCGACGACTGCACGCAAGGCTGCACCGTCACCGCCGGCACCTTCGCCAATTCGCGCTACTTCATCGAATACGGGCCGCGCCACGACCGGGTCGACCTGAAGGGCATCAATCCGGGCATGGAATGGCGGATCACGCCGACCCTGAAGCTCGACGCCCAGGCCAACGCCACCAGGTCCAGCTTCAGCCACGAGGCGCCGACGGTGATGCCGATCACGGCGGACGGCAGCGGCCTGGTCGCCACTTACGCGGGCGGCAACGGCGTGCCCTCGATCACCTTCAACCGCGACGTCAACGACCCGGCCAACTTCGTGTGGGCGGGCGGCCGCGTCAACATCCAGAACGAGCTGCGCGAGACCCGGACCAAGGGTTTTCACTCTGACCTGACCTGGGGCGGCGACAAGCTGAACCTGAAGGCCGGCGTCGCCTACGACGACATCGACCGCCGCATCCGTGGCCAGGATAACTCGGCCGCCTGGCAGGCCGCGGTGTGCGGCAACAACCCGAGCGTGTTCCTGCAGGGCCCGAACGGCGCGCCGAACTGCGACGGCGCCTCGACCCCGGGCGCCAGCGCCAGTGCCCTGTATCCGGGCTACGGCAGCGGCTACACGGCGGGGCAGGCCACGCCGCTGCGTTACCAGGGCTCCCTGATCCCCGCGAGCGCCCTGCAGGGCTACCTGGTGCCGGGGCCGTACGGGCGCCTGGTGCTCGACTGGGAGCGCTTCCGCAAGGATTCCCAGTACGACGCCTTCAACGCCAGCGCGCCCGACGCCACCAGCTCCTCGACCGGCGCCAGCGCCGGCTACGTGCGCGAGCGCGCCACCGGCTTCTACACCGAGGTCAACGGCCAGCTCGATGCCTGGGGCTTCCCGCTGCGCTACAACGCCGGCGTGCGCTACATCCGCACCAAACAGGAAGTCGGTTCCCTGAACTCGTTCAGCGACCCGCGCAACGCCAGCCTGACCCTGAACGGCTCGAAATACCCGAACCTGACCGAGTGGGTCTACCAGGACACGACCTACAACAACACGCTGCCCTCGGCCACGGCGGCCCTGAGCCTGCGCAGCGACGTGGTGGCGCGGGCCGCGGTCTCGAAGACGATGACGCGCGCCAACCCGAACTCGCTACGCCCCGGGATCAACTTCAGCGGCACCTCGGCCGACATCGGCACCATCGGCAGCCCGGAACTGCGGCCCTACCTGTCGAACAACCTCGACCTCGGCATCGACTGGTACACCGGCCGCGAGGGTTACGTGAGCCTGACCGTGTTCGAAAAGCGCGTGAAGGGCTTCACCGTCAACGAGAACATCACGCTGCCCTTCGGCGCGCTGGCCGACTACGGCATCACCTACGCCAACCTGATCCCGACCCAGCAGGCGGCGATCGATGCGCGCGGCGGTCCCGGCGCGGCCACCGTGGTGATGACGCGCGAACGCAATGCCGGCGGCATCCTGCGCGTGCGCGGCCTGGAGATCGGCTGGGTGCAGCCGCTCGACCGCTGGCTGCCGTGGAAGGGTTTCGGTTTCAGCGAGACCGCCACCTTCATCAACCAGAAGGCGACCGGCGAGGGCACCAACGGCTTCGTGGCGCTGGGCGTGCCGAAGAAGAGCAACAACCTCGGCCTGTACTACGAGAACCACGGCTGGATGGCGCGCCTGTCGCACATGTTCCAGCAGGGCAGCCAGGGCAGCAGCGCCAACCAGAACGGCATCACCGCGGCGGCGCTGTACGGCATGGATTACAAGCAGGCCGACTTCTCGTCCAGCGCCGACCTGGAAAAGGTGCTGGAGCGCGACGGCTGGCCGACCCTGAGCTTCGACATCGTCAACCTGAACCGCGCCAAGCGCCAGGCCTACTTCCAGTTCCCCAACGCACAGTTCACGCAATACGACCCGGGCCGCACCTTCCAGTTGGGTGTGCGCGGCAAGTTCTGATCGCTTGTTCCTGTCCTTGCCCCGTGTTCCGCCGGCAGCCGTACGCCGGCGGACACGGGGTTTTTTTATGCCCGGCAGGCGCGGGTGTCGGCGTCGTAGCGTTCGGCATAGCCGATGATGCGTTTGCGCGTGGCCTCGTCGAGCCCGCGCAGGCGGTAGGTGTAGTGCGTGGTCTGCGGACCGCGCGGGGTGATGCGGGCGCTGTGCACGCCCTGTTTGTTCAACTGGGCCAGCAGGGTCTGGGCGCCGCTCTCGGTCTTGAAGGCGCCCAGCGAGATCGCGTTCTTCATCGGCGAATCGCCGTTCATGATGAACAGGTCGCTCACGCCCAGGTTGCGCAGCTCGGCGACCTTGCGCTCGGCCGCCTCGCGATTGGGCTGGGGCGGAATGTTGACCAGCCAGCTGGTGACGTCCTGGGCCTGCACCGTTTTCCGGCCTTCCTGCACCTGGCCGCCGAGGTCGAGGGCGGACAGGCGCGCTTCGAAGCGGCGCGCATCGCCCGCGCTCAGGGCGCCGATGTCGAGGCAGGCCAGCGCGGGACGCGCCGGTGCAGGGACGGGGGCCGGTGCGGCCGCGGGCGCTGCGGCGACGACGACGGTGGGCGTTGCGGGCGCCGCCGCTTCGACCTGCGCCGCAGCACCGGCTGCCGCAGCACCGGCTGCCGCTTCGTCACCACCGGCCGGTGCCGGCGCCGCCCTGGCCGCGGCCGCCGCCTGCTCGCCCGTCAGCAGGGTCAGCTTGGGCGTGTTGAACTGGCGCTTCAGGCGCGCCGGTTCGTGCTCGATGCCGGCACCCGCGCCGAGATAGCCCTGGCCGTAGGCATACAGGCCGGCATTCACGAACAGCAGGGTCCAGAAAGCGAATTTCAGCAATTACGAATTCCCCATGGCAGAAGCGGCCGCGTGCAGGCCGGCGAGCACGATATTATCCAGCAAACGGTGCGGTACCGAGAGCAGCGGGGCGATGTGGGCGGCGGCGCCGCCGGACACGATGCACAGCGCCGCGCCGTGTGCCGTGCCGTGTGCGACGGCGGCACGCTCGATTGCCCCGGCCTGGGCCGAAAGGCAGCCGGACAGGATGGCGTCCTGGGTATTGTCGGCGAAGGTGGCGGGCAAGTCGCCCGCCGCCACTTGCGGCAGCTGGGCCGTGCCGCGCGCCAGCGCGCCCAGCATCAGGCCCAGGCCCGGCAGGATCATCCCGCCGATGAATTCGCCGTCGGCGCTGACCGCGTCCACCGTGGTCGCGGTGCCGCAGGTCGCCACCACCAGCGCCTGGCCCGGCACCAGCGTGCGCGCGCCGAGGGCGGCGGCGAAGCGGTCGCTGCCCAGCTGGCCGGGATTGCGGTAGCGGTTGCGCAGGCCGGCCAGTTCGGGCCTTGACGTGAACCACTCCGGCGCCACCGGCAGCAGCGCCTCCAGTTCGGCGCGCACGGCGGCGCCGGCCACGTTCGAGACGATCGCGCGCGTGACCCCGTGGCCGCTCCATGCCGGCACCAGGCGCTTCAGGTCCGCGTGCGGCACGGCGCCGTGTTCGACCCACTCGCCGGGTGCGGCGCCCGGCGCCGCGATGGCCCACTTGACCCGGGTATTGCCCCCATCGACCAGCAGCAGCATGTCAGCCTCCTATGCGTTCCCTGGGCGCAGCGACACGTCGCCCGCGACGATCTTGACGCGCCCCTGCTCGGTATCCAGCAGCAGCCGGCCGGCATCGTCGACCCCGGCGGCCAGGCCCTCGTGCAGCACCTCGCCGCGGTCGACGATGGTGACCGGCTGGCCCTGGTAGGCGTGCAGCAGGTTCCAGCGCGAGCTGAAGGCGCCGAAGCCGCGCTCGCCGAACTCGCGCAGCGCGCCGGCCAGGCCGTCGAGCACGGCGGCCATCAGGGTGTCGCGGTCCATGCGCGCCAGCCAGGGCACGGCGGCGACGGCACGTCCGATTCGAGCTTCGAGTTCGTCCGGCATCGCGAGGTTCAATCCGATGCCGACGATGGCCCAGGTGGCGCCGGCGGCCGGCTGGGTCTCGACCAGGATGCCGGCCAGCTTGTCGCCGTCCTTGAGCAGGTCGTTCGGCCACTTCAATTGCACTTGCTGGCCCAGCCGGCCCAGGGTCTCGGCCAGCGCCACGCCCACCGCCAGCGGCAAGCCGGTCAGCGCCTGCAGGCCGCCGTCGAAGCGCCAGGCCAGCGAGAAGGTGAGCGAGTGACCGGGGGCCGACAGCCAGCTGCGCCCGGCGCGGCCGCGGCCGGCGGTCTGGTGTTCGGCGATGAGCAGCAGCGGGGCCGCCAGTTGCGATGCGCGCGCCAGCAGGTCGGCGTTGGTCGAGCCGGTCTCTACCATCACTTCGACGGCGACGCCGGCCTTCGACAACGCGGCGATGCGCTCCGCATTCATGCCGCCACCTTGCGCGCTTTTTGCGGCGCGCGCGAGAACAGCGCGTCGAAGATGGGGTTCGGCAGCAGGCGCAGCAGCTTGGCCGCGAGGCCCATCTGCCAGGGGATCACGCGGTAGCTGTTGCCGCGTTCGATGGTCTGCACGGCGCGCGCGGCAAAGCGCTCGGCCGGCATCAGGAAGGGCATGGGAAAACGGTTGTTGCGGGTCATGGGGGTATCGATGTAGCCGGGGGCGATGGTCACCACCCGGATGCCGTAGGCTTGCATTTCAAGGCGCAGCGCTTCGGCATAGCTGTGCACGGCGGCTTTCGAGGCGCAGTAGGCGCCGGCGCCTTTCATCCCGCGCACGCCGGCCACGCTGCCGATCGCCACCAGGCGCTTGGGCTTGCCACTGTCTGCCTTCATCGCTTCGATGAAGGGGGAGAAGGTGGCGATGGTGCCCAGCACGTTGACGTCGAACACCTCGGCAAAGCGCGCCAGGTCTTCCGGCCGCTCGGTCAGCGTGCCGTGCGAGATGCCGCTCGAGGCGATGACGACGTCGGCGCCGCCCGCCTGTGCGATGAAGTCGGCGGCCGCCGCGGCCAGGGCCGCGTGCTCGGTCACGTCGACCGCATAGATGTGGTGGCGGCCGGGCAGGCTGGCCGCCAGCCCCTCGAGGGCGTCGCGGCGCCGGCCCAGCAGGCCGAGGACGGCGCCGCGCGCCGCGTATTCGCGCGCCAGGGCGGCGCCGAGGCCGCTGGAGGCGCCGGTGATGAACACGCGAGGAAGATCGTGCCCCCGGGCTTCACCACGCGCTTCAAGCGTCATTTCTTGTCCGCTTTGGCTTTCGCCACCAGGCCATCCATCACCTGCAATGCGGCCTGCTGGCGCTGCGCCTCGGGCGCTTCGCCCAGCGCCTGCGAAGGCGAGGTCACCCAGCGGCCGTCGACCACGATCATCGGCCAGCGGTCGACGGCGTAGCTGTCCATCATGGCGTCGGCGCGGCGCAGCTTGGCCGGCATGCCGAAGGAGCGCCAGGTCTCGAGGAATTTGGCGCGGTCGATGCCGTTCTTCGCGACCCAGTCGAACACTTCCTCGTCGCTGGCCAGGCGCAGGTGCTGGACGTGCATCGCATCGAACACCTTCTGGTGGTACTGCTCGAGCAGGCCCATCGCCTCCAGCGTGAAGAACAGGCGCTGCTGCGGCAGGACGCGCGCGCCGGCCGACACGTGCACGCGCTTGAACACGATGTTGTCGCCCTGCTGCCGGACCCAGTTGGCCAGTTGCGGCTCGAAGGCGTAGCAGTGCGGGCAGTAATAGGCGAAGAACTCGATGACCTCGACCTTCTTGCCGCTGTCGGTCGGCTGGGGCGAGGGCAGGGCCGTGTACTGGCTGCCCGGCTGCGGCTCGGCCGCGAAGCTGGATGCGCCGGCCGCGAGGCCGAGGAGGGCGATGCAGAACAGGCGGCGCAGCGGTCGACGCAACAAGGGCATGACAGGTCCTTTCAGGGAATTAGCGCTGGTTGCGCACGATGGCGACGTCCACGCCGCTGTCGAGCAGCTTGGCGCGCGCCTTGTTCATGGTTTCGACCTGGTTGAACGGGCCCAGGCGGACACGGTGCAGCACGCCGCTGTCGCTGGTGTGGTCGCTGATCGTGGTTTCGAAACCGAGCAGGGCCAGCTTGGCGCGGGTCGCCTCGGCGTCCGACATGTTGCGGAAGGCGCCGAACTGCAGGTAATAGATGTACTTGTCGCCACCCGACGCCGGGGAGGAGGCCGGCGCGGGCGGAGACAATGCCGGCGCCGCCGACGCGGTCACCGGACGGGGCTCGGCACGCGCCGGCGCTTTCGGCTCGGCCGGCTCGCGCATCCCGGCGATGGCCTGGCCCAGCGGATCGTCCGAAGGCGCGGCCGCCGGGGCCGGTGCGGGCGTCGGCGCGGGTGCCGCCGGCTCCGGCCGGTTGCTGCGCGCCGCCGCCCGTTCCGTGACTTCCTCGTTGGCGCGGCGCGCGGCGTCGCGGTTGCCGTACATCGGCTTGTTCGGATCGAGCGCCTGGCCGGGCGCCGGATCGGCCGGACGGCCGGCCTTCACGGTCTTGTCGGTGAAGGGGGACGCGCCCTTGGTGATGGTGAGCGCCACCGCCACCGCGATGCCCAGGCCGATGACCAGCCCGATGATGAGGCCAGTGAGCGTGCTGCCGCGCTGGCACAGGGGAGAGCGAAAAGAAGCGTGATGACCGGTCATGTGGTACGGGTGCGGTGTTGTCGTTGGGGTGCTTACATCTTCTCCGGCGCCGAGACGCCGATCAGGGCCAGGCCGTTGCGCAGCACCTGGCGGGTCGCGGTGGCCAGGGCCAGGCGCGCCAGCTTCAGGGCTTCGTCGTCGTCCAGCAGCCACTTGTGCGCGAAATAATAGCTGTGCAGTTCGCCGGCCAGTTCGCGCAGGTAGAACGCGACCTGGTGCGGGCCCAGTTCGGCCTGGGCGCGGGCCAGCATCTCCGGATACGCGGCCAGCTTGGCCAGCAGGCTGGCTTCGTGCGGCTGGGTCAGCGGCGCCAGGTCCACGCCCGCCAGCGCGGCGACGTCGCCGCCCCAGTTGGCCAGCGCCGAGCAGATGCGCGCGTGGGCGTACTGCACGTAGTACACCGGGTTTTCGTCGTTGGTGGCCAGCGCGACGTCGACGTCGAACACGAACTCGGTGTCGGCCTTGCGCGAGATGAGGAAGAAGCGCACGGCGTCGCGGCCACGGGTGACGTCGCCGTTGCCCGACCAGTCGATCAGGTCGCGCACGGTCACGTAGGACCCGGCGCGCTTGGAGATCTTGACCTCCTGGCCGCCCTTCATGACGGTGACCATCTTGTGCAGCACGTAGTCGGGGTAGCCCTTCGGGATGCCGATATTGACCGCCTGCAGGCCGGCGCGCACGCGCGCGATGGTGCCGTGGTGGTCGCTGCCCTGGATGTTGATGGCCTGGTCGAAGCCGCGCTTGAACTTCTGGATGTGGTAGGCCACGTCCGGCACGAAATAGGTATAGGTGCCGTCGGACTTGCGCATCACGCGGTCCTTGTCGTCGCCGTAGTCGGTGGTCTTCAGCCAAAGCGCGCCGTCCTGCTCGTAGGTGACGCCGGCGTCGACCAGCGCCTGCACGGCGGCTTCGACCTTGCCGTCGCCGTACAGCGAGGACTCCAGGTAGTAATTGTCGAACTTGACGCCGAAGGCCTGCAAATCCTGGTCCTGCTCGTTGCGCAGGTAGGTGACGGCGAAGCGGCGGATCGATTCGATGTCCTCGACGTCGCCGCTGGCGGTGGCCGGTTCGCCGTCGCTGGCGGACACGGTCTTCTTGGCCAGGAAGTCGGCGGCGATGTCGGCGATGTAGTCGCCGTTGTAGGCCGACTCGGGCCACTCGGCGTCGCCCGGCTTGAAGCCGCGTGCGCGCGCCTGCACCGAATTGGCCAGGGTGGCGATCTGGACGCCGGCGTCGTTGTAATAGAACTCGCGGGTCACCTGGTGGCCCTGGGATTCGAACAGCGAGGACAGGGCGTCGCCCAGCGCGGCCTGGCGGCCGTGGCCGACGTGCAGCGGGCCGGTCGGGTTGGCCGACACGAATTCGATGATCGCGTGGTGGCCGGCGCCGGCGCTGCCGCGGCCATAGTTGTCACCTTGCTGCAGGATGGTGGCCGCCACCGACTGCTTGGCGGCGGCGGCCACGCGCAGGTTGATGAAGCCCGGGCCGGCCACGTCGGCCGATTCGACCAGGCCGGCGGCCTTCGGGTCGGCCAGCAGGGCCGCGACCAGGCGCGTGGCCAGTTCGCGCGGATTGGTCTTGAGCGGCTTGGCCAGCTGCATCGCGATATTGCAGGCGATATCGCCGTGCGAAGGATCGCGCGGACGCTCCAACACAATATTGGGCGTCAGTTCGGTGCCGGCGACGATCGGTGCCAGCGCGGCCTGGAACAGGGCGGCGATATCTTGTTTTTGTTGAGCAAGCATGGACAGTGGTCAGAAATGTAATTGAGCAGGTGGCAAAGCCACGGGCAAACAGCAACCATTATACTGGTTTGGCGCAAGGCGGCTATGCTTGAAGGCTTGCCATAAAGCTTCGTTTAAGCCTGCGCAACGCCGACCCGTTACAATGTGCGTCTTTCTGTATTGATTGTCTTGCCATGACCGAAAAGCGCCCGACGCTCACCCTCAAACCCAAGGCCAAGGCCGCCACCAAGACCGGCGCCAAGCGCTCGGACGCCCCGCGGCCGGGCCAGCCGGTCATGGCCGGGCGCGGGCCGCAGCCCGCGCGCGAACCCGCGCCGCGTGCCGACGAGACCCGCCTGCGCCACAGCCACGAGCTCAAGAACCCGGTCCAGCTCGACTATCGTCCCGACCTGAAACCCGATTCGCTGGCCTTTGCCCTGCTCGGCGCGGCCAGCTGCCTGGCCCGGGTGCGTGCCGGCACCGCGCTGCCGCAGGCGCTGGCTGAAGTGGCATACGCCTACGACGCCACGCCGCAGGCACGCGGCGCGATGCAGGACATCGCCTACCGCAGCATGCGCCAGCTGGGCCGCAGCGAGGTCTTGCTGGGCCTGATGACGAGCAAGCCGCCCGAGCCTTCGATGCTGGCCGGCCTGCTGCACGCGGCGCTGGCGCTGCTCGATCCCGAGAACGGCGAGCCGCCCTACGAAAGCTTCACGGTGGTCGACCAGGCGGTCGGCGCCGCCGCGGCGCACCCGGACTTCGCCCATGCCAAGGCGATGGTGAACGCGGTGCTGCGCCGCTTCCTGCGCGAGCGCGAGCAGCTGGTGCAGGCGGCGCTGCGCGAACCGCTGGCGCGCTGGAACTACCCGCAATGGTGGATCGACTCGGTCCGCACTGCTTATCCCCAGGATTGGGAACAGGTGCTCGCGGCCGGCAACGTGCAGCCGCCGCTGACCCTGCGCGTGAACCGCCGCCAAACCGATGTCGAATCGTATTTACGGATGCTGCATGAGGCCGGCATGGACGCGACCCGGGTCGGGCCATCGGCGCTGCGCCTGGCGGTGCCGGTCAATGTGGCGCAGATCCCCGGCTTCGAAGCCGGCCTGGTGTCGGTGCAGGATGCCGGCGCCCAGCTGGCCGCGCCGCTGCTGGACCTGCGGGACGGCATGCGCGTGCTGGACGCCTGCGCCGCCCCCGGCGGCAAGAGCGGCCACATCCTGGAACTGGCCGATGTGGACCTGACCGCGCTCGACGTCGACGCGCGCCGCCTGGCCCGCGTCGAGCAGAACCTGGCACGCCTGGACCTGCGCGCGAACGTGGTATCCGGTGCCGCCGAAGAGGGCGCCTGGTGGGATGGACGTCAATACGATCGTATCCTGGCCGACGTGCCATGCACCGCCTCCGGTATCGTAAGGCGCCACCCGGACATCCGTTGGTTGCGCCGCAAGAGCGATACCCACCAACTTGCAACACTTTCCGCGAAAATACTCGACAACCTTTGGCAGATGCTGCGGCCCGATGGTAAATTGCTGTTCGTGACATGTTCGCTCTGGCCGCAGGAATCGGAAGCGCAGGCCGCCGCCTTCGCGGTGCGCCACGGTGCGGTCCGTCTCGATGCGCCGGGCCAGTTGCTTCCGCGAAGCAGTGCCGGGCAAGATCATGATGGTCTGTTCTATGCCCTTTTCCAAAAGCCTGGGGCGGCGTCTTCCCGATAATGCTTTTGTAAGGCTCTGGCCCTAGTGACTGTACGATTTTTCCGCTTCCTCGCCTGCCAGCTGATGCTGGTGTTCGCGTGCGTCACGGCACAGGCGGCCGACGGGATCGACATCACCCGTAACACCATCGAATCGACCGAGGCCGGCTACCGCCTCGACGCCGTCTACGAGTTCGACCTGAACGTCGGCCTGCAGCAGGCGCTGCAGGGCGGCATGCCCCTGTATTTCACCACCGAGATCGAGATGACGCGGCCGCGCTGGTGGTGGTTGACCGACGACCGCGCCGTCTTCACGCGGCGCACCGTGCGCCTCGACTACGACGTGCTGGCGCGGGTCTACCACGTGGTGGTGGCGGGCAGCCTGCAGCAGACCTGGGATACGCTGGAGGAGGCGCTGCGTGCCGTCAAGCGCCCGCCGCGCTGGCTGATCGCGTCCCGGGGCGACCTCAAGCCCGGCGAATCCTACAACGTGACCCTGCGCATGTTCATGGACCGCGAATACCTGCGCAAGCCGCTCCAGATCGATGCCCTCAACAATTCCGAGTGGCGTCTCACCTCGCACAAGAAGACCTTCACCTACCGTGCGGAGTAAGGAAGCCTCCTCATGACCAAGGTTCTGCGCTATGCACTGGTGGTGGGCAGCGCGATCGCCCTGATCCTGCTGTTCCTGCTCGCCTCCGCGTCCGACAATTCGAGCTTCCTGGACCGCTACTTCTCGGTGCTGCTGGGCGTGACCGTCACCGTCGCCGCCGTCATGCTGCTGCTGGTGATCGTCAACCTGGCGCGCCTGTATTCGCGCTACAAGGCGGGCCGCTTCGGCTCGCGCCTGATGGCGCGCCTGGTGCTGCTGTTCGCCGGCATCGGCATCCTGCCCGGCCTGGTCATCTTCATGGTGTCGGTGATGTTCGTGTCGCACTCGATCGAATCCTGGTTCGACGTCAAGATCGAAGCCGCCCTCGATTCCGGCCTGAAGCTGGGCCAGGCCGCGGTCGACGAAGCCTTGAGCGACCTCGGCGCCTCGGCCACCACCATCGCCACCACGCTGGCGGGGCAGGGCGACGACGGCGCGCGCATCGTGCTGGCGCGCACCGTCGACGACGGCATGCAGAGCGCGATGCTGCTGGCGGCCGACGGCCACCTGCTGGCCAGCGCCGGCGAGGAGCGCCATGGCGGCAGCGGCCTCGGCCTCGATCCCGACCTGCCGACCGCGCAGATGCTCAAGCAGGCCGCGATGCCGGGCGGGTATGCGCGCACCGAGGGCGCCAGCGGCCACGATTCCCGCAGCAACGGCAGCGTACCCGAACAGCACAACGGCCTGGACGCCGCCACCGGCCTGCGCCTGCGCGTGGTGGTGATCGTGCCGGACCCGCCCGGGGTGGCGCCGCGCTACCTGCAACTGATGCAGGGCGTGCCGGTGAACCTGGCCTCGAACGCCGAGGTGCTCAGCACCGCCTACACCGAATACCGCGAACGCTCCGAATCGCGCACCGGCCTGCGCAAGATGTACATCGGCTCGCTCGTGCTGACCCTGCTGCTGGCGATCTTCGGCGCCATCGGCGGCGCCTTCCTCATCGCCAGCAACCTGGCCCAGCCGCTGCTGGTGCTGGCCGAGGGCACGCGCGCGGTGGCCGAGGGCGATTTATCGCCGCGCCCGATCGTCGAGACCAACGACGAACTGGGCACCCTGACCCAGTCCTTCAACGCCATGACCGGCCAGCTGTTCGAAGCCCGGTCCGCGGTGGAGCGCAACCGCGCCGCGCTGGAATCGGCCAAGGCCCACCTGGAATCGGTGCTGGCCAACATGTCGGCCGGCGTGATCGTGCTCGACGCCGACGGCCTGGTGGTCAACTCGAACGACGCCGCCCACCGCATCCTGCAGGTCGGCATCGCCGCGCTGGCCGGGCGGCCGCTGGTCGCGATCGAGGGCCTGGAAGCCTTTGCCGGCGCCGTCACGCGCGCCTTCTCGGCGCAGAGCGCGCAGAGTGCCGCCGGCCGCCGCCGCGACCGCCTGTACTGGCAGCAGCAGATCGAGATCCCGCGCCGCCCCGGCACCGAGGACGACCACGACATCACGCTGCTGGCGCGCGGCTCGCGCCTGCCGGTGGGCGTGGGCAGCGGCTTCATCGTAGTGTTCGACGACATCTCCGACGTGATCTCGGCCCAGCGCTCGGTGGCCTGGGGCGAGGTCGCGCGGCGCCTGGCGCACGAGATCAAGAACCCGCTGACGCCGATCCAGCTGTCGGCCGAGCGCATGCAGATGAAGCTGGCCGACCGCCTCGACCCCCAGGGCGCGGAGCTGCTGCGCAAGGGCACCGACACCATCGTCACCCAGGTCGACGCCATGAAGCGCATGGTCGACGACTTCCGCGACTACGCCAAGGCGCCGCCCGCGGTGCTGTCGCCGCTCGACCTGAACGACCTGATCGGGCAGATCCTCAACCTGTACCTGGCCGAGGACGATTCCGACGTGATCCACGCCGTGCTGGCGCCGAAGCTGCCGAAGGTGATGGGCGACCCCACCCAGCTGCGCCAGGTGATCCACAACCTGCTGCAGAACGCCCAGGACGCGCTGGCCGACCGCCCGCCGCAGGATGCCGAGCCGCGCGTCGACGTGGTCACCGAGGCCATCCACTACGTCGGCGCCGACGGCGGCACCGGCACCGCGGTGCGCCTGGCGATCGTCGACAATGGCCCGGGCTTCGCGCCGAAGATCCTGTCGCGCGCCTTCGAACCCTACGTCACGTCCAAGGTCCGAGGCACCGGTCTCGGCCTGCCGATGGTCAAGAAGATCGTCGACGAACATGGCGGCCGGATCGAGGTCGCCAACCGTTCGGACGGATCTGGCGCTTCCGTATCGATTTTGCTGTTAAAGTTAGCACCAGAGGCGAACTTGGCTGCGAATTTGGAGGACGCGTGATTCGCGCATAAAATCCTGGCTGTGAACGTAGCGTTAACGAAGGCAGAATAAGAGATGGCGAACATACTCGTAGTGGATGATGAAATGGGCATCCGGGAGCTGCTCTCGGAAATCCTGGGCGACGAGGGTCACGCGGTCCAGCTGGCAGAAAACGCGCAACAGGCGCGTCAGGCACGCCAGCAGGGCGCGCCCGACCTGGTCCTGCTCGACATCTGGATGCCGGACACCGACGGTGTCACCCTGCTCAAGGAATGGCAGCGCGATGGGCTGCTCAGCATGCCGGTGATCATGATGTCCGGCCATGCCACGATCGACACCGCGGTCGAAGCGACCCGCATCGGTGCGCTGAACTTCCTGGAAAAACCGATCGCCCTGCAAAAACTCCTGAAGGCCGTGCAGCAAGGCCTGGCCCGTGGCCAGGAAGTGGCGCGCGCGCCGGCACTGGCGCCGCGGCCGGCGGTCCCGATGTCGGCCGCCATCCCGGTGCCGGAACCGAGCACGCAGGCCCAGCCGATGTACGCGCCGCAGCAGGCGCAGGGCGGCACCATGGGGGCGTCGATGGGCCTGGCGCGCACCGGCGGCAACGGCGAGGCGCATGCCCACGGCTACACCTTGTCCTTCGACCTGCCGCTGCGCGAAGCGCGCGACGCGTTCGAGCGCATGTACTTCGAGCACCACCTGGGCCGCGAAGGCGGTTCCATGACGCGCGTGGCCGAAAAGACCGGGCTGGAACGTACCCACCTGTACCGCAAGCTGAAGCAGCTCGGCGTGGAGCCGGGCAAGCTGGGCAAGAAGAACGCCCAGTAAGCCGGTCCGGACTTCACCTCATGTCGACTGCTGCGAGGCCGGCGCGCGTGGCCACGACCCTGGTCACGGGGCCGGCCGCCGCGGCGCGCGAACGCGCGATCTTCGAGCACCTGCAATCGCCCCGCCAGGGGCTGCAAGCCGTGATCCTGGAGGGCCTCGCGCCCGGCCATTCTCCCCTCGATTCCCTGCCTGCGGACGTGCAGCTTGCGCGGATCGCGCCCGGTTGCCTGTGCTGCAGCGGCAATCTGGTTTTGCGTGTAACATTGAATCGCATGCTGCGCCAACGCCCTGAACGCCTGTTCATCGGCGTCGCCCGCAGCGAGCATCTTGATCAGTTGCGATCGTGGCTGCAGGCCGAGCCATACGATCAGCTGTTGACGCTGACCCCGGACTTTCAAGCTTGAAATTGCCAGGGACAGCCCCACCTCCTAGTTGAAGTCGAACTAATTGAAGTGGAATGCCAGCCGTCCGCCGCCGGGCGGCACTTCGCAAATCTGATCGAGTGAAGGAGTCATCATGAACATGATCTATAACAGCGAACAGTACAGCGTCGTCGAGTTTGGCGTCGATCATAACCTCGAAGCGCTGCGCTTCGGCGGCTATGAGATCGTCGACAAATCCGGCCGTCGCGAAGCATTCATCGGCGGCAAACTTGCACAGTCGTTCCGGCGTGACGTGAACAACCTGATCGCAAGCGAACCGACCATGGAAGAGATCGACGACTTCCTGGGTTCCTACGATACCCTGATGAGCCAGCCGGTCGTACTGCATTGATCTTCGATTCCCCCGGGCCCGTTCCAGCAACCGGCCCGGCCATACCGTCCCCTCCCTCCGTTTTTCCGCGCACCATTCCGGGCGCATACCTCTGCTGAATATCAATCGTGCATGGTAAGCTTGGCCCATGTGCCAGCTACTCGCGATGAATTGCAATGTCCCTACCGACATTGTCTTTAGTTTTACCGGCTTCGCCCACCGCGGCGGCCGCACCGATACCCACCACGACGGCTGGGGCATCGCCTTTTTCGAAGGCGCGGGCGTACGCCATTTCGTCGACCACCAGGCCGCCGTCGCCTCGCCGATCGCCGAACTGATCAAGCGCTACCCGATCAAGTCCCTGAACGTCATCGCCCATATCCGCAAGGCCACGCAAGGCCAGGTGTCGCTGGAGAACTGCCATCCCTTCGTACGCGAGATGTGGGGCCGCTACTGGGTGTTCGCCCATAACGGCGACCTGAAGGACTTCGAACCCATCCTCGACGGCCCGTATCGCCCGGTCGGCAACACCGACAGCGAGCGCGCCTTCTGCTTCCTGCTGCAGCAGCTGCGCGAACGGTTTGGCGATGCGCCGCCCGCGATGCCGGCCCTGCGTGCCGCGCTGGCCGACCTGGTTGCCGTCATCGCGCGCCACGGCACCTTCAACATGATGCTGTCCGACGGCACCGCCCTGTTCGCGCACTGCTCGACCAAGCTGTGCTACGTGGTGCGCCAGTACCCCTTCGCCGCCGCCTGCCTGGCCGACGAAGACCTGGCGGTCGACTTTTCCCAGGTGACGACGCCGAACGACCGGGTCGCCATCATCGTCACCACGCCGCTCACCACCAACGAGCAGTGGACCGAATTTGCACCGGGAGAACTGAAGGTCTTCGTCGACGGTCTACCCGTGTAGACCAGCTGGAAGGGAAGCGTGCGCTTGGCGACACGTTTTTTACGGGAAATTAATTTCGTTTAGTCACTGCGCGGCTGAATACGGTAAAGTAGCCTCGTTACAATGTGAAAGAGTCCGCGATGACCGATACCGCCAGCCTGGACCACGCCAACCTGCCTTTGCGCGTGCGCGATTTCTACCTGGGCCGCCAGCCGGTGCTGGACCGCAACCAGGCCCTGGTCGGCTATGAACTGCTGTTCCGCAGCGCCGCCCGGGAAGACGCCGGCCTCGAGGCCGCCCAGGGCTTGTGCGCCACCGCGGCCGTGATCGCCCACACCGCCCAGCTGGGCCTGGCGCGCGCGATCGGCGACGCCGCCTGTTTCCTGAACGTCGACGAGGAAGTCCTCGGCGGCGACATCTTCGCCTTCCTGCCGCGCGAGCGCACCGTGCTCGAGGTCGCCGGCAGCGTCGCCGCCAGCGACGCCGTGCTGGCGCGCCTGAAGGAGTTGTCGCGCCACGGCTTCCGCTTCGCGCTGGACGGCATCGACGGCGACAGCGAACGCCTGCAGCGCCTGTTGCCGCTGGCCGGCTTCGTCAAGCTCGACCTGCGCATCATCCGCCGCGACGCCCTGGCCGGCCTGGTGCAGCGCCTGCAGGACATGGGCAAGACCGTGATCGCCGACAAGGTCGAGACCCGCGACGACTACCACGCCTGCCTGGACGCCGGTTTCGATTACTTCCAGGGTTATTATTTCGCGCGCCCGGCGGTGCTGGGCGGCCGCAAGCTGTCGCCGTCGCAGCTGGCGGTGCTGGACCTGATGAACCTGGTCGTGTCCGACGTCGACAACGCCGACATCGAACGCGCCGTGAAGCGCGACGTCACCCTGGCCCTGAACCTGCTGCGCCTGGTGAACACGCCGGCGGTCGGCGCGCGCCAGCGCATCGACTCGGTCAGCCAGGCCCTGCTGGTGCTGGGCCGGCGCCAGCTGCAGCGCTGGCTGCAGATCATGCTGTACGCCGAGCCGGCCACGCGCGGCCACAACCAGACCCCTTTGCTGATGCTGGCCACCACGCGCGGGCGCCTGATGGAATTGCTGGCCCAGCGCCTGCGCCCCGGCCAGCGCGCCGTCGGCGAGGTCGCCTTCACGGTCGGCATCATGTCGCTGATGGACGTCCTGTTCGGCATCCCGATGCCGGACATCGTCGACCAGATCCCGGTCGCCGACGAGATCCGCGAGGCGCTCCTGAAGCGCAGCGGTTTCTACGGCGAGCTGCTCAGGCTGGCCGAAAGCATCGAGCAATCCGACGACGGCGTGCTGCCGGCGCTCAAGGGCCTGGCGATTTCGGGCGACGACATGGTGGAAATGGAGATGGCCGCGTTCCAGTGGAGCGACAGCGTCGTCCGCTATGCGATCTGATGGAGACACCATGTCCGTGCTGCTGAGCGTAAACAAGCTGGTGAAATCCTTCGGCAACCGGCGCGCCGTCGACGGCGTGTCGTTCAAGGTGCTGACCGGCCAGACCGTCGGCCTGCTGGGACCGAACGGCGCGGGCAAGTCGACCACCGTCTCGATGCTGTGCGGGCTGCTGCGCCCCGACGAGGGCGAGATCCTGTTCGGCGGGCAGCCGGTGACCACCGGCGCTTCCGCGGTCAAGCGCCGCATCGGCGTGGTGCCCCAGGACCTGGCCCTGTACGAAGACCTGTCGGCGCGCGAAAACCTGCACCTGTTCGGCTCGCTGTACGGCTTGAAGGGCAAGGTCCTGGCCGGACGCATCGAGCACGTGCTGACCCAGGTCAACCTGCTCGACCGCGCGCGCGACAAGCCATCGACCTTCTCGGGCGGCATGAAGCGGCGCCTGAACATCGCCGCCGCGCTGATGCACGAACCGGAACTCCTGATCCTGGACGAGCCCACGGTCGGCGTCGACCCGCAGAGCCGCAACGCCATCTTCGACATCCTGGAAGCGCTGCAGGCCCAGGGCCGGGCGCTGATCTACACCAGCCATTACATGGAAGAGGTCGAGCGCCTGGCCGACCACATCGTGATCATCGATCATGGCCAGGTGCTGGCCGACGAGAGCCCGGCCGCGCTGTACCGGCGCCTGTCGGCCCAGGCCGCGCTGCGCGTGGAACTGGCCGAGCCGGCCAACGGCGCGCTGATGCGGGCGCTGGCCGGCCAGCACGGCGTGACGGCGCTGGAAGCCTCCGGCCCGACGCTCGAGATCCGCCTGCGCGAACCCGGCGACGCCATGCCGGTGATGGGCTGGCTGGAACAGGCCGGCTGCCGCCCGCTGCACTTCGCCACCGCGCGCACCAGCCTCGAAGACGTCTTCCTGAATCTCACCGGGCGCACGCTGCGCGACTGACCCATGCCTGCCTTTTTCGCCCTGGTCCGCAAGGACCTGATCCTGTTTTTGTCGGACCGCCGCGCTTTGCTGATGAGCCTGGTGCTGCCGATCGTGATCGCCGCCTTCTTCGGTTCCGTGTTCGGCGGCGGCGCCAGGGGCAGCGCCATCGACGTCGCGCTGGTGCTGCAGGACGGCAGCCCGATCGGCGCCAAGGTGGCGGCCGGGCTGAAGGCCGACGCCAATCTGCACGTGACCGAAATGGACCTGGCCCAGGCCGAAAAGGCCGTGCGCCGCGGCACCCAGGGCGCCGCTATCGTGGTGCCGCAAGGCTTTGGCGTGGCCGCCGGCTCGGCCTTGTTCGGCTCGCCCTCGAAACCGGCGATCCGTTTGCTGTACGACCCCTCGCAGCCGGCGGTGCTGTCGATGGTCAAGGGCTTGCTCACCCAGCAGGTGATGACGGTGGTCAGCGCCGAGATGTTCGGCGGGCCGATGGGCCGGCAATTGACCGAGCGCACGCTGGGCGGCATGGCCGCCAAAGGGACGCCCGATCCGGACGACCTGGTGGTGCGCGACATGCTGGTCGGCGTGGCCAAATTCCAGGCCCTCCCGCCCAAGCCGGGCGCGGCGGGACAGCCGGGAGGAGGGCGCGGTCTGTCGATGCCGTTCACGACGCACGACGAGGGCTTGAGCAGCGGCCCGCGCGCCCTCGGCTACAACGGCTATGCCCACTCCTTCGGCGGCATGGCGGTGCAGTTCATCCTGTTCATGGGCGTGGACATGGGCATCGGCCTGCTGCTGGCGCGCCGCACCGGCGTCTGGAACCGCCTGCTGGCCGCGCCGGTGACGATGCCGCTGGTGCTGCTGGCGCGCGCCGCCTCGGCCGCCATCATCGCCTTTGTCCTGCTGTGCGTGATCTTCATCGTGGCCGTGGCCGGCTTTGGCGTGACCATCAGCAGCTTCCCCGGCTTCGTCGGCCTGGCGCTCTGCTTCGGCCTGCTCACGGCCAGCTTCGGCATGCTGATCGCCGCCTTCGGCAAGACCCCGGAAGCGGCGCGCGGCATCGCCATGTTCGCGACCCTGATCATGGTCATGCTGGGCGGCGCCTGGGTGCCCTCGTTTGTGTTCCCGCCCTGGGTCCAGCAGCTGACCATGGTGGTGCCGACGCGCTGGGCGGTGTCCGGCCTGGACGCCGTCACCTGGCGCGGGCTGGACGCGGCGGCCGCGGCGCCGGCGATGGGCGTGCAGGTCGCCTTCGCCATCCTGTTCGGCCTCATCGCGCTGTGGAAGTTCGGGCGCCAGCAGCGCTGAACGCTACGCAACGCTGCCGTGCGCATGACGCCTTGTGATAGGCTGTGGCATTGCCATTCTTGCCAAACGATTGCCGCCTGAACCATGCTCTGGAATACACTCATCGTGGTCCTGACCGTCGTGATGATGGAACTCTTTTCCATCGTCGCGCACAAGTACGTCATGCACGGCTTCGGCTGGGGCTGGCATCGCTCGCACCATGAACCGCGCAGCGGCTGGTTCGAAAAGAACGACTTGTTTGCGGTGGTGTTCGCGGGCGTGGCGATTGCCCTGATCTGGTTCGGCACCGAAGGCCGCCACCCGCTCGAATGGATAGGCGCCGGCATGACGGCCTACGGCTTCCTGTACTTCGTCGCCCACGACGGCCTGGTGCACCGGCGCTGGCCTTTCCAGTACGTGCCGCGGCGCGGCTACCTGAAGCGCCTGTACCAGGCCCATCGCATGCACCACGCGGTGCACGGCAAGGAAGACGCCGTCTCCTTCGGCTTCCTGTATGCGCCGCCGGCCGATGTCCTCAAGCGTCAGCTGCAAGCGCTGCAGCAGGCACGCCATGCCCGGCAGCCGCGCCCGGACGACGCCACAAACCCGCGGGACGCTTCCCCGGCCGCTTGAGGCGCGAGAACAGCGCCTCGCAGCCGCCCTTCGCCAGCAGCAGCAGTTTGGCCGCCTTCGAGGTGCCGGCGCGCTCGTCCCAGGCGTGAGTGCCGCGGCGCTTCACCACGACGCCGATCTGGCGGTACACGTTGCGCGCGCTGGCGATGGCCCAGGCGGAGCGCACGGGCAGGGCGGCGATGCCGCCGAGCGCCGAGTCGTAGTAGGGTTCCGCATGGTCGACCAGGCGCGCCGCCACGCCCGCCAGCGCGGCGCGGTGGCGCGGCAGGCCGACCTCGTCCGGCGGGATGCCCGCTTCGCACAGCCAGGCCGCAGGCACGTAGCAGCGGCCCACGGCCGCATCCTCGACGATGTCGCGCGCGATGTTGGTCAGCTGGAAGGCCAGGCCCAGGTCGCAGGCGTGGTCCAGCACGGCGTCGTCTTCCACCCCCATGATGGACGCCATCATCAGCCCGACCACGCCGGCCACGTGGTAGCAGTAGCGCAGCGTGTCCTCGATCGTCTCGTAGCGCGCGCCGTCGACGTCCATCGCGAAGCCGGCCAGGTGGTCGTAGGCGAAGCGCGGCGGGATGCGCTGGCCCAGCGCCACTTCCTGGAAGGCGGCAAAGGCCGGGTCGCGCATCGGCTCGCCCGCGTAGGCGCGGCGGGTCTGGTCCTGAAGGATCGCCAGTTCGGCGCCGGCGTCGTGCGTTGCACGCGGCGCCGCGTTGAAGCCGAGTTCCTGGCCGTCGACCACGTCGTCGCAATGGCGGCACCAGGCGTACAGCATCAGCACGCCGCGCCGGGTCTCCTTGTCGAACAGTTTCGCCGCCGCGGCGAAGCTCTTGGAGCCGACCGCGATGGTGGTAGTGGCGTGGTCCAGTAAAGCCTCGCTCATGCGGGCACCTCCTGGTGCAGCGCTTCGATCATCAGTCCCGCCGTGGCCTTGGCCGAGCCGATCACGCCCGGCACGCCGGCGCCCGGATGGGTGCCGGCGCCGACCAGGTAGAGGTTGGCCAGTTCGGCATCGCGGTTGTGCGGGCGGAACCAGGCGCTCTGGGTCAGGATCGGCTCCAGCGAGAAGGCCGAACCGTGGTGCGCGTTGAGCTGGTCGCGGAAGTCGTGCGGCGTGAAGATGCGGCTGGTGACCAGCTGGCTGCGCAGGCCCGGCATGTAGCGTTTCTCGAGGTAGTCGAAAATGCGGTCGCGGTACAGCGGCCCTTCGACTTCCCAGTCGATCGGCGCATTGCCCAGGTGCGGCACCGGCGCCAGCACGTAATGGCTGCCGCAGCCGGGCGGGGCCAGCGACGGGTCGGTCACGCAGGGCGCGTGCAGGTAGAGCGAGAAATCGTCGGCCAGCGTGTCGCCCTTGAAAATGTCCTGGATCAGTTCGCGGTAGCGCGGGCCGAAGCAGACCGTGTGGTGCTGCAACTGGCTGTGGTGGTGGTCCAGGCCGAAGTAGAGCACGAACAGCGAATTGCTGAAGCGTTTCTTCTTGAGCGCCTCGGCCTGGGCCGCGCCGCGCGGGTGCTGGCCGAGCAGGGCCGCGTAGGTGTGCACCACGTCGGCGTTCGAGGCCACGGCGTCGACGGCGAAGCGGCGCCCGTCCTCGAGCAGCACGCTGCTGGCGCGCGCGCCGGTGGTCTCGATGCGCGCCACCGGCGCGTCCAGGTGCAGGGTGCCGCCGATGTCGCGGAACAGGCGCACCATGGCATCCACCAGTGCGCCGGTGCCGCCGCGCGGGAACCAGACGCCCCACTTGCGCTCGAGCGCGTGGATCAGCGTGTAGATCGACGAGGTCGCGAACGGATTGCCGCCCACCAGCAGCGAGTGGAAGGAAAAGGCCTGGCGCAGGTGCTCGTCCTGGATGAAGCGCGACACCAGTTTATAAACGCTCTGCCAGGCCTGCAGGCGCGCCAGCTGCGGGCCGGCCGCCACCATGTCGCGGAAGGAGAGGAAGGGCACGGCGCCCAGCTTCAGGTAGCCTTCCTCGAACACGGCCTTCGAGTAGGCCAGGAAGCGCTGGTAGCCGGCCACATCGGCCGGGTTGCGCGCGTGGATCTGGCGGTCCAGCGCCTCCTGGTCGTTGGCATAGTCGAAGTGGCTGCCATCTTCCCAGCACAGGCGGTAGAAGGGCGTCACCGGCAGCATCTCGACGTAGTCGCCCAGGCGCTTGCCGGCCAGTGCGAACAGCTCTTCGATCGCGGAAGGGTCGGTGATGACGGTGGGGCCGGCGTCGAAGGTGAAACCCTGGTCCTGGTAGACGTAGGCGCGGCCGCCCGGCTTGTCGCGCTTTTCCAGCAAGGTGGTGCGCACGCCGCTGGCCTGCAGGCGGATGGCGAGCGCCAGCCCGCCGAACCCGGCGCCCACGACGACGGCATGTTTGGAGTCGTTCATTCGGTTTTCCTGAACTGGTGAGGGTGGATCCGGAAAGCGGCCGACAAGGCCTGGCCCAGCGGCACCGGCGGCTTGCCGCTCAATAGGCGTGCCTTGTCGCGCAAGGCCAGGCGGCCGGCATAGAAATGCGAAATCAATGGCGCCGGCAGGCGGTAGAAACGCTGCATCACGCGCCAGCGCTGGTCCGGGCTGCCCGCCAAAAACAGCATGCGGTTGAGCAGGCGGAAGAAGCGCTGGCGCTGCCATTCCTGCTCGGCCTCGCGCCGGATCATGGCGAACAGCGCCGGCGCGGAAAAGTCGGGCTGGCGCGCGATGCGGTCGGCCATGCGCACCGCATGCGGCAGCGAGTAGCCGGTGGTGAAGTGGAACAGGCCGGCGCGCAGGCCGGAACAGGGCTGGCCCTGCAAATCGTCCCAGTAGTGTTCGAAGTCGCCGGCCAGCACGATCGGCAGCGAGCCCTGTTCTTCGCGCACCACCCGCTCGACGCGCCAGCCGCGCGCATCGGCGTAGGCCGCGATGTTGGCGCGCAGGCGCTCGGGTTCCCAGGCCGCCGAGTCGACGTAATGGGTGTCCTCGACCAGCACGCGGTCGGGCCCGAAGGGCAGCAGGTAGACGAAGCGGTAGCCGCCCTGCTGCTCGACGCCGGCGTCCATGATCACCGGCGCCGTCAAGCCGTGCGGCGCGGCCAGCTGCAGTTCCTGGCCGAGGAAGGTCTGGTAGCCCAGCGTCAGCCAGCGGTTGCGGCCCGGACCGCGCCCGTCGATGACCGCGCGCGCCTGCAGGCGTTCGCCGTCGGCCAGCTCGACCCGGGTCGGATCGAGCGCGACGATGCGCGCGCCGGTGCGCAGCGAAGGCCCCAGCGCGTCTTCCAGCACGCGCGCGAAGTCCTCGGACAGGATGCTGGCATAGGCGCCCTCCAGCGTGCGCGTGTGCTGGGGGAACACCACGTCGTAGCGCGGCCAGCGGTGCGAGACCAGCGGCGCGATCCAGTGGTTCTGCTCGGCCGTGAGGTCGCTGGCGTGGAAGGACCAGGTGTGGTTGCCGCCGATGCGTTCTTCCTGCTCCAGCACCAGGATGCGCAGCTCGGGACGTAGCCGGCGCAGGCGCCAGGCGATCAGGCCGTTGGCCAGGCCGCCGCCGGCCAGGATCAGGTCGTAGTCGGGTGAAGTCATGCGGCGGCCGTGTCGGGCGTGGGCGAGGAGCTGCGGGTGAGGCCCAGGGCGCTTTCGATGATGTCGGCCGCGCGCGGGGTGCCGCCGGCGCGCGCCACGCTGTCCTTCAGCGGCGCCAGGCGTTCCTTGAACGACGGGTCCCGCAGCAGGCGGCGCAGGTGCCGCGCCAGCGTGCCGGCGCCGGTGAAGCGGGCCGAGGCCTGGATGCCGATGCCGGCATGGCGCATGCGCGCCGCGCCGCCCGGATGGTCGAAAGCGATCGGCAGCGCCAGCATCGGCGTGCCGGCCGCGATCGCGTCCATGATCGTGTTCCAGCCGGCGTGCGAGATCACCGCGTCGGCGCGCGCCAGGGCCGGCAATTGCGGTGCGAAGTCGACCACCCAGTCGGCGCCCATGCGTTCGAGGGCGCCGGCCTGCCGCGCGTCCAGGCCGCCGCAATGCGCCAGCAGCAGCTGCACCTCGGCCGCGCGGCAGGCGCGCACGATGCGCTTGAACAGATCGAAGCGGCCGCCCTGCATGGTGCCCAGCGAAGCGAACACGAAGGGACGATCGGGATCGATGGCGGGCAGCGGACGCACGCTGGCGACGGTATCGGCGCGGTGCAGCGGCCGCAGCGGACCGACGTGGTGGAAGTGCGGCGGCAGTTCGCGCCGCGGGAATTCGAACTCGGCCACGGTCTGGCTGATCTGGGCCAGCGGCGACAGGCATTCGTGCAGGTGGCCGCGCGCAGGGAGGCCCAGGCGCCGCGCCTGCGCTTCGATGGCGCGCCGGTGCGGGCCCATCATCCAGTCGTAGACGCGGGTGCTGCCTTCGACCATCTTCAGCGAGCGTTCATCGGTACCGTAACCGAAGGGCATGACCGGCAGCGGGATGCCCGGTTCGCGGTTGACGGGCAGGGCGCAGGCGATCGAGATGAAGGGCAGGCCGGCGGCTTCGGCCGCCAGGCTGCCGCCGGCTTCCATTTGATCGGCCAGCACGGCATCGATGCCCAGGGTTTCGAAGGCGGCGGGCAATTCCTCGGCCAGCATGGTGGTCGAGCGCGCCATGTCGTCGATCACGCGGCGCAGGCCGAGCGGGCCGCCGGGATTGGCGGCCAGGCGCAACGAGGCCGCCAGCGAACCCGGAGGATGGCTGGCGCTGCCGACCGCGTGGAAGCCCAGGCGCGCATCGCGCACGTAGGCGGCGGCGTCGGGCCGGTGGATGAAGGTGACGCGGTGCCCGCGCTCGACCAGCGCGCCTGCCAGCGCAGCCAGGGTGGTGAAATGGCTGAGAAAGGCGGGCGCGACCACACCGAAGTGTGCCATGCGAGGACTCCTAGTGCAGGTTGGCGCTTCCCGGCACGCCGGCGGCGACGTCCGCGAACGGACGCGGGCCCAGTTCGGGCGCGCGCCGCACGTCCGGCCGAACCTCCGGACGCACGTCGGGCCGGGCCTGCGCGAACATGCTGCGCATGAAACGGCGGGTGCGCTGGCGCGGTCCGAGGGCGTCGACGAGGTAGCGCTCGGCGTCGTGCAGGTGGCCGGCCAGGCGCCGGCGCGCTTCATCCGCACCCATGGTGTTGATGAAGGTGGCCTTGCCGAGGTCCTTGCCGGTGTCCTTGCCGGTGATGGCGCTGTCGTTGCCGGCCAGGTCCTGGAAGTCGTCGCGCAGCTGGAAGGCCTGGCCGGTGGCCAGGGCGAATTCGCGCAGCGATTGCGCCACCCGGTCGTCGCTCTGGGCGATGATGGCGGCCATGTCGACGGCGGCGCCGAGCAGCACGCCGGTCTTGAGTTCGTTGGTGGTGGCGATCTCGCTGGCCGAACGCTGGCCGCCGCGCAGGTCGAGGAACTGGCCCTTGACCAGGCCCTGGGCGCCGACCGTCTCGGCCAGGGTCGCGACCAGGCGCGCGCGCACGACGGGCGGAATGTCGTGGGCCGCCGCCAGCACGCAGAAGGCGCGGCTGAGCAGGCCGATCGAGGCCAGGATGGCGACGTCCTCGCCGAATTGCACGTGGATCGTCGGTTTGCCGCGGCGCAGCTTGGCGTCGTCCATGCAGGGCATGTCGTCCAGGATCAGCGAGGCCGCATGCACCATCTCGACGGCGCAGGCCACGTCGACCAGCGCCGGCGAGACGCAGCCGAGGTCGCGCGCAACCAGCATCAGGAGCAACGGCCGCATGCGCTTGCCGGCGCCGAGCGCGCCCGCACGCATGGCCAGGGCCAGCAGGTCGGCCTGGTCGCTGTTGTCCGCCAGCAGGTGGGCAATGCGCTCCTCCAGTTCCTGCCGGAGGGCGTCGAGTTCCGTCAGCGCGGACCCGTCCCCCTGCTCAAGGTCGAGCTCGCTGAACCAGCGTTTCTCTGTCGCCATGCGCCTGTCTCCCTGCTCGCTAAAAACGAATTGATGAAATTGACATTCATCATACCGGAAACAAACTTTCAGATTCGCTAAGACTTCAATCGTGTGCGGGATCGCGCAACGCCATCGTATTGACGTGTTCGATGCTTACAGGTTCGGTGCCAAATGACGCTCCAGTTCCGCCTTGTCCATGCCGCGGCGGCGCGCCATGTCGTCCAGCTGGTCCTGGCCGATCTTCCCGACCACGAAGTACTTCGATTCGGGGTGCGAGAAATAGAAGCCCGACACCGCCGCGCCCGGGGTCATGGCGAAGGACTCGGTCAGGCCCATGCCGATCTCTTCGGCCTGCAGGGTCTGGAACAGCTCGGCCTTGACCGTGTGCTCGGGGCAGGCCGGATAGCCCGGCGCCGGGCGGATGCCGACGTACGCTTCCTTGATCAGCGCTTCGGCGGACAATTGTTCGCCGGCCGCATAGCCCCACAAATCGGTGCGCACGCGCTCGTGCATGTATTCGGCAAAAGCTTCGGCCAGGCGGTCGGCCAGGGCCTTGACCATGATCGACGAATAATCGTCGCCCGCGGCCTCGAAGCGCTTCTCGATCTTTTCGGCACCCAGGCCGCCGGTCACGGCGAACAGACCGATGTAATCAGGAATGCCGGAATCCTTGGGCGCGATAAAGTCGGCCAGGCACTGGTTCGGGCGCTGCACGCCGTCCACCACCGGCTTGACGCCCTGCTGGCGCAGGCCGTACCAGGTGAAGTCGATTTTGCTGCGCGACTCGTCGGTATAGACCTCGATGTCGTCCTCATTCACGCTGTTGGCCGGCAGCAGCGCGACCACGCCGCTGGCCGTCAGCCAGCGGCCTTCGACGATCTTCTTCAGCATCGCCTGGCCTTCCTCGAACACCTTGCTCGCCGCCTCGCCCACCACGTCATCGCTCAGGATGGCGGGGTAGGGGCCGGCCAGGTCCCAGGTCTGGAAGAAGGGACCCCAGTCGATGTAGCGCGCCAGCAGGGCCAGGTCGATGTTTTTGAACAAGCGGCGCCCGATGAACTTCGGTTTCACCGGCGCGTAGTCCAGTTTCGCCTTGTTGGCGCGCGCCTGCTCGAGCGTGACCATCGGCAGCGCCTTTTTATTCGCATGCTGTTCGCGGATGCGGTCGTAGTCCTGGGCGATCTCGGCAACGTAGGCGTCGCGCGTGTCCTGGGTCACCAGCGACTGGCCCACCGACACCGAACGCGAAGCATCCGGCACATACACCACGGGACCGTCGTAGTGCGGCGCGATCTTGACCGCCGTGTGGGCGCGGCTGGTGGTGGCGCCGCCGATCAGGAGCGGCGTCTGGCGCTCGCGGAACCAGGGGTCGCGCTGCATTTCGCGCGCCACGTAGGCCATCTCTTCCAGCGAGGGCGTGATCAGGCCGGACAGGCCGATGATGTCGGCGTTTTCTTCCTTGGCCTTCGCCAGGATTTCGGCGGCCGGCACCATCACGCCCATGTTCACGATCTCGAAGTTATTGCACTGCAGGACCACCGAGACGATGTTCTTGCCGATGTCGTGCACGTCGCCCTTGACGGTCGCGATCACCATCTTGCCCTTCGGTTTCGCGACCACGCCGGTGCGGCGTTCCTCTTCCGCCTTTTCCTCTTCGATGTAGGGCACCAGGTGGGCCACGGCCTGCTTCATCACGCGCGCCGATTTCACCACCTGCGGCAGGAACATCTTGCCCTGCCCGAAGAGGTCGCCGACCACGTTCATGCCGTCCATCAGCGGGCCTTCGATCACGTGGATCGGACGGCCATTGTCGTTGGCGACCTGCTGGCGCGCTTCCTCGGTGTCTTCCACGATCCACTGGGTGATGCCGTGCACCAGCGCGTGCGCCAGGCGTTTGCCGACCGGGGCGTTGCGCCACTCGAGGTTCTGTTCCTGCCTGGCGCCGCCGGCCTTCAGGGTGCCGGCGAATTCGATCATGCGCTCGGTGGCGTCCGCGCGGCGGTTCAGCACTACGTCTTCCACGCGCTCGCGCAGCTCGGGCGCCAGGTCGTCGTAGACGCCGACCATGCCGGCGTTCACGATACCCATGGTCATGCCGGCCTTGATCGCGTGGTACAGGAACACGGTGTGGATCGCTTCGCGCGCCGGGTCGTTGCCGCGGAAGGAGAAGGACACGTTCGAGACGCCGCCCGACACCTTCGCATGCGGCAGGTTCTCGCGGATCCAGCGCGTGGCGTTGATGAAGTCGACCGCGTAGTTGTCGTGCTCCTCGATGCCGGTGGCGATGGCGAAGATGTTCGGGTCGAAGATGATGTCTTCCGCCGGGAAGCCGACCTTTTGCACCAGGGTGTCGTAGGCGCGCTTGCAGATCTCGGTCTTGCGCTCGAAGGTGTCGGCCTGGCCCTTTTCATCGAAGGCCATCACGATCACGGCGGCGCCGTAGCGGCGGCACAAACGCGCCTGGCGCAGGAACTCGTCCTCGCCTTCCTTCATCGAGATCGAGTTGACGATGGCCTTGCCCTGCACGCATTTCAGGCCGGCCTCGATCACGCTCCACTTCGAGGAGTCGATCATGATCGGCACGCGCGAGATGTCGGGCTCCGAGGCGATCAGGTTCAGGAAGCGCGTCATGGCGGCCTGCGAGTCCAGCATCGCCTCGTCCATGTTGATGTCGATGACTTGCGCGCCGTTCTCGACCTGCTGGCGCGCGACCGACAGCGCCTCGTCGAACTGCTCGTTCAGGATCATGCGCGCAAAGGCTTTCGACCCCGTGACGTTGGTACGCTCGCCGACGTTCACGAACAGCGAGGACTCGTCGACGGTGAAAGGCTCCAGGCCCGACAGGCGCAGCGCGGTCGGCACGTCCGGCACGGCGCGCGGCGTGGCTTTCGACATGGTCTCGGCGATGGCCTGGATGTGTTCCGGCGTGGTGCCGCAGCAGCCGCCGGCCACGTTGATGAAGCCGGCTTCGGCGAATTCCTTGAGCAGGTTCGAAGTGTCGGCCGGCAGCTCGTCGAAGCCGGTGTCGCTCATCGGGTTGGGCAGGCCGGCGTTCGGGTAGATGCAGACATAGGTGTCGGCGATGTGCGAGAGTTCCTGCGCATACGGGCGCATCAGCGCCGCGCCGAGCGCGCAGTTCAGGCCGATGGTCAGCGGCTTCGCGTGGCGCACCGAATTCCAGAACGCCGGCACGGTCTGGCCCGACAGGATGCGGCCCGAGGCGTCGGTGACGGTACCGGAGATCATCAGCGGCAGGCGCGGCGTATCGGGATGTTCGTCGAAATACTGGTCGATCGCGAACAGCGCCGCCTTGCAGTTGAGCGTGTCGAAGATGGTCTCCACCAGCAGCAGGTCGACGCCGCCGTCGACCAGGCCGCGCAGCTGCTCGTAATAAGAAGCGACCAGCTGGTCGAAGGTCACGTTGCGCGCGGCCGGGTCGTTCACGTCCGGAGAAATGGACGCGGTCTTCGGGGTCGGACCCAGGGCGCCGGCGGCGAAGCGCGGCTTGTCCGTGGTCGAGTACTTGGCGCAGGCGGCGCGCGCCAGCCTGGCGGCCTGCACGTTCATTTCGTAGACCAGGGCCGCCATGTGGTAGTCGTCCTGGGCGATGCCGGTGGCGCCGAAGGTGTTGGTCTCGATGATGTCGGCACCGGCCGCCAGGTAGCGCTCGTGGATCTCCTGGATGATGTGCGGTTGGGTCAGGTTCAGCAGTTCGTTATTGCCCTTGACGAACAGCTCACGTGCACCGCTGCCTTCGGGCGCCTTGAAATCGGCAAAGCGCGCGCCGCGGTAGGCCGCTTCGTCGAGTTTGTATTGCTGGATGATCGTGCCCATCGCGCCATCGAGGATCATGATGCGGCGCGCGAGGATGTCGCGCAGCTGGGCGTCGGTAGGGGACATGGCGGGGCGGGCGGTGGTCATCGTTATGTTTTCCTGAGGCCAGCTGCAGGGCCGGCGTGGCTGAGTACTGTGAGGCGGGTCTTGGATTATACCGTTACTGGAGAGTTTGTCCTGACGCCGGGGCCTCGATGCATGGTGCATCAAAGGGGCGCAAACTAAGTTCGTGAACACGCAGGCTGCACCGTTTCGAGGCGCCGACTGTTACATACAGATACAAAATGCGGCAAATTAGCAATTTCCCGGATACATACAGCGGTGACAATTAACTTCATGGAGCCGCCTGAAGTGCGGTCCCTAGTCCAAATCACGGAATGCGCGGACCCGTTGCTCCGCCGCTTAATGGGAAGAGTTGTCATGAACAAAGAATATGTGCCTGAGTGGGACCAAGCCAGTGCCCGCAATGAAGATAGCGCACCGGCCAAGCATGCCGCCTCGGGTGTGAAGCAGATCGTCACGATTCGCCTCGACGTGGACATGCTGGAATGGTTCAAATCGGCCGGTCCGGGCTACCAGACCCGCATCAACCAGGTCCTGCGCGAGTACATGGAAGCCAATCGCGTGCGTGCCCAGGGCGAGCAGCACTGATAGATATGACGTCTGGTGGGCACGGGGTGCCCACTCTACGGATGTGTATCAATCAGGGTAGGGTGGGCGCGGCCGGCATAGGCACGGCTTGCCCACCAAGCAATATCAAGACGGAACGTTTATTCGAAGGTCACGCCGTCGAACGAAAATCCCTTCAGGAATTCCGCCGCCGCCAGGCGCTTGCCGCCCGGTTTCTGCAGTTCCGTCAGGCGCAGCGCGCCCTCGCCGCACGCCACCACGATCCCCTGCTGGGCATCGGCCGAGAGCACCTGGCCAGGCTGGCCCTTGCCGTCCACGGCCCGGGCGTTCCAGATCTTGACCGTCACGCCGCCCGCTTGTCCATGCGTTCCCGGGAAGGGATTGAACGCGCGCACCTTGCGTGCCAGCACGTCCGCCGCCAGGCCGAAATCCAGCTTCGCTTCGTCCTTGCTGATCTTGGCGGCATAGGTCACGCCGTCTTCCGGCTGCGGCTGCGCCGGCAGTGAGCCGGCTTGCAGCTTGCGCAGCGCCTCGACGATCATGCGGCCGCCCAGCGCCGCCAGCTTGTCGTGCAGGGTGCCGGTGGTGTCGCTGTCCTCGATGGCGATGCGTTCCATCAGCAGCATCGGGCCGGTGTCCAGGCCTTCTTCCATCGCCATGATGGTCACGCCGGTGTCCGGGTCGCCCGCTTCGATCGCGCGGTGGATCGGCGCGGCGCCGCGCCAGCGCGGCAGCAGCGAACCGTGGATATTGATGCAGGGCTTGATGTCGAGGGTGGCGCGCGGCAGGATCAGGCCATAGGCGGCCACCACCATCACGTCGTACTCGAGGGCGAGCAGGCGCGCGTGCGCGGCTTGCGCTTCCTCGGCGCGCTGCGGATCCTTGGCATCCATGCGCAGCGACAGCGGCTGCAGCACCTCGATGCCGTGGGCCAGCGCGACCTGCTTCACGCTCGAGGCCTGCAGCTGCATGCCGCGGCCGGCGGCGCGGTCGGGCTGGGTCAGCACCAGTGGAAGCTCGAATCCGGCGGCGATCAGCTCGCGCAGCGCCACGGCGGCGAATTCCGGGGTGCCGGCAAACACGACCCTCATGCGCGGCGCCCGCTGCGCTCTTCCTTGAGCAGCTTGGTCTTGATGCGGTTGCGCTTGAGCGGCGACAGGTATTCGACGAACACCTTGCCCATCAGGTGGTCCATCTCGTGCTGGATGCAGACCGCCAGCAGGCCGTCGGCTTCGACTTCGAAGGGCTTGTTGAACTGGTCGACCGCGCGCACCTTCACGCGCGCCGGACGCTCGACGCCGTCGTACACGCCCGGCACCGACAGGCAGCCTTCGTCGTAGACCTGCTTTTCCTCGCTGGCCCAGACGACTTCCGGGTTGACGAAGACCATCAGGGCATCGTGGGTCTCGCTCACGTCGATCGTGATCACGCGCTCGTGCACGTCGACCTGGGTCGCGGCCAGGCCCACGCCGGGAGCGTCGTACATGGTCTCGGCCATGTCCGCGACCAGCGTTTCGAGGCGCTCGCCGAATTCGGTGACAGGCTTGGCCACCTTGTGCAGGCGCGGGTCGGGATAGCGGAGAATGTTCAGTAAGGCCATGGTTATTCGTTAATTAGTTAAAGGTGAACAGGCATAAACGCAACACCCCGACCCGGGGCCGGGACGCGGTTTGTCTTGCTAGTTCAAGGATTTCTCGGCAGAATTTGATTCAGTAAGGCAACCCTTCGTCGTCCGCGGCGTCACGCCGTGCGGCCAGAGGGGACTTTTTGCTCACTTGCTGTCTCGTGCTGTCTCTTGCGCCGTGGCTGGCAGCAATCCTGTTCATGCCGCATTTACGGACTCTCTAATGAAAAATTTTAGCACAGGCGCCGCCCGCTCGCTCCTGGTCCGCAGCCTTGCCGCCGCCAGCCTGGCCTGCCTGGTCGCAGCCCCTGCGTTTGCAGCGCCCACCTGCGCCTTCCGCCCGAACGCCCCCGACCAGCACCTGGTCGTCAAGGGCGACACCCTGTGGGACATCTCCGGCACCTTTCTCGAGCACCCGTGGTGCTGGCCCCAGGTCTGGGGCATGAACCGCGACGAGATCCGCAACCCGCACTGGATCTATCCCGGCCAGGTCATCTATTTCGACCGCGTCCATGGCCGCCTCAGCCTGACCAGGCCGGGCGCGGCGGATCCGAACGCCGGCTTGCCGCCGCTCACCCGCCTGTCGCCGCAGGTGCGCACCGAGGACATGGGCGCGGACGGCGCGGTGCCGGCGATCCCGGCCGGCGTGATCGAGCCTTACCTGACCCAGCCGCTGGTGGTCGAAGGCGACGGCCTGGCCAGCACGCCGCGCATCGCCGCGTCCCAGGAAGGGCGGGTCTACCTGGCCGAAGGCGACCGCATCTACGTGCGCGGCGAGCTGCGCGGCGCGACCAGCTTCCAGGTCTTCCGTCCGGGCAAGGAACTGCGCGACCCCGACACGGGCAAGGTGGTGGCGCATGAAGCCACGTTCGTGGGCGCCGCGCGCCTGGTGGCGGAGGCGAAACCCGGCGTCGACGTGCACACCATGAGCGTCACCCGTTCGGTGCAGGAAATGGCCGTGGGCGACCGCCTGCTGCCGGCGATGCCGGCCCCGGCCCGCAACTACGTGCCGCACGTGCCGGCGCAGAAGATCGCGGCGCGCGTGATGGCGGTACCGTCCGAAGTCAACCACGCGACCCAGAGCCAGGTCGTGGCTGTCAATCGGGGTTCGCTTGACGGACTCGATGTCGGTTCCGTGCTGCAGCTCTATCATCTGGGCCAGACCGTGGCGGACCCGGGCGGCAGTAAAGGCTTCCTCGGGATCGGCGCGGCAAGGATGCGGCTCCCGGACGAGCAGTATGGCGAATTGTTCATCTTCCGGGTCTTCGGGCACGTCTCGTACGGCCTGGTCATGCAAGTGACGGCGCCGGTACAGATCGGCGACCTCGCGAAATCACCGGAGTAATTTCACCGTGCAGGACACGGATTCCAATCGCAACATTGCTTCCGTGTCCAGCGCCAGCCTGGCGGCCTGGCTGCGCCTGGAGCGCACGCACGGCATCGGGCCGCGCGCGGCGGCGGCATTGCTGGCCGCTTTCGGCAGTCCGGACGCCATCTTCGAGGCGGACTTCCCGGCATTGAGCCGTCACGTCAGCCCGGCCCAGGCGCGCGCCCTGCTGCAACCCGTTTCGCCCGACACCGCGCGCCTGGTCGAGGCTACCGGGCGCTGGCTCGACCAGCCGGGCCGGCGCCTGCTGGCGCTGGGGCAGCCCGGCTACCCGGCGCTGCTGGCCAACATCCACGATCCGCCGATGCTGCTCTATATAAATGGGCGCATGGAATTGCTGAACACCCCCGCGCTGGCCATTGTCGGCAGCCGCAATGCCAGCGCGCAAGGCAAGGCGAATGCGCAAGCCTTTGCCGAGGCCCTGTCCCTGGCCGGCGTCGCCATCGTGTCCGGCCTGGCGCTGGGCGTCGACGCGGCGGCGCACGAAGGCGCACTGCGCGGGCCCGGCAGCACGGTCGCCGTGGTGGGCACGGGTCCCGACCTGGTCTACCCGGCGGCCAACCGGGCGCTGGCCGCGCGCATCGCCCAGGATGGCTGCATCGTCAGCGAATACCCGGTCGGCATGCCGCCGTTGCCGAGCAATTTTCCCAAGCGAAACCGGATCATCAGCGGTCTGGCCGCCGGTGTGCTGGTGGTCGAGGCGGCGGCCCAGTCCGGCTCCCTGATCACGGCGCGCCAGGCGGCCGAGCAGGGGCGCGAGGTGTTCGCGATTCCCGGCTCGATCCATGCGGCCCTGTCCAAGGGTTGCCACGAGCTGATCCGCGAAGGCGCCAAGCTGGTCGATACGGCGCAGGACGTGCTGGAGGCGATGCAGCTGTCGCCGCTGGTGCGCGCGCATGCACCGCCCGTCGCGCCCAGCGGAAAGGGCAGCGACGACCCCCTGCTGGCTGCGCTCGGCCACGACCCGGTCGAGCCCGATACGCTGCTGGCGCGGGTCGGCGGCACGCCGGGCGAACTCAGCACGCGCCTGTTGTTGCTGGAACTGGACGGCCTGCTCGAGCGCCTGCCGGGCGGTCTGGTGCAGCGGGTCACCATGTCGTAACCATAGCGAAGTCAATAAGGCGCATAAACAACGGTGATGTTTTCCGCATGGCAACTGTGCTCGTGCCACACTTGTGCCGCCCGAAGCTTAGCTGCTACAGTAGCGTCACTATGTTCGACATCCTAGTCTACCTTTACGAGACGTATTATCGTCCCGATGCCTGCCCCGAGCCGGCAGCCCTGGCACGCAAGCTGTCGGCCGTCGGTTTCGACGATGTCGAGATTACCGAGGCTTTGGACTGGCTGAATGGCTTGACAGAAATGGCAAGCAGCGTCGACCCAGCCCTCGAATCGGACGGCACCCGTTTCTACATCGCCCAGGAAGTCGATACCCTCGGCAGCGCCGCCGTCGGCTTCATCCAGTTCCTGGAACTGGCCGGCCTGCTCAGCGCCTCGCAGCGCGAGATCGTCATCGAACGCGCACTGGCGCTGGACGAAGCTCCGGTGACCCTGGGCAAGCTGAAAATCATCGTCCTGATGCTCCTGTGGAGCCAGGGCAAGGAACCGGACGCGCTGATGTTCGACGACCTGTTCGGGTCCGACGACGAGGACGCCGAACCGCGCCTGCTGCACTGAGAATTTAACGATTGTCATGACGAAAACGGGGCTGCGGCCCCGTTTTTTCTTGCATTCAAGCAAGAGGAAGCGTATTTTCCCTCAGGACAAGGCAGGCACAGTCTACTTGCGGAGTGCGCGCCAACCCGCTTATCATTGGCCGCTATCTGCCAATTGTTACCTTTAAGCTATCAAAGCGATAGCCGGCCGTGTGGCTGCCCTCATCCATCCTGTATGATGCGCGAGCCCGGCGACCCGAACACCTAAGAGACAAACCTATGACCAAAGCCCTCATCATTGCCGAAAAGCCTTCCGTGGCGAACGATATCGCCAAGGCGCTCGGCGGCTTTACCAAGCACGATGAGTACTTCGAATCCGACGAGTACGTCCTGTCGTCCGCCGTCGGCCACCTGCTCGAAATCGCGGTGCCCGAGGAATACGACGTCAAGCGAGGCAAGTGGAGCTTCACCCACCTGCCGATGATTCCGCCGTACTTCGCGCTGAACCCGATCGCCAAGACCGAGTCGCGCCTCAAAGTGCTGAACAAGCTGATCAAGCGCAAGGATGTCACCACCCTGATCAACGCATGCGACGCGGGCCGTGAAGGTGAACTGATCTTCCGCCTGATCGCCCAGAACGCCAAGGCCAAGCAGGCCGTCAAGCGCCTCTGGCTGCAGTCGATGACGCCGAACGCGATCCGCGATGGCTTCGCCCACCTGCGCAGCGACCAGGAAATGCTGCCGCTGGCCGACGCCGCACGCTGCCGTTCCGAAGCTGACTGGCTGATCGGCATCAATGGCACCCGCGCCATGACTGCCTTCAACTCGAAAGAAGGCGGCTTCTTCCTGACCACCGTGGGCCGGGTCCAGACGCCGACCCTGTCGATCGTGGTCGAGCGCGAGGAAAAGATCCGCAAGTTCGTGGCGCGCGACTACTGGGAAGTGCGCGCCGAGTTCGCCTGCGCGGCCGGCGTCTACGAAGGCCGCTGGCTGGACACGAAGTTCAAGAAGGACGAGAACGACCCCGAGAAGCGCCCCGAGCGCCTGTGGACCAAGGCCCAAGCCGACGAGATCGTCGCGGCCTGCCTGGGCAAGCAGGGCACCGTCACCGAGGAATCCAAGCCGACCACCTCGATGGCGCCGGCCCTGTTCGACCTGACCTCGCTGCAGCGCGAAGCCAACGGCCGCTTCGGCTTCTCGGCCAAGAACACGCTGGGCCTGGCCCAGGCCTTGTACGAAAAGCACAAGGTGCTGACCTACCCGCGTACCGATGCGCGCGCGTTGCCGGAAGACTATATCGGCACCGTCAAGACGACGCTGGAAGTCTTGAAAGGCAACGCGAACTACCACCAGTTCGCCAAGCAGATCCTGGACAAGGGCTGGGTCAAGCCGAACAAGCGCATCTTCGACAACAGCAAGATCTCGGACCACTTCGCGATCATCCCGACCGGCGTAGTGCCGAAGAACCTGTCCGAGCCGGAACAGAAGCTGTACGACCTGGTCACGCGCCGCTTCATGGCGGTGTTCTTCCCGGCCGCCGAGTTCCTGGTCACGACCCGCTTCACCGAGGTGGCAAGCCACCAGTTCAAGACCGAAGGCAAGGTCATGACCAACCCCGGCTGGCTGGCCGTCTACGGCAAGGAAGCCGCCGACGACAAGGACGGCGCCAACCTGGTGCCGGTGGCCAAGGACGAGAAGGTGCTGGCCGACAAGGTCACGCCGAACGCGCTGGTCACCAAGCCGCCCGCACGCTACAACGAAGCGACGCTGCTGTCGGCCATGGAAGGCGCCGGCAAGCTGGTCGATTCCGACGAACTGCGCGACGCGATGGCGGGCAAGGGCCTGGGCACGCCGGCCACCCGCGCGGCCATCATCGAGGGCCTGCTGACCGAGAAATACCTGCTGCGCGAAGGCCGCGAGATGATCCCGACCGCCAAGGCGTTCCAGCTGATGACGCTGCTGCGCGGCCTGGGCGTGAACGAGCTGACCGCGCCGGAACTGACCGGCGATTGGGAATACAAGCTGTCGCAGATGGAAAAGGGCAAGATTTCGCGCGAAGAGTTCATGCGCGAGATCGCGGAGATGACGGAAATCATCGTCAAGCGCGCCAAGGAATACAACAACGACACCATCCCGGGCGAGTACGCGACCCTCAAGACGCCGTGCCCGAACTGCGCCGGCGTGGTCAAGGAAAACTACCGTCGCTTCGCCTGCACCAAGTGCGATTTCTCGATGAGCAAGGTGCCCGGCGGGCGCCAGTTCGAGATCGAGGAAGTCGAGGAACTCTTGCAGAACCGCACCATCGGCCCGCTGCAGGGCTTCCGCTCGAAGATGGGCCGTCCCTTCGCCGCCATCCTGCGCATCGCGCGCGACGAGGAGATCCACAACTACAAGCTGGAATTCGACTTCGGCCAGGACCAGGACGAGGGCGAGGACGGCGAGGGCGTCGATTTCACCGGCCAGACCGCGCTCGGTCCTTGCCCGAAGTGCAACGGCGGCGTGTATGAAATGGGCCTGGCCTATGTGTGCGAACACCAGGTGGCGAAACCCAAGACCTGCGACTTCCGCAGCAGCCGCATCATCCTGCAGCAGGAAATCCTGCCCGAGCAGATGGCCAAGCTGCTGAACGACGGCAAGACCGACCTGCTGCCGGGCTTCGTCTCCCAGCGCACGCGCCGTCCGTTCAAGGCCTTCCTGGTGCGCGGCAAGGATGGCAAGATCGGCTTCGAGTTCGAGGAGCGCAAGGCCAAGCCGGGGGCGAAGGGCAAGGCCGACGCTGCCGAGGGTGGCGACGACGGCGATACCGCGGTGGCGACCAAGACCACTGCGGCGCGCAAGACGGCGGCCAAGCCGGCTGCTGCCAAGACCGCGGCCACCAAGACTGCCACCAAGACCGTGGCGGCGAAGAAGGCGCCTGCGAAGCGGGCGACTGCGGCTAAGAAGGTGGCTTGAGCTTTATAGTTAGCCGATAGACCGTCGCCCCCGCGCAGGCGGAATAATGCCCCCGGCATTATTCCCCCAAGTTGCACGCGTTTCGACAGCGCATCTAACTTGGACCCCCGCCTTCGCGGGGTGACGTTTTCAGGCCGCAGGGGCGACGGTTTTTAAGCTGACGCGCTAACTGGCTAACGACGCAAAAAAACCGCGACCCCTTCGGCATCGCGGTTTTTTTATCGGCGGGCGAACCTGTTCGCCTCAGTCCTCCTGCAATGCACGCAGCGCCGCTTCGCCATTGTGGATCGCTTTCACGCGGCGCACGATTTCGGCGCGCCAGGCTTCGTCCGCATCCTGCTCGGGCTCGTCGCTGTCCGTCAGCAGCAGGCGCAGCAGGTCGTGCTTGTCCGCGGGGGACAGCAACTGGATCTGTGCGGCGAGTTCAGCGACGATGGACATGATGTCTCCTAACATAGTTTTGTGACCGAATCATAGCGTGAACTCTACGGCATGTCGACAGGCAGCATGTTGTCTGTCGGCTTCCTGTCGATCAGTTTGTTGTCGGGGTCGATGCCGGCGCGCGCCGGACGGCCGGCGACCACCAGCGTGACGACCGGAGACGCTTCCGTGACCCGGCGCCGCTCGCGCGCCAGCGGATTGCCGTCGGCATCGTCGACGCCGAACTCCACGTAGTCCGCCAGCGCCACGTGCTTTTCCTCGCCCGCCGCACCGGTGCGCACCTTGCCGGCGCTGGCGCGGATCGTGACTTCGTAGCGGCCGTCCGGCAGGCGGCGCGCGCTGGCGGCGTCGGCGCGGTTCTCGTACAGGACGATCGATTCGAACAGGTCGTCGATCAGGTAGGCCTTGTCGGCCGGCGTGACCGCGCGCAGGCGCTCGATGAGCGTCGAGACGGTCGGATAGGGCGGGCCGCCGAAGGCGTGGTCCACCAGCAGGCCGTGCAGCACGCCGTCGACCACGGCCTCGCCCAGCAGGTCCTGCAGCAGGTACATCGCCATGCTGCCCTTGTAGTAATGGATGTAGTCCTGGTTCTCGTTCTGCGCCAGCGGCAGTTCCCTGCGGTTCTCGGTCGCGCGGCCCATCAGGTAATGTTCCAGGTCGTAGCGCAGGAAGCGCCGCATCTTGCCGGCGCCGATCGTGTTCTTCATCGCCATCAGCGCCGTGTACTGGGCCAGGCTTTCCGACAGCACGGTGGCGCCGCGGCTGTCGGCGCCGACCACCTGGTGGCCCCACCACTGGTGCCCGACCTCGTGCGCGCTGACGAAATACGGGTAGTCGATGTCCTTGGGCGCGTCCGGGTCGACCCGGGCGATGAAGCCGGCGCTTTCCGAGAACGGGATGGTGCCCGGCGCCGACATGGCCAGGTTCTCGTAGCGCGGGAATTCGGCGATGCGCAGGTCGCGGTTCTGGTAGGGGCTGAAGTGCTTCGAGCCGTAGGCCAGCGCCGCCTTGGCGCCGCGGATCATGCGGTCGACGTTGACCTCGTGGCCCGGGTGGTAATAGACGTCGATGCTCACGTCCTGCCAGCGGTCGTGCCGCACTTCGTAGCGCGCCGACTGGATCGTATAGAAGTTCAGGATCGGCTTGTCCATCCGGAAGTGGAAGAAGCGGCGGCCCTTGTCCATCCACTCGCGGACCAGGGTGCCCGGCGCGACCACGGCCTGGTCGGCGCTGGTGCTGACCACGGCGTCGAAATTGATCCAGTCGGCGTCGTTGGCGAGGTAGTTGTCGGCGGCGGCGAGCTGGTCGTCGCGCGCGGCCAGCGGCGTCTTCGCGCCCAGGCCGTGGCGGCGGCGGTCGCGGTCGTCCTGCAATTCCATCGCCGGCTGGTAGCCGATGCGCGGCAGGCTGGCGTTGGTGAAGAAGGTGCCGTTGCCGACCACCGCCGTGTCGCGGCCCAGGCCCAGGATGCCGCCGGGCGCATCCTCGAGATCGAATTCCAGGCTCATCGTGACGCCCGGCGCCAGCGGCGTGGCGAGCTGGTAGCGCCATACGCCGTGCCCGGGGTCGGCCAGTACGAGGCGCGCCGGCTGCGACAGGCGCGGCACCAGCTTCGGCCCCGGCTGCTGGACGATGACGATGTCGCGGATCGGCTGGCCGCTGCGGTTCTCCAGCCGGTACAGGCCGCGCACCCTGAGCGTGCGCGTTTCGGGCAGGATCTCGACCTGCAGGCGCACGTCGCTGACGCGCGGCTGCGGCAGCCTGGCCAGGCGCCGGTAGCGCAGCTCGTACTCGGCGCTGACCGTGTCCTTGTGCCAGTCGGTCTGGTAGCCGCCCAGGTGGTCCATGTTGTACCAGAGCAGGCCGCCGCTGCCGGCGAACAGCAGGATGCCGATGCCGAAGGCGGCCAGCACGCCGGGCACCAGGCGGCGCTGGCCCAGGCGCAGGCGTTCCTTGAAGCGGTCGCTCACACCGCGCGGCCACAGCACCAGGGCCAGCGTCAGCAGGATCAAGGCCACGCCGCTCCAGTAGGCCAGCAGCGCGTTGCGGCGCGCCAGGTAATGGCCCCAGCCGTTCATCGCCGAATAGGTGATGTCGGGCAGGATCCCGTACAGCAGCAGCGGGTGGCCCAGGCCGATGTTGGCCAGGGTGATGGCGACCACGTAGTACAGCACCAGCAGGAAGTTGGCCAGGTACTTGTGGTTGACGATGGCGTGCACCGAGATCGCCAGCGCGGCCAGCAGGACGTAGTTCGGCAGCAGCACGCCGAACAGGGTGGTGAGGTACAGCCCCGGCTCCAGCGCGAGGTAGCCGTGGAACAGCTGGATCAGCATCCCGCACAGCATGGCCAGCGCCAGCAGCAGCGCCTGCAGCCCGACCAGCGCGATGGTCTTGGCCGCCAGCGGCAGCCAGCTCGGCACCGGCAGCGCGTCCATCATGAGGCCCATGCGCGCCTCGCGCTCGCGCCACACCATCTCGCCCGCGTACAGCGTGGTGACGATCAGGATGAACAGGACGAACACGTCGCGGATCAGTTCCAGCACCATGTAGGTCAGCGGATAGGTCCGGGTGCCGTACAGGGAACCGAGGTCGAGCGAACCGGCCACCAGCATCAGCACGCCGGCCAGCGCGATCACGGCAAAGTAGACGTTCTTGACCGATTCGCGCAGGTTCAGCCAGCTCGACCTGGCCAGCAGGAGCGCCAGGCTGCGCGCGGCGAAGTCGGGCCGTTCGCGCGCGTCGGAAGCGGCCTGGGTGGCCTGGGCCGGTGCGGGTGTGGCCGCTGATGTTGGCGCTGACGTTGCCGCAGACTCGCCATCCGCACGCGCATGATGGCGCCGTCCGCCCGGCGCCGCCGCGAAGCTGAAGCGCCAGTAGCCAAGCAGCAGCACGGCCAGCGCGAACGCCAGCCAGATGCCGCGGTTGACCAGGTACACGCCCTCGAGCGGGATCTGGGTGGCGTTGCGCTCGGCCAGGCTCCAGTATTCGGTCAGGCGGATCAGGGCCGTGGTGCCGAAGGGGTCCATCAGCGCGGCCAGGGTCTTGTAGTCGAGGTCGCGCGCCAGCGAGGGCGCCACGATGTAGCCGATCATCATGACCACGCTCGACACGTAGACTGGCAGCATGCGCCGGCTCAGGGCCGCCAGCATGAAGAACAGGGCGCCGAAGATGACCAGGTTGGGCAGCAGCGTGGTGAAATAAGGCCCCAGGTAGGCGCCGGCCGAGAACGGCCCGAGCCGGGCCGCGTCGATCCCGGGCAGCAGGGCGCCCAGCAGGTTGCCGAGCGGGATCGAGGCGTAGATCACGGCCAGCGTCGCCAGCGCCCCGAGGAAGCGCCCGAACACGTAGGCGTACTTGGGAATCGGCGCGCTGAAGAAGAAATGATGCATCTCGTATTCGAAGTCCTGCTGCACCGAACGCCCCACCAGCGCGGCGGCCACCACCACGCCCAGGCAGCCGAGGACGGCGGTGCCGAGCGCGATCTGGCGCGGCGCGTTGATCAGGACCCGGCCGCCGAACGAGATGCTGATCTCGCGCAGGGCGCCGCCGGCGGCCGCGACCCACAGCATGGCCAGCGCCAGGAAGGCGAAGAAATAGATCCAGGTCGACAGCAGCTTGAGGCGCTGGCGCGCTTCGAACCCGGCGATGGCGAGCAGGGCGCGCATGGCCTCAGCAATTCCCCGAGGCGGCGTTGTGGCGGCCGGCGATGGTGGCGAAGTACACGTCCTCGAGGGTGGGGTGGATGGGTTCGAAACCGTCGCCCGGGTCGCGCTCGGCGTAGACGTGGACCAGCGGCTGGCCGGTCAGGAGCCGCGTCGAGATCACCGTGTGGCGGCGCTGGAACATCGGCAGTTCCTGCTTGGTGATGAAGCGCGCCCAGATGCGGCCTTCGATGCCCTCGATCAGGGCCGCCGGCTCACCGCACAGCAGCACGTGGCCCTTGTTGATGATGGCCATGTTGGCGCACAGGTCGGCCACGTCGGACACGATGTGGGTCGACAGGATCACGGTTTTTTCATCACCGATGTCGGACAGCAGGTTGTGGAAGCGCACCCGCTCCTGCGGATCGAGGCCGGCGGTCGGCTCGTCGACGATGATCAGCTGCGGGTCGCCCAGGAGCGCCTGGGCGATGCCGAAGCGCTGGCGCATGCCGCCCGAAAAGGTGCCGAGCTTCTGGTTGCGCACCTCGAACAAATTCGTTTGCTGCAGCAGGCCGTCGACGACTTCGCGCCGCCGTCCGCGCTGCGACAGGCCTTTCAGTTGCGCGAAATGGTCCAGCAGTTCGTAAGCCGTCACTTTCGGGTAGACGCCGAAATCCTGCGGCAGGTAGCCGAGCAGGCGGCGCACTTCGTCCTTCTCGTCGAGCACGTCGATGTCTTCCAGGAACACCGAACCGCTGTCGCATTCCTGCAGCGTGGCCAGGATACGCATCAGGGTCGATTTGCCGGCGCCGTTCGGCCCCAGCAGGCCGAACATCCCGGGCGGGATGTGCAGCGTGACCCCGTCCAGCGCCACCACGCCATTGGCGTAGGTCTTGGACAGATTGCGGATACGTAATTCCATGAACACTCCTGGTCACCAAGGCGCGCGTGAGAATGCGCGTATTTTTATGATTGTTGCATTGTATTAAAAAGGAGCGCCCATGACAGTGCCGATGCGACACACGGCATTTTCAACCGCCTGGAGTGCGAAAAAGCGGGTCCGGGGGCGAGGGGTGCCAGCACCCGAGCATACGCTTACGGAAACTTTCTGTCTACTTTGTCAACATTCGTGCTGATATCACGAGAAACAGGGATAATCGCGTCATGGATACGACGATCATGGAAGCCGCTACCCGCGACAGGATCCTGGCCCTCACGCGCCAGGGACGCACCCGTGCGGAAGCCACCGACTGGTTCCGCGTCGCCGTCGGCCTGCATTACCTGGCCGGGCTGATGACCAAGGACGCCATCGACTTCCAGATGGTGGACCGCGACTACAACCGCTTCATCTACCAGGGCATCGGCGGCGGGCATTCGATCACCAGCGTGCTGCAGTTCATGAGCGGGGAACAGGTGGTGCCGGTGCTGGAATCCGAACGCTTCATGGCGCTGTTCGCCGAGACCTGCGTCGACGTGCCGGTGGAGTCGATCCCCTTCCTGCTCGAGCTGAACCTGGGCGTGGCGAAGAACATCTCGAAGCTGGAAGTGACGGGGCCGGTACAGGACTGGCTGGAGAAGAGGAAGGGCATATAATTGAGCCTTCCCACGTATTCGACATAGCCAGCCATGGACACTCCACAACGCGCCATCAATCCTCTCGACAACCTGATCGTCGGCTTCGACCGCGCGCTGCGCGTGGTGGGCGGCGCGGCCAAGGCCTCGCGCCCGAATCCGGGCACGCTGGCCAGGGACTGCGAGCTGAATGCCCAGGAAGCGCGCCACAGCGCCGGCCTGATGCGGGTGAACCACGTGGGTGAGGTCTGCGCCCAGGCGCTCTACGATTCGCAGGGCCGCCACGCGACGACCCCGGCGATGCGCGAGCAGTTCGTCCAGTCCGGCCGCGAAGAGGAAGACCACCTGGCCTGGACCGCCGAGCGCCTGTCGGAACTCGGTTCCCAGCCCAGCCTCCTGAACCCGCTGTGGTATGCCGGCGCCTACGCGATGGGCACGGTGGCGGCGCGCATGGGCGACGCGGTCAGCCTGGGTTTCGTGGTGGAGACCGAACGCCAGGTCGAGGCGCACCTGAACAGCCATCTCGACCAGTTGCCGCCGCAGGACGGCAAGTCGCGCGCCATCGTCACCCAGATGCGCGACGACGAGATCGAGCACGGCGCCAAGGCCCAGGCCATGGGGGCGGCCGAGATGCCGCTGCCGGTGAAGATGGCGATGCGGGCGATGGCCAAGGTCATGACCACCACCGCGTATTACATTTAAAGTTGCGAAATGCGTGGTGGGCACCCCGTGCCCACCTGTGTGCCTGACCGTCAGCCTTCGACGATCTCGAACGAGTGCGTGATCTCGGCCGTCTTGGCCAGCATGATCGACGCCGAGCAGTACTTGTCGTGCGACAGGTTCACCGCGCGCTCCACCGCCGCCTGCTTCAGGTTGCGGCCGGTGACGGTGAAGTGGAAGTGGATCTTCGTGAACACCTTCGGATCGGCGTCGGCGCGCTCGGCCTTCAGCGTGACCTCGCAGCCGCGCACGTCCTCGCGTCCGCGCTTGAGGATCAGGACCACGTCGTAGGCGGTGCAGCCGCCGGTCCCGAGCAGCACCATTTCCATCGGACGCGGCGCCAGGTTATGGCCGCCGCCCTCGGGCGCGCCATCCATGGCGACCAGGTGGCCCGAGCCGGTCTCGGCCCGGAAGCTCATCCCGGACGGGCCGTTCCAGCTGACTTTCACTTCCATTGCGTTTCTCCGCTGATGTGTCGAATGGCCTGTATTGTAAGGCGCTTTCAGACCGCCAGCACGTAGCGCTCGCTCTTCATGCGCCAGCTCGAGAACACCAGCAGCGCCAGCGCGCAGACGGCAGAGCAGGCGAAGGTCAGCACGAAGGGCAGTGCGCCCAGCTCGCCGCCCTTGGCGATCTCGCGCATCAGGGTCTGGTTCGACAGCATCGGCACCGCATACATCCAGGTCGCCGTCTTCAGCTCCAGCAGCGACACCGCCAGCCCCGGCAGCATCGGCACGAACAGGATAAAGGAGAGCACGCTCTGCGCTTCCTTGAACGACTTGGCGTTCATCGCCACGGCGATCTGCACGCTGGCGGCGAACAGCGACAGCGGCACCGAAACCAGGCACAACAGGGCCAGGTCGCTCCAGCTCATGCGCCAGGTCATGCCGATTTCCTCCAGCGGCAGCCAGGACAGGCCGATGTGGGCCAGGATCAGTTCCAGCGTGATGCCGGTCACGGCCAGCAGGCCGGCGGCCAGCCATTTGCCGCCGACCAGTTCCCAGGTGCGGATCGGCTGGGCCATCAGCACTTCGAGCGAGCGCCGTTCGCGTTCGCCCGCGGTGCTGTCGACCGCGGCCGCCATGCCGCACATGAAGGCGGGGAAGAACAGGAAGCCGAGCAGGCTGCCGATCATGCCGGCCGAACGCGCGGCATTGGTGCCGGTGTCGTAGCGCTGCAGGTCGATCGGCGCCAGCGTCGCCGGCGACACCCCGTGCGCCAGCAGGCGCGCGCTGGCGATGTTGGCGTTGTAGGCCTTCAGCACGTCCTCGACGTCGCGCCGGCGCCGGTCCTGGTCGGTGGCCGAATCGAACCACAGCTCGATCTGGGCCGGGCGCATGGCCTGGTAGTTCTCGGTGAATTTCTCGGGCAGGCGCAGCACCGCGGCCACTTTCTTGGAGCGCAGCAGCTCGGCGATCGCATCCTCGCCGGACGGCGCCAGGTTCTGCACGGTGATGTTCTTCTGTTTGAGCTGGGACATCAGGGTCGGGGCCTGGGCGCCGCCGATCACGGCCAGTTCGATGCCCTCACGCTCGGTGCGGGTGGCGCGGTCGATGGTCTGGTGCAGGATGAAGCCGAACATGATCGGATACATCAGCGTGAACATGGCGAGCATGCCGACGGCGCGCTTGTCGCGCAGGGTTTCCCGGATTTCCTTCAGGAAGACCACCAGGAATTTCGATGTGCGCTTGACCGGCTTCATGCCACGATCCCTTCATCGGTGCCGACCAGGCTGACGAACGCGTCTTCCAGGTTGGCGATGCCGGTGCGCTGGCACAGCTGCTGCGGCGAGCCCTGCGCCACCGTATGGCCCTTGGCGATCACGATCACGTCGTCGCACAGGTGGCTGACTTCCTGCATCACGTGGGTCGCCATCACCACGCAGCAGCCTTCGCTGCGCAGGGTGGCCAGCGCCTGGCGCACGGCGCGCGTGCTCATCACGTCCAGGCCGCGCGTCGGCTCGTCCAGCAGCAGGTGGCGCGGCCGGTGCAGCAGGGCGCGCGCCAGCGCCACCTTGATGCGCTGGCCCTGCGAAAAGCCCTTGCTGCGGCGTTCCAGGATCTCGCCCATGTCCAGCATGGCGGACACCTCGTCGATGCGGCGGTGCAGGTCCGCGCTCGCCATGCCGTTGAGCTGCCCGAAATAGGTGAGATATTCGCGCGTGGAGAGGCGCTCGTACAGCCCGAACTGGTCGGTCAGGAAGCCGATGTTGGCGCGCACCGTGTACGGGTCCCGTTCGGGGTCGATGCCGTCCACGGCGATGCTGCCGTGGTCGCGCCGCAGCATGCCGACCAGCGTGCGCAGCAGGGTGGTCTTGCCGGCGCCGTTGGGGCCGAGCAGGGCGGTGATCTGGCCGTCTCGGGCGGTGAAGCTGACCCCGTCCAGGGCCTGGATGCTACCGAATTGCTTGCGGACGTCGTGGGTTTCAATCATGGCGGATCAGGGTTGGGGGCCGGCGCTGCCGAGCTGGAAGGTGGGGGCCGGGATCTCGTTCAGGCAGCTGCCGTCGAGCTTCTGCTCCGGGTGGTCGAGGAAATCGCGCAGCAGGCGCGGCGCGCAGCCCAGCTGCGACACGCCGTGGCCGACGTTGGGCGCGGTGAGGAGCTGGGCGCGGCTCATGCTTTTTGCGGCGCTGGCGGCGCGGTGCGGCGGCGTGATCGGGTCGAGGGCGCCGGACAGCAGCAGGGCCGGGGCGTCGATCCGGGTCGGCGCGGTCCAGGCCACGGCCGGCACGTTCAGGGAGCGGCACAGGCCGGGCAGGCGTTCGGCGACGGCCCGGGTCAGCGGCGTGACGTCGCTCGCCATCAAGGCCGGCGTGAAGCGCGGGATGTCTTCGGCGCAGACCACGGCCAGGTAGAGCAGGGTCGCGCTCGAGCCCTCGGGCGTGAAGTCGGCGGCCAGGTTGCGGCGCGCCACGAAGGGCTGCCAGCGGCCCTGGGCCGCGCTGTGCACCAGGAAGGGCATGCGCCGCGCGTCGGCCGGCGCGTACAGCATGTGGTGCACGGTGCCGAGCAGGCGCTCGCCCGTCATGGTCACGCCGACCTGCTCGGCGGTGCGCGGATCGGGCAGCGACAGTTGCACGCCCTTGCCGTCGAGTTTGGCCACCAGGCCGTCGAATTCGGCGCGCAGCCTGGGAAAGGCTTTCTGGCACGGCGCATCCTGCTCGCACTGGGCGAACAGCTTGTCGAGCGCGGCCTGGCTGTCGCGCCCGCCGGCCGGGATCACCTGGTCGGGCGCGGCCACCGCGTCCAGGACCAGCGCGCGCACGCTCTCGGGGTACAGGCGCGCATAGGCCTGGCCCAGGCGCGTGCCGTAGGAGCCGCCCCACACGTTGATCTTGCCGTAGCCGAGGGCGCGCCGCACCTGCTCGATGTCGTGCGCCGCGTTGGCCGTGGTGTAAGCGGCGAGCGGGGTCTTCCTGCCGAGGGTCTCGATACAGCTGCGGATCGCGGCGTCGGACGCGTCGTCGCTCATCTGCTTGTCCTGCTCGGGACTGGACGGGCATTCGAGCTTGCCGGACAGGCCGGTGCCGCGCTGGTCGATGAACACGATGTCGCGCGTGGAGCGCACGCGCCGCATGGCGGTGGACAGCAGCGGCAGCACCTCGCTGCCGGCTTCGCCCGGGCCGCCGGCCAGCACGAACAGCGGATCGCGGCGCGCCCCTTCGCGCAGCGCCGGCGCGATCGTGACGTGCAGCTGGAGGGTCTTGCCGGGCTGGGCCGGGTCGAGCGGGACAGGCAGCTTCAGGCAGCGCAGCGCGTCCTCGACACCGGGCAGGTGGCAATTGCGGGTCTGCGCCGGCGCCGCTTGCGCGGCAGGCAGGGTGGCCGCCAGCAGCAGCGCGCCAAGGATCAGGCTCGGTTTCACGACATCTCCTTATACGATCCGACCATACTAATTTGCTATTGTTTTGGAGGTCAACTTAAAGTTGCGCATATGCATTAACTTAATCTCCAATCCTGGAGCATATTTACAACAGGCAATTTGTCGCAGGTCGAGCCACAGTCCAGGCAATCGCGCCCAAGGCTGGCTTGACTGAGGCGGGCGAAATCGGCTATGATCGCAGGCTTTCCATTTGCTCAGGAAAAGACAATAAGGCAGCGTCCGCAGCATGCACTACCAGCGAGCGGAACCACCATTTGAGCATTCAATACCTAGATATAGGAAGTCAACATGAAAACTTTTTCCGCTAAGGGCCATGAAGTCCAGCGCGATTGGTACGTGATTGACGCGACGGACAAAGTCCTCGGCCGTGTTGCCAGCGAAGTGGCACGCCGACTGCGCGGCAAACACAAGCCTGAATTTACTCCTCACGTCGATACCGGTGACTTTATCGTCGTCGTCAACGCAGGCAAGCTGCGCGTGACCGGCACCAAGGCCACCCAGAAGACCTACTACCGTCACTCGGGCTACCCGGGCGGTATCTACGAAACCAACTTCCTGAAAATGCAACAGCGCTTCCCGGGCCGCGCCCTGGAAAAAGCTGTCAAAGGCATGCTGCCGAAGGGCCCGCTGGGCTATGCAATGATCAAGAAGCTGAAGGTCTATGCGGAAGGCACCCACCCGCACGCCGCCCAGCAACCGCAAGCACTCGAATTCTAAGGAACTGACATGATCGGTAACTACAACTACGGCACCGGCCGTCGCAAGAGTGCAGTCGCCCGCGTCTTCATCAAGGCAGGCACCGGCCAGATCATCGTGAACGGCAAACCGGCCGCCGAGTACTTCTCGCGCGAAACCGGCCTGATGGTCATCCGCCAGCCGCTGGAACTGACCGGCAACGTCGAGCGTTTCGACATCAAAGTCAACGTGCATGGCGGCGGCGAGTCCGGCCAGGCAGGTGCAGTGCGCCACGGCATCACCCGTGCACTGATCGACTACGACGCAGGCCTCAAGCCTGACCTGGCACGTGCCGGTTTCGTCACCCGTGACGCCCGTGAAGTCGAGCGTAAGAAAGTTGGTCTGCGCAAAGCACGTCGCGCAAAGCAATTCTCGAAGCGTTAATCGGAACCGCAGCACTCACGTGCTGCTTCCCGCAAAAAGCCGCCCGCTGCAAAGCCGGCGGCTTTTTTGTTTTTATCGGCGCCGCGCCAGCGCCACCAGCCCGATCCCCAGCGCCGCCCACAGCATGCGCTTGCGGTTCGGATAGCATTCGATGTGGCGCGTATAGAAGCTCGATTCGATCGCCTCATCGCCCCAGGTGCCGCGCACCGCGCCGATGCCGCGGGTCGGCTCGAACAGGTTGTCGTAGCGGTCGTCCGGCTGGCTTTCGGTCTGCAGGCGGAAGCCGGCGCCGCGCGCCAGCATCAGCTTGTCGACCAGGCCCGGGCTGAGCTTGTCGAGGAAGATCGCCATCGCCGCCTGGCCGCCGACCACCAGGTTGCGGCGCGGGTGGGTGGCTGCGAACAGGATGGTCTCGGCCACCACTTCCGGCGCGTAGATCGGCGGGATCGGCCGCGACTGGTGGCCGTTCAACTTGGCGCGCGCATTGTGGAAGAAGGGCGTGTCGAGGAAGCCGGGCTGGATCAGGGTGACGTTGATCGGTAGTTTTTCGTGCGCCAGGTCGAGCCGGATGCTGTCGGTAAAGCCGGCGATGGCATGCTTGGACGCCACGTAGGCCGAGTGCAGCGGCACCGCCCGGTCCGAGGCCGCCGAACCCATGTTGATGATGGTCCCGCTGCGCTGGCGCCGCATCGGTCCCAGCGCCGCCTTCACGCCGTAGATCTGGCCCATCAGGTTGACCTGGATGATGCGCTCGAGTTCCTCGATCGTCATGTCATTGATCGAAGCGTGCTCGTTCACCGCCGCATTGTTGAGCCAGGTGTCGATGCGGCCGAAGCGCTCGACCGCTTCCTGCGCCAGGCGCTCGACCTGGCGCCACTCGGCGACGTCGGTCACCACCACGTGCGCCCGGCCGCCGCCGGCCTCGATCTCCGCCGCGACGTGCTCGAGCGCTTCGCGGTTCCTCGCCGCCAGCACCACGCTGGCGCCTTGCGCGCCGAAGGCGAGGGCGCTGGCGCGGCCGATGCCGCTGGAGGCGCCCGTGATCACGACAACTTGTTCGGCGATCGGTTTCATCTGCTCTCCTGCTGTATGTTGCGATGCAGCGGATGCTAGCACTGCCGTGTCCGGCGGCGCGCGCGGCTGCCATGCGGCAACAGATCGGCGGCGCTCGCCGATGCGATGCAACGCAAGCCATGGCAGCCTGCTAAAATTGCGTCCCATACGCGAATGAATAGCGAATACTTATTACTCGAGAAGGAATAGACATGATCAAAGTTGGCATCGTTGGCGGCACCGGTTACACGGGCGTGGAACTGCTGCGCCTGCTGTCCGCCCATCCGGAAGCGCAGCTGACGGCCATCACCTCGCGCAAGGAAGACGGCTTGCCGGTCGCCGACATGTTTCCGTCGCTGCGCGGCCATGTCGACATCGCGTTCTCGAGCCCGGACAAGGCCGACCTGAAGCAGTGTGACGTGGTGTTCTTCGCCACCCCGCACGGCGTCGCCATGGCGCAGGCGCCGGAACTGCTGGCCGCCGGCGTCAAGGTGATCGACCTGGCCGCCGACTTCCGCCTGAAGGACCAGGCCAGTTTCGAGAAGTGGTACAAGATCCCGCACACCGCGCCGGAGCTGCTGGGAGAGGCGGCCTATGGCCTGGCCGAGCTGAACCGTGACGACATCAGGAATGCGCGCCTGATCGCCAACCCGGGCTGCTACCCGACCACGATGCAGCTGGGTTTCTATCCGCTGCTGAAGGCCGGCATCGTCGACGCCGGCAATCTGATCGCCGACTGCAAGTCGGGCGTCTCCGGCGCCGGCCGCAAGGCCGAGATCGGCACGCTTTTCTCGGAATCCAGCGACAACTTCAAGGCCTACGGCGTGCACGGCCACCGCCACACGCCGGAAACCTCGGCCCAGCTGCAGCGTTTCACCGACCAGAAGGTCGGCCTGATCTTCACGCCGCACCTGGTGCCGATGATCCGCGGCATGCACGCGACCCTGTACGCGCGCCTGACCCAGGACATCACGAATGAGGCGCTGCAAGCCATGTTCGAAGACCAGTACCGCGATTCGGAATTCGTCGACGTGATGCCTTTCGGCTCGCATCCGGAAACCCGCTCGACGCGCGGCTCGAACATGCTGCGCATCGCGCTGCACCGTCCGGACGACGGCAACACCGTCGTCATCCTGGTGGTGCAGGACAACCTGGTCAAGGGCGCGTCGGGCCAGGCCGTCCAGTGCATGAACCTGATGTTCGGCCTGCCGGAAGGCATGGGCCTGAAGCAGATCGCACTGCTGCCGTAAGCGGTATAGCAAGGCTTGTTCTCCTGGCAAGATTGGCGAACAGACGCAGATCAAGGCAGTCAGCAGTAGGAGCGGTACATTGACCGCTGCACTCTTTCCGTTCTGCATCTTTTCTCATCTTGCCAGGGGTCTACCATGTTCGGTCGTAACGCCAAAAGCGAAATCGATAGCCTGATCGGCATTTCCGCACGCATCGAGGGAGACCTGATCTTCACCGGCGGCTTGCGCATCGACGGTGAAGTGCATGGCAACGTGATCGCCAGCGATGGCGGCGAGAGCGTGCTGATCGTTTCCGAGCATGCGCGCATCGAAGGCCAGGTGCGCTGCGCCAGCCTGGTGGTCAACGGCTATATCGCCGGCACTGTTTATTCCACGGAACTTCTTGAATTGCAGCCGAAAGGCCGCATACATGGTGATGTCCATTACCGCCTGCTCGAAATGCACGGCGGCGCCCTCGTCACCGGCAAGCTGACCCACCAGCCGGCCCCGGTGGCACCCGGCGCCGACCCGGTGTTTCATTTAGGCGAAGCGGCGGCAGGGGCCCCAGCATGACTGGCGCCAACCGTCTATAATGGACGAAATCCGAATTCAATCAGGAGTTTATCCATGACCGCAATCGCCGAATTGCATCGCTCGCAAGAGCAGGACGCCATGCCGTCGCCCATCAACTTTACCGACAGCGCCGCGCAAAAGGTCGCCCAGCTGATCGAGGAAGAAGGCAACCCTGACCTGAAACTGCGCGTGTTCGTGCAGGGCGGCGGCTGCTCGGGCTTCCAGTACGGCTTCACCTTCGACGAAATCGTCAACGAAGACGACACCCCGATGGTCAAGAACGGCGTCACCCTGCTGATCGACTCGATGAGCTACCAGTACCTGGTCGGCGCGGAGATCGACTACAAGGACGACCTGGAAGGCGCGCAGTTCGTCATCAAGAACCCGAACGCCACCTCGACCTGCGGTTGCGGTTCGTCGTTCTCGATGTAAGCGTCACCACGCTTCTCATCAAAAAGCCGCCTCGGCATGCCGGGCGGCTTTTTTATTATGCCGGGTACAGTGCGCCAAGGATGCGCAAACCCGCCGCGCCGGTCACCGCCGGCAGATTCCCCGGCTTGCGCCGCGTGAACTGGTAACCCAGCCAGGCAAAGGCCAGCGCCTCGACCCGGTTCGGCGCCACGCCCAGCGCTTCGGTCGACTCGACGCGGGTGGTCCCGCCCAGCGCATCGGCCAGTTCGGCCAGCAGCACGCTGTTGTAGGCCCCGCCGCCACAGACGTAGACCGCCTGCGCCGCCTGCTCCCCCGTTTCCATCCGGATCGCCTGCGCGATCGACACCGCGCTCAAGCGCGTCAGCGTGGCTTGCACGTCGCTTGGGGCCAATCCCGGCCGCTGGGCCAGTTTGCTATCCAGCCATTGTGCGTGGAACAGGTCGCGCCCCGTCGACTTGGGCGGCGGCTGGCGGAAGAAGGGTTCGTCCAGCAGGCTTGCAAGCAGTGCATCGTCGACCGCGCCGGTGGCGGCCCAGGCGCCGTCGGCATCGTAGTCCTGGCCCAGGTGGCGCGCGATCCACAAGTCCATCAGCACATTGCCCGGCCCGGTGTCGTAGCCGCTGACCCGGCCGTCGCCATGCAGCACGCTGATGTTGCCGATACCACCGATGTTCACCACCACGCGCACCTGGTCGCGTTTGCCGAAGCGGGCCTCATGAAAGGCCGGCACCAGCGGCGCACCCTGGCCGCCGGCCGCGACGTCGCGCGAACGGAAGTCGGCGATCACGTCGATGCCGGCCAGTTCGGCCAGCAGGGCGGGATTGTTGGTCTGGCGCGTAAAACCCAGTTCCGGGCGGTGGCGGATGGTCTGGCCATGCACGGCCACGGCGCGCACCGGTCCCGGCGCGCGATCGGCGAGTTGCCGGACGCAATCGGCGTAGCAGCGCGCCAGCGCGTTGGCGGCCAGCGCCTCGCGTTCGAGTTCGTTCTCGCCGGCGGCTTGCAGCGCCATCAGTTCGGCGCGCAGTGCGGCAGGGAAGGGTGTGAAGGCGGCATCGAGCGTGCGGATGCCGCGTCCGCTGAAGTCGGCCAGCACGCCGTCGACGCCGTCCAGGCTGGTGCCGGACATCAAACCGATGTAGAGAGTAGAAGCCATATCTATATAGTATGGAACCAAAAGAAAAGCGCCTTGTCTGCCAGTAGCAGTACAAGGCGCTTCGTCTGATTAGCGCAACAGAGGGATCAGTGCGCTGCCATCGTGTTGCCGGCCGGGGCCAGCAGCGAGAAGCGGTGCGACATGTCGGCGGCCGCCATGCGGAAGCGGTTCAGTTCGCCCGAATTCAGCGGCTGCTGCTGCAGGTTCTTCATGCCCATCGGGTCGACCGCCTGGCCGCCGATGCGGAATTCATAGTGCAGGTGCGGGCCGGTGGCCCAGCCGGTGGCGCCGACGTAGCCGATGATGTCGCCCTGGTGGATCTTCTGGCCGCGGCGCAGGCCGCTGGCGAAGCGGCTCATGTGGCCGTAGGCGGTGCTGTAGTTCGACCAGTGCTTCAGGACGACCAGGTTGCCGTAGCCGTTCGAGGTGCCGGCGAAATCGACGGTGCCGTCGCCGGAAGCGCGGATCGGGGTGCCCATCGGGGCCGCCATGTCGATACCCTTGTGTGCTTTCCAGACATTGAACACCGGGTGAACGCGCATCGAGAAGCCGGAGGAGATGCGGGTGAAGGCGACCGGGGATTTCAGGAAGGCTTTTTTCAGCGCCTTGCCGTCCAGGCTGTAGTAACCGCCCTGGTGGCTGACCGGGTCTTCGTACCAGACCGACTGGTAGGCCACGCCGCGGTTGATGAACTCGCCGGCCAGCACGCGGCCGGTACGGACCAGTTCGCCATCCTGGTAGAAGTTTTCGTAGACGACGTTGAAACGGTCGCCCTTCTTCAGGTCGCCGCGGAAGTCGATGCTGGTCGAAAACATCTCGACGATCTGGCTGACCACCTGGTCCGGGATCTGGCCGCCGTCGACATTGGCGTCGGTGGCGGCGTACAGCGAACCGTTGGTGATTTCGCGCGAGCGCATTTCGACGCGGCGCTCGAGCTCGGCCGGCGCGGTGACGGCGACGAATTTGTCGCCCTTGCGCATCACGGTGACGGTCTTGAAGTCGTCCTTGCCGACGGCGATGGTGGCCCGCAGGCTCAGCATCAGGCCGTTTTCATCGGTCTCGGCCTGGATGCGCTTGCCGGTCTTCAGGCTCAGGATGCTGCGCGCCAGCTTGTCCTTGCGCACAAAAGCCTGGGCTTCCTGGTCTTCGATGCCGAGACGGGTGAACACGGAACCGAGGGAGTCACCGGAACGGATGCGGTCTTCGTGGATGAATTGCTGCTGGTCCTGTTGCAGGGCAGCGATCTGGTCCGAGAGGTTCGGCAGCTGGAGGTCTTGCGCGGTCACCTTGACCGGCAGGTCGGACGCGTCCGGGGCAATGGGAGCGACTGCGGTTGCACCGAAAGCACACAGGGCCAGCGCGGTGGCGCCGCCGGCAATGATGCGGGTCTTGCGGCTCGTATCTGCCAAGCCGAACCAGCGTTTGCCGGTGATTTTCTGTATTGGGTTCATGCAATCAGTTAAAATTTACCGCTTGAAGGTCCAAGCCCAACTCTCTTTTATTGTTTTTCTTAGTCTAGTCGTCGTTGAAACTTTTCATGCGGCAAGATTGACGGGATCGCGAATTATATCAAAATACGGCGTCCTACAACCGTTTTAGCCATATTCCTACACGAAATTTATGACTTCCCAAGAGCTTTCTGCTAATGCCAAATCGGCAACACCCGCTGGCGGCCCCTCGATTCTCCCTCTCAGCGATGCTGTTCAGGAAGCGCTTGCCATTACTAAACGCGGTGTCGATGAACTGCTGATCGAAAGCGACTTTGCCCAGAAGCTGGCGCGTTCCGAGCAGAGCGGCACCCCGCTGCGCATCAAACTGGGCCTCGACCCGACCGCGCCGGACCTGCACCTGGGCCATACCGTGGTGCTGAACAAGATGCGCCAGCTGCAGGACCTCGGCCACCAGGTGATCTTCCTGATCGGCGATTTCACCTCGATGATCGGCGATCCGTCGGGCCGCAACGCCACGCGGCCGCCGCTGACCCGCGAGCAGGTGGAAGCCAACGCCATGACCTA